>ENA-OQHY01000256-OQHY01000256.1-human-gut-metagenome-genome-assembly--contig:-NODE-256-length-31276-cov-3.625574_pt1 | contig 31276 bp, 37 predicted proteins | sample MGYA00242570_ERZ504733 | MGnify/ENA primary metagenome ERZ504733 (study PRJEB26092, sample SAMD00036219) | human gut metagenome | host: Homo sapiens | study: EMG produced TPA metagenomics assembly of... | reverse complement strand
TACAAAAAAATAGTAAAAAAGCAGTTGACATCTAACGTACGTTAGCATATACTAACAACTGAAATAGAGATGAAACTCATTATCATACACAGGAGGTAATTGACTATGCCTTTAACGATGGCAAATCCAGGCGAATGTTACACAATCAGAAAAGTTGGCGGAAAAGAAGAGACCAGAAGATTTCTTGAAAATCTTGGCTTCGTCGTTGGCGGAAACGTGACAGTCGTATCGGAAATCGACGGCAATCTCATCGTGAATGTGAAAGATTCCAGGGTGGCCGTTGGAAAAGATATGGCAGCCAAAATCCTGATTTGATAGGAAAGAAGGAGAGAAGATGAAGACTTTAAAAGAGACTTCCGTAGGAGAAACCGTTAAAGTTGTAAAACTCAACGGCTCCGGTCCGGTCAAAAGAAGAATCATGGATATGGGAATCACCAAGGGTGTTGACGTATTCGTGCGCAAAGTTGCTCCGCTCGGCGATCCGGTCGAAGTAACCGTCAGAGGATACGAATTATCCTTAAGAAAAGCAGATGCCGAAATGATTGAAGTAGAGTAAATTTTTTTTGCCTGCTTGTTAGCGGATGCTAACAAAAGCAAGCTGTAGCCAATATTGGTAAGGCTTGTGAAGTTATTAAAATCAGTAAAAATCAAAGAAAGAGGGGCATGGAAAAAATGGCAATTAAGATTGCACTCGCAGGAAACCCGAACTGCGGTAAGACAACATTGTTCAATGCACTGACAGGCTCCAACCAGTTCGTAGGAAACTGGCCAGGTGTAACCGTCGAGAAAAAAGAAGGAAAGCTCAAAGGCCACAAAGATGTCACCATCATGGACCTTCCGGGTATCTATTCTTTATCTCCGTATACACTGGAGGAAGTGGTAGCCAGAAATTACCTGATTAATGAAAGACCAGATGCGATCCTGAACATCGTAGATGGTACCAACATTGAGCGTAACCTGTATCTGTCCACACAGATCATGGAACTTGGTATTCCGGTGATCATGGCTGTCAACATGATGGATATTGTTGAGAAGAACGGAGACAAAATACATATCGACAAACTGGCGAAAAAGCTGGGCTGTGAAGTTGTAACCATCTCTGCTCTGAAAGGAACCGGAATCAAAGAAGCTGCTGATAAAGCAGTGCAGATTGCACAGAAAAAAGGTGCTGCTGTACCGGTTCATGAGTTTGACAAGGATGTGGAGGCAGTCATCCGCACCGTTGAGAGCAAACTCGGAAGTGATATTGTAAATGAGCAGAAACGCTTCTTTGCAATCAAACTTCTGGAGAAAGATGATAAGATCACAGAGCAGATGAAATCCGTTCCGGATGTATCTGCCGAGATCAAACAGCTGGAAGACAAATTTGATGACGATACCGAGAGTATTATTACAAACGAGCGTTACGTTTATATTTCCAGCATCATCGGCGACTGTGTCACAAAGAACAAGAAAAACGCCATGACAACATCGGATAAGATCGACCGGATCGTAACCAACCGCTGGCTGGCACTTCCGATCTTTGCAGTTGTTATGTGGGTTGTATATTATGTATCTGTCACAACAGTAGGTACTTTTGTAACGGACTGGACCAACGATGTACTCTTTGGAGAGATCATTCCGCCGGCCATTGAAAATCTGCTGAACGCGATCCACTGCGCTGACTGGCTGCAGGGTCTGATCCTGGATGGTATTGTTGCCGGTGTTGGTGCCGTACTTGGATTCGTACCGCAGATGCTGGTACTGTTCCTGTTCCTGGCATTTCTGGAGTCCTGCGGTTACATGGCGCGTGTTGCATTCATCATGGACCGTATCTTCCGTAAATTTGGACTTCCGGAAAATCCTTCATTCCGATGCTGATCGGAAGTGGTTGTGGTGTTCCTGGTATCATGGCTTCCCGTACCATCGAGAATGACCGTGACCGTAAAATGACCATCATGACAACAACGTTTGTACCTTGTGGAGCAAAACTTCCAATCATCGCCCTGATCGCAGGCGCTCTGTTTAATGGAGCTTCCTGGGTTGCACCAAGTGCTTACTTCGTTGGTATCGCAGCAATCATCTGCTCCGGTATCATCCTGAAAAAAACAAAACTGTTCGCTGGCGATCCGGCTCCGTTTGTTATGGAGCTTCCGGCTTACCACTGGCCGACGGTAAGCAACGTTCTTCGCAGCATGTGGGAGCGTGGCTGGTCTTTCATCAAAAAAGCCGGTACGATCATCCTGATGTCTACCATCGTTCTGTGGTTCCTGATGAACTTCGGATGGGTTGACGGATCCTTCGGAATGCTGGAAGCTGAGCAGTTAAATGACAGTATCCTGGCTTCCATCGGAAGCGTGATCGCTCCTCTGTTTGCACCTCTTGGATGGGGCGACTGGAAGATGGCTGTTGCAGCTGTTTCCGGATTGATCGCAAAAGAGAACGTTGTTGGTACCTTCGGTATCCTGTTCGGCTTTGGCGAAGTTGCAGAAGACGGTGCCGAGATCTGGGGACAGCTCGCAGGAAGCTTATCTACGGTAGCAGCTTATTCCTTCCTGGTATTCAACCTTCTGTGCGCACCGTGCTTCGCAGCAATGGGTGCAATCAAACGTGAGATGAACAATACCAAATGGTTTTTTACTGCAATCGGATATCAGACACTGCTTGCCTATGTTGTATCCCTGTGCATCTATCAGATCGGTAACCTGTTCATCGGCGGCGGTTTTGGAATCGGAACGGTAGTTGCTGTTCTGCTCATCATCGGATTTGTATATCTGCTGGTAAGACCTTACAAAGAGAGCGCAACTCTGAGCGTTTCCACCAACAAAATGTTCAGCAAATAATTGCTGTGACAGATAGAGAACATGTATCTGATGAAGAGTCCGTATCCGGCATCCGCTGCAGGATGCGGACTCTTTTGAAAAGAAAGGAGTTGTTTCTATGGGAACTTTTATCACACTTGTAGTCGTTGTTGGTCTGGTAGGACTTGCAGTACGCAGTATGATTAAAGATAAAAAAAGTGGCAAGGGAAGCTGTGGTGGTAACTGCGGGCAGTGCAAGGGACATTGCGACTGACAGGACAGGAATCATCATCAGGAGGTAGAACGTATGCCGCAGGAACAGACAAAGCATGAAGCCAGAAATTATCACAGAACACAGATGAAGCGAGAACTGATTATTCAGAAGCTCCGGGAACAGGGATGCAGAATAACCAGACAGAGACGGATTCTGCTCGATATTATCCTGGAAGAGGAGTGCTCCTGCTGTAAAGAAATTTACTATAAAGCTCTGCAGAAAGACAGCAGCATCGGGCCTGCTACGGTGTATCGCATGGTGAATACACTGGAGAGCATCGGTGCAATCAGCCGCAAAAATTTTTACAAGATTGCCTGTGGAGAAGAATGCTTCAAAGATCAGGGCTGTACCGTAGAACTGAGCGATCATACCATCTGCCGCTTAAGCGGAGAGATGTGGATGGACGTGATGAAATCCGGACTGAAGGCAAAGGCTATATTCAGAATCAGGATATTGAAAATGTGATTGTTTCAGCGGTGGAAGGCTGAAAAACGGGGAAAACGGGTGAAAATTCCTTCCGTTTTCCCTGTTTTAATGAAAATAATTATCAAAAAGAACTGTACGTATTGTCTAACCGAGCAGGTGAGTGCTATACTGTGAACCACAGCGGGGGAAAATGTAAAATTCAGGAAAAATTTATTTTAATAACAGGAGGAAATGTAATATGACAATCAAAGATTTAAAACATCCAGGACTTTTCGCAGCAGGAGTATTATTCGGAACAGCAGGTATCAAAGCAACTGTCCAGCAAGGATGCGAAAAAACTTTACACCAACTGCACCGCAGCTGTTCTTCGTGCAAAGAAGTTGTTATGGATACGGTAACGACCATCCAGGAGAATGCGGAGGACATCTATGCTGACGCAAAACAGATCAACGAAGAGCGTGAAGCAGCAGAAGAGGCAGTAGAGGATGTAGCTGAAGAGACAGCAGAGGAAGCTGTTGAAGCAGAAGCAGAGGATACGGTTGAGGCATAAGCTGTACACAGCAACATCTGATTTACGTCGTATTCATACGGAAAAAACAAAAACGCCTGCAGAATTCTCTGCAGGTGTTTTTCTAGGAGGCATAAGATTTGAAATTTTATATTAAACACGAAAGCAGAGGCAGAATCCGAATCCATCTGGCACAGAAGCGCATGTCCTCCGTACAGGCAGAGACACTGCTGTACTATCTGCAGAATCAGAACCAGGTATCTTTCGCGAAGGTATATGACAGAACCGGCGATGCGTGATCTGTTACGAGGGAGAACGAGCCGCTGTGATTCGGATGATACAGCTCTTCCACTACGAGGAAGTAGAGCTGCCGACCGGACTGCTTGAGAGCTCCGGCAGAGCGTTAAACAACGAATATCAGGAAAAGCTGATCAGCAAAGTGATTTACCACTTTGGAAGAAAATGGCTTCTTCCGGCACCGATCCGTGCCATCTATACTACGGTTGTTTCCGTAAAATATATCTGGAAAGGAATCCAGACACTGGCACAGGGAAAGATCGAAGTTCCGGTTCTTGATGCAACCGCAATCGGTGTTTCGATGCTCCGCGGCGACTATGGAACCGCAGGCTCTGTCATGTTCCTGCTCGGCGTAGGAGAGCTGCTTGAGGAATGGACGCATAAAAATCCGTCGGAGATCTGGCACGCAGCATGTCGCTGAACGTCGGAAAGGTATGGCTGAAAAAAGACGGCCAGGAAATTCTCGTTCCGTCTGAAAAAATTGTTGCGGGCGACGAGATTGTCGTACATATGGGAAATCTGATTCCATTCGACGGCGAGGTATCCAACGGCGAGGGTATGGTAAACCAGGCTTCTCTGACCGGAGAATCTGTTCCGGTACGCCGTACCTTAGGTTCCGTTGTCTATGCGGGAACGGTTCTTGAGGAGGGCGAGCTTACCATTCTTGTGAAGCAGACCGGCGGATCCAGCCGTTACGAGAAGATTACCGCGATGATCGAAGAGTCCGAGAAACTGAAATCCGGACTGGAGAGCAAGGCAGAGCATCTGGCAGACCGTCTTGTACCGTATTCCCTTGGCGGAACGGCGTTGACGTATCTTCTGACCAGAAATGCAACGAAAGCACTCTCTATTCTGATGGTAGACTTCTCCTGTGCGTTAAAACTTGCCATGCCTATTTCCGTTCTCTCTGCAATCCGCGAGGCAAACCAGCACAAGATCACCGTAAAGGGCGGTAAATTCCTGGAGGCTGTGGCGGAAGCGGATACGATCGTTTTCGATAAGACCGGAACACTGACAAAAGCGCAGCCGACCGTAGCAGAGGTGGTATCCTTCAGCGAAACAAAGAGCCCGGATGAGCTTCTGCGCATCGCAGCCTGCCTGGAAGAGCATTTTCCGCATTCCATGGCAAAAGCCGTAGTAGACGCGGCAAAAGAGAAACATCTGGATCATGAGGAGATGCACTCCAAAGTAGAATATATCGTTGCACACGGTATTTCTACAACGATCAATGGCGAAAAAGCGATTATTGGAAGTTATCACTTCGTATTTGAGGATGAGAACAGTATCATTCCGGAAGGATGGAAGAGAAGTTCCGTCATCTGCCGGAGGAGTATTCTCATCTCTATCTTGCCTTAGAAGGTGTACTTGCAGCAGTTATCTGCATTGAGGATCCGCTTCGTCCGGAGGCGGCCGAAATTATCCGTCAGCTGAAAAAAGCAGGTCTGAAAAAGATCGTCATGATGACCGGAGACAGCGAGCGCACGGCAAAAGCGATCGCGAAGAAGGTCGGCGTGGACGAGTACTATGCTGAGGTACTGCCGGAGGATAAGGCAAACTTTGTGGAGAAAGAAAAAGCAGAGGGACGTAAAGTCATTATGATCGGTGACGGTATTAACGATTCACCGGCACTTTCTGCCGCAGACGTTGGAATCGCCATCAGCGAGGGCGCAGAGATTGCGCGTGAGATCGCGGATATCACCGTTGCCGCAGACGATCTGGCAGAAATTCTGGTGCTTCGTATGCTGAGCAACCGTCTGATGAAACGGATTCATAAGAATTACCGCTTTATCGTTACGTTCAATGCCGGACTGATTCTGCTCGGCGTGGGCGGCATTTTACAGCCAACCACTTCCGCACTGCTTCACAATACATCTACTCTTTACATTGGCTTAAAGAGTATGGGTAACCTGCTGGACGAGCCGGTATAAAAACAGAACAGAATAGCAACGGGAAAGCCGCTGGAGTCTTCTTCTTAAGATTCCAGCGGCTTTTTAACAAAAGCAGGGAAAGTCTCTGCTTCCATTGCGAATATTCTTTCACCAGCGTGATGTGAAAAAGAAAATGATACAATTTTCTCAAGAAAAGCCGGAAAAATTTGCAGGATATCCTTGACAAAATCCGACAAAAACGGTATGATATACCCAACAGTTAGATGTAGCTAACTAAAGTACAACGGATAAAACCAAAAATCATACGGGATCCCGGTAGAGGGATTCTTTCTTAAAACACAGGAGTTAGAATAAACTAATTTCAAGTAGCATAAGATAACAACAGAAAGGCAGGTAGAGAAGATGAGTGTCGTAATTATCGGTGGAAATGAAAGAATGGTGTGTCAATATACAGATATCTGTAAAGACTATGGATGTAAAGCAAAGGTGTTCCCGAAAGAGCATGGCTCCGTTAAGAAAAAAATTGGGAATCCGGATCTGATGATTCTCTTTACCAACACCGTATCCCACAAAATGGTCATCACTGCTTCCCAGGAAGCAAAGAAAAACAATATTCCGATCGCAAGAATCCATACCAGCAGTGCCACCGCACTTCGCTCGGTATTAGATGAGCACTGCGCAGCAGCAATGTAAGAAGGAGACGTAAAAGGCATGATTGAGAGATTTCTGATCGAACACTGTTCGGCAACGCTGGCTTCCATCAAAGCCGCAAATTTATGTAATATGACATTTTCATCCAAAGAAGAACTGGAAGATCAGATTTCATACTGGAGTGCCTGTCTGGAACCAAAAGGAATTCACATCTTTGTATTGCGGGAGCATGAGACGAGAGCACTGGTCTATGTGTACCGTGAAGGGCTTCTCCAGAAGGAGCTGGAAAATCCGGAGAATGCAGCGTTTTTAAAATCCTATGGATATGAAAATACAGACATTGCCTATGCACTGAATCGCCTGAAAACCCGGGTAGCAGAGTGTAAAGAAGGATTTCCGCATGAGATCGGTGTGTTTCTCGACTATCCGCTCGGTGATGTGATCGGTTTTATTGAGAACAAAGGCCACAATTATAAATGCAAGGGATGCTGGAAGGTCTATTGCAATGAGTGCGAAACACAGAAAACATTTCAGCGCTATCAGAAATGCAGAAACGTGTATCTGCGTCTCTGGAAGCAGGGAAGAAGCGTTTTACAGCTCACCGTAGCTGTTTAACATAAAATCCTGCATACCATAAAAAGGGCAGTAGGATCGGGGAAAGAAAAATCCCCCGGAATCAGAAAATAAAGAAAGAAGGATTTGAAACATGAGCAAAGTAGCAGTAGTTTATTGGAGTGGAACCGGCAACACAGAAATGATGGCACAGAAAGTAGCAGAGGGAGCAAAAGAGGCAGGCGCAGAAGTTTCTGTTCTGACTTGCGCAGATTTCTCTGCGGATGATGTAGATGCATACGATGCAATCGCTTTCGGATGCCCGGCTATGGGGGCAGAAGAGCTGGAAGATACCGAGTTCGAGCCAATGTTCTCCGCATGTGAATCCAAACTCTCCGGAAAGAAAATCGCTCTGTTCGGTTCCTATGGATGGGGAGACGGCGAGTGGATGCGCACCTGGGAAGAAAGCTGCAAAAATGATGGCGCCGAGCTGGTATGCGACAGCGTGATCTGCGCAGACGCGCCAGATGATGAAGCTGAGGCAGCATGCATTGCACTTGGAAAAGCACTCTGCTAAGCATAAATAAAAGGAAGAAAAAGCGGCAGCCCTTTTGTCTGGGACTGCCACTTTTTTTTTCGGACAATGAGAAAGACTCGCTGTCATTTGGCTGTTAAAATTCGGTATCATCCGCATCGGATGGCCGTGACGGTTTTAAAAGAATTCCGTTGATTTCCACTTCATCGGCTGCCTCGATCAGAATATACGGTGTTCCGTCGATCGTACGGGTTTCGATGAGCTGGGCCTTTTCCGGGCTGACTTTGATGATAACATCCGGGGTGCGGATCTCGTAGTTCCGTGTACTGGCCACGTTCGAGGCAACGAAGCTTGCTTTCTCATCCGCAATGGATTCGTACTTCTCGTCGAACTCGTCAAGCTGTTCATTCGGTACGCCGCTGCTGGCGAGCAGACGTTTTACCTCGTGTTTATCGAGCACCACCGGTTCCGGATCGTCTTTCCGCTCTTCAATCATGGTATTTAAGTTCTCCTGAATGGTCATAACAGTAGAAAAATCACAGGCGGAATCGAGAGTTTCTTCTATAATAGACTGAAACGTTTCTTTCTGAGATTTCGCGGAAAGCGGCGCCTGACAGCCTAGGAAGTGGTCGAGAAAGTCCGGCTGATCCATCTCTGCGTTTTTCGTGAAATACAGCAGATTGTGGATATCCGTGTTGCGGTCTGTGAAGGCCGGGAAGAGAAAACCGTTTTCCGGTGCGCCGACCACCCAGTCCTGCACGCGGTTTTCAATCGTATTGTGGGACACATTGTAGCAGAGACCCGGTTTGTCGAGTTTTACCGGGCAGATGCTGCAGAGGATAAATTCATAGACGTAATCGGAAGCATCGTCCATATCCAGATTATCAGAAGCGCGTCCCGGTACATCGTAGGCACCATGGATCAGAATAATATAGTAGTTTTCCGGATAGAGATAATCCGCCATCACCTTTTCATAAAATTCATCAATCAGCGCTTCGTCCTTCAGCTCACTGTTGCGGAGTTTTAAGAGAAACTCCTGTGTGCCGCCCTCACTTTCCTGGGAGAGCGGGAACTCCATATTCAGCAGATTCTTTCCGATGGTACCGGAGAGGGTGCTTTTAAAAATCTTAAAATACTTAAACATTTCTTCCTCTTCGAGAGAGAGAAACGCTTCTTTTAATTTTGTCTTAATATTCTTTTCCGCATCCACATAGCATCCGCAGATTCGCGTGATCGCACAGTGGGATGGGGTAAACAGTTTTTTAATTTCGGCAATTTCCTTTTTGTTCATATAGAATGCTCCTTTATCAGCAATTTCGTATCTTAGACAAGTACTTTCTATTATAGACCATAGGGAAGGGAAAAGGCAAGAAAGAAAATGGTGACTATATCTTTTTACACTTTAAATATAATTTCAAAAATCTTGACAGAGGTACCGATTCTGTTATACGATTAGGTCTAATAAAGGGGAGTAATTTAAGTTTGAAAATTTGCGTTTGCAAGTCTTCCGATTATTCAGTTGCTTAAATGGATACGCATGAAATTAAGAAAAAGAGGAGAATGATAGTGGATATAAGTAAAAAATCTGTAAAAAAAATCCGGGAACTTATTGTGTTTACAGCATTTCTTGTGGTCGCACTGTGGAAGTTTAATGTGGTACTCGATGTGTTGAAAGCAATATGGGGGATCGTATTTCCATTTGTACTTGGCGGAGCGATCGCATTTGTGACCAACGTGCCAATGAGCTTTTTGGAAAAGAAAATTTTTGGAAGGGCAAAAAAAGAAAATAAGATAGTCGAAAAACTGGCAAGACCAATAAGCCTGTTCCTCACGATCGTATTTGCGGTTGGCGTGATTGTACTGGTGATGTTTGGTGTGATTCCGCAGCTTACGCGGACAATAGGAACCTGATGATGAGTATCGCTGATTTTATTCCGCAGATGCAAAGCTGGATCCGGGAGTTTTCCCATAATAACCAGGAAATCATGAAGCTTGTAGATCAGGTACAGTTTAATCCGGATCAGGCGATCAAGTGGGGGATAAGCCTACTTGGAAATGGCGCAGGAAATATGATGAATATCACAATGTCAGCAGTGGGTTCCATAGTTAGTGGATTGGCAGCCTTTTTTGTTGCATTTTCCTTTGCCTGCTATGTCCTTTTTCAGAAGGAAACGCTGCAGGTGCAGATTCGAAAAGTATTTTTCGCTTTTCTTCCAAAGGAAAAAGCAGATGCTTTTCTTAAAGTCTGCTCTCTGACTTATCGGACATTTGCAAATTTTCTTACAGGTCAGTGTCTGGAAGCCGTGATCCTTGGCTGTATGTTTGTTGTGATATTGAGCATTTTGAGGATGCCATATGCACTTTTGATTGGAGTTTTAATTGCGTTTACGGCATTGATCCCGATTTTTGGAGCCTTCATCGGGTGTGCAGTGGGAAGCTTTTTGATCTTTATGGTAAATCCGAAACAGGCAATTTTATTTATTATAGTATTTCTGGTGCTGCAGCAGATCGAGGGAAATCTGATCTATCCTCATGTTGTAGGTGAGTCTGTAGGGCTTCCATCGATCTGGGTTCTTGCAGCAGTTACGATCGGCGGAAACCTTATGGGAATTGTAGGTATGCTTGTTTTCATTCCGTTGCTTTCCGTGTTCTATACTATTTTTCGGGAATTCGTATATCTGCATCTGAAAAAAAGCAGATCAAACAGGTGACAAAGACAGAAATAGAAGAATATACGGCGGAAGAAATGGTAAATAGTGAGATACCAGAGGTGAAATGATAGAATCCCGTCTTTGACAGCTGTATGGTGATAAAACGGTTACAAACCCAGTAAATATGGGTATTGTGGCCGTTTTTTTGTAGATCATTATTCAACCGTCAAACTTCCGGGTGTTTTTATAGCAGTCCCAGAAAATAATGCAAAACTTCAGCACTGCAGAACGTGAATTACTGCGTCACAGATTTTTGTATCTTAGACAAGTACTTCCTATGATAGACCACAGGGAAGGGAAAGGCAGGAAAGAAAAAAATGGACAATGGATATTACAACTGTCTTGTCACATGACAAAAGTTGTGGTATACTAAGCGCTAAAGTGTTAAAAAAATATCACGATTCAGGGTTCTGAATCGTGATAGTAAAAATAGGAAGGAAACAAAACCAATGGATACCAGAAGAGAAAAGACTGGAAGCATTAAAGAAAGAAAAAAACGCTGTCATCATGGCACACTATTACGTGCCGGATGAAGTGCAGGAAATTGCTGATTACATCGGAGATTCGTATTACTTAAGCGACATGGCGACGAAAGTGGATGCCAGTGTCATCGTTCTCTGCGGCGTTCGTTTCATGGGTGAGAGCGCCAAAATCTTAAACCCGGGCAAAAAAGTACTGCTCCCGGATCTGCATGCCGACTGCCCGATGGCTCACATGGCAGCGATTGAAAAAATCGAGGAAGTCCGGAAAGAGTACCCGGATGTGGCTGTCGTATGCTATGTCAATTCCACCGCGGAATTAAAAAGTCATTCCGACGTCTGTGTCACCTCCTCCAACGCAGTGAAAATTGTAAAAGAACTGCCGAACCACGACATCTTCTTTATCCCCGATGAGCATCTTGGTACCTATGTGGCTGAGCAGGTGCCGGAGAAACACATCATCTTAAATGACGGTTTCTGCCACGTACATGCTGCCATCCGTCCGGAAGCTGCAAAGGCTGCAAAGGAGGCGCGCCCGCAGGCAAAGCTTCTCGTTCATCCGGAGTGCAGAAGTGAAGTCGTTGCACTTGCCGATTACGTCGGAAGCACCGCAGGCATCATCAAATATGCCGAGGCAAGTAAAGATACCGAGTTTCTCGTTGCAACCGAGCTTGGTGTTTTCGCAGAGCTGAAAAAGCGCTGCCCGGATAAGAAGTTTTATGCAGTGGGAAATACGCAGATCTGTCCAAATATGAAAAAAGTAACATTGGACAAATTAATAGAAGCACTGGAAAACGAGGAGAATGAAGTTCTGTTAAGCGAACAGGAAATTTCAGACGCACATGCGCCGCTGTTAAGAATGCTCGAGCTTGCAAAGTAACAAAATAAGCAGAACGCAGAAGCGGAAAAGAGGAAACGAAATGAAAAAGTATTATGATGCAGTGATTGTAGGATGCGGTGTGGCAGGATGCTTTGCGGCACTTCATCTGCCCCAGGAAGCCGATATTCTGATGATAACAAAAGCAGATACCGAGGACAGCGACTCCTTCCTCGCACAGGGCGGTATCTGTGTTCTGAAAAACGAGAGCGATTACGATGCGTTCTATGAAGATACGATGCATGCCGGGCACTACGAAAATACGCCGGAATCCGTCGACATTATGATCCGTTCTTCCCGAAATGTTATCAATCAGCTCATCGCCTGGGGTGTGGATTTCCGTCGCGATGAGAACGGAGAACTCTGCTATACGAAAGAAGGCGCACATTCTACCAACCGAATCCTGTTCCACGACGATGTAACCGGAAAGGAGATTACGAGCAAGCTTCTCGCGCAGGTAAAAAAGCTGCCGAACGTGACGCTTCTTGCGCACACGGAAATGTGTGATATTCTTTCCTGCAAAAATGTCTGCGAGGGTGTTTTGATCCGGGATGAAGAAGGAAAGCTGATTCCGGTTTATGCCAGGGATGTGATCTGGGCATGCGGTGGCATCGGCGGAATTTACGATAATTCCACGAACTTCCCGCATCTGACCGGAGATGCACTTGCAATTGCAATCCACAGGAACGTAGCACTGAAAAATGTCAATTACGTACAGATTCATCCAACAACGCTGTATTCCCAAAAGAAAGGCCGCCGTTTTCTGATTTCCGAATCTGTCCGCGGAGAGGGCGCTGTTTTGCTCGATAAAAACGGTGAGCGTTTCACCAATGAGCTGCAGCCGCGTGACGTGGTATCCCGTGAGATTCACCGCCAGATGGAAAAGGATCACACGAAGCACGTATGGCTTTCCCTGAAAACGATTCCGCTTGATGTAAAAGAACGGTTCCCGAATATTTACCAGAAATGTCTGGAAGAGGGATATGATATCACGAAAGAACCGATTCCGGTTGTACCGGCACAGCATTACTTTATGGGCGGCGTCAAGGTAGACAGCAATAGCGAAACGACGATGGATCATCTGTACGCAGCAGGTGAGACGAGCTGCAACGGCGTGCACGGTGCAAACCGTCTGGCAAGCAATTCTCTGCTGGAGAGCCTTGTATTCGCAGAACGCGCGGCAAAGAAGATGGCTGCCGAATGGGCCGCAGAGGGTCTTACAGAGAACGCAGACCGCAAAGAAACGGCAACGGAGCCGAAGGAAGATGAATGGAAGCTCCTTGCAAAACGGTACGATATTAGAAAAGAAGATTACCAGAATATGAAAGAATATGCAGAACGCTGCAAAGAGAGCATCTGGGATGCGATCAGAAAGGAAGATGAATATGAATCCAATCACAAGAACACTAAATGTGGATAATCTGCTGCTTTTGGCACTGCAGGAAGATATCTCCAGTGAAGATGTAACCACGAATGCTGTCATGCCAGAAGCCTGCCAGGGAACGGTACAGCTTCTCTGCAAACAGGACGGCGTCATTGCCGGTATGGAAGTATTTGCAAGATATTTACGCTGCTCGATGAGAAAACCGAGATTATTCCGTATGTGAAAGACGGCGATGAAGTCAAAAAAGGCGATCTGCTCGCAACCGTAAACGGCGATATCCGTGTTCTGCTGTCCGGTGAGAGAACCGCGCTCAATTATCTGCAGCGGATGAGCGGAATCGCAACGTATACGAGAAGCGTTGCGAAGCTGCTCGAAGGTTCCAAAACGACCCTTCTCGATACCAGAAAAACGACCCCGAATATGCGTATTTTTGAAAAATATGCAGTCAAATCGGCGGCGGCCAGAATCACCGCTACAATCTGTCCGATGGCGTTCTGTTAAAGGACAACCATATCGGAGCTGCAGGCAGTGTCACAAAAGCGATCGAGATGGCACGTGATTATGCTCCGTTTGTGCGCAAGATTGAAGTCGAGTGCGAAAATATTGATATGGTCCGCGAAGCAGCAGATGCAGGTGCCGACATTATCATGCTCGACAATATGACTCCGGCGCAGATGAAAGAGGCGGTAGCGTCATCAACGGCAGAGCAAAAACCGAGTGCTCCGGAAATGTGACAAAAGAAAATATCGCCACTATCCTCGACACCGGCGTAGACTATGTTTCCAGCGGTGCACTGACGCATTCTGCACCGATTCTTGATGTATCATTGAAAAATCTGCATCCAATAGAATAAGTATAAAAATAGGAATCATTTCCTTATAGATATAAAAATCGCGAAATAAAAAAGCTTCTGTTCCTCCCGGAAAAAGGGAAGAACAGAAGCTTTTTTAAACAGGAAACTTCGTTGAATTTTCTTATAAAAAATTCTCCGGGTTTAGATTCCTTTTTTAAACAGGAGAAAGGAATATCCGATCGGAATCAAAACCAGCGCTGCGATCGTGAGAAATAAAATCCATTCAAGCTGCAGAAAGCTGTTTACGATCATGGCAACGCCGCCGATGATCCAAACCCAGCCGGCGAGGCGGTGAGTGCGGTTCCAGTTTTCCTGACTGTGAAGGTCCATGGAACCTTGATGCCGGTTGTGTAGTTCTGTTTGCATTTTGGCATGTAATTGCCGATGAGAATAAAGAGAAGGCCGACAATCCCATTGCTAACAAAACCGATATCAACTGCGATGCCGACTGCGTTTGCGTAGATGGAGCAGCAGACGATCAGAGAGGTTACAGGTATGATCCACAGAACAAGACGGATCATCTTCGGGCCGATGTTCTGCCGCTTCGGATCAGAAAAAGTGAGAACAGCGGTAAAAATCTGCAGAGCGGCAAGAAACAGAGGAATACCGATCACTGCCATCGTTTTGCTGCTCCAGCCGTTTGGAACATTGTTTGTGCCAAAATGGGTGGCAATGGTGTCCGGCATGCGATTCCAGAGCAGAAGTCCGATCACCATCGGAAAAAGAGAAATGAGTGTTGTCAGAATCAGTGTTGTTTTATATTTTTTCCACATCAGAAGTGCCTCCTTTGAGCTCTGAAATCCAGAGCATGATTTCTTCCAGGACGGAAGTGTTGAGTTCATAATAAATAAAATTTTTCTCCCGGGATTCCAGCACAAGGTCTGCTTTTTTCAGAATACCGAGATGGTAGGAGATGGTTGCACCTGTCATATCAAAGTGCGATCCGATCTCCCCGGCAGAAAGTCTTTCGTTTTTCAGAAGCTCCAGAATCCTTCGCCGGACAGGATCGGAGAGAGCTTTAAACGTTTCTGCGAATGCCATGGAAACCTCCTTTCCGACAGTATGAATGCAACTTAATTAGAAATTTATCTAAATACTTTTTATCACAGGGAAAGTGAAAAGTCAATAAGCATTTCGAAAAAAATCTAAATAGTTTTATTGTTGATTTTGAGTTGCTATTTTCTGCAGAATACGCTACGATAAGGGAAAAGTTGTAGAAAAAGGGGGACAAAAACATGAAAAAACACCTGTCCGTGCGCTATGGCACGATTCAGGGCTGCTACTGGATGGGATACGCGGCACTGATGGGGTATGCCAGCGTCTATCTTCTTGAAAAAGGCTTCACAAACACACAAATTGGCCTTCTGACGGCAGTTGGCTGTATCGTGTCAGCGGTTCTGCAGCCTGCGTTGGCATCCTACGCAGATCGGCCGGAAAGCCCGTCCGTACGAACAATGCTCCTTGGAGCGAACCTGATTCAGCTTGTTCTTGTCATTTCCCTTGCTGCAACGGCAGAAAGCAGTTCTATGGTGGTAAGGACACTGCTGTACGGCGCAAGCATTACGATGCTGATGCTGATGATTCCGTTCGTTAATTCTCTTGGTATGGAGACGATCCGCCAGGGAGAGGAACTTGATTACGGAATCGGGCGCGGCATGGGTTCCGTTGCATATGCGATTGCATCATGGCTGCTCGGCCGGCTGACCGCATCCTTTGGAGCAGACATGATTCCGATCTGGGCTATCGCACTGACCATTCTTTCCTCATCTGTGTATTTCGCTTTCCGTTTAAAAAGGACAGGAAAAAGCAGAAGCAGAAAAAGAAGAGACAGGAGCAGCCGGTCCGGTCGATTTTCTGAAACGGTATCCGTCCTTCGTGGTAGTACTGCTTGGCTGCATTCTGATCTTTATGTCACATAGCCTGATTAACAGCTTCAATTATCAGATTGCAATGGCAAAAGGTGGTGGCAGCGGTGAGATGGGAAATGCGATGACCATCTCTGCAGTTTCCGAGCTGCCAACGATGTTTCTGTTCGGCTATCTGCTGAAAAAGAAGAGCAGTGTTTTCTGGCTCCGTCTCTCCGGCCTGTTTTTTGTCCTGAAAAGCATAGGAACCTTCCTGGCCTTTAATATTCCGACATACTACGCTGTTCAGCCGTTCCAGATGTTCGGCTGGGCGCTGATCAACGTCGCCTGCGTCTATTACGTGGACGGCATCATGGAGCCGCAGGATTCGATTAAAGGACAGGCATATATGGCGATGACCATCACCGCAGGAAATGTAATGAGCTCCCTGTTTGGCGGCTGGCTTATCGATGCAGCCGGTGTTGGCGCGATGCTGATCTGCGCATCTCTTGCGGCCTTCATCGGCTGGCTGATTGTGTGCCTCGGTTCGAAAGAAGCAAAAACTGCATAGGAAAGATAAAAGAAAGCGCCCGAAACCGAACGTGGTTCCGGGGCGCTTTGCCGTACAGCTCTTATTTATTTCTGTTTCCTGTATACTTCTCATCACAGTATTTGCAACGGTAAACCTCTTTTTCCGGGTCAGCCAGGATAAAGACATGTTTTAATCCCTGCTCAATAGAGGTGATACAGCGCGGGTTTTTACATTTAATCACATCAACCACCTGTTTCGGCAGATGAAGTTCTTTTTTCTCCGTAATCTCGCCGTCTTTAATGACATTGACAGTGATATTGTGATCGATAAAGCCTAAGATGTCAAGATCCATCTTATCAACCGAACACTCAACTTTCAGAATGTCCTTTTTTCCCATTTTTTCACTTTTGGCATTTTTAATAATGGCTACGGTACAGTCCAGCTTGTCCAGTCCCAGATCATGGTAAATGGTCATAGCCTTTCCTGCTTTAATATGGTCGAGCACGAAGCCCTCTTCAATACGTCCTACGTTCAGCATAGCGAAAGATGCTCCTTTCTTAATCGACTTTGATGTTCAGCAGCGTCAGAATCAGGGCCATACGTGCATAAACACCGTACTGAACCTGTTTAAAGTAAGCAGCGCGCGGGTCATTATCCACGTCAACGGAGATCTCATTGACACGCGGCAGCGGATGCAGAACCAGCATTTCCGGAGAAGCAAGATCCATTTTGGACTGATCCAGAATATAGAAATCCTTCATGCGGATGTAATCATCCTCGTTGAAGAAACGTTCTTTCTGGACACGGGTCATATAAAGAACATCCAGCTTCGGGAGAACATCTTCCATTTTAATAACTTCCTCAAATGGAACATTGTTCGCCCGCAGCACATCATCACGGATGTAATCCGGGAGACGAAGCTCCTCCGGGGAGATTAATACAATTTTAATGCCGGTATAACGAACCAGCGCTTCAATCAGGGAATGAACCGTTCTGCCGAATTTAAGATCACCGCAGAAGCCGATGGTAAGATTGTTCAGGCGACCCTTTAAAGAACGGATGGTGAGAAGATCGGTAAGAGTCTGCGTCGGATGCTGATGTCCGCCATCACCTGCGTTGATCACAGGAATACGGGAGTACATCGATGCAACGAGCGGAGCGCCTTCTTTCGGATGACGCATGGCACAAATATTTGCAAAGCAGGATACCACGCGGATGGTGTCGGCTACGCTTTCACCTTTGGAAGCGGAAGAAGAATTGGCAGAAGAAAAACCAAGAACAGTACCGCCAAGATTCATCATGGCAGCCTCAAAGCTGAGACGGGTGCGTGTGCTTGGTTCATAAAATAAAGTAGCAAGTCTTTTGCCATCGCAGGCATGTGCATATTTCTCCGGGTTCTTTTCAATATCGTTCGCCAGATCCATTAACTGATCCAGTTCTTCGACCGAGAAATCAAGGGGACTCATTAAGTGTCGCATATATTACCTCCTATGAAGATCCTTATTTTTGTTACCGTTCACAGGTTCCCTGCGAACGGTAACATTCGCAGCCCTCATTTAAAGTTTTGCTTTCGCAAAGGAGGGCTGCTCACGCCTGAATCACTTTCTTACGCAGCGAAACAGCAGGTGTTTCCCTGCTGAGTGAACAGTAACTTATTTTTTCTGTGTTCCACCTTAACACAAAAACAGGATAAATGCAAGATAAAAAATGGCAGGAAAAAGGTCGAAAAGCAGAGTAATATGAAATGTGAAAAAATAAAGTGAAATAGCAGTCAAAAAGGAAAAAGATTGTACAAAAGCCGAATTTCGGAAGATCTTTTCTTGTAAATTAAACGGAGATGGAGTAAAATATTGATATCTGCAACAAATGCAGAGTATCAGGAGGACCAGATATGCTAGACTTAGGAAAAATCCGCGACGAGATCGATGCCACCGATGAGAGATCGTCCGCCTGTTCCAGCACCGGATGGCGCTGACGGCGGAGGTTGCGCAGTACAAGATAGAGACAGGAAAAGCCGTTTTTGATGCGGAACGTGAGCGCCAGAAGCTGGAAAAGCTGACAGGCGAGGGAACAAATGCATTCAATATAAAAGGCATCCAGGAGCTGTTCCAGCAGATCATGTCGATCAGCCGGAAGCGTCAGTATCAGCTGCTGACAGAAAACGGCGGCGAGGAGATGACCGATTACACGCAGGTTGACCACCTCCCGACACACGGCAAAAGAGTTGTTTTCCAGGGTGTGGAGGGCGCCTACAGTTTCGGTGCGATGAAAGAATTTTTCGATGATACGATTACAAGCTTTCACGTAGATACCTGGAAAGAGGCGATGGAGGCGATTACGAGGGGCGAAGCCGATTATGCCGTGCTTCCGATCGAGAACTCCACAGCAGGCATTGTATCCGATATTTATGATCTTCTGGTGGAATATCCGCACTACATCGTCGGTGAGCAGGAATTGCCGGTGGAGCATGTGCTGATGGCACTGCCGGGAGCAAAGGCTGAGGAGATCCGCACCGTGATTTCCCATCCGCAGGCGCTGGCGCAGTGCCGCCGTTTCCTGGATTCCAATGAAAACTGGAAGACGGAAGAGCGTCTCAATACAGCCGCCGCTGCAAAAGAAGTATCCGAGAGCGGTGATCTTACGATGGCAGCCGTCGGAAGTCCGTACGCTGCAGAGCATTTCGGACTGCAGATCTTAAAAGAAGGTATTTTTGATGCCCAGGGAAATACGACACGCTTTGTTATCATTTCTGGGCAGAAACGCTTTGTAAAAGATGCACAGAAAATCAGCGTATGCATGGAACTGCCGCATCAGAGCGGTTCTCTTTACAACGCACTGGCACATTTTATTTACAACGATCTGAACATGACCAAAATCGAGTCCCGCCCGATTCCGCAGCGGAAATGGGAGTACCGTTTCTTCGTGGATTTCGAGGGGAACTTAAGCGATCCGGCAGTCAAAAACGCACTGCGCGGATTGCAGGCAGAATCCGCGAAATTCCGGATTTTCGGAAATTATTAATCCAGAAGAGAGGGCCGTACCAAGCGGCCTTTTCGCATAAATAAAATGAAAAATGACAGGAAGGAAGAGACAAAAGATGATTAGAATAGAAGAATGTATCCTCTACCGCGATTTCGCAGAGGGGGAGGTACTGCGCGATATGACGATACTGGTGGAGACCTACAAAAAACTGGTCAATGCTCAGATTTCCCTGAAGGACCGCCGGTTCCGTGAGAATATGAGCGCATATGAGCCGCAGTTTTATGAGGCACTGAACCGCCTTGTCGAGATGGCAAACCGCTACGGCTTCTCCGGAAATCTCTGGCACGATTATCTGACATATCTTCTGGTCAACAAAGAAAATGCATTTTCTACCTCCTGCGAGATTGTCGGAAAAGTCGAGGGAAGCATCAACCAGATGGCAAAACATGATTTTGTCCGTTTCAAAGAGCTGTTCGATTTCGATATCTGTGTTTTCGACGAAATTTTCGAATCCGGCGATGCTTCCGTCATCAGCGATTACGAGAACACCGACAGCCCGAACAAGCTGTTCAACAAAGAAGTCCGCGACCGCATCTGCGAACTGGCCATCCGTCTTGCAAAAGCAGAATCTGTCGACGAATTTATGGATGATATGATTCAGTTCTACAAAGACTTTGGAGTAGGAAAACTGGGACTGCACAAAGCATTCCGCATCGCACACGTTGGCGAAAATGTTGAGATCATCCCGATCACCAACATCCCGGATGTGCGCCTTTCCGACCTTGTCGGCTACGAAATTCCAAAGCAGAAGCTGATCGACAACACGAAAGCGTTCGTCGAGGGCAAAAAAGCCAACAACTGCCTGCTTTTTGGTGATGCCGGAACCGGAAAATCCTCCAGCATTAAAGGTATCCTGAATGAGTATTACGATCAGGGACTTCGTATGATCGAGGTTTACAAGCATCAATTCCAGGATCTGAACGAGCTGATTGCGCAGATCAAAAACAGAAATTATAAATTCATTATCTACATGGACGATCTTTCTTTCGAGGAGTTTGAGATCGAGTACAAATACCTGAAAGCTGTGATCGAGGGAGGTCTGGAAAAACGCCCGGACAATATCCTCATCTATGCGACCTCCAACCGCCGCCACCTGATCAAGGAGAACTACAGCGACAAAGAGGGAACGAGACAGGATATGCACACCTCCGATACGGTACAGGAGAAGTTGTCCCTGGTATACCGCTTCGGTGTCAGCATCTATTTCGGTGCGCCGGATAAGAAAGAGTTCCAGAAGATCGTTTCCGTTCTGGCAGACCGCTACGGCGTGAAGTTAAGCGAGGAAGAGCTTTTAGCAGAAGCAAATAAATGGGAACTGTCCCACGGCGGTCTTTCCGGCCGTACCGCACAGCAGTTTATCGATTATCTGCTCGGAAAACAGTAAAAAGAAAAAGGTCAAAAAGTCCGCTTGGTATTGGGAGCGGGATTTTTGGGATATCCTTTGAAAAAGAAAGAGGAGAAGCGTATATGCAGTATTCCACATTTGCTGCCATTGATATCGGCAGCTACGACGTCATTCTGGAGATTTTCGAGATCTCCAAAAAGCAGGGTATCCGAAGCGTGGATAAGATCTGCCATCGGATGGAGCTTGGAAAAGATACGTACACGCTGGGGAAAATCCGCCCGGAAATGGAAGAGGAGCTCTGCCGCGTGCTCGCAGATTTCGTGCGGATCATGGAGGGCTACCGCGTGGATGCTTACCGCGCCATGGCTTCGAGCGCAATCAGTGAGGCGGCGAACAGCCTCTATGTCCTTGGAAAAATCCGTCAGCTGACCGGTCTTTCCGTCACGGTTCTCTCTAACTCGGAGCAACGTTTCCTTGGCTACAAGGCGCTTGCGGCGATGGAGGACAATTTCAACAAGGTCATTGAAAAGGGAACTGCGATTCTCGACCTCGACGGCGGCAGTTTTCAGATTTCCCTGTTTGATAAGGACGCTCTTGTGACGACACAGAATATCCGTATGGGTAGTCTTCGTGTCCGTGAGCGCCTCGCCGGAATCCAGAGCGAGACGGAACACTACGAGGAGATGGTCGAGGAACTGATCTGGAATGAAGTGTCGAGCTTCAAGAAGATGTATCTGAAAGACCGCAAAATCGAAAATATCATGCTGATCGGCGATGTTTTCACCGACAGTGTCTACCAGAATATCGAGGAGAAAACGACAAAAATCATTTCCCGTGAGAATTTCAACACCTGGTATGAAAGATCATCCGTCAGTCACCGATGGAGCTGGCTGTCAAGCTTGGCATCCCGCTGGAGAATGCTTCGCTGATGTACCCGTCCGCCGTGATCTACAAATGTCTGATCGACATGATGGAGGCAGAGCATGTATGGATCCCGGGCGTGCATATGACGCGCGGCATCGCATACGAATATGCGGAGCAGATGAAACTGCAAAAAGGAAGCCACAACTTTGAAAATGATATTCTGATGGCGGCAAAAAACATCGGAAAACGGTATGCAGTAAACCGGCCGCACGTCCAGAATCTGGAGATGACGGCGCTTGCCATGTTTGATGCGACGAAAAAGATGCACGGCATGAAAGAACGCGAGCGGCTGCTGCTTCGGATGGCGGTGATGCTGCACGATGTCGGAAAATACATCAGCCTTAATAATGTCGCGGATTCTTCCTATAATATTATCATGTCAAACGAAATCATCGGACTGTCCCATATTGAACGGGAGATGGTCGCACTGATTGCAAAATACAATACGGCAGTGCTTCCATCCTACGATGAGCTGGTGATGGAATCGTCGCTTAGTGCAGAACAGTATCTGACCGTATCGGAGTTGACAGCAATCGTCCGTCTGGCGAATGCACTAGATCGGAGTCACCTGCAGAAAATCCAGTCGATCCGCGCTGTCTTAAAGGAGAGAGAACTGCATTTGTCTCTGACGGTTGACCGTGATTTCACACTGGAGCAGGGACTGTGCCAGGATAAATTAGATTTTTTCAATGAGGTATTCAGCATACAGCCGATTATTAAGATGAAACGGCAGATGTAAGGAGGCGAACAAGATGGATGTAACACCATATAAGAAACCGGAATATTTTCGAAACCGGGAATTGAGCTGGATCAGCTTCGACGAGCGTGTTTTAAACGAGGCGCGGGATAAGAGTATTCCGCTGTTTGAACGTCTGAAATTTATCAGCATTACCTCCTCCAATCTGGATGAGTTTTATATGGTCCGTGTGGCTTCACTAAAAGACCAGGTGCATGCAAACTATACGAAAAAGGATCTGTCCGGCATGGATGCGAAGGAGCAGCTTACCGAGATCAGCAAACGGACGCATGAGCTAGTGCAGCTGCAGTACAATACGTACAATCGCTCGGCGGTTCCGTCTCTGGAGCACGTTGGCCTTACGATTATCAGTGAGCACGAGAAGCTGACGAAGGAGCAGGCGGAGTATGTGGATTCCTATTTTGAGGAAAACATTTACCCGGTTCTGACCCCGATGGCCATGGATTCGGCCCGCCCGTTCCCGTTGATCCGGAACAAAACATTGAATATCGGTGCACTGGTGCAGAAGAAAGAGGATTCGCTTCTGAGCCGTGCGGAGGATAAGAAAGAGAAGAAAGGCAAGGAGAAGGAAAAGGAGAAAGAACTGGAATTTGCGACGGTTCAGGTTCCTTCGGTACTGCCGCGTTTTATTCTGCTTCCGCAGGATGAAAAGACGGGACAGCGGTATGTGATTCTTCTGGAGGAGATCATCGAGCGGAACATTGGAAAGCTGTTCTTAAGCTACGATGTGGTCTGCGCGCATCCGTACCGTGTTATGCGAAATGCAGATCTTTCGATCGATGAGGATGAGGCTTCCGACCTGTTAAAAGAGATCCAGAAGCAGCTTAAAAACGTCAGTGGGGCGAAGTGATCCGTCTGGAAGTGGAAGATAAGATGGATAAGCGGCTCCTGAAGATGCTGGAAAAAGAGTTTGACATCGATGAAGACGACCTGTTCCGGATTCCGGGACCGCTCGATTTGACGTTTTTAATGAAAATGTATGGGCTCGACGGCTTTGATGAGTATAAAATTCCGAAATATATTCCGGCGGCAGTTCCGGCGCTGATGAATGAGGATGACATTTTTACAAACATCCGAAAAGGCGACATCCTGCTGCATCATCCTTATATGACGTTTGATCCGGTCGTGCAATTTGTACAACAGGCAGCAAAGGATCCGGATGTACTGGCGATCAAACAGACACTGTACCGTGTGAGCGGCAATTCTCCGATTATTGCAGCACTGGCTCAGGCGGCGGAAAATGGCAAACAGGTTTCCGTACTGGTGGAATTAAAGGCACGGTTCGACGAAGAAAACAATATTGTCTGGGCGAAGATGCTGGAAAAGGCGGGATGCCATGTGATTTATGGTCTTCTGGGACTGAAAACACACAGTAAGATTACACTGGTGGTTCGGCGCGAGGAGACAGGCATTCGCAGATATGTACATCTTGGCACGGGAAACTATAACGATTCTACGGCAAAGCTGTATACGGACTGTGGCCTGTTGACATGCAATGCAAAGATCGGTGAGGATGCAACAGCAGTATTTAACATGCTTTCGGGCTATTCGGAGCCGGATCACTGGAACAAACTGGTGGTTGCGCCACTCTGGATGAAAGACAGATTCCTGCATCTGATTGCTATGGAGGAGGAACACGCGAAGAAGGGACAGAAAGCGCATATTATTGCGAAGATGAACTCGTTATGCGACCGCGATATTATTGCGGCGCTTTACAGTGCTTCGGCAGCCGGAGTAAAGATTGACCTGATTATCCGGGGAATCTGTTGTCTGAAGGTTGGAATCCCGGGTGTCAGCGAGAATATTACCGTTCGCTCGATTGTCGGCAATTTCCTGGAACATGCGCGGATTTTCTACTTCTACAGTGGTGGAAATGAAGAGGTGTTTATGGGAAGCGCGGACTGGATGCCGCGAAATCTGGAAAAACGGGTGGAGATCGTGTTCCCGGTTGAGGATGAGCAGATCAAGAAAGAAGTAATGCATATTCTTGATATCCAGATGAAGGATAATGTGAAAGCCAGTATTTTACAGGCGGACGGAACGTATACGAAGCCGGATAAGCGTGGAAAGACGCTGGTGAATTCACAGGAGTATTTCTGCAGGGAGGCAACGGAAAGAGCGGAAAAACCGAAAGAACAGGAAAACAGCAGGGTGTTTGTGCCGGCGGAACCAGTGGAATAGGTTTGGACGGACACGGACGTGGGCGCGGGAGCGCCCACTGCGTTGACATGAAAGAAGAATATGGTATGTTATGATGAGAAAGCGCTGCAGCTTTGAGAGTTGCGGCGTTTTTTTGTGTCAAAAATAATCTGTCTGGTATTGGGAAAAAGAATGGCTATTCAGAACTCGTTTTGAAAATTGGTTTTGCGGGTGATTTTCGGGGATTTTACAAAGAGTGATCTGGAAAAATGGCTGGAAAAGAAGGGGATGGAGACGGAGATAAGGGAAAATGTGGACATTTTTTGTAAAGTAACCGGTTATTTTATTAACGGTTATTTTACAAAGCGGTGGTAGTGGGCTTTACGGAAGGAAAGGTATAATGAGTCTCGACAAGACGAGGAGGAAGAAAAACGAATGTCAAATATTGTGTTGAAGAATGTCTGTAAATCTTATGATAAGGAGCATTATGCGGTTCAGGATTTTTCACTTGAAATACCGGATCGGGAGTTTGTGATTTTTGTTGGACCTTCCGGCTGCGGAAAATCGACGACGCTTCGGATGATTGCCGGTCTTGAGGAGATTACGAGCGGGGAACTCTGGATCGATGGACAGCTTTGTAATTATGTAGAAGCAAAGGATCGCGATCTTTCGATGGTATTTCAGAACTACGCGCTTTACCCGAATATGACGGTATATGAAAACATGGCGTTTTCTCTGAAAATCCGGAAACAGCCCAAGGATGAAGTTGATAAAAAGGTACATGAGGCAGCTAAAGTGCTTGGAATTGAGCATTTACTTGACCGGAGACCGGCAGCACTTTCCGGTGGTCAGAAACAAAGAGTTGCGATTGGAAGCGCAATTATGAGACGGCCGAAAGCATTTTTAATGGATGAGCCGCTTTCAAATCTGGATGCGAAGCTGCGGGCACAGATGCGGGTGGAGCTGGCAAAATTACATAAGGAACTGAAAACGACGGTGATTTATGTTACCCATGATCAGACGGAGGCGATGACGCTTGGTACAAAAATTATTGTTATGAAAGACGGTGTTGTGCAGCAGGCGGATACACCGGAGCGGATTTACCGCCATCCGACAAACAAATTTGTGGCTGGTTTTATCGGAGCTCCGAGTATGAATTTTATGGAAACGATGGTGATGGAAAGAAACGGAGCGGTTTATCTGGAGGCAGACGGAGGAGTTACCCTTCGTGCAAAAGGAGAGAACGAATGGTGCTTCGTCGCGCTTATCTCGGAAAAATGGTGATCTTAGGTCTGAGACCGGAGGATTTACAGGACGAAACAACCGCTTCCGCACATCGGATCTGTTACGAAGAGAATCAGTTGAAGGCATTTGTTGACCTGCGGGAGATGATCGGTGCAGAAGCGTATCTGCATATGAATACCGGAAAAAATCTGATTACAGCAAGAGTGCCTTCCGAGGTGCCGGTTACTGTAAAGGAAAGCATTACATTGTATGCAGATATGGAGAAAGCACAGATCTTTGATCCGTTTACAGAAGAAAATATTTTATCTCTGCCGGTTGAAAAAGAAGAACGTGCAACAGCATAAGAAGGAGCAAGAAGTGAAAAAAGTAATCGAAAAGTGTAAAAAAGCAGAAGTTTATATGTATCTAATCCCGAGTATGGTGATCTTTAGCATCTTTCTGTTTTATCCGTTTTTAAAACCATTTATCTGAGCCTGTATAAGACAAACAAGCTTGGAGAAGCGAAATTGTATGTGGGACTGGATAACTATAAAAGCTTATTATCGAATCCATCCTTTTACAACAGTCTCTGGGTTACACTGGAATTTGTGGCGATTGTTGTAGTCGGAAGTATGGCGCTTGGCTTCTGGGAGCAGTTCTTTGCAGCAAGGCTTTCCCGGGAATCCGGGTATTCAGTACTTCCTATGCACTCCCAATGGCAGTAGCATCGAGCTCAGGCGCCATGATTTTCAAGATTATTTTAAATCCCACGATCGGTATCGTAAACAAATTGCTGCATGTGAGCATTAACTGGGTCAGTGATCCGAAATATGCGCTGATCTGTGTGGCTGTCCTTACGGCATGGCTGAACAGTGGCATCAATTTCCTGTATTTTTCGGCGGGACTTGGAAACATTGATGATTCGATTTATGAGCGTGCTTCTGTAGATGGAGCGAATGCAGTACAGAAATTTTTTAAGCTGACACTGCCGGGGCTTTCTCCGATCATGTTCTACACACTGGTTGTTAACATTATTCAGGCATTCCAGTCATTCGGACAGGTGAAAATCCTGACACAGGGAGGACCGGGAGAATCCACGAACCTGATTGTATATTCGATATACCGTGATGCGTTTTTTAATTACCGGTTTGGAAGCGCAGCCGCACAGTCCGTTGTTTTGTTTCTGATTGTCATGGCGCTTACCCTGGTTATGTTCCGCATGGAAAAGAGAGGAGTAAAATACTGATGTCTACAATAGCAACTACGATTGCCGGACCAAAAACTTATTCTGCAGAGGAGCTGCAGGCACTGCATCTGGCAATGAATGCAAAAGCAAAAAGAAAGAAAATGCTTCAGAAAACAGCGTTGGTTACCATGAACCTGATCGTTTGTCTGTTTATGCTGTTTCCGCTGCTTTATACCATCAGTGTAGCGTTTATGCCGTCCGGCGAGCTTTACACAATGGCAATGAACATCGTGCCAAAACATCCGACGCTGGAAAATTTCGTGGAAGCATTTCATAAAATTCCGCTGGTACGCTTTGTCCTGAACTCATTTTTGGTTGCGGGCAACATTACGCTGGGTCAGATTGTAACGTGTTCTCTTGCGGCATTTGCCTTCTCTTTCCTGGATTTCAAAGGGAAAAATATTCTGTTTATGCTGGTAATGGCGACCATGATGGTGCCGGGTGAGGCAACCATTATTTCCAATTATCTGACGGTAGGAAGTCTCGGACTGCTCGATACCTATATTGTTCTGATTCTGCCTTCTCTTACCTCTGCAATGGGAATTTTCCTGTTCCGCCAGTTCTACATGACTTTTCCGGTTTCTCTTTATGAATCGGCGAAGCTGGACGGCTGCGGGAATCTGCGGTTTATCGTAAAAATCCTGATGCCGCTGACAAAGTCAGCAATGGGAGCAATGGCGGTTTACACCTTTATCAATGCATGGAATATGTACATGTGGCCGCTGCTGGTTACAGGTTCGGACAGCAAGCGTACCGTACAGATTGGTATCAGTATGCTGAACAGCGTCGATGCACAGTCGATTACCCTGATGCTGGCGGGCGTGGTAATGATTATCATTCCATCCATTTCCATCTTTATCGTAGGCCAGAAGGCTTAATCAAAGGAATTGTTTCAGGAGCAGTCAAGGCTGATTCCTGTGACAGAAAAAAGAATAGAAAACTGTATGAAAAACGAGGAGAAAAAAATGAAGAAAAAAGTGATTGCATCGATTCTTGCGGCTTCTATGGCAGCTATGGCGCTTACCGGATGCGGAGGCGGAAAAACAACGAGTGAGGCACAGAGTGCGACAACAGATGAAACCACAGCCAGCACAGAGGCAGGAAGTACGCAGATGGCGCAGAAGCACCGGATTTAAACCAGGATACGAAGGGAACCACGATTACCTTCTGGCATTCCATGGGCGGTGTCAATGGCGAGGCAATGGATTATCTTGTCAATAAATTCAATGAAGAGAATACCGATGGCATTACCGTTGAGGCGGTTTATCAGGGAGAATATGATGATACGATTAACAAACTGAAAAGTGCACAGATCGGAAATATGGGAGCAGACCTGGTACAGATTTATGATATCGGAACACGCTTTATGATTGATTCCGGCTGGGTCATTCCGATGCAGGAGCTGATTAATGCAGATGGCTATGACATTTCCCAGATCGAGCCGAATATCGCTGCTTATTATACGGTAAACAATGAGCTGTACTCGATGCCATTCAATTCGTCCACACCGATTCTGTATTACAACAAAGATATGTTTGAAAAAGCAGGGATCACTGAGGTTCCGACAAGCTGGAAGGAATTCTTGCTATCGGTGATGATCTGAAAACAAAGGGCGGAGCCGGTGAACCGCTGGCACTCTCCATCTATGGATGGTATTTCGAACAGTGGCTCTGTAAACAGGGACTTTCCTATGCGGATAATGGAAATGGCCGTGATGCCGCTGCTACTGCAGTTGAATTTGATTCCAACGGCGGAGCGCTCAACATCTTAAATGAGTGGAAAGCCCTGAACGATGCCGACGTTGCACCAAACGTAGGCCGTGCCGGAAGTGATACCGCAACGACAGACTTTACTTCCGGAAAAGCAGCGATCACCCTTGGCTCTACCGCATCTCTGAAGCAGATTTTACAGGATGTCAATGGAAGCTTCGAAGTTGGAACCGCATATTTCCCGACAATCAAGGACGGCGATGAGGGCGGTGTTTCCATCGGAGGAGCCTCTCTCTGGGCATTGAACAACAACGATGATATGAAAGCAGCAGCTACCTGGAAATTTATTAAATTCCTGATTTCCCCGGAATCTCAGGCATACTGGAATGCCGAGACGGGTTACTTCCCGGTAACAACAGCTGCTGATGAGGAGCAGACCTTTAAAGATAATGTAGCACAGTATCCGCAGTTCCAGACCGCAATCGACCAGCTGCACGATTCCAAGCCGCAGTACGCCGGCGCACTTCTCTCTGTATTCCCGGAGGCAAGACAGATTGTGGAAACAGAAATCGAGAATATGATCAACGGAAACGAGACTCCGGAGAAAGCAGTAGAATCAATGGCTTCCCAGATCAACAGCTCCATCGAGGACTATAATCTGGTAAATGAATAAGAGACAGGCTTTACAAAAATAAGATTTCGTCCTATAGTGAAGAAAAACGAGTTCCCAAAGCGTGTTTGAACGGTTTCTATGAAGGGGAAGATCCGAGTTACGGAAATGATTTTTCAGATATGACTGGAAATGCGTCGGAGACAAAAATCCGGCGCGCTTCCGAATCTATAGCAATCCCGCAGAAGATGTAAAAAAATCAGCACCGCTTTTTTCACTTGTTTTCAGGCTTACGATTAAAGGAAAAAAGCTGCAGTCGGGACAAAAGATAGAAAAGAGTGCAGATTTGGAAATGGGAACGGAAAATGGAGGACAGATACGAGATGAAAACAAAAGTATGGGCACACAGAGGAGCCAGTGCATATGCACCGGAAAATACACTGGAAGCGTTTCTTCTTGCAGCAGAGCAGGGAGCAGACGGTGTGGAACTGGATGTACAGCTGACAAAAGATGGCGAGATGGTTGTTGTCCACGATGAGGAAATCGACCGGGTCAGTGACGGAAGCGGATTTGTCAAAGATTATACACTTGCGGAATTAAAGACCCTGAACTTTAATAAGACACATCCGGAGTATCAGGATGTAAAAATTCCGACGCTTCGCGAAGTATATGAAGCATTAAAGCCAACGGGAATGACGATCAATGTAGAGCTGAAAACCGGTATTTTCTGGTATAAAGACCTGGAAAAAAAGGTACTCGAGCTGACAAAAGAGATGGAGATGGAAGATCGCGTGATTTATTCTTCCTTTAACCATTACAGCATTGCAAAAATTCTGGAACTGGATCCGAAAGCCAGCACCGGCATCCTCTACGCAGATATTATTTATGATGTCGTGAATTATGCGAAAAAAATCGGAACAGGAGCTCTTCATCCGGCAACCTTTCATGTGCAGATGGCAGACTTTCTTCAGCAGTATGTGGAAAGCGATCTTGCGGTGCATGTGTGGACGGTCAATGATAAGGCGGAGATCGAGCGTCTGATGGAGGCCGGTGTTGACGCAGTCATCACTAATTATCCGGATGTGGCCGTTTCCTGCCGCAACGCGAAGTGATACCGATTGGAGAAAAAAAGCTGTTCCTTTTGGATATCGACGGAACCATCTGCGTGGGGAACCGTCTGATTCCGGGAGCAGACCGGTTTTTAAACGGACTGTCCGAGTACGGCGGAGATTATGTGTTTATCACAAATAATACGACGATGAGCGTAGCAGATTACCGGAAAAAATTTGCAAAGCTGGGCATCCCGACAACAAGCGCGAACTTTCTGACGGCTTCTGTTGCAACAGCGCATTATCTGAAGCAGAAATATGGATCCCGTCCCGTCTATGTGCTGGGAACGGACTCTCTGATCCGGGAATTGGAGAGCTTCGGTGTGTGTACCACCCACGATCCGGAGAAAGAAGGAATTGCATGTGTGCTTGCAAGCTATGACAATGAACTGACGTATCAAAAACTGACGGATATCTGTCGGCTGTTGACAGAGCGCCCGGAGCTCGATTACAGCAGCACTCAGCCTGCCTGTGATGAATTTTCTGAAAAAGCATTCGGAGTTCAGCCTGATCGGAATCAGTGTCGCCGGAGGCGTTACCCATAATATCGGGCAGCTGATCGTTGCTATGATCGTGGTC
>ENA-OQHY01000255-OQHY01000255.1-human-gut-metagenome-genome-assembly--contig:-NODE-255-length-31331-cov-3.927766_pt1 | contig 31331 bp, 31 predicted proteins | sample MGYA00242570_ERZ504733 | MGnify/ENA primary metagenome ERZ504733 (study PRJEB26092, sample SAMD00036219) | human gut metagenome | host: Homo sapiens | study: EMG produced TPA metagenomics assembly of... | reverse complement strand
ATTTCATTGCAGCCAATGCATTTACGCAGCGGCACTTTACGAACTGTACTCAAATGCTCATCCCGCCTTTGTTTTTATTTTAATTACTCTTCGTCTCCGGCTTTCTCTGCTGTTTCTACATCATTCTCGTCGAAGTTTTCTTCTGCAGAGATGGTTTCCTCCTCTGCTGCGGACTCATCGTAATTGTCCTCTTCCTCGTATTCCTCTTCTTCTACGTAGTCGAAGTCTCCTGCCTCGCGTGCCTGGGTCTCGCTCTTAATGTCGATCTTGAATCCGGTCAGACGTGCGGCAAGTCTTGCGTTCTGTCCCTCTTTACCGATGGCAAGGGAAAGCTGGTAATCCGGAACGATTACTTTTGCGGTCTTCTCATCCGGATCTGCCATAACGGAGATAACTTTTGCCGGGCTCAGTGCGTTCTCGATCAGGAGTGCCGGGTTCTCATCCCATGTAATGATGTCGATCTTCTCTCCGTTCAGCTCATTGACAACCGCGTTGACACGGCTTCCGTTCATACCGACGCATGCGCCGACTGCATCGACGTTCGGATCGTTGGACCATACTGCCATTTTCGTACGGCTTCCTGCCTCACGGGCAATGCTCTTGATCTCTACGATGCCTTCTGCAACCTCGGAAACCTCAGACTCAAAGAGACGTTTTACGAGTTCCGGATGGGTACGGGATACCATGACTTTCGGTCCCTTGGTTGTATTCTTTACTTCCAGAACGTATACTTTCACACGCTGGGTCGCTCAAATTTCTCGCCTTTGACCTGCTCGTTCTCGGTCAGCAGAGCGTCTACTTTACCGAGGTTGATGCTGACGTTGCGTCCCACATAGCGCTGTACCACACCGGTAACCACATCGTGCTCTTTCTCGAAGTACTGATCAAACAGAACTTTACGCTCTTCCTCACGGATCTTCTGAAGAATGACGTTTTTGGCATTCTGGGTTGCAATACGGCCGAACTCTTTGGATTTGATTTCTACCGGAACGATATCGCCGAGTTCATAGCGGGAGTCTGCACGTTTTGCATCGGAAAGGGCGATCTCCATGATCGGATCCTGTACCAGATCAACAACGGTTTTCTCTGCTACGACTTTGAAATCACCAGTCTGGGCGTTAATGCTTACCTTTACATTATCTGCTTTGCCAAAATGGTTTTTACAGGCCTGGATCAGCGACTGCTCAATTGCCTCAAGCAGGGTATCTTTGCTGATATTCTTCTCTTTCTCAAGAACTTCAAGGGCCTCCATTAATTCTGTATTCATTTTTCTCTTTTCCTCCTGTATCTGCGTCTGTTTAGAAATCAAATGCTAAACGGATCAATGCAATATCGCTTTTCTGGAAGACGCGCTCTGTTCCGTCCTCCTCCAAAATGGTCACACTGTTATCATCATATGCGGTGAGTATTCCGTAAAATTCCCGGTTTCTCTCGATCGCACGGTATGTCCGGATTTCCAGCTCTTTTCCCATGCTTCTCTTATAGTCTTTCTCTTTTTTCAGCGGACGTCCAAGGCCCGGGGAGCTGACCTCCATGATATAGGCGTCATCGATAAAGTCTCTGCGTCCAGCCGGTCAGAAAATGCACGGCTGACGATTTCGCAGTCATCTACGGTAATTCCGCCTTCTTTGTCGATGTAAGCACGCAGGTACCAGGTACCGCCCTCTTTGACATACTCCACATCCACCAGTTCAAAACCATTGGCTTCTACAATCGGAGTGATCAGTTCTTCTGCCTTCTGTTCGTATTCTTCTCTTCTGCTCAAATCCTCACCACCTTTTTTGATTTAGGGAAACTTTCGAAAAATTCTTTCATTTCCCTGTACACAAGAAAGAGTGGACGAAATCGTCCACTCCTTAACAGTCACTTATTAACAACTTTACTATAGCACCTTTTCCGTGCAATTGCAAGGGTTAATTTTCAAAATATCCTTTATTTATCGCCTTTTCCGGCTTTTTTGTTCGCCGGTTCCGGGCAGATGTGGACATCGAGCTGGTTATACGGGATGGAAATTCCCGCCGCGTCAAACTCTTCTTTGATGCGCTCATTCATTTTCCATTTGACCGGCCAGTAATTTTCCGTTGCGACCCAGGCGCGCAGACCGACCGTGATCGCGCTCTCGCCCAGCTCATCTACGAAAAACTGCTGCTCCTCCGACTGAAAATGCGGCTCCTCCTCAACGAGGCGGCGCAGGATATCCTTCGCTTTTCTGATATCGGACTCATAAGAAATGCCGACTTTGATTTCCAGCTTTCTGCGGTCCATTGCCGTCACGTTGATGATGGTGTGATTCGTAAGATTGGCGTTCGGATCATGATGGTACGGTTGTCGATGCTGTTGATTGTCGTGTAATACATCTCAATCTTTTTGACCGTTCCCTCCTGGCCTTCGCCCGGGAAAATGATGTAGTCACCGACCTTAAATGGCTTCAGCAGCAGAATCATCACCCCGCCTGCAAAGTTTGAGAGGCCGCCCTGCAATGCCAGGGATACGCAACGCCGGCGGAGGCGATGGCTGCTGCGATCGACGCTTCGGATACGATGCCGAGCTGAACGATAATGGTCAGCACCAGCAGCGTGTTCAGACTGTATTTCACCATGGAAACGGTGAAACTGACCACCGCCTCCTCCGTGTGAAAACGCCGCATGTTTTTCCGGATCAGACCACAGAGCCACAGGATCAGTTTGCGTGCAACCAGAAACAGAATTACTGCAAACACAATCTTCAGCACCAGATCGGCAGCCGAAGAGGCCTTGTCGATCCAGTATTCATAGACGCGTTCCGCCGCTGTCAGATTCACCATGTGTTATCTCTCCTCTGTCTCGAATTTTCTCTGCAGCTCCTCGCCGAGTTCACTCATGCCTGTGCTTTTTTTCGTTTTTGTCTCTGGTTTTGCCTCTGATTTTGCTTCCGACTTGGTTTCCGGCTTTGTAGCCGGCTTCTTTTCCGGATCGGCGGCTGCGCGGTATTTTTCCACGGCTTTTGCTGCCTCTGCCGCTGCGGATTTTCCGGCTTTCACCAGCTTGTCCACCGTCTGCTCTACCGTTTTCACCGGTTTGCTGTCGATCGCCTGCTTTACGGCTTTCTCCACCTTCTCTGTCGCAGTCGTAGTTCCCTGCTTTTTCTCTGCGGTTTTCACCGTTTTTTCCGATACCTTTTTCTCTGCTTTTTTCTCTGCTTTTTGAGCAGTCTTTGTTGTTTTCTTTGCTTTTACTGCTTTTACTGCTTTTACTGCTTCTTCCGTTTTTCCAGCCGGTTTTCCCTTCTTTCCGGTTTTCTTCTCTGCTGCCGCTTTCGCTGCAGTTTTTGCCTTTGCGCTCTTATTGCTTGCAGCGCCCGTCTCCGGCTTCGTATAAGAAAATACCTGAACAGAAAGCGGTGCGAGTTTTACGGTAATCGAGTTTTTCCGCTCGTCGCACTCTGTTTTTTTCGACATTTTCACGCGTGGATTTCCGACGCCTGTTCCGCCATAGCTTTCCGCATCGCTGTTGAACATCTCTTTGTACTTTCCTGGATACGGCACACCAATGCGGAAATCATCGTACTCGACATTCGAGAAGTTGCATATGACAAGCAGCGTATCTTCTTTCTTCCTTGTTCTGCGAAGGAAGATCAGAAGATTCTTTTCCCACTCCATGCCATTGATCCACTCAAAGCCCTCCGGCTTTTCGTCAAGCTGATACAATGCCGGATTTGCTTTGTAGAATGCATGAAGTGCCGCCATATAGTTCTTTAACTGCAGATGTTTCTTGTCCTCAAGAAGCTCCCAGGACAGGGACTGTTTCTCATTCCACTCTTTTTCCTGTCCAAATTCCTGTCCCATAAACAGAAGCTTCTTTCCGGGATGCACCATCTGATAAGCGTACGCCAGACGAAGATTTGCCATTTTCTGCTCCGGTGTACCCGGCATTTTGGTATACATAGACCCTTTCAGGTGAACCACTTCATCGTGCGACAGACTCAGCATGAATTTCTCCGAGTATGCATATACCATAGAAAAAGTCAGCTGATCGTGATGTGCCCCGCGGTATACCGGATCGTTTTTCATATATTCCGTAAAATCATTCATCCAGCCCATGTTCCACTTGTAGTCGAAGCCAAGTCCTTCATCGTCGAGTTCTCCCGTCACCTTCGGCCATGCAGTCGATTCCTCTGCGATAAGAAGCGCATCCGGGAACTCTTTTTTGAAGATGGAGTTCAGATGTTTTAAAAATTCGATTGCCTCAAGGTTCTCATTTCCGCCGTAGATATTTGCGACCCACTCCCCGTCCTGCTTGCCATAATCAAGATACAGCATCGATGCAACCGCATCCATACGGATTCCGTCGGCATGGTACTCTTTTGCCCAGAAAAGCGCATTGGCGATCAGGAAGTTCTTTACTTCCGGTCTGCCGTAATTGTAAATCAGCGTGCCCCAGTGTGGATGGGATCCCTGTCTCGGGTCAAAATGCTCGTACAGACACGTTCCGTCAAACGCAGAAAGTCCGAAGGTATCGCGCGGGAAGTGTGCCGGTACCCAGTCGAGAATAACACCAATGTCGTTCTGGTGCATCGTATCCATAAAATAGCGGAAGTCATCCGGCGTTCCGTATCGTGCTGTCGGTGCGTAATAGCCCGTTACCTGATAACCCCAGGATTCATCGAGTGGATGCTCCATCACCGGCATCAGCTCAACATGGGTGTAGCCGAGCTCTTTCACATAAGAAGCCAGCATCGGAGCGATCTCACGGTAGTTATAAAATTCACGGCCATCGTCCGGTTTTTTCCAGGAGCCAAGATGCACTTCATAAACAGAAATCGGCGCTTTGTCGCCCTGTGTGACACCACGCTTCTTCATCCAGTTCTCATCCTGCCAGGCATATTTTCCAAGATCAACCACAACACTCGCATTGTTCGGACGCAGCTGTGCTGCATTCGCGTATGGATCCGATTTCAGATACGTCAGACCGCCCTTTGCCTTAATTTCATATTTATAGATGTCGCCCGCGCGAACACCGGGGATAAAGAGTTCATAGATCCCGGACTCCAGAAGATTCATCTGATATGCTCTTCCGTCCCAGTTATTGAAATCCCCGACAACGCTGACACGGATCGCATTCGGTGCCCAGACAGCGAAGTAAACACCACTGATACCATCGATCTTTACCGGGTGTGCACCCATCTTCTCATAGATGGAATAACAGATGCCGTTTTCAAACTGTTTCTGTTCCTGCTCGGTGAACTGCATCGGATAGGCATATGGATCGTAATGCTCCATCTGGTTTCCGTCGCCGTCCCAGTAGATCAGCGTATAGGACGGAATTTTCTTTCCCGGAAGCAGCACAGCGAAAAATCCCGCCTCATCCTCGCAAACCATCTCGGTCTGTTTTCCGTCGCGGATCGTATGTACGGCTGCACGGGTTGCACCCGGGAAAAACGCCTGAATCAAAATACCATCCTCCGTTACGCGCGGTCCCAAGATGTCTCTTGGATGATTTTCCTCAGAATAGACCACGGCTTCTATTTCCGCCCAATCCATATAATCGTATAATTTTTTCTTTCCATTTTTCAAAATTATAACCCCCTCCTTTTTTTATTTTTACGTGCTCTCGCTGCTGCTTCCCCCCCATACAAAATCGCATAAAAAAAAGCACTCATTCATGCCAGAGCGTGTTTGAAAAAAGGCTTTTCGTGAGCTGCGAGTCCCATTTTCAGCCCAAACGGTCTGCAGCAACCGGATAAGGTCAAAACAGATCGCGAAGTGGGGCTTGCAGATTGTGGAAATGATTTTTCAAATTCTGTTTTTATTCTACCATCCTAACTGCGATTGTACAATGCAAATCTGGTTTGTTTTTTATTCATTTCCTACGATTACGGCAAGATCTTCATCTGTCGTCTGCATCTCATCGTTCTCAAACCAGATACTGTAAATGTTCTGTGAAGTCAGTGTTTCCAGGGACTCCCTGGAAAGCGATTCGGCCTGATAATCAGAAAATGCTGCAAGCAGCGTATTGGCACAGCCATATTCACCGGAATAGACGATCAGTTCGGATGCTGCTGTGTGGTCTTTTCCGTCTGCCGCGCTAAGATACGGCGTGCACATCGTTTTGTCCTGATACTGATAATAGCGGTACGCATCCGGGCTGCCCGCCTGGTAAGCGTGGAAAAACACGATGCTTTTCGGTCCTTCATACGTCATTGTTCCGTATGACTGGATTTCGTTCCCGGAAAGATGATACAGCGGATACCGGTACTCTTTTTCTCCCGTTTCATCGAGACAGCGCACGAAACCGTCCTTACTGGAAATAATGCCGAGCTGATAGCCCTCGCCGCGAATCGTATCCGCCAGATAATCAATCAAAAAAGCATTTTTCATCCAGAAAAGTCGAGATATGCGGTATAGCCCATCTCTGCGGCATACGCCTGATACGCGTCTGACACATGCAGACAGACCTGGTTTTCCCCTGACAGCTCCAGTGAAATATCATCCGGGTTCTGTGTAAAGGCAGCAACTGCTGCCGTTTCTTCTGCTGCCGCATCGTTCCGGTTCGGATCAAACTGCGCTGCAGCCGCATCATCATTGCTGGCGCAGAGATTTTCCAGGGACGCATACAGCGGTCCCAGATAAATTTCCCGGCAATTGGCATCGGATACTTTTTTCAGTGCATCGTATAAAACCGGATCTACCGTCAGCACTTCATTCGGATGCTGGTTGATATCATACAGGTTTGTCACATCCTCAAAGCTCTCATCTATATTGAAAAGCCGGTAGCCTTTCACCGCCGCATCTGTGTAAAGCAGCGAAAGCGCCTTTGCCTCCCCGCCTGCGGAAACCCCGCTTGCGCCAACGTTATATTTCAAGGTAAAATCCTCACCGCAGTTCAAATCCGCGCCTGCCTTTACACTGATCTCACGCCAGCCGGAATCTCCGTGAAGAAAGTTCATAAAACCATACACCAGAAAACCGGATCCAATCGCCAGAAGCAGTACTACAAGCAGGATGCGCCGTCCGACATTTTTTCGGAAAGCCAGACCTTCTGTACCGGCTTTGGCAGCCGTCTGTTCGGATCTTTTACTGTTCTTCCCATTTTTTTGCTCCTCTTTCATTCTAATTTTCCTTTTCCGCTGTGATTTATTGTCCCAAAAAACACATCGCCCGTCAAGTAAAATCGGAACGGAATTCATCTCGCACTTCGTTCCGGAAGCCACAACTTTTTTAATTTACAGAAAATTTCAACGAAGTTTCCTGTAAACTATGAGAAACACGCTCTGCGAGTTTCTCAAGTTATCGCGGCAGTCGCCAAGGTCTCGTGCAAGCACGGACTTTGGCTCGTTGCTCGCGTAAATCAAAAAAAGCGGCACCGGAACCTTTTTCCTGGTTCCGGGCCACTTTTTCTTTCCTGTCCACTATAGGGCAACTAAAATCAATGCAATGATAAAGATCAGGAGAATCACGGCAAGTACAGCAAATCCGTACAGCGCGCCCTGCTTGCATGCTTTGTAGTTGTGATAGTACTGTTTCTTTTTGTATACCATCGCTGCGATGATACCGATGATCGGGAAGAAGAATGACAGCACTTTGTACCAGACGCTTCCGGTATCGTGAACCGGAGTTTTCAGGAATTCATCTTCTGCCTTGGAAAGATGAACCTCGTGGTTCTCCTCTTTTACTTCCTCGCCAGGCTTTCGGATGGTGATCGGCTGCAGCGGCTCTCCCTTTTCACGGAGTGCCTTGTACTCTTCGATCTCTTTTTTATTTCCATATACAAAGTGGTTGTGTCCGATATCCACGAATTCCGGTTTGTCCACGGAATAATCATGGATGGACGGGTCGTAGGTGTACAGCACCTTATTCTTCTCGAGCTGCGGATCCGGAATCGGAATCGCAGAAATCAGAGAATGCGTGTATGGGTGCAGCGGGAAGTTAAACAGCTCCTCTGCGTCCGCAACCTCTACGATATTTCCTTTGTAGATAACACCGATACGGTCGGAAATGAACCGAACGATGGAAAGGTCATGAGCAATAAACAGATAAGTAACCTGTTTTTCTCTCTGGAATTTTTTCAGCAGATTGAGGACCTGGGCACGGATCGATACGTCCAGTGCGGAGATCGGCTCATCGGCTACAACCAGCTCCGGCTCCATAACCATGGCACGGGCCAGACCGATACGCTGGCGCTGTCCGCCGGAGAACTCATGTGGGTAACGGGTCAGGTGCTCTGGCAGAAGACCAACCTCGTTGATCATGTTCTCTACCTTTTTCACACGGTCTGCCTCGTTCTCGTACAGATGGAAGTTGTAAAGACCCTCGGATACGATATAATCGACCGTCGCACGCTCATTTAACGATGCGGCCGGATCCTGGAATACCATCTGAATGTTTCGGATAACCTCCCGGTCCAGGGAATGCGGAATCTTACCGGAAATTTTAACGCCCTTATACAGGATCTCTCCTGCGGAACACGGGTTGACACGAATGACCGCACGGCCGATCGTTGTCTTTCCGGAACCGGACTCGCCTACGAGGGAGAAGGTCTCTCCCTTGTAGATGTCAAAAGAAGCATTTTTTACCGCTTTGACTGCGTCATCGCCCTTGCCGAAAGTGATATCTACATTTTTTACCTGCAGTAAGATTTCTCTTCCATTTTCGTCAATCGGACCATGCTCCGGCAGATGCGAAACAGTGGTCTTGCTTTCCTGCTTTGTAGACACTTTCAAACTCTCCTATAAGTTATATGCTTTTAACAGTTTTTCGTGAATATTCTGAATAGCTTCCGGTTTTTCTGTCTTCGGCGCTCTCGGATCCAGCAGCCATGTCTTGGCATAGTGGGTATCCGTTACCTTGAACATCGGCGGCTCCTCCAGAGTATCAATCTTCAGACAGTACTGGTTACGCGGTGCAAACGGGTCTCCGATAATCTTATTGTACAGAGACGGCGGCGTACCGGTAATGGAAAACAGCTTTGTATTCCGCTCCGCAAGCTGCGGCAGGGAAGAAAGCAGCGCCCAGGTGTACGGATGGCGCGGATCGTAGAACAGCTCTTCTACGTTCGCAAACTCGATGATCTGTCCTGCGTACAGAACGGCAACACGGTCTGCGATATTCGCTACGACACCAAGGTCGTGGGTAATAAACACGATGGTGTAGTTGTACTCTTTCTGAAGATCCTTGATCAGCTTCAGGATCTGTGCCTGAATCGTAACGTCCAGCGCAGTTGTCGGCTCATCGCAGATGAGGATCTTCGGACGGCAGGAAAGTGCAATCGCAATAACGATACGCTGTCTCATACCGCCGGAATACTGGAACGGATAATCATCGAAACGCTGCTCTGCGTTCGGAATACCAACCTTTTCCATCAGCTCAAGCGCCTGTGCTCTTGCTTCCACCTCGCTGACATTCTGATGCTTCATGATAACAGACGTAATCTGTTTTCCGATTGTGATGATCGGGTTCAGGGAAGTCATCGGATCCTGGAATACGGTTGCAATTTTCTTACCGCGGATCTGGCCCCAGTCATTCGGATCCTGGATTTTTGCCAGGTTAATGATACAGGTTCCATGAAGCCGCTCCAGTGTCTCATCCAGATAGCGTACACGGAAAGTTGCCTGGTCGAAAACGCTGTTCCGTTTCTGCTCGTCATTCAGATCCACACCGCGTTCCATCGCAGCTTTGAATGCCTCGTGCAGCTTCTTGATCATGCGAACCTTTTTACGCAGTTTATAACGTCCGACAGAAAGATAGATCTCTTTGGCAAGAATCTCGTTTCTCTTTCTCGTCTCGTCCGTAATTTCTTTTGCTGTCAGGCCGGCGTACTCTTTTTTGTACTCTGCCATTTTTGCCTCATACGCCTGATTGTATGCCGTATCGTTCATGGCAGCCTGTTTGTGAGCCTTGATTTTTTCCTCTTTTGCTTTCTGCAGAGCCTTAATCTCTCCATCCAGTCTGGAAATCTCCGCGGATGTCTCTTTGACTTTCGCTTTTTCTTTGGAAGTATCGAGTGTCTGCTTATAGTTGAAAAGTTCGGTTCTCTTTATTACAAGTTCCTTGATTTCAGCCTCTGCTTTCTCGCGCTCTTCCTCGCTCAGCGTCATTTTTTCTTCTTTTTCCTGCTCCAGCGCCTTCATTTTCAGAAATACTTCTGAACCATATTCCAGTTTGGAATACTCGTTCAGTTTTTCCAGGGTAGAAGCGATGGTCTTTTTCGCATAAGAATTCAGCGGAACAACCGTATCACTCAGTTCGTCATCATTGAAAATGATATCTCCCTGATCGATGAAACCGTTGCTGTCCAGCATACCCGCAAACGCTTTCGTGAATACGGATTTACCGGCGCCGGATTCTCCTACGATAGCAATGGACTCATTCTCGTAAATATCCAGCGTTACGCCCCGGATTGCCGTCAGGATACGGCCGCGGACACGGAATTTTACCTGTAAGTCCTTAATCGATAATAATACTTTTTTATCTTCCATGCGGCTTTCCTTCCTACATATGTGTTCTCGGGTCGGACGCATCTCCAAGGTTCTGTCCAACTACATATAATACTACGGTGATGATTGAAGCGACAACAACCGGACTCCAGAATTCGAATCCCCATCGTGTCAGCATGGCGCCCTCAGCCTCATAGATCAGTCTTCCCAGAGACATGTCAGAAAGTCCCATACCGATGTAAGCCAGGAACACCTCGTAAGAGATGTAGGACGGAATCTCAGTTGCCGCCAGAGTAACAATGACAGATGTCATAAACGGGAGAATATTCTTCATCGCAATGCGGAAAATCGAAGTTCCAAGACATTTTGATGCCAGATTATACTCTCTGTCACGGATGATAACGACCTGCGTACGGATAAAGTACGCGATGGCAAGCCATCCGGTAACGGTCAGTGCAAATACCATGGTCCAGAAGCTCGGAGAAAAAATAAGCACCAGGACGGAGATCAGAAGTACATACGGAATATTTCCGATGATGTTGTAAACCTCCATCATGAAGACATCAACCTTCTTCGAAAATCCCCAGACAGATCCGACAATCACACCAATCGAAAGGTTGATGAGCGCACAGATAAACGCCAGGGAAACTGAAATTCTGGAACCAAACCAGACAGCGTCAAATGTCGACTGTCCGGAAGCACCGGATCCTAAAATCCAGTGAATATTGAATCCAAGCTGCTGCAATGCTTTGCCTGGAGACAGATGTTTTGTCGCGCCGTTCATCAGATTGGCGAAACGGTCGTACTCCACAAAGAGCGGATACACATACGTCATCAGCAGAATCACACCCAGGAGGCAAAGTACGGCAATATTGATTTTTTTCTTAAAAAATACGCGGAACACGGAATGCCAGTAGGAATATCTCGGAGCCGTAATTTTCTCAGACTCCAGAGAGCTGTTATCTACAGGAGAAAACAGTTCTTCCTCAGACAGACCGAATTTATCTAAATCATAATTCATAAGTCCCTACCTGTCTTTCGTTGAGAATGAGATTCGCGGATCCACCATGGACATCAAAACGTCGCCCAGGATGATGGAAATCACGGAGAGCACTGCGTAGAACAGTGTAACACCTACGATAACACCATTATCATATTTGCTGATTGCTTCGGTCAGCAGATTACCGGCACCAGGTACTACGTACACACGCTCGGTGATGATGGCTCCGGTCAGTGCGAACAGTACGCTCGCCGGAACACCCTGCACGATCGGAATCGCTGCGTTCTTCAAAATGTGTTTCGTAAAGATTTCTCCCTCTGTCAGACCACCGGATCTTGCGAATTTTACGTAATCGGAGTTCATCTGGTCGATCATGTATCGACGCAGCCATTTCATCAGGTTTGCCACCTGCGGCAGTGCCAGAGAAACAATCGGCAGAATATACATCAGCTTGCTCTTCGAATCCATGTCAAAGGTGGTTGGCAGACCCATTTTTCCTCCGATTGCCTTAAACAGGAAAATATAGGCCAGTGAAGGTACTGCTATAATGAATACAATATAGATGGTTCCAAGCTGGTCAACCAGTTTGTCTTTCTTTCTCGCCATCAAAATGCCAAGCGGCACCGCGATGAGATAGGAAAGAATTACGGCAATGATACCGATCACAAAGGAATAGCCGATTTTTGATTTACCACTCTTAATTGTATCCACGTTGGTATAGTCATCTGTGAACCGATCGGAATGAACAGCGCTTGCATCCTGAGATTCGCTCATATACGTTGCGCTGTGCAGATCGTCTGCACTGTATTCCACCAGACCGCTTGGTAGGTAATCTCCGATTTTACGTAGGATCCCTGCGCGCGGGTCATGGTCAGTGCTACATCCACACCCTCATTTACGGAATAGGACTTTCCTAAATTTATGGTGATTATATTCTGATGGAAATATGGGAATTTTGAGTCAAAGTACATCAGGTACTTGTGTGTTGTGCCATTTCCCATGATGGCCGGTGAAAATTTCTTTCCCCCATATACCGGATCGTGTAAGGTAAATGTAATCCCCCTCTTACCTTCTACCTTTGCAGCATCGTGAATGCTGTCGATGTCAATCAAACCGGAAAAATATTTTCCGAGACGCGTTGCAAGCGGAATATCCCTGTATGCAAACAGCTGCTGCTGTCCGCCGTTGGCATATTTTTTCTTACCCATCATGATCGCATCGTATCTTCTTACGGTGTAACCTTTTGCTTTATAATAAGCTGTAAATTCCTTTACATATTCAGATACCAGTTCTGAATCCTGGTCTTTCGTTCTTCCGAATGCTACTGCTTTGGATCTCGTATCCTCGTCAATTTCGCCTTTTGCTTTGAGAGCGTTCAAATAATCTGCATAGGTTACATAATCAAGATATCCGTATGTCTCCCACTTCTGATATTTGTACACCTTTTTCTGGTTATTGCTCTGATGGGAATAGGTGGCGTCCTGTGCGAAAATCAGATTTCGGTCCATCAGAGAATAAATCATAGTCATAACGCATCCAACAACGATTACTACGGAAACAAGGCCATGCAACAAACGCTTAAAAAGATATTTTGTCATATTCTCTCATTCCTTAACACAATATGACAGGGGAATGGCTTTTTTTGTTCCCATCCCCCTGCCGGTTTATTCATTGGCTTTCAACTGTTCTGATCTTTCCAATTTTACCTTTTCCAAAATTAGAAGATACCGAAACATTTGGTCATGTATCCTTCGTAGTCCGGAAGCATGGTATCCAGGTAAGAGCACGGATCACCAAAGTCCGGACCCCATCCGGAGACATCGTATACGTCGTAGTTTGCTTCATAACCATAGTTGCATAGTATCCTGCATAGTACCATCCATCCAGGTCTACGGCATCAACCAGATTGATCACAACTTTTCCGCCAAGGGCAGCCTCTACTGATTTCTTGTAGGAGTTTGCTTTGTTGGTGTAAACTTCTACTGCAGACGGATATGGATATTCCATCTGGATCGGGTTGCTCTCATCGATGGTGATGCCCTCTTCTGCGAGCTCCTCGATTGCGGTATTCAGTTCTTCTACTGCGTTTTCCGGATTGTACCATCCATCAAAGCCATCGCTGGTCTTGTTTTCGGCATCCCATACTTTGATCTTCACGCCGTCGGCGTCGATTTGTTTCTGTACGATTTCACCATAGTAGGTGCCTGCCGGGAAGGTTGTGTCGGTTCCGTTGATCTGAATGGTAGTGTCTTTTGACAGGCTTACGAAATATCCCGGGGTAAAGGTATTTCTAAGGGAAGTATACTTCAGATCCTCGCCAACCTGCTGTGCATTGTAAGCGCCACGATCTGCTGCAAAGCTGATCGCTCTTCTGAAGTGAACGTTCTGCAGTGCTTTGTTCGTTCTCTGGATTTCTTCGTCAGACTTTGTACTCTTTGCTGTTGTTCCGTCGTTGGCATTTGCAGTCGCAGTACGGTTGATATTGTAGAATGCCATGAAAGAAGTAGCATCGGTATCTGAAACTACTGCGTACTGGTCGTACAGACCTCGGATTTTGCTGTCTCCATAGTGGAGGTGTTCAGGTTTACATAGTCAACGGTACCTGCTTTTGCATCTGTGTACATTTTGGTAACATCAGACTGGTCATTGAACAGCCAGGTCAGGGTTTTAATGTTTACGTTGTCTTTGTTCCAGTAAGAATCGCTCAGTTTAAATACGATGGTATTTTTCGCTGTAGCGTTGGTTACCAGGTACGGTCCGCAGTATGCGATCGAGTTGGAATCTTTTCCGTACTGATAATCTGCTGCGGAGGAATCGTACTCAGCACCAAATTTACCGCCCTGGGACTGATAGTAGCTTCTGCTCATCGGCATGAAGATGGTGTAGCCAAGCATGGTCATGAAGTAGCTGCATGGCTCTTCCAGTGTGTACTCTACGGTATAGTCATCAACAGCTTTTACACCAACCTCGTCGAAATCGGTAACTTCACGGCTGATGTACTGGGATACGTTTTTGATCACGCCCTGTACCAGGTATTCCAGACCGCCCTGTGCATCACACATATGCTGCATTCCGGCCACGAAGTCATCTGCTTTTACAGTATCCACTTCACGTCCCTGGGAATCGGTCCATTTTACATCTTTACGAAGGTGGAAGGTATAGGTCAGTCCGTCATCAGATACTTCATAGGATTCTGCCAGTGCCGGCTGCAGAGTTCCCTCTACATCGTACTCCATCAGTCCGTCATAGGTATTGATGATCGCATCGATATCTGCCGCACGGGAAGTTGCAAGTCCGTCCCATGTTACCGGATCGCTCGCATACGGCATGGAGAAGCTGTCTTTTAAGGTGTAACCTTTTCCTGCCAGATATTCTTTTACCCAGCTCTCATAGGTTCCTGTTCCTTTAAGCTCATCCCATTTTGCTCTCATTTCGTTGTAATCTTCTGCCTTGATAAAGTCAGTTGTTACAACATACTGATGATAACGGTCGTTATCGCTTCCCCAAAGGGTATAGTCCTTGGTGCGCGGAGCCATTCTGTACATCGCGTACATACCACCTCTTGAGGTGAGCGGGTACATCATGGCAGACTCCATCAGTTTTCCCTCGGCAACTGCCATCAGGCATATCTCTCATCCACCGTTTCTGCTTCCTTTGCAGTAGCAAGTGCATCGTTGAAATCTCCCAGTGCCTCATTGTAGAGCTCTGTGCTGGTCTCGTCGTATCCCTCTGGCATTTCGGATTCCTCTGCCTCGGCTTCACTCTCACTGCTTGCAGATGCGCTTGCATCGCTTTCGGAAGATGCGCTGCTGCTTACGCTTACACTCTCATCCGCCGGATCAGAACTTCCGCTGCCGGAATTTCCACAGGCAACCAGGCTTGCAGTCATACTCATAACAAGTAATGCGCTTACAATTTTTCTTTTCATAATTTCTTCCTAACTCCTTTCATGGATTCGCGTTGTTTTGCATCATCCGGACATTTACCGGAACGGCTTCGCCATTCCACCGTTTTTCATTTTGGCACTTTACCACATTAAAACGAATAGTACAAAAAGGAGATGCGTCCAACAAGATTTGTTTTCTTCATCCCTCATGCCCGTACATTTGTCCGTTTGTCCAAAAACAACTGGTTCATTATAACCAGAACTCGCTCCATTTGTCAATATCCGATGCAGGGGAAAAGTGTATAAACTGCATTTAAAGTAATCAAAATCCTCTATTTTTCTCTTTTTGGGTATTGTTCTGATGCCGTTTTTCTATTTTCCTGTATTCTTCGGTTTTATAATGAAAAAAAGATTACACAAATAATTGTTTCTTTCCATTTGCGTTCTGCAGCACTGTCTTTTTGTATTTGTTTCAGATTTTGCTCCGGGAAAGAATCCTGCCGGACGCAAAAAAACTTCTGAAAATCACATTTCTTCTTATTTAAGAGCGTCATACTGTTTTTTACTTTCGTTTTTTACTTTCGTTTTTTACTTTCGTTTCCTTCTTTTACAAAGCAAAGCCTTCCATGAAGACCGCTCACACCGAAATCACTTTCTTACTTTTTGTCTTCGACAGTCTCCGGACTATTGACATCAAAAAAAAATCCTGCTAATATTAATTTTAATAAGGAACCAGTGCAGTACACGGAAAACAGGCACCGCACGCGGCGTCTCTGATATCCTTGTCGGATACAGCAGACGCTTTTTTGCTTTCTTGTGTATCATCACTTCTGCATCCGTATCCGCACGAAAAGAAAAAAGGAGACTTCTTTTATGTATCTTTATAATTCTGCAACCCATAAAAAAGCTGAATTCCTGACACACACACCGGGCCGTGTAGAAATGTACACCTGCGGACCTACCGTTTATCATTTTGCGCACATCGGAAACCTGCGCAGTTATATTATGGAGGATGTCCTGGAAAAGGCACTCCGCTATGAAGCTACGACGTCAACCGTGTCATGAACATCACCGATGTCGGCCATTTAAGCTCCGATGCGGACACCGGCGAGGACAAGATGGTCAAAGGTGCAAAGCGCGAGCACAAAACAGTCATGGAAATCGCACAGTATTACACCGATGCATTCTTTGCGGATTGCAAAAAGCTGAACATCAAGCGCCCGGATGTCGTACAGCCGGCAACGGGATGCATTGACGAATATATCAGAATCATTGAAAAACTGATGGACACCGGCTACGCTTACTTTGCCGGCGGAAATGTTTACTTTGACACCAGCCGTCTCGACCACTACTACGTATTCAACGATCACGACGAGGATGACCTCGCGGTCGGTGTACGTGAGGGCGTAGAGGAAGATACAAACAAACGCAACAAAAATGATTTCGTTCTCTGGTTTACGAAATCCAAATTTGAGAACCAGGCCTTGAAATGGGATTCCCCGTGGGGCGTCGGTTATCCGGGATGGCACATCGAGTGCTCCGGTATCTCCATGAAATACAATGGCGAATACCTTGACCTGCACTGCGGCGGCGTAGACAATGCATTCCCGCACCACACGAACGAGATCGCACAGTCCGAAAGCTATCTTGGCCACGCCTGGTGCCCGCAGTGGTTCCATGTACATCACCTGAATACATCGACTGGAAAGATGTCGAAATCGAAAGGTGAGTTTTTAACCGTTTCTCTTCTTGAGGAAAAAGGTTATGATCCTCTCGTCTACCGTTTCTTCTGCCTCCAGTCTCATTACCGTAAGGCGCTTGTCTTCACCTGGGAAAACCTGGACAACGCCAAAATTGCCTACGACAAGCTGATCGCCCGCATCGCCGCTTTAGACCCGAAAGACGGACCGGCCGAGGAAGCTTCTATGACTGCTTTAAAAGAGAAATTCCAGAAAGCGCTCGATGCCGACCTCAACACCTCGCTTGCCATCACAACGCTGTACGATGTGTTAAAAGCAGACATGCATGATGCTGCAAAGCTGGCGCTTCTCGACAGTTTCGATCAGGTACTCGGTCTTTCCCTTCTCGCTCATGCAGATGCGAAGAGAAAAGAGGCTGCAAAGACAACTTCTGCTTCCACCGCGTCCGGCTATCAGATTACCGGCGAAGGAGATCCGGAAATTGATGCTCTTGTTCTGAAACGATATGAGCAAAAAAAGCCAAAAACTTTGCAGAAGCAGATAAAATCCGCGATGACCTGAAAGCCCAGGGCATTGAAGTTGCTGATGTACGCGGCGGAGCGTCTGGAAACGGATCTGATCTGCACGAAAGAGGAACTCTGATTTTCTTCTTCATTTCCTACGAAGGAAACAGGGAATTTCATGTGCTGAAAGCAACAACCGACCAGTATATTACCTGTGAAAACGCGGCTGCACTTTCTATTAAACTTCTTCCAAAGAGAACTGCTCTGATGCGGCAGTTCTCTTTTTATGCTTTTCACCTGCTGCTTGCGGCTTCCTTCGGATGCATGGCATCGAAAAGACGGCATCCATTTTCCGGATACCGCCTTTTTTGTTTCTTTCGGATGGCTGTTTCTTTATTTAATAATACGAACCTTAACACGCCGTCTACTGCTTCCAGCGCTTTTACGATCTCTTCTGTTGCTTCGCTTTCCAGATCCATCATGGTGTAAGCGTAATCGCCTTTACCTTTGTTTGTCATGTCGCTGATGTTGACACCGGCGTTACCCATAACGGTGGTAAATGCACCCAGCATACCAGGAATATTCTTATGGCAGATGGTCACACGGCCTGCTCCTGTGCATACACCCATATCACAGTTCGGGAAGTTGACGGAGTTTTTGACGTTTCCGTTCTCCAGGAAATCACGGATTTCTTTAACTGCCATGACAGCACAGTTATCTTCGGATTCTTTGGTCGATGCTCCAAGATGCGGAGTAACGATGGTTCCCTCTGCGCCGACTACCTTCGGGTTTGCAAAGTCAGTCACATATTTTTTCATTTTTCCGGCCTTTAATGCTTCCAGAACAGCATCCTCATCAACCAGGAGGTCTCTTGCATAGTTCAGAAGAACCACGCCGTCTTTCATCTCATCGATCGCTGCCTTGTTAATCATACCTTTTGTGCTGTCCATCAGCGGAACATGAATGGTGATATAATCGCAGGTACGGTAGATATCTTCCACGTTCTGGATATGATGAATGTCACGGGACAGATTCCATGCCGCATCGACAGAAATGTACGGATCGTATCCGTATACTTCCATGCCAAGATGGGTTGCTGCATTTGCTACAAGCTGACCGATCGCGCCAAGTCCGATGATACCGAGCTTCTTTCCGCTGATCTCACAGCCGGCAAATTTCTTTTTCTGTTTTTCTGCTGTCTTTGCAATGTCGCCGTCTTCTTTGTCGCTCTTCACCACTCAATACCGCCTGCGATATCGCGGGATGCAAGCAGCATGCCGGCAAGCACCAGCTCTTTGACGCCATTTGCATTGGCTCCCGGTGTGTTGAATACAACGATACCCTGCTCTGCGCAGTCGGCAAGCGGAATGTTGTTGACACCGGCTCCTGCTCTTGCTACGGCAAGAAGACTTTTCGGCAGCTCCATACCGTGCATGGCTGCACTTCTGACGAGAACCGCATCGGCTCCCTCCAGGCTTTCACTCTGCTGATAGTTTTCATTAAAATTTGCAAGGCCTACGCCTGCAATCGGATTTAAGCAATGATACTGAAACATTAGAGATTTTCCTCCTCGAACTTTTTCATGAAGCTACGAGTGCTTCTACGCCTTCCTTCGGCATTGCATTGTAGATACTTGCACGCATACCGCCGACGGTACGGTGACCTTTCAGGTTCTCAAGTCCGGCTTCTTTGGACTCTTTGACGAATTTTGCATCCAGATCTGCATTTCCGGTGATAAACGGAACGTTCATCAGAGAACGGTCTTCCGGTACAACGGTTCCTTTGAAGAGCTTGCTCTGATCCAGGAAATCATACAGCAGTTTTGCTTTTTCTTCGTTGCGCTGTTTCATGACTTCCAGTCCGCCCATTTTCTTCAGCCATTTGAACACTTTGCCGCACATGTAGATGCAGTAGCAGTTCGGCGTGTTATACAGAGAGCCGGCATCTGCATGCGTTTTAAATTTCATCATGGTCGGTGTTCCCGGCAGGACATCGTCGGTAATCAGATCGTCACGGACAATGGAGATGACCATTCCGGCAGGTCCGATGTTTTTCTGGACACCGCCGTAGATGATGCCGTAATCGGAGACATTAACAGGTTCGGAGAGGAAACAGGAGGAGACATCTGCCACCAGGGTTTTGCCCTTGGTATTCGGCAGTTTTTTGTATTTGGTTCCGTAAATGGTGTTGTTTTCACAGATATAAACATAATCGGCATCCGGGCTGATCGGAAGATCGCTGCAGTCCGGGATGTAGGAAAATGTTTTATCCTCAGAGGAGGCAATTTTGTTTGCCTTTCCGTATTTCTGTGCTTCTGCGTATGCTTTCTTTGCCCACTGGCCTGTTACGATGTAATCTGCGACACCGTTTTTCATCAGGTTCATCGGGATCATGGAAAACTGCAGCGATGCACCGCCCTGGAGAAACAGGACTTTGTAATTTGACGGGATTCCCATCAGATCGCGAAGGTCTGCTTCTGCCTCATCGATAATATTCTGGAATACTTTGGAACGGTGGCTCATCTCCATGACGGACATGCCGCATCCGCGGTAATCCAGCATTTCCTCCTGGGCTTCTTTCAACACTTCCTCTGGCAGAACTGCCGGTCCTGCGGAAAAATTATAAACTCTGCTCATTTTTCATCCTCCTGTTTCTCTTGCTACTTATATTACTGGAAAACCACCGTTCCTATGCCGGTGGTTTTCCTTGTAATCGTTTGTACCTGTATTGCAGTTTTTCTTACAAGTCTGCAATTCATATGGTAATACGGTATTACTTTACCACGTTGAAACTATGATACCTCTTTGTTAGAAATATGTCAATTCTTTTCTTGTTCCTTTTTTGCCAGATCCTCTGCATCGAAGACATCCTCGATCGGTGCTCCGGCCGGAACCATCGGGAATACTTTTTCATCGCAGTCGATCCATACGTCGATCAGTGCCGGTTTTCCGCTCGCAATCGCCTCACGGATGGCAGGTCCCATTTCCTCTTTCTTCGTCACACGGATGCCCTTTACGCCGAGCGCCTCAGCAACCTTGACAAAGTCCGCCTGATCCTGCAGAACAGTGTTGGAATACCGTTTTCCATAGAACAGTGTCTGCCACTGGCGTACCATACCGAGTACATGGTTGTTGACAACGACTTCGATCACCGGAATGTTATGTCTCGAAAGGGTTGCCAGTTCGTTCATATTCATGCGGAAGCAGCCGTCGCCTGCGATGTTGATAACGGTTTTGTCCGGGCGTCCCATTTTGGCACCCATGGCAGCTCCAAGACCGAATCCCATGGTTCCAAGACCGCCGGAGGTTAAAAGGGTTCTCGGGCTCGTATACCGATAATACTGCGCCGCCCACATCTGATGCTGTCCGACATCGGTCGTGATGACAGCCTGGCCGTCGGTTGCCTTATAGATCTCCTCGATCACGAACGGTCCGGTAAGGCCTTCTTCATGCTTTAACGGGAATTTTTCTTTCATTGCCTCGATTTCGGCAATCCACTCGTCATGATGCATCGGCTCCAGCTTCGCATTCAGGCGTTTTAAGACTTCTTTGACGTCTCCGATGATGCTCGACTCGACAACAACATTCTTGTTGATTTCTGCCGCATCTACATCGATCTGAACGATTTTTGCATTGTTTGCAAATTTTGCGGCGTTTCCGGTGACACGATCGGAAAATCTTGCACCGAGCACGATCAGCAGGTCGCACTTCGTCACGCCATAGTTCGATGTTTTTGTTCCGTGCATACCGAGCATGCCGGTGTACAGCTTATCGGTTCCCGGGAAAGCGCCTTTTCCCATCAGGGTATCGCAGACCGGCGCCTGTATATGGTGTGCCAGTTCACGCACTTCCTCGGCCGCACCTGAGATGATGCTGCCGCCGCCCACGAAAATATACGGTTTTTTCGACTCCCGAATCAGAGATACAACGTGATCCAGTCCTTCTTCTGTGATTTTTTCGATAGACGGTGCGATTGCTTCCGGTGTCTTTGGCTCATATTCATACGTTGCCGCCGTGACATCTTTCGTGATATCCACCAGAACCGGGCCCGGTCTTCCGCTCTTTGCAATCGAAAACGCACGGCGCAGCGTGTCTGCGAGAACCGTGATATCTTTTACAATCACGCTGTATTTTGTGATCGGCATCGCAACGCCTGCAATGTCAATCTCCTGAAAGCTGTCTTTTCCAAGCAGTGCCTTTCCTACGTTGCAGGTGATGGCTACCATCGGGGTGGAATCCATGTAGCAGTTGCAATTCCAGTGACAAGATTTGTCGCACCAGGCCGCTTGTTGCCATACATACGCCTGTTTTTCCGGTCGCACGCGCATACCCGTCTGCCGCATGGGCAGCACCCTGCTCGTGGGAGGTCAGGATGTGGTGGATTTCCGGATGACGGTAAAGCTCATCATAGATATTCAAAATCGTTCCCCCCGGATAGCCGAACACGGTGTCCACGCCCTGCTCCTTCAGGCACTCAATAACAATCTGTGATCCAGTTAATTCCATGTCTGTATGATTCCTTCCTTATCTTTTGGCTTTGTGTATGAAATCAGCCATCCGATGAAAATGCACGTTCGGACGGCTGATATGATTTTTTTCTATTAGAACTCCAGAATGGCTCCCTTATTTGCGCTGGAAACCATCTTTGCGTAGCGTTTCAGATAGCCTGTGGTTACTTTCGGCTCTCTCGGAGTCCATGCAGCTTTTCTGCGTGCCAGCTCTTCATCCGATACGGCAAGCTCCAGCTTGTGCTCTGGAATATTGATGCGGATCAGGTCGCCTTCCTCAACGAGCGCGATCGGACCGCCTTCTGCTGCCTCAGGGCTGACATGACCGATGGATGCACCGCGGGATGCGCCGGAGAAACGGCCGTCTGTAATCAGAGCTACGGAAGAGCCAAGTCCCATACCTGCAATCGCAGAGGTCGGATTCAGCATCTCACGCATACCAGGGCCTCCCTTTGGTCCCTCATAACGGATGACAACAACGTCGCCTGCCACAATCTTGCCGCCGCGGATTGCCTCGATGGCATCCTCCTCACAGTCGAAGACTCTGGCCGGTCCTTCGTGAACCTGCATCTCCGGTACAACGGCAGAACGTTTGACGACTGCGGTATCCGGTGCCAGGTTTCCTTTCAGGACAGCAATACCGCCGGTCTTGCTGTATGGATTTTCTACCGGACGGATGATCTCCGGGTTTTTGTTGACACAGCCTTTGATATTCTCGCCAACGGTCTTTCCGGTTGCGGTCATGCACTCGGTGTGCAGAAGTCCCAGTTTATTCAGCTCGTTCATAACGGCATAAACACCGCCGGCCTCGTTCAGCTCCTCAATGTAGTGGTATCCTGCCGGAGCCAGATGGCAGAGGTTCGGGGTCTTCTCACTGATGGCATTTGCCATCTCCGGATTCAGCTCTACGCCTGCCTCATGCGCGATGGCCGGCAGATGCAGCATACTGTTGGTGGAACATCCAAGTGCCATATCGACGGTCAACGCATTTAAGAATGCTTCTTTTGTCATAATGTCTCTTGGACGGATATTCTGTTTTAACAGCTCCATAACCTGCATACCGGCTCTCTTTGCCAGGCGCAGACGCTCGGAGTATACCGCCGGAATCGTTCCGTTGCCTTTTAAGCCCATACCGAGAACCTCGGTCAGGCAGTTCATGCTGTTTGCGGTGTACATACCGGAGCAGGAACCGCAGGTCGGCACGCATTGCACTCGAAATCATAGACGTCTTCCTCTGTCATGGTTCCGGCAGCGTAGGAGCGACTGCCTCGAACATGCTCGAAAGACTTCTCTTCTCGCCTTTTACGTGGCCGGCAAGCATCGGGCCGCCGCTGACAAATACGGTCGGAACATTGACTCTTGCTGCTGCCATCAGAAGACCAGGTACGTTTTATCACAGTTCGGGATACATACCAGGGCATCAAACTGATGTGCCATTGCCATACACTCGGTGGAATCGGCGATCAGGTCACGGGTAACGAGGGAATATTTCATTCCGATGTGTCCCATGGCGATACCGTCACAGACTGCAATGGCCGGGAATACGATTGGTGTTCCGCCTGCCATGGCAACGCCCATTTTTACAGCCTCTGTAATTTTATCCAGGTTCATGTGGCCCGGTACAATCTCATTGTAGGAGCTTACGATTCCTACGAGCGGTTTTTTCATTTCTTCTTCGGTCAGACCCAGCGCACGCATCAGAGAACGCTGTGGTGCCTGTGCGATTCCTTTTTTTACAGCATCACTTCTCATGATTTTTTCCTCTTTTCTTATCTTACAGTTTTATGCCAGTGCTTTTACCAGCAGATCTCCCATTTCGGATGTAGATACCTGGGTACATCCCTCAGACATAATGTCTACGGTCCGGTATCCGTCTTTTAAAATTTTCTGTACAGCATTTTCGACTGCCTCTGCCTCCTGATCGAGATCCAGGGAATAGCGGAGCATCATGGCTGCGGACAGAACCGTTGCAATCGGGTTTGCGATGTTCTTTCCTGCGATGTCCGGTGCAGAGCCGTGGCTTGGCTCGTACAGACCAAATTTTGTCTCTTTCAGGCTGGCGGAAGAAAGCATTCCGATCGAGCCTGCTACCATACTTGCCTCATCGGAAAGAATATCTCCGAACATGTTCTCGGTCAGAACGACGTCAAACTGGCACGGATTGTGGACGATCTGCATCGCACAGTTGTCGACCAGCATATGCTCTAAGGTAACTTCCGGGTAATCTTTTGCAACATCCTCTACCACGGATCTCCACAGACGGAGGAATCGAGAACGTTTGCTTTATCTACGCTCGTTACTTTTTTCTTTCTCTTCATGGCGATGTCGAATGCACGGATTGCAATGCGGCGGATTTCGGTCTCGCTGTAGGTCAGCGTATCGGTTGCTTTCCGGATGCCGTTTTCTTCTACAGTGCTGCGCTCTCCAAAGTACAGGCCGCCGGTCAGTTCACGCATAATCAGCATGTCGAAGCCCTCGCCGATGATCTCTTCTTTTAACGGGCAGGCATCTTTCAATTCCTGATACAGGTAAGCCGGACGCAGGTTTGCAAACAGGCCTAACGATTTCCGGATTTTTAAGAGTCCTGCCTCCGGGCGCTTGTCCGGGCTTAATTTGTACCATGGGGATGTTTTTGCATCTCCTCCGATGGAGCCCATCAGACAGCGTCGCATTTCTTTGCTTCTTCTATGGTTTCATCTGTCAGCGGCACGCCGTGCACATCAATGGAGCTCCGCCCAGCAGAAGGTTGGTATATTCAAACTTATGTCCATATTTCTCGCAGACAGCGTCCAGAACTTTTTTGCTTCCTTTACAATTTCCGGTCCGATTCCGTCACCGTGAATTAATCCAATACGGTATTCCATATTTTTCTCCCTCTTTTCTTCCGGCTGAAAAACCGTTCTATTTTCTCTGCGTCTATAGCATTTCTAAATTATACGCCATTTTTCCGGTAATTTCAACACGAAATTTCTTTGCATCGGACGAAACGCAATAATCTTTTTGCTTTTTTGCCATTTAAAAGAAAAATACGCGGCATTTTTCCCCGTTTTCGCCGTGTTCCGCCGAAGAAGTTTCGGGGGCGAAAAAACGCAGGCATTCGTTCTTTTTGAATACCTGCGTTTTTCCTGCTTTTCGCCGTGTGAAATTATTTTTTCTTTTCTGTTTTCTCTTCAACGACTGCTGTCTCCGGTTTTTCAACCTCTGTGATGGCTGTTTTGCGCATCGGGATACGGCAGTTTTTGTTGTTTCCGAACTCTACGATGACATCGTCGTCTGTGATATCGATGACTACGCCGTAGAAACCGCTTGTTGTGATGACTGCATCGCCGACTGCGAGGTCATTCAGCATTGCCTGCAGTTTTTTCTGCTCTTTCTTCTGCGGGCGGATCATTAAGAAATACATCATACCGAACATGATGACCAGCCACATAATTAACATACCAGTGCTCATCACACCGCTGTTTGCTGCTGTTGTTGTTGCTAAAAACATTTTCTTTCCTCCTGTTATTCGAGAGTACATCCCGTTCTTTAGACACACCTATCATAATACACAATCCGGAACCGATGGGCAAGTCTTTTTCGGATATTTTCCAAAGATTTCATACTTTCCCGATTACTTTTTGTCGTATTCCTCAAATCCTGCGAGTTTTGCCCGTTTGTAGGAAGCAAAATTGCCCTCGTCCAGCGCGGTCCGGATTTCTGTCATCATATTGTTATAGAAATACAGGTTGTGCAGAACACAGAGCCGCATGCCGAGCATCTCTTTTGCTTTCAGCAGATGACGGATGTAGGCTCTGCTGTAGTGACGGCACGCCGGCACTGGCAGCCTTCCTCGATCGGACGCGGATCCAGCTCGTATTTCTGATTGAACAGGTTCATTTTTCCATGGTTTGTGTAAACGTGGCCGTGGCGTCCGTTCCGGCTCGGATATACGCAGTCGAAGAAATCGATGCCGCGCTCTACGCCTTCCAGAATGTTTGCCGGCGTTCCAACGCCCATCAGATACGTCGGTTTGTCTTTCGGCAGGTACGGAACGACTTCGTCGAGAATATGGTACATCTCCTCGTGGCTCTCTCCTACTGCCAGACCGCCGACTGCATAGCCATCGAGATTCATCTCGGAAATCCGTTTTGCATGGTCAATGCGGATATCCTCATAAATCGCACCCTGGTTGATTCCGAACAGAAGCTGATGTTTGTTGATCGTGTCTTCCCGCTGGTTCAGCTCCTGCATCTTATTTTTGCATCGCTGCAGCCATCTCGCCGTGCGGTCGACAGAATTCTGCACATAACGGCGCTCTGCCACACTCGACGGGCACTCGTCGAAAGCATCGCGATGGTTGAAGCCAGGTTGGACTGGATCTGCATACTCTCCTCCGGTCCCATAAAGATCTTTCTTCCATCTACGTGCGAGTGGAAATAGACACCCTCCTCCTTGATTTTCCGAGGCCTGCCAGAGAAAACACCTGGAATCCGCCGGAATCGGTCAGGATCGGTTTGTCCCAGACCATGAATTTGTGGAGTCCGCCCATCTTCTTTACGACTTCATCTCCCGGGCGCACATGGAGGTGATACGTATTGGAAAGTTCTACCTGCGTGCCGATCTGCTGGAGATCTTCGGTGGAAACAGCTCCCTTGATTGCTGCTGCAGTTCCGACATTCATGAATACCGGCGTTTCGATATTGCCGTGCACGGTTTCCATATGGGCGCGCTTCGCTCTTCCTTCCATTTTCAGAATTTTATACATAACGCTTTTCATCCTTTCTCAATGATCCCTGCCTCCTGTTTTCATGCAGGGCATACTATTTTTAGTATACAGGCAAAATCTGTTTTTGACAATGCCTGAATTTTCTTTTTTCTCTCTTTTTTCTTTCCCGCTTTCTCCATTTTTCACAAGGACTTTATACTTTTTTCATAAGACATCGCCTTTTTTCCAATTGTATTTCCTTATTTTTTGTCGTATAATGTGTTGAGATTGTTTCTTATTATAAAAGGAGTTTGATTCATGACTGATAAAAAATATACTCTTGGAATCGACATCGGTTCCACTACTGTTAAAATTGCGATCCTCAACGAAGAGAACCAGCTTCTCTTTGCCGATTACGAGCGCCATTTTGCAAACATCCAGGAAACACTTGCCCATCTGCTCGGGGAAGCCCACGAAAAACTGGGCGAACTGACCCTGCAGCCCGTCATCACCGGTTCCGGCGGACTCGCGCTTGCCAACCATCTTGGCATTCCGTTCACGCAGGAGGTTATCGCAGTTTCCACATCGTTAAAAGCACTGGCTCCGCAGACCGACGTTGCCATCGAGCTCGGCGGCGAGGATGCCAAAATCATCTATTTTGAAGGCGGCAATGTCGAACAGCGTATGAACGGTATCTGCGCCGGCGGTACCGGTTCGTTCATCGACCAGATGGCTTCTCTTCTGCAGACCGATGCAACCGGCCTGAATGAGTACGCGAAACATTACCAGGCCATCTACCCGATCGCTGCCCGCTGCGGTGTATTCGCAAAAACGGATATCCAGCCGCTCATCAACGACGGTGCAACAAAAGAGGATCTTGCCGCTTCTATTTTCCAGGCAGTCGTCAACCAGACCATTTCCGGTCTTGCCTGCGGTAAACCAATCCGCGGCCACGTTGCCTTCCTTGGCGGCCCGCTGCACTTCCTCTCGGAATTAAAGACAGCGTTCGTCCGCACCTTAAAACTGGATGACGAGCACGCGATCGTGCCGGACAACTCTCATCTGTTTGCAGCCATCGGTTCTGCAATGAATGCAGAGGGAAAGACCGAGGTTTCTCTTCTCGCGCTGAAAAAACGGCTCGAAGAAAAAGTAGCCATCGATTTTGAGGTTGCCCGTCTCGAACCGCTGTTTAAAGACAAGGAGGAGTACGATGCATTCCTGGCCCGCCAGAGCGTCAACAATGTTGTAACGGCTGATCTTTCCACTTACGAAGGAAACTGCTATCTCGGAATCGATGCCGGTTCCACAACCACAAAAGCCGCGCTCGTTGGTGAGGATGGCGCTCTTCTGTATTCCTTCTACAGCAACAACCACGGAAATCCGCTCGGCACCTCGATCCGCGCGATCCAGGAAATCTACTCCAAACTGCCGGATTCCGCACAGATCGCCTGGTCCTGTTCCACCGGTTACGGCGAAGCACTCATCAAAGCTGCGCTGATGCTGGACGAGGGTGAGGTTGAAACGATTTCTCATTACTATGCCGCAGCATTCTTCGATCCGGAAGTCGACTGTATTCTCGACATCGGCGGTCAGGATATGAAATGTATCAAGATCAAAAACGGCACTGTAGACAGCGTACAGCTCAATGAAGCATGTTCCTCCGGCTGCGGTTCCTTTATCGAAACCTTCGCGCAGTCCCTGAACTACAGTGTACAGGATTTTGCACACGAAGCACTGTTCGCAAAACACCCGATCGATCTTGGTACCCGCTGTACCGTATTTATGAATTCCAAGGTAAAACAGGCGCAGAAAGAAGGCGCATCCGTTGCTGATATTTCTGCCGGACTTGCCTGCTCCGTCATCAAAAACGCATTGTATAAGGTAATTAAAGTTTCCGATGCCACCGAGCTGGGACGCCACATCGTCGTACAGGGCGGTACATTCTACAACGATGCCGTTCTTCGAAGCTTTGAGCGGATCGCCAACTGCGAAGCCATCCGCCCGGACATCGCCGGCATTATGGGTGCGTTCGGTGCGGCGCTGATCGCAAGAGAGCGCTATTCGGCAGATCAGGAGACTACGATGCTCTCCATCGAAAAGATCAATGAGCTGAAATACTCGACCACGATGGCAAACTGCAAAGGCTGTACGAACAGCTGCCGTCTGACCATCAACAAATTCTCCGGCGGCCGTCAGTACATCAGCGGAAACCGCTGTGAGCGCGGAATCGGAAAAGAGAAAAACAAGGATCATATTCCGAACCTGTTCGAATACAAATACAAACGAATCTTCGGCTACCAGCCGCTGCCGCAGGATGAAGCAATCCGCGGAGAGGTCGGCATTCCGAGAGTCCTCAATATGTTCGAGAACTATCCGTTCTGGTACACCTTCTTCACGCAGCTGAAATACCGCGTGGTACTCTCCCCGACTTCAAGCCGCAAGATTTATGAGCTCGGCATCGAATCGATCCCGAGTGAATCCGAGTGTTACCCGGCGAAACTGGCCCACGGCCATGTGACCTGGCTCTTACGCCACGGCGTAAAATTCATCTTCTATCCGTGTATCCCGTACGAGCGTACCGAGTTCCCGGAGGCCATCAACCACTACAACTGCCCGATCGTTACTTCCTACGCGGAGAACATCAAAAACAACGTGGATGAGCTCCAGGACGACTCCATCACATTCCGCAATCCGTTCCTCGCATTTACGAGTGAAAAGGTTCTCGCCGACGGCCTGGCAAAAGAATTTTCCGGCCTGCCGGAGGATGAGTCCGCGCCGCTGTCCATGCCGGATGGGAGGAGCTCGCCGCTGCAAGACGTGATATGCAGAAAAAAGGTGAAGAGACGCTGCAGTATATGAAAGAAACCGGCCGCAGAGGTATCGTACTTGCCGGAAGACCGTACCACATCGATCCGGAAATTCATCACGGTATTCCGGATATGATTAACTCCTACGGTCTGTGCGTTTTAACAGAGGACTCTGTTTCCCATCTTGCACCGCTCGAGCGCCCGCTTCGTGTCAATGACCAGTGGATGTATCACACCCGTCTGTATGCGGCTGCAAACTACGTAAAGACACGCGATGATCTTGACCTGATCCAGCTGAACTCGTTCGGCTGCGGTCTCGACGCCGTTACCACCGATGAGGTTTATGAGATTCTGACCAGAAGCGGTAAAATTTATACCTGCCTGAAGATCGATGAGGTCAACAACCTCGCGCTGCCAGAATCCGTGTCCGCTCTCTGCTCGCTGCTCTGCGTGCACATGACCGGAAACAGGCGGTACGCGAGATTCTTCCGTCCTCGATCCAGAAACCGGTCTTCACGAAAGAAATGCGGAAAGACTACACCATCCTCTGCCCGCAGATGTCACCGATCCACTTCTCGATTCTGCAGCCGGCGTTCAACGCAGCCGGATACAATCTGGAAGTGCTTCCGAACGACAACAAAGAGGCGGTTGATGTCGGACTGAAATACGTCAACAACGATGCCTGCTATCCGTCTCTGATGGTAGTTGGACAGATTATGCAGGCGCTGCTCTCCGGCAAGTATGACCTGAACAAAGTAGCAGTCATCATGAGCCAGACCGGCGGCGGCTGCCGTGCATCAAACTATATCGGATTTATTCGCCGTGCACTGGAGAAGGCCGATATGACGCAGATTCCGGTAATCTCGATTAACTTAAGCGGTCTGGAAGAAAATCCGGGCTTTAAGATTACACCGGATCTCGCGATTCGTCTCTGCTATGCAGCGGAGTTCGGTGATATCATAATGAAATGTGTTTACCGGATGCGTCCTTATGAGCAGAAGAAGGGAACAACGGACCGGATTCACAGGAAATGGGAGAAAATCTGTATTGATTTCATTTCTTCCAAACACCTGAGCCATACCCGGTTTAAACAGATCTGCCGCACCATGATCCGCGACTTTGACCATATTCCGATTACGGACGAGAAAAAACCGCGTGTCGGTATTGTCGGCGAGATTCTGGTTAAGTTCCTTCCGGCGGCCAATAACCATCTGGCGGAGCTTCTCGAAAGCGAAGGCGCCGAGCCGGTTGTGCCGGATCTGATCGATTTCTTCTGCTATTGCTTCTACAATACGAATTTCAAGGTAGAGCACCTTGGATTCAAGAAGAGCTCTTCGATGCTCGGAAATACGGGCATTAAGCTGATCAACTGGCTGCGGAGCGCGGCAGTTGCAGAGTTCAAGAAGAGCGAACACTTTGATCCGCCGGCTGATGTACGGGATCTGGCGAAGTATGCTTCTCCGATTGTTTCCTGCGGTAACCAGACAGGTGAGGGATGGTTCCTGACAGGCGAGATGATGGAGCTGATCCACAGCGACGTTTACAATATCGTCTGCATCCAGCCGTTTGCGTGCCTGCCGAATCATATTGTCGGTAAAGGTGTTATTAAAGCCATTCGCAAGGAGTATCCGAAGGCAAATATCGTGGCAGTTGACTACGATCCAGGCGCTTCGGAGGTGAACCAGCTGAACCGTAATTAAGCTGATGCTTTCTACCGCAAATAAGAATCTGAAACAGGAATCTGGCGGAGAGAAAGACGCATAAGAAGTTACATACTGATTTTTCTATTCCGATATTTAAAAAAGCTCCTGTCCGGAAAACAGTTTTTTTC
>ENA-OQHY01000254-OQHY01000254.1-human-gut-metagenome-genome-assembly--contig:-NODE-254-length-31483-cov-3.631586_pt1 | contig 31483 bp, 32 predicted proteins | sample MGYA00242570_ERZ504733 | MGnify/ENA primary metagenome ERZ504733 (study PRJEB26092, sample SAMD00036219) | human gut metagenome | host: Homo sapiens | study: EMG produced TPA metagenomics assembly of... | reverse complement strand
ATTCAGGATCAGGGATTCCTGTATGCTTTTTTTGAAGTGAAAACAGATGACAGTATTTCTATGACTGATCATACTTCTTTTGAGGAGATGACACATTTTAAGATCGATGGAAAAGAAGTATATGCAGTGGACGATAACAGATTTGGAAGTTTCAATACTGGGGTAGGACAGGATGTGTTACTGAAAACAGATCAAAATTCTACACATCTTAAATATTTTAACGCCTGTATATCTTATGACGGTGATTATGATCTGAGTAATAAAACAGTAGAAATCACATTAAAGAATCTTACGGAGGAAGGAGATTATGATACGACTGTTATTACAGATGGAACATGGGATTTTAAATGGACTCTGGGTGCAGTAAAGCCTCCGACAACTCTGGAAGTGAACCGGAAATGTGATTTTGGAGGTTATGAAATCACAGTGAAAAAAATGGAAGTAACGCCCCTTTTATGGTCATTATATCTTGATTATGATGAAGCTATGAAGGTGTATGAAGATGAAAAAACAAATTTGAGTACGCAGGTACGGACTATGGCATGGATCTTTATGCCAGAACTAGTATTGACCAGGTGCGTTATAAAGATGGAACGGTTTTAACACTTGATAGGACCATGGGAGGCATCGCTGGCGGTGGAGAAAAACAGGATAAGGAAAACGGTGTCCTGATCATCAGAAACAGCTTCCCGCAACTGGTTGATGTAGATAACCTGCAGGCGGTACATTTTGGGAACATTGACCAATGGCTTGAAGTGCGGGGATAAAAGTTTTTTCGGTGATACAGAAAAATCCTCCCATAATTAGATAATGAGAAAATACAAAAAGAACCGATACAAGGTCTTTGCAAGACTGATATCGGCTCTTTTTGGCTAAGTCTGCCAACTATAAAATTTTGTTTATATATTAACGCATCCTGTTCATGTACAGGAAACGGATTCTAGCGTATACTGAAATTATTGATTACAAGGTCTACATGAACTGCAAATACAGATTCCGGGTTATATCCGGAAGCCATATTTTGCACTTACCGGTAAAATCTGTAATAGTTGGCATAAAAATTCATTACATATTCGATATAAGCTTTAAATCTTTTCATTGTCTGTTCCTCCTTTCTTTATCTTATGGCTGTATTATAAAGCAGGTTAACCGGGAATTCATGCCAAATAGAAAGAAAAAACAGACAAATCTTGCCAAAAAAGGAGCGGATAAATAAATGGTATAACAAAGTTGGATATGGTTCAGGAGACATGGCTGGAAATGTGGTATATTCATTTCTGTCATCCTTTATCATGATCTATCTGACCAATATAGTTGGTCTGAATGCAGGTATCGTCGGAACACTTATTGCAGTATCCAAACTGTTTGACGGTGTAACGGATATCTTTTTTGGAGCTATGATCGATAAAACAAAGAGCCGTCTTGGAAAAGCAAGACCCTGGATGCTTTACGCATACATTGGCTGTGCGGTAACTCTGATAGCAAACTTTGCTATTCCGACTAACATGGGAAAATTTGCACAGTATGCATGGTTCTTTATTGCATACACCCTTTTAAATGCCGTATTCTTTACTGCAAACAATATTGCTTATGCGGCACTTGTAGCATTAGTAACCAAGAACAGTAAGGAACGAGTTGAGATGGGATCCTGGAGATTCATCTTTGCCTTTTCAACTGTCCTTATTATTCAGTCAGTGACAGTTAAGTTTGTACAGATCCTTGGAGGCGGGGCATACGCCTGGAAAGTAGTTGCAATCGTGTTTGCGATTGTAGGTGTCATTGTAAATACCATCTCTGTTTTCTCTGTAAAAGAGCTTCCGGAAGAGGAACTGAATGGTGATGGGGTTGTTGATGACGAGATAGAGAAATATGGTCTTGTAGAGGCAGCAAAACTTCTGTTTTCTAACAAATATTACATTATGATTTCCGTAACATATATTGTACAGCAGACATACTCTGCCATGCTGAACATGGGTATCTACTATATGACATATGTCCTTCTTAATGAAGATCTTTATGCTGTATTTTCCTGGGCGATCAATATTCCACTGATCATTGCACTGATCATAACACCTACCCTGGTAGCAAAATGGAAAGGACTTTACAAACTGAATATTGTAGGTTATGCAATTGCAACTGTCGGAAGAGCACTTGTTGTTGTTGCAGCTTATATGCACAGTGTACCTCTTATGATTCTCTTTACTGCTGTATCCTCATTCGGACAGGGACCATGGCAGGGAGATATGGGAGCAGTTGTGGCAAACTGTTCTGAATATACTTACCTTACAAAAGGCAAAAGAATTGATGGAACCATGTATTCCTGTACATCTTTCGGAACCAAGCTTGGTGGTGGATTGGTACTGCACTGACAGGATGGCTTTTAGCTGCAAGTGGATTCAATGGTGAAGTTGTTACCCAGTCTGCATCCTGCCTGAATATATTACATTTCATGTATCTGTGGTTCCCTGTAATCCTTGCTTTAATTATCACGTTCATCATGACAAAAATGAATGTAGAAAAAGCAAATGAAGAACTGAAAAGCAGAAGATTAAAAGGTTAAAATGGAATTACCGTTTTTCTGAAGAGAGGAAACGATAAAAATAAAAAGGGGAATTCGATATGAACTATAATGGTTTGAAAGAAGATAAAAGATTAGTTAAAGCGGTACCATCAGCAAGACAGATCGCATATGAAAACATGGAATTTTTCTGTTTCATTCATTTCACTGTAAATACTTTTACCGGAAGCGAATGGGGAGATGGAACAGAACCGGAATCCATTTTTAATCCGACAGAGCTGGACGCACGCCAGTGGGCAAAAACAGCAGCAGAGGGCGGATGAAGGGCCTGATCCTCACATGCAAACATCATGACAGATTTTGCCTGTGGCCATCCAAATACACCGAGCATAGTATCAAAAACTCCCCGTACAAAAACGGAAAAGGGATATTGTCAGAGAAACAGCCGAAGCGTGCCGGGAGTTTGGACTTAAATTTGGTGTTTATCTTTCACCCTGGGACAGAAACAACAGCAGCTATGGAAAGGGAAAAGAGTATGACGATTACTATCTGAACCAGCTGACAGAGCTGCTGACAGAATATGGTGATATCTTTGTGATCTGGCTGGACGGTGCATGTGGTGAGGGACCAAATGGAAAGGTCCAGAAATACGACTGGCAGAGATATTATAAAGTGATGCGTGAACTGCAGCCAAATGCGGTGATTTCTATTTCAGGCCCGGACATCAGATGGTGTGGAAACGAGGCAGGGGAAGTAAGACCGAGTGAATGGAGCGTTGTTGCAAAGGATATGACTGATCCGGCGATCACAGCAGCGTTAAGCCAGCAGGAAGATAATGAAGAATTCCGGAACCGGCCGTTGGACGAGACCCAGACAGACCTTGGAAGCAGGGAACGCCTTGCAAATGAAAAAGAGCTTGCATGGTACCCTGCAGAGACGGATGTTTCTATCCGTCCAGGCTGGTTCTATCATGAGGAAGAAGATGAACAGGTCCGCTCCTTTGAGAACCTGAAAGACATTTACTTAAAATCCGTAGGGGGAAATACCACATTATTATTAAATCTTCCTCCGATGAAAAATGGCCGTATCCATGAAACAGATGCTGCAAATCTGAAACAGTTGGGCGAGTTTATTGAGAATACCTTTAAATATAATCTGGTTGATGAAGCAGGTATCACATCTATCCCGCCATTGGATTGCTGGGAGAAAGAACCTACAGTATTAAGAAATGATGATTATGAGACTTATTTTATGAACGAAGCGGGAACAAATAAGCTCATGATCAAGATTAACTGGATCGAGAAAAAGAAACTTAATTATCTGGTACTGAAGGAGCCATTCCATTCAGCCAGAGAGTAGAAAAGTTCAAAGTCTGCTATGAAGAAAATGGATCTATGAAAGAATGCTATAATGGAACTACCATTGGATATAAAAAGATTATTGATCTTAAAGGAATCCAGACAGATTTTCTGGCAATCGTGATCGAAGACTCCAGAGTAGCACCGGTAATGTCTTTCGTGGGAGTATATTGATCAGGAACTGATATTTCAGCTGAAAACTACGCGTTGTGTTCTCACTGTTATCTGCGGTGACGAATAGAACGCGTAAATTTTGGCAGATTATGGCAATCTTGCAAATAGCATCTCTGAAAGTAAAAATATCTAATATAATGTAAAAGTTATGGAATGTTGGAATCGTGAACTTTCTGATATAATGAAAACACAAATGAAGGGAGATCGATCAGTATGAGCACAGATACGAGAAAATGGTTTAAAGAAGCCGGATATGGAATGATGATTCATTGGGGCTTGTATTCACTTCTGGCCGGAGAGTGGAAAGACCAGAAATGTGGAAATTACGCTGAATGGATTCAGACAAGATGCAGAATTCCGATAAGCGAATATGATAAACTGGCAACGGCATTCAATCCTGTCTATTTTAATGCGGATGAAATTGTAAAATTTGCAAAAGATTGCGGAATGAAATATCTGGTGTTTACAAGCAAACACCATGAAGCTTTGCCATGTACCATTCTAAGGTGGATAAATTCAATGTGGTGGATGCGACACCGTTCAAACGCGATGTTTTAGGAGAACTTGCAGAAGCCTGCTACAAAAACGGGTTAAAGTTTGGATTATATTATTCCCAGGATCTGGACTGGCATGATAAGAATGGTGGAGGATATTTATCCGGACACATTCCGTGTGAGGGAACAGCCTGGTGCAATGACTGGGATTTTCCGGATAATGATAAAAAAGATTATGATGTGTGCTTTCGCAATAAGATTTATCCTCAAATCGAAGAACTTCTGAGAAATTATGGGGAATTGAGCCTGATTTGGTTTGATGTTCCGATAACATTGGAAGAGAAGCATAGTCGGGCGATTTTTGATTTGGTAAAAAAATATCAGCCAGATTGTCTGATCAATTCAAGGCTTGGCAATGGAGCATATGATTATGTATCACTGGGAGACAATGAAGTACCGGAATCTATACCAGATAATGCGGAACTGAAAGAAAGCATGATGAATGCATTTGACGGATTCAAGCCATCACCTTATGGCCTGTATGAGACTGCGGCAACTGTGAATAACAGTTGGGGATATTGTGCATGGGATCAAAATTGGAAATCTGCAAGAGAGATCGCAGATATAAAACAAAAATTAAATCATCTGGGAATTAATTATTTGCTGAATGTAGGACCTGATGGACTCGGGAGAATCCCGGCAGAATGCAGGAGAATTTTACGAAATGTAGCGAAATATGATTAATCTGAGATTTAAAGCGGCAGGAAAATTATTTCCCACCGCTTTTTATGTATAAAAACTGATGAGGGGCGGTTATGTATAGTTGCTTAGAACAATAAGTGAGAATCCTCGGCAATTCAATTACCGAGATGAAAGCGCATGCATGTGCGTATCTGCACATACTTGTGATGCAGAAGCATATTATCGGCGGTGTAATGGCAGGTGCAGTGAAAGGGTAAAGATTCATTAAATATAGATAACCGTACAGTCGGAAAAATGGCTCTGTAACAAAAGACCGTTTTTCGGCTTTTCATTTTGTCAGCAGTGAGGCATTCATACCGTTTGTAAATCTGTAAGATCTGAGTCATTGGGGTATGTCATGACGGGTAATCAAATATATGACATAGATTCTGCAATTGTAGAAAATGGGATTGACTTTCTAATTCTACAGATGTAGAATTAGAGATGATTTCTACAAAGGTAGAAAAAGAAGGGAGAACACAAGCTGAGGCGCAGACTCACAGACCACTATGATTACGATGTGACCATGTGGGATTCACTTGTGATAAAAAGTTGCTGCAGCGTATAAACTACATCAAATAGATACGGAGGATAAAATGTGCGGAATCTGTGGATTTACAGGTTACAGACAGGATCAGAAGACAGTAATTGAAAGGATGATGAAAGCTATTGAGCATAGGGGCCCGGATAGTGAGGGCTCTTTTTGCAGGGAGAAGATCACGCTGGGCTTTCGAAGACTTAGTATTATTGATTTAGAAGATGGGCAGCAGCCTATGGAAAGTGCGGACGGAAACCTTCATATTGTTTTTAATGGAGAAATCTATAATTATAAGGAACTGCGGGCAGAACTTGAGGCTTTCGGCATTTCTTTCTGTACTCATTCTGACACGGAGGTTCTGATAAATACTATTCAGCAGTATGGGGAGAAGGCACTGGATAAGCTCAGGGGAATGTTTGGGTTTGCTGTATGGAATGAACAGGAGCAGAGTTTGATGCTTGCAAGGGATTTTTTTGGAATTAAGCCTGTGTACTATGCCGAAATAGATGGACACTTTGTATTTGCTTCTGAAATTAAGAGTATCCTTGCATTTCCAGGCTATGAAAGGAAAGTAAATCAGAAGGCACTGGAGCAGTATTTGTCATTTCAATATTCCCCTCTGGAAGAAACTTTTTTCAGGGGGATTTATAAGCTTATGCCAGGTCATATGCTTTTATATAAAAACGGAAACTATGAGATAAAGACTTATTTCAAAACAAAGCTTGCACCAGGCCAATGGGACCGTAAGACGAATATGGAGCAGCTGCGGAATCAGCTTGCAGAGAATTTAAAGGATTCAGTGGAGCACCATATGTTAAGTGATGTGGAAGTCGGCGCGTTTTTATCCGGGGGAGTGGATTCCGGTTATCTGGCTTCTTCCTCTGGTGCAGATCAGGCATTTACAGTGGGATTCGATGAGGGAGACCGATATAGTGAAGTAAACAAAGCTGCCAAAGTGGCAGAAAAAGCTGGTTTAAAACACCATGTGAAAATCATATCCAAGCAGGAATTCTGGGATGCCCTTCCAGATGTTATGTATCATATGGATGAGCCCCTTGCTGATGCTTCTGCCGTTGCACTCTACTTTCTCTCAAAAGAGGCTGCAGGTCATGTCAAGGTTGTTCTTTCCGGAGAAGGAGCAGACGAGCTTTTCGGTGGATATAATATTTACAGAGAACCGGAATCATTGAAAAAAATTGCCTGGATTCCATTTGGTGTCAGACGTGTAATTGGAAAACTGGCTGCAAAGCTGCCGGATGTGAAGGGACGGGATTTCCTTATCCGTGCAGGAATGAAAGTGGAAGAACGTTTCATCGGAAATGCATATATTTACCGTGAAAAAGAGAAAGCGCAGATTTTGAAAAATAAAGTAACAGGACCTTCCACACAGGAATATTTAAGACCATTTTTTAAAGAACTTGAGTCAGAAAACAGAGGATCACTTCGAGACATGGAAAAAATGCAGTCTGTAGATCTGAGATACTGGCTTCCTGGCGATATTTTACAGAAAGCAGATAAAATGAGCATGGCACATTCATTGGAAGTCAGGGTACCATTTCTGGATAAAGAAGTTTTTGACTTTGCAGCAAAGCTTCCGAAAGAAGCCAAGATTGCAGCGGGTACAACCAAATATATTTTCCGTAAAGCTGTTTCAGAATTTCTTCCACAGGAAACCGATGAACGTAGGAAACTTGGTTTTCCAATTCCAATCCGTGTGTGGCTGCGGCAGGATGACTGGTATCAGAGGGTAAAGGAGTTATTTACCTCGAAAGAAGCAGAAGAGTTTTTCATACAGATAAGCTTCTTTTACTTCTGAAAGAGCACAAAGAGAAAAAGGCAGATAACAGCCGTAAAATCTGGACAGTTTTGACATTCCTTATCTGGTATGATAGATTTTTTGCTACATGTTCGAAGTGAGAGAGTTGGTTATGAGACGGTAAAAATATAAATATACGAAAAATCCGTTGACAATGGTATTTGGGACTTTTATGATAAAACTCTATTTGTTTGTATAGAAACTTTCGGATTATTGGAGGAAGAGTTTAAGGAGTATGTGGGTGGAAATCTGAAAGATCTTACGGTTTTGGATGCTTTCGACTCATTGTTCTTAAATGGAAAGGCAAATCAGGAAGCGCAATTTCAGCAGTTTGCTTCCTTGGAAATCCACAATTGCAGTCTGTGGCATCTAGGAAAGGAGTTATATTACTATCCTGTATATTTGTTGGATTTATTCTTTTGTTACTTTACAGAGAAACATTTGTTCATCTTAGCATAATTTACAGAAGAGAAAAATATAGTGCAGGTAGTAGTGTAAGAAATGTGATCGAACCAAAAGACCTTGGGATGCAGTCCGATTGTGACGATGCATGTAACTGGGATGATAAGGAGAATATTTATGATTGAAGCTGTAGCAGTACTTCCTTTTTTATAGTTGCAGGAACTCTATGGGGGATAATAGAAACTTTTAAATATAGGAAATTTTTTTCAAGAGACTGTGAAAACGGACAAATCTCCACTATTAAAGCGTACCGAATAAAGCGACGTGGATCCTGGCGGATTTTTGGTGACCGTATTCTAGATGAAAAATCGTTTCTGGTAATGAGGGAAAAGGAGTCAAAGTTAAAAATTCATTAATTCAATAGCGGGGTATTTTAAATGGCTGAACAAAATGTTTTTAATCTAATGCAAAACGATGAGATTGGACTGTTGTGGAAAAAGATATATCAATTACATCAAAAAACCAAAATTTATCTACTTACAGCCGAAGAAATATCAGAAAATGGGGATGCATTGATTCAGCCATTAAAAGAGCACCGGGATGCATATGATCATGTTGTAAGGATTTTTGCAAGCACAACCAAAAAAGTGCCGGAAGGATACGATTACTATTCTTATATCAAAGGAAACCTTGAGAAAGCATATGGACATGAGTATCGTGCTTTTTTTGATACGGCAGACTGGCTTGCATACAATCTGCGGCATAATTTAAGAGAGCGCATAAATGCGATTCCATATAATAAAAGAAATCAATTAATCCCAAATTGCAAAGAAATAATCAAATTATTGAACCAATACCCATTTGAAATTTCTAATCTACGAAATGACAAGGATATAGTAAAAGAGTCTGATTCGGATGAGACAATAAAAGAATATGAAAATTTGCTTAGGCAATTAATAAAGTTATATAAAGAAATTGATTCAATTTGATGTTGCTACTAAAAACAATTAATAGACTGATTGATCGTCGAAAGGTATCTGTTTGTCCATATCAGTGATATGTTACTCCATAAGGAGAGTTCAGGAATATGTAGAATATTACACTTGCTAAAAAATCTGAGTGCAGAAGCGGCAGACCTTTTTACAAGTGTAATACGGTTTTACTTTCAAGAGTGACTCAACGACTTGAATAATTGTGCGTCGCATTCTCGTTATTTCAGTGATGAGTTAGACGTGCAAATCTTTTCTAAAAAATACAAATAGAGGGAGTTTTATTGGACTAAATATTTTATAACAGCAGTTGCAGCCGGTATCTCATGATTTATAAAATGAGAATATCGGCTGCTTTTCATTATTTTTACCTCTAAAAGGTAATCTTCTGAAAACCAAAACTGTAGTTTGGAATCTCAACTGAAAAAAAATTAATTTTTGTTACCATCCACTATTTTTTACGATATATAATATGAATGGAAATTTTTTTATTCAAAAAGGCGCCTTATCTGTTGCTGGTCAGATTATGGACAGTGACTTTTATCTTAAAGAAACCCGGAGGACAACCTGTAAATGAATGATGATGAAATTATAAACCTGTTTTTGAAAAGAGATGAGAATGGAATTATAGAATTGAGTACTAAGTATCATCCCTATTGCTACAAGATTGCCTGGAATTTATTGGCGAATAGAGAAGATGCCGAGGAATGTCTGAATGATACCTGGTTTTCAGTATGGTCACAGATTCCTCCTACGCATCCTCCTGTATTGGCACACTTTTGCGGTCGGATTACAAGAAATCTTAGTATTGACCGCTTAAGGAAAAAGTTTGCAGGCAAGCGCCCGGATGTTCATATGGCAGATGTTATGGAGGAAATGGAGCAGCTAAATGTAACTTATACCGTGGAAGAACAGCTGGCGGAAAAAGAACTGATGGAAACCATAAATCGTTTTTTGGAAGAAATGTCTCCAAAGGACAGAAATATTTTTGTACGAAGATACTGGTTTTAGATCCTGTTTCTGCAATATCCAAAAGGCATCATATGTCAGCGGGAAGCGTGAAAATGAATTTATACAGAAACCGGAAAAAGCTGTTGAAACTGTTGGAAAAAGAAGGAGGACGCATATGAAAAAGTTTGATTTTTCAAAAGAATTTGGTAATATTGATCCGAAATATATAGAGGAAGCAGAGCGGGAATGGAGTGAAAAAAAGGAAAACCGGAGACCAAAAGGGTGGAGCAAAGCAGCAGCTGCCTGTGTGATCGTCACCTTGGGTTCTGTTATCTTTTCTAATCCACATATCCAGGCTGCAATAAAAAATATTACATTGTCCATAGGAGAAACCCTTGGTTTCCCAAAAGGCATTGAATCTTATACGGAAGTGTTGAATACCTCTAAGGAAGACAAAGGAATTACTGTAACATTAAAAGAAGTTGTTCTGGATAATGGGGTTCTGTTAACAAAGGTGCATGCAGAAAAAACATCTTCCGGGCAAAAGGACACGGATGATGTCCAGGATGACTGGACCTTTGCCAATACACAGCTTGACATTGATTATCAGAAAACTACAATAAATGGACAGAAAATTGAAGAATACGAAAGCGGACACCTTCTGCCATATTCGGACGAAGATTTGCTAAATACTGGACTGGATGAAAATGTCTATGATGCTGTTCTGGAATCCCGGTTTTCCCTTGATGGTGATTTGGGAGAAAATCCAGAAGTACATTTGGTACTCGGTGCCTATCAAAATGAAAATCTTGGCGAAGATTATTTCGCAGAGTTTGAGTTTGATTTTTCTATTCCCCATGAGGAGCTTATGAAACAGACAGTTCATAAAAAGCTGGAAGATGTTTCTGTTAAAACAGAAGAAGGAACCGTAAAATTAACAGACTTTTCCATGAATAAACTGCAAAGTATAATTAAGGCAGAAATTCCGGAAGAACTTGAGGAAAAGCTGTATAATGGTAATGAGATGATGCTTATGGGGACAGACAGTAAAGGAAATCAGGTACAGTATGAACTGCGCAGTAATTCGGCAGATGGTAAATCTCAATGGAGTTTTAAAACCAGTTTCTGGGGTATGTATCAGCTGGATTCTGACGGCCCGGTTCTTTTGCTCCCGGATATTGACAGCGATTATCTGGAATTACAGCTTTATACCAGAGAACCTTACATGGCTGCAGCAGACACTGTCTGGGTTGATGACGATTTTGTAGAAATTGGTGAGACTACAGAAGCGGTAGAAGAAGTTCCGGAGGATACTTTGGAGGAAAAAAATCCGTCAGATGCAGAGGATCAGGTTGAAACTCAAATTATCGGAGGGGCAGATGCTCCCACAGAAGTAAGGCTTCAAGACGATACAGACCAGAAAGAAAATACCGACGCAGCAGATAAAACGGATGAAGATTACGGAACCGAAGAAAGCGCATATTATGATGGAGCTACAGGTGAAATCACTGCAGAATCCGGTTGGACATCTGTCGGGGATAAAATAAGGATTCAGATTAGGTAGAGAAACGTGAATCTGTTTTCAAAAATCCCATGTCAAAGAAGCTTTGCATACCTGTTTTTTCGCTGTAAAAGGTAAATTGCTTTTCATTTGGCAGAAATTTTATATAATCCAGGTGAGAAAGCAAAACCGATTGGAAGAACAGGAGCAGAGCAATATGAACATTGGAACGCAGATATTAAAAATACGAAAAGAAAAGGGACTGACCCAGGAGGAATTTGGAAAAATATTTCATGTTACCAGACAGACTGTGTCTAATTGGGAAAATGAAAAGAGCTATCCGGATCTGCAGATTCTCATAGACATCAGCAACCGTTTTGATATTTCTCTCGATGTCTTAATAAAGGAAGATGTCAAAATGGTAAAAACCATGGATAAAGAAAGAGTGCTTGGATCATTGAAACGGGAAAAGTCTGTTATTGACTTTTTTACAGGTGCAGGAACTGGAATTGTAATTTCCTGCCTGTTTTCAGCTGATACAATGGTCAGAACGGTTACCATTGTATTAGGCGTGGTCATGATCGGAATTGGCTGGTACCGGGAAGCAAAATATGACAAAAGATTGTTCAGATATATGAATAATGAAGAACGGTGAGGTGGAGAGCATGAAAATCTGGCGTGAACTGTTAGGCTATGTGAAATTGATTGTAATAGTAGTGGCAATTACTCTGGTTATCAATAATGTTGTTTTGATTAACGCAAAAATCCCTTCACCCTCCATGGAAAAAACACTTATGGTGAAAGACCGCCTTTTCGGCTTTCGGCTTGCGTATGGAATTAATCTTAATCTGTTCGATTATGAAATTTCTGAAAAGTTCAAGGACCCGGAGCGATTTGATATTGTAATATTCAAATACCCAGATGATGAAAGCCGTCTTTTTATCAAAAGAGTGATCGGACTGCCGGGAGAGGTAGTGGAAATTAAGGATGGGAAAGTTTACATTGATGGTTCACCCACTCCATTGGATGACTTTTCATTCCGGAGAAAATGATCGGAAGTTATGGTCCATATACAGTTCCGGAAAACAGTTATTTCATGCTTGGTGACAACCGGAATGATTCGAAGGATTCACGTTCATGGAAAAACAAATTCGTGCGATTTGACCAGCTTGTGGGGAAAGCTATTGTAAGATACTATCCATCTTTCAAGTGGTTAGGATAATAAGAAACGCGAATATCAGTGGCTTATTAAGCACTGGAATATTCGCGTTTTTTATTTGATATCACTAAGATTATATATTTTCAAATATATGTAATCAGTTGGCCACATGATCAAGTTCTTTACAATACGCATTGGGAGGATTGCAAGGAAGCCTTTTCCGTAGAGCATGTCCAGCCGTAAGGTATTTAACAGAATATATAGCAAGAATTCTCCTTCCTCTACAGGTGGGAGATGAATTGCAAAATAAAAAAACATTTGTTCTACAATGCAAATCGTGGTATAATGAATGATTTTCTATAGTTTTTCTATACTTCAAAATACGTGAAAGTATAGTATCTATGCGGATAATCAAAAATTAGATATAAAATATAAAATTTTTGATAAATCTTATTGATATATTGACAAATAACGTAAAATAATCTATTATATAGACAACCGATATATAGAACGTCGATATATAGCTTATTCTAAGAAGGGGGTGGACCAGATGGCTATTGAAAGAGCATTGGTTTCAGGAAGTATGGCAATGCTTGTAATGAAACTTTTGTCTGAAAAGGATATGTATGGATATGAGATGATCGACACACTGAGGCAAAAATCTCAGAATGTATTTGAGCTGAAGGCAGGAACTCTTTATCCATTGCTGCACAGCCTGGAAGAGAAAGGACTCCTGACAGTATATGAACAGGATGTAGCTGGAAAGACCAGAAAGTATTATAGCCTTACCAGACAGGGAAGAGGATTCCTTGAAAAGAAAATAGAGGAATGGAAAGAGTATTCTGCAGCAGTGGCCAATGTGCTTATATTGGAGGTGTGAGTTATGGACGAATATCTGAAATTATTGCTGGAACAGATTCGCTGCACAAAAGCCAGACCATACATAAAACAGGAACTGCAGGATCATATGGAGGATCAGATTGCGGAAAACATGAAGGCAGGCATGGATCATGAACAGGCAGAGAAGGAAGCCGTCAGAGACATGGGGGATCCTGTGGAAACAGGAATCTCCCTTGACAGTATCCACAGACCTCAAGCTGCATGGAAACTTTTGGGAATGATTATACTTATCAGCATTGCAGGTGTTCTGATACATGCAGGGATTTCCGGAAAAGCCAGTGAGAATGCGGTAGCCGGTTCTGACAGATATGTGTTTCATGTTATGATCGGGCTGGCTGTCATGATGATTTTGTATCTGCTGGACTATACCGTACTGGCAAAATTTTCAAAAATAATTGCAGCTGTTTTATTGTCCGCCTGTTTGCTGGTTATATTGGAAGGAGGCCAGGTAAACGGAGCAAGGATTTTTATATCACTGCCAGGAGGCAGAAGAGGCATGGATGTACAAAAACTGATGCTGTTTTATGTCCCCATATATGGAGCAATTTTATATAAATATCATGGGTGGGGATATAAGGGACTGGTAAGAGCAATCTTATGGCTGATTGCTCCAGTAATATTAGTTTACAGCCTGCCGGCACTCAGGACAGCTTGTGTGATGCTGGTAACTATGCTGACTATGTTGACGATCGCAATCAAAAAGGACTGGTTTACTGTCAGAAAGAAAAGAACTATCTGTGGAATCTGGGCTGTGTTTTTGACCGCGCCCATAGCAGCTTTCCTGGGTATGTACCTGAGAAACAGGCTGGCGGAATATCAAATTGCGCGCATACAGGCGATGTTTTCCAGCGGTAGCGAAACAGATTATCTCACAAAAATGTTGCATTCACTTTGGAGACAAAATAAGCTGATCGGGAAAAGCAAATCAGATGTAACGGGAATCCTGCCAGCATTTAACGCGGATTACATTCTGACCTATCTGTCATCTGTATATGGAATAATTGCAGCTATACTTTTGTGCTGTGTTCTTGCGGTTTTGATTTTTGCAGTCTTTAACACTGCGTTGCGACAGAAAAATCAGCTGGGTATGATGATGGGATGCGGGTGCGGAATTGTATTTCTCATCAGTTTTTTGATAAATGTCCTTGAGAATCTTGGCGTATTTCCGCAATCAATAACATTTCTTCCGTTTTTTTCAGCCGGAGGAAGCTGTATCATAGTTTCTTATGGACTCATGGGAATCGTGCTGAGTACTTACAGGTATAAGAATATTTATCTGCGACATCCTGAAACAGGCTTTATGTCCATTAATTCTAAGGTAAAAAAAGTATCGTAATATTATGTTAAATAAAATCAATCAAAAACGCTGAGAATTGCTCCCAGCGTTTTGATTGGTTTTATTTTGGACAGCTTTCTGCATTCGGCACCAGCTGTTTGCGGAACTGTGAAGGGGAAATGCCACACTGTTTTCGGAAAAAGCGGCTGAAATATAATGGATTTTCGTACCCGACCAGGTTGGCTATTTCTGTGATATTATAATTGGTCGTTTCCAGAAGTATTTTTGCATTGGTAAGCCTCAGAGACTGCACGTATTGAGCAGGTGTAGTATTGGCATACTGACGGAAGTTCTGGATGAACCAGCTGATACTTATATTGTGGGAAACAGCATAGTCCTTAATACTTATAGGTTTATTATAATGCATCCGAAAGTACTGTGCAGTCTGTTCCATATCGTTCATGTTCTGAAGGTTCTTTTTACGTGGCTTTTGCAGTGCTATTCTATGGAGGCTGATCAGGAGAATTGTGAAATAATTTATCAGCATCTCCTCACAATCAATTCGCTGCAGATTCAGTTCCTCGATCATGGACATAAATAGATTTTTGTACTCAATGGAGATACCGGTATAAATAATGCGGGTATCGTCGGTAATCCCATATCTTCTCAGAAAGTTCTTTACATTATTTCCAGTAAAGTGAACCCAGTAAACTTCAGTCTGATCCGCTCCATAATAATAATAGCGTTGTTCCTCACGTGGACGGTAGAGTACCATATTGCCGGCTTCTACAACAGTAGGTTTTCCATCAAAATAAAAATGTGCCCGTCCGGATGCGATGTAAAGAAGCTGATAATCAAGCCGGCCTTTCGGGCGGTGGGTAGGAAGCTTTTCTACGGTGTATAGATGATAAGTGCCGCAGCTTCCAATAAACAGGGGATGTTTTTTATCCATAAAATCTACCCTGGATTTGTGATAGTATGCTGATAACGTATACAAGTAATGTCCTCCTTGTCATATTGCACAAAACACAACAATATGAATTGTGCAATTTTACGATTCTACAAAATATTGTTAAAAAATAGTTGGTTATTATGTAATAAGTATAACATTTTGTGCATGTTTTGTCGAATGTTTTTTATGTATTTTTTTATAATAAAAAAGTATAATGATAGTACGACAAAAGCAAAACAATAAACGTATTGGGAGGATATCACATGATCATACCTAAGCATTATGAAAATCTTAACATGCTGCATGAGAATACCATGCCATACCGTTCCTACTATGTACCGGCTTCCGCTGCATGGGAGCCTCGTACATGACAGGGAAAAATCGGACAGAATAGAATTTCTGAATGGAAACTGGAAATTCCGTTTCTATGAGAGCATTTATGACCTGCAGGAAAAATTTTATGAAGAAAGCTATGATACAAATGGGTTCGGGGAGATACCTGTGCCGGGGATCTGGCAGAATTTCGGCTATGACGAGCATCAGTATACCAATGTACGTTATCCGATTCCCCTTGATCCGCCATACGTTCCACAGGACAACCCATGCGGGGCATATGTTCATGAGTTTGAGTATGAAAAAGATGAACATGCGCCAAAAGCATATCTGAACTTTGAAGGCGTGGATTCCTGCTTTTATGTATGGTTAAACGGATGTTATGTGGGATATAGCCAGGTTTCACACTGCACCAGTGAATTTGATGTGACAGATTACATCCGTAGTGGAAAGAATACACTGGCAGTGCTGGTTCTGAAATGGTGTGATGGTACTTATCTGGAAGACCAGGATAAATTCCGAATGACCGGTATTTTCCGTGATGTATATCTGTTAAAAAGACCGGAAGCAGTTCTGTATGATTACTTCACTACTACAAAACTACTGGGAAGTACAGCAGATGTAGAGATCTGTGCAAAATTTCTTGGCAGCGCAGCAGAAACTGTAAACATCCGGATCCAGGATATGGATGGCAACACAGTGGCAGCGGGTGGATTTAAAGAAACGGCTGAAGGGGAATATTCCCATAAAGCAGTGTTTACAATCATGGAACCGAAGCTCTGGAATCCGGAGACTCCATATCTTTATCAGGTAGTATTTGAGACTGAAGGAGAAGTGATCACTGACAGGATTGGTCTTCGTGAAGTAAAACGAGATGGAAGCGTAATCTATATCAACGGGGTAAAAGTGAAGTTCAATGGTGTCAACGTCATGATTCCGATCCGGTGACAGGAGCTGTGATCAGTATTGAACAGGCAGACCTTGACCTGAAGATGATGAAAGCTAACAATTTTAACGCTGTACGAAGCAGCCATTATCCGAATGCGCCGTATTTCTATCAGCTGTGTGATGAATATGGACTCTTTGTGATCGCAGAGGCAGATAACGAAAGCCATGGTACCCAGAGCCAGTATCTGAAGAACCAGGAATGGGATAATGTAGTAGAACATTGGAATAAACGCATCTCCAACAATCCGGATTTTATCCCGGCTACCATGGATCGTACAAAGCTCTGTGTATACCGTGAGAAGAACCGTCCATGTATTGTGATGTGGTCCATGGGAAATGAATGCGGATACGGATGTACTTTTGAAGAAGCCTTAAAGTGGACAAAAGAATTTGACCCTACCAGACTCACTACATATGAAAGTGCTTTTTATCAGAGCTCTGACAGGGAATATGATTATTCCAATATTGATGTAGTCGGAAGAATGTACCCGGCATTTTCGGAAATAGAAGAATATATGGAAAAGGATCCGGAAAAACCGTTCCTTTTGGTAGAGTACTGCCATGCTATGGGAAATGGCCCTGGAGATCTGGAGGACTATTTCCAGTTTATCCAGAAATATGATGCACTTTGCGGCGGATTTGTCTGGGAGTGGTGCGACCATGCGATTTATAAGGGAAAAGCCGAAAATGGAAAAGGAATTTACTATTATGGCGGCGATCACGGGGAAGAGATCCACGATGGAAACTTCTGTATGGACGGACTGGTATATCCGGACAGAAAGCCACATGTCGGTCTGAAAGAATACAAAAACATATACAGACCTGCAAGAGTACTTCATTATGACCAGCAGACAGGTGAAGCTGTACTTCATAATTATCTGAACTATGTGGATTTAAAAGATTACATTTATTTAATATATGAAATGAGCGTTGATGGAGATGCTAAATATGTAGCTCATATAAATCTGGATGAGAGTATCCCGGCTCATGGTGAAGGAAAAATCAAACTTCCTGTTTCTGTTCCGGACAAAGGAAAATGTTATCTTAGAGTATTCTATTATCTGAAAAATGGCACACCGCTTATGCAGCCGGATACGTTACTGGGATTTGATGAGATTCTCTTAACGAATGCAGATGGAAGAAACCAGAAAGCAGCAGAGCTCCTTACAGAAACTGAAACAGATGATATCCTTACAGTGGAAGAAAATGATAAATTCTTTACAATCCATGCAGGACAGAAAACTACCTATGTATTTAACCGCCTGACAGGACTGTTTGAAGGACTGAACGTAAATGGCAAAGAAATCCTTGATCGACCAATGGAACTGAACATCTGGAGAGCTCCGACAGACAATGACCGTAAGATCAAACTGGAATGGATGAATGCGCATTATGACCAGAGCTATGCAAGAGCATATGAGACCTTCTGCAACATTGAAAACGGACAGGTACATATCACAGGAACCATGAGCGTTTCAGCACCTACTGTACAGAGGATCCTGAACGTGAAAGCAGAATGGATCATAACTCCGGACGGTGCAATCCGTGTAAAAATGAACGTGAAGAGGGATATGGAATTCCCGATGCTCCCAAGGTTCGGAATCCGGCTGTTTCTTGATAAAGAATTTGACAATGCGGAATACTATGGAATCGGACCAGATGAAAGTTATGTAGATAAAAAGAGATCAGGCCATCATGGAAGACATTGTGCGGAAATTCATGAGATGCATGAAGATTATCTGCGTCCGCAGGAAAACGGAAGCCATACAGACTGTGATTATCTGATCCTTAAAGGAGCAGATCTTACTTTTGCAGCAGCAGGAGAAAAGACATTCTCCTTTAATGCATCACCATATACACAGGAAGAACTGACAACAAAAAAACACAGCTACGAGCTTCAGCCGTGCGGAAGTACTGTTTTATGTCTGGATTATGCGCAGAACGGAATCGGATCTAACAGCTGTGGGCCGGAATTATCAGAGCAGTATCGTCTGGATGCAGAAGAATTTGATTTTGAGATTAAAATGACAATTAAATAATATATGTTCGAAAATAGATAGACATATTGATAGAATTTTGTGAAAAAGGAGAAGGATTATGCTTTATACAGGTTTTGAAGAAGATAAACGTTTGGTTCAGGTTGTACCATCAGCAAGACAGATTGCATATGAAAACATGGAATTATTCTGTTTCATTCATTTCACTGTAAATACTTTTACCGGAAGCGAATGGGGGGATGGAACAGAACCGGAATCCATTTTTAATCCGACAGAGCTGGACGCACGCCAGTGGGCAAAAACAGCAGCAGAGGGTGGGATGAAGGGCTTGATCCTCACATGCAAACATCATGACAGATTTTGCTGTGGCCATCCAAATACACCGAGCATAGTATCAAAAACTCCCCGTACAAAAACGGAAAAGGGGATATTGTCAGAGAAACAGCCGAAGCGTGCCGGGAGTTTGGACTTAAATTTGGTGTTTATCTTTCACCCTGGGACAGAAACAACAGCAGCTATGGAAAGGGAAAAGAGTATGACGATTACTATCTGAACCAGCTGACAGAGCTGCTGACAGAATATGGTGATATCTTTGTGATCTGGCTGGACGGTGCATGTGGTGAGGGACCAAATGGAAAGGTCCAGAAATACGACTGGCAGAGATATTATAAAGTGATGCGTGAACTGCAGCCAAATGCGGTGATTTCTATTTCAGGCCCGGACATCAGATGGTGTGGAAACGAGGCAGGGGAAGTAAGACCGAGTGAATGGAGCGTTGTTGCAAAGGATATGACTGATCCGGCGATCACAGCAGCGTTAAGCCAGCAGGAAGATAATGAAGAATTCCGGAACCGGCCGTTGGACGAGACCCAGACAGACCTTGGAAGCAGGGAACGCCTTGCAAATGAAAAAGAGCTTGCATGGTACCCTGCAGAGACGGATGTTTCTATCCGTCCAGGCTGGTTCTATCATGAGGAAGAAGATGAACAGGTCCGCTCCTTTGAGAACCTGAAAGACATTTACTTAAAATCCGTAGGGGGAAATACCACATTATTATTAAATCTTCCTCCGATGAAAAATGGCCGTATCCATGAAACAGATGCTGCAAATCTGAAACAGTTGGGCGAGTTTATTGAGAATACCTTTAAACATAATCTTTTACAGGATGCGGAAATATCTATACTCTCTGCTTCAAATGCTGAGAAAAGTAATGGAGAAGCATTAAGAATGGATGATTATGATTCTTATTTTGTAAATGAAGAGGGGGATAAAGAACTCTCTATCAATATAAAATGGGAGAAACCGAGAAAAGTGTCATATCTGGTCATTAAGGAAGCTATTCCGCTTAGTCAAAGAGTAGAGTCTTTTTCTGTAAGCTATGAGAATGATGGAATTATGCAGGAATGTTATAAAGGAACAACCATTGGTTATAAAAAAATAATAGATTTACAGGAAATTGAAACAGCAAATCTTATTATTAATATTGATGATGCAAGAGTTGCTCCGGCAATATCATTTGTTGGCGTATATTAAGGAAGAACGAAAGGACCAGATACAGTTTTGTTTCTGGTCCTTTAATATTCAAGCAAGAACCGCAATATTTTAATGTTTTATGGGGGAAGGAAATGTATAAAGTATTATTTGCAGAAGATGAATTATTAGTGCGCTTAGGATTACAGAACTCTATTCCCTGGAGTAAATATCAGATGGAATTATCTGCACTGGCTGAAAACGGAATAGAAGCTTTCCGGTTATTTGAGTCAATTCGTCCTGATGTCTTGATAACGGATCTTCGTATGGAAGGAATGGATGGTGTAGAACTTGTCAAAAGAGTAAGACAGATTGATAAAGATTGTGCCATTGTTGTAGTATCATGTATGAATGATTTCGAAACGTTAAGGAAACTAATTCCTTATAATATTAATGCTTATGTTTTAAAGGCAAGTATCAGTATTGATGAGGTGTGCGATGCATTGCAGAATGTACAGGAATATCTGATCAGAATAGGAAGAAAAACGGATAAAGCGGAAGTAGCAATGATACGTTAGAGACGCATATTTCAAAGTTCTTATTAGGTAAAATAGCAAACTGTACATGGGAAAAGACTGATTTCATGGAGTATATGCTGTTGTTCAGCCTAAAAGATGAAGATCAGACAAAAATCAATGCATTGGCAATGGAGTTTATATATGAACTTGTAAGACGTCAGTTGCCAAATAAACTGCTGATTCCGTTAAAAGAAAAAGAATTTATTATATTCTATGAACATGAAGAACGAAATATAGATGAGCGAATAAAAAGGATTAACAGTTCCATTGAGGATTTTCTGGGGGTTCGTTTTGTGATCACATATTGTAATAGGAAAGAATCAGAAGTCTGAAGGACTGGTTTGATCGTGCATATGTACAGCAATTTAATATAGACTATGATGATAACAGCGGAAAAGCATTGATTCAGAAATCAATATCTTATATGGAGGAACATTATCAGGAAAATCTTAGCCTGAAGGATATTTCAAGAATAATAGGCCTATCAGGAAGTTATTTTTCGTATTTGTTCAAACAGCAGACAGGTAAGAATTATATAGAATATCTAAATGAAATCCGGTTGGAAGAGGCAATGAAGGATTTAAAGAACAGTGATGAGAAGATTGTTGTAATCGCTCAAAAACATGGGTTTCAGAATTTAGAATATTTCTCAAGGTACTTTAAAAAGAAGACAGGAGAATCACCGGCTAGATGGAGAAAAACAAATCAGTGAAACGAATGGACTGGAGACAGAAGGTACTTATCTCAATATTAGGAAGTTTTATTGTGATATTAAGTATTTTATTCTATATTACATATCATTACTTTGTTGCAAAAATAGAAACAGGGAATGAAAAGGTAGTACTAATGACATTTGAACAGGCTGAAAAAAATCTGAAAAATGTTTTGAAAAATGCAGAGTTATGCTTGGATAAATATGTGACAAATGATCTGATATGGGATTTTGAGAATAATTATCCGGAAACGGACATTGAAAGTAATGAATTAAAGGTGAAAATAACGGATAGCTTTATTAATGAAATGTCTGTAAACAGGGAAGTTTCTGCACTTGGATTTTTGCGCGGAGATGGATGGGGGATTGTATCGTCTGTATTACGTAAAAACAGGACTGGTAACACTCAAATATCTGGAAATTTGCTGAAGGTACTCAAACAAAGCAAAGATGCATATCCCTATACAACATGGATCCCCAGCTGGGAACTGAACCTAAATAATGAAAGCCCGTTGCGATTGATGAGCCAAAATGCTTCGCTCATAGGTATAAAAGCACTGGGGGAGAGCAGTGAACTGGAAAAGGATGGATATCTTATTGTTGCTGTCAGTGAAAGTGATCTTCAAAGTACATATAGGTCAGTAGCCTTTGATGATAGTACAGCAGTTTTAGTAGACGGAAATAATCAGATAATATCAAATGTCGGGGAAAAGTTACTTGGAGAACAGCTCAAAACAGGTAGCGATACGCAAAATATTGAATATGACCTTGATATTTATAATTGGAAATTATGCGACATGATACCAAAACAGGAATATATGAAGGACGCAAAAGATATCAGAAATTTCGGGGTGCTTATTTGTTTGGCTGCAATACTATCCACTGCATTTGTGTCAATTGTATGGAGTAGAAAATATACCAGACCAATTGAACTGTTGATGAAAAACATGCACCATGTCAGATACCAGGAGTTTGAGATAGATAAGCCTCAAAGCTTGGCTGGAAGGAGCTTGATCGGCTAAATGAAGAATTGTATTATACAGCGCAAAGCATTAAGGATTATATTGAAAGATTGAAACTGGTGGAAAGGGAAAAAACAAAAGAAGAACTTCTTGCACTTCAATATCAGATGAATCCACATTTTTTATTAAATTCGCTTAATTCCATTCGTTGGATGGCCATGATGACAAATAACAAGATTGTTGCAGACACACTGGTCACACTAGGAAAGATTATTACTCCCATGCTTCGAAATCCCAGTCTCACCTGGAAAATTGAAAATGAGATAGAATTTCTTGATAATTATGTAGCAATGATGCAGCTCAGATTTGGCCATGACATGGAATACAGTATGAACTGCTCAAAAGAGTGGTATGATCTGGTATTTCCGCGACTTATTTTGCAGCCGCTTATTGAGAATTGCTTTGTGGCATGGAAGCAGTTCAGAAGAGATACGTACTATAAATGTAATCATAGAATGTAATGAACGCATAGAGGTGAAGGTGATTAATAGCGGAGTATTTTTTGATGGGATTCAGTTAAAAGAAATATATATGAAAATGAAAACTTTTTCTAAGGCATCTGACCATATTGGAATGGCCAATGTTTATAAACGGCTTAATTTGTTATATGGTGACCAGGGCAGTATGAGAGTTGAATCGAACAGGAAACTTGGATTTATTGTTGAGGTTAGTTTTCCTAAAAGCACAAAAATGTAGAAAAAATCTAATGTTCAAAAAGAAAATATATTCAACATTACAACAATATGAAAATAATTGACTTATTTTATGATGCACAATGACGAATAATAAAATGAGTCAAAAACAGTGAAGAAAATGTGAAAAAACGAAAAATCCGTTAAGCATCAAGTAAGAATGAACATTTAATCAAAGCTTTTACCATGTTAAAATAATAGCATCTTAGGCAGATGAGATTTTAAAAACATTTAACTGGCCAGTTAAAAGCAACTATCAAAGTCAAAAAGGAAGACAGCAGGGTACACGGTATGACGGAGATAAATCGTGAACTGTCTAATATAAAATGACAGCTAGGAGGGTAAAAGGTTATGAAATTAAAGAAAATGACAGCAGTTTTAGGTGCAACTGCTCTGGTTGTATCTTGCCTTGGAGGATGTGGTTCAAGCAAGGAGAGTGCATCAACTAGCAAAACTACTGCCAAAAGTTCTGATGATGTAGATATGTCAGAAAAGTAGATATTTCAATTGGCGGATTGTCACTGTTTGATTCTGCAACGACAACCTGGCCGACTGAAGTGATTAAGGCGGTTGAGGAAAAATTTAATTGCACTATTACGGTAAAACCGTATGATCAGGAAAGCCTGAATCTGGATCTGTCTGGTGGAAATACCACAGATATTGTACAGATTGCAGATGCAAATATTGAAGGTGTCTTAAAAGGAAAGCATGCAGTAAATCTGTTGGATTATAAAAATATTGCGCCAAATATCTTTTCAGACGACATGAATTATAGAAACACAATTATGCAGAACTTTAAGAGTGATGGCGATGATACGCAATACTTCGTTACTCCGCATGTAGTTACAGACAATGCCGAGAAAAATTATGGTTCTGTAATTCCGACAGGCTATGTAGTTCGTTGGGATTTATATAAGCAGATAGGATGCCCAGAAATTAACAACGATGATGATTATATCGAGGCATTAAAAGCGATGAAAGAGATCTATCCAAAAACAGAGGATGGCTTAGAAACCTATGCAATGAGTGCCTATAATGATTCGGATCTTCATACTTATTTCTTCAAAGGATGCCTGGGAGAAGGATATGTAAACCTTGAGGATGGTCTGTATGTCCAAGATGCAAAAACTAATGATTTAGTAGTGGATGTTTATGATAAAGACGAAGATGTAAAAACTCCATTCTGGTCAGGTGTGGAATTCTATAATAAACTTTACAGAGAAGGCCTGCTGGATCCGGATAATTTCATTACCCAGGGTGAAGATCTCACAGAAAAATATACAAAAGGTCAGTATCTTGGTGGAACTGTAAACTGGTTCTATGGAACTTATAATACAAATAACAAGGGAACAGACAAGGAATACATTGCGTTACCATCTAAACTGGGATGGGTCAATGAGCCAAACAAAGCCGGATGGACAGGAAAATATCTGTTTGTGTCCTCTCATTCACCAAATATTGAAAGAGCAGTTATGGTACTTGATTATCTGCAGAGCAGTGAGTTTGCCAGAAGTGCAGAATCTGGTATTGAGGGACGTTGGGAAAAAGGCGATGATGGAAAACCTCATTTAACAGAGGATACAATGAGCATGAAGACTGACAGCAGCCGTGCAGATGAATGGAAAGCAAGCGCATCAGCGATAGTGGTACAGATAATCTTGTTGGATGGGATTACAATGATGTATTACCAGATGGTGGTCTTGTAAATCTTTGGAATGATGAAGACGTCATGAAAGCGAACCTTACCACAGCTGAGCAGGATCTCTGTAAACAGTTTGATATTGATTTACCAAGCGATCTTCTGAAGAAGCGTATCGAGGATGGCACAAGCATGGATCTTAGTGATGCTAATCCAACGATTCGTATGTGCTTGAGATAACACCGAAAAATATTACTCGTATAGACAGCAACTGTATTGAACTTACTGAAAATGCTCTGCCGGGTCTTGTACAGGCAGAATCCGATGAAGCTTTCCAGTCTGCAAAGGAAGCCTTATTACAGCAGCTTGCAGACGCTGGCGTAGAAGAGTCTATTGAATGGTGGCAGAATGCATGGGAGACTTCAAAGAGTTCAATTGACAAGCTGGAAAGCAAATAAAGAAGGGAGCATGCTTATGAACCGGAAAAGGGCATTGGTGGAAAAAGCACCGAAAGATTATAAATTGCTTTGGATGGCAATGCATTTATCGTCATAGTCTTTTTGTTTAGCTATGTTCCGATTTTTGGATGGATTTATTCATTTTTTGATTATGTACCTGGAGTAAGTATTTTTGATTGCGATTTTGTTGGCCTGGATTATTTTAAACTGATTTTTAATGATGACAATGTATTACGATCATTGAAAAATACATTTATTTTCGCACTTATTAACATTTGTTTGACACCGTTGCCAATGTTTATGGCTATTTTGCTTAATGAATTAAGAAATGGCCCAATCAAGAAATTTACGCAGACCTTTACAACCCTCCCCAATTTCATCAGCTGGGTCATTATATTTTCCCTCGCTACAGCATTGTTCGCCTCTGATGGAATTGTAACAGGTTTGGCAACAGCATTGGGAATTGGAGATGCTTCCAATTCCCTGCTGGGCTCAAATGAAGCAGTATATTGGTTTCAGTCCTTCCTGTTGCAATGGAAAACATTGGGATGGAACTCCATTATCTATATGGCAGCTATTTCGGGAATTGACCAGGAACAGTATGAAGCAGCAAGGGTAGATGGAGCTGGATATCTTCAATGTGCTCTTCATGTAACATTACCTGCAATGATGGAGACCTTTGTGGTGTTATTCATTTTGAATGTAGGTAACTTCCTTAACACAGGATATGAACAGTATCTTCTGTTTAAGAACTCACTAACAGCACCAAATATCGAGGTTCTCGATCTTTACACTTACAGGATTGGTCTTCAGAATATGGACTATTCTTATGGTGTGGCCATCAGCGTTGTGAAGTCTCTTGTAAGTATCTCGTTGGTTGTGGTAGCAAATCTGGTTGCCAAAAAGATCAGAGGCAAAGCAGTTATCTAAAGGAGAGACAATTATGGGCAAAATGAAAATTAAAACTTCACCATCAAGAAAAGCATTTCTTGTGTTTGATTCTTTGCTGATGATACTGCTTGCACTGGTTTGTATTTATCCGTTTTGGTACGTGTTATGCTATTCATTCAGTGACACAACAGCAGCATCTGTAAATCCTCCTGTGATACTTCCGTCTGGATTTACACTCAGTAACTATAAAGAAATTCTCACACTGAAGGGTTTCTTTCCGGCATTAGGAATGTCTGTGCTGAGAACAGTAGTAGGAACGGGGTTATCCGTATTCTGCTGTTCATTCCTTGCTTATCTTTTCACAAAAGATAAAATGCCGGCAAGAAAGATATTATATCGTTTTGTTGTATTTACCATGTATATTAGTGGTGGTATGATCGCAACATATATTGTAATAAAATCCTATGGATTGTTAAACAATTTCTGGGTATATATTTTACCTACAATGATTTCAGCCTACAATATGATATTGATCAAAACATACATAGAACAGCTTCCTCCAGCACTGGAAGAATCTGCTGCTCTGGATGGGGCCGGATATATAACCTGCTTTTTCAAAATTATACTTCCACTTTGCAAACCAATCATTGCAACAGTTGTAGTCTTTGTTGCTGTAGGCCAGTGGAACTCATGGTTTGATAATCATATTTATACTCGTGCCAATGAATCACTGACAACATTACAGTACTTATTGTATAACTATCTCAATGAGGCACAAAGACTGGCAGAACAGTTAAAGACTGCATCCAGTGGAGCTGATATGACGCAGGCAATGGCGGCTATTTCTCCAAAAGGAATTCGTATGACAATAACTGTCCTGGCTTCCTTACCAATTTTTGCATTATATCCATTTATGCAGAAATATTTCTCAAAAGGTATTATGGTCGGAGCGGTTAAAGGCTGATCATTAAAATCCCTGGCACTCGGATTGTAACGGATGTCAGGGATTTTTATTTTACGAAAGATAAAAAAATACATGGATATTACCAAGTCAGTATTTTTATAGATACTGTAGGAAACGGAACTCCGCAGAACCGGACTCTGCAACAAGGGATAACGGGAGATTACAGAATAATGTTAAATAATTATGATTTTATGAATGATGACGAAATGAACTATATACAGGCCTGCCTGGAATTTGCTGCACAGTTAGGGCAGATTGCTGATGACACTCTGGAAGCAGTAGAACGCAGACGCATATTGGAAAATGAAAAAAGAAAAGAACTTCTTGAAAAAGGAATTACTGTTTATGGTCTGAGTAATTTCTCAGTGCCTGCATATATACAGTATGAGCTGACAAGATTCCGACTGGATTTTGTCGCAGAGAAAGCTTTGATCAAAAGAAGTTATAATTATTCAATGATTACTTCCAAAGACATGGTTTCATTTTGGAATGAGCATCGGGAACTGTTTACCCGTTACCAGGGTGACAGTTTTCCTATGATGAAGTTGCCATGGTAATAAGGAAACGGATACGGGAGAAGGAATATGAGCAGGAAATTCAAAACATATTACGTAAGCAGCATTAATGGAGATGACTGTAAGAATGGTGAAACACCGGAAACAGCATTTGGATCCCTGGACAGGATTAATAATCTGGAATTAAACCCAGGTGATCGTGTTTTACTGGAAAGAGGATCTGTTTTTGAAAACCAGTACCTGCATATAAAGGGCAAAGGAACCAGATCTGACAGAATTGAAATCGGTACTTATGGAGAAGGAACCATGCCGTGCATTCATTCAAATGGCAGCGGAATATGGTATCAGGATTATGGCACACTCTGGATTCGCCATCTCATGTATATAAAGGAGAAGTATCATCTGCCTTACTTCTTTTATGATGTGGAATATATTTTGGTTCATGATCTGATCATAACAAACTCATCTCCATACACAAACATAGAAGAATATGCGGCACCACACAAAATGGACAGAACCGGCATTGCTGTAGTGGCGAAAAACGGTGGAACACTTCATGACATCACCATACGAGATGTATGGGTTCATGATGTTACAGGAAACGTTTATAACAAGCATATGAACAATGGCGGTATTTATATGACTGCCTTAACACCGGACAATGAAGAAAAAACAGGAGTCGCAAGATATGACGGGATCACTGTAGAGAATTGTACTGTGTGGAGAGTCAGCCGGTGGGGAATTGCTGTGGGATATACTTATCAGCATCAGAAGTTTTCCGGGGTAGAGCTTGATGAAGAAACTTTCAGGAAATACGGACATGAGAATATAATCATACGCAATTGCTATGTCAGCCAGGCAGGAGGAGATGCCATTACTCCTATGTATTCCCTTGAGCCATTGACAGAACATAATATTGCAGATAGCTGTGCAAAAGAGATGAATGATTCTGTGTAATCGATATCCGGAAGACAGAATGGGAAAGGTAGCGGCTGCCATATGGCCATGGAAAATGTAAAAATGCCCGGTTCTGTTACAATGAAGTTACAGATACCAGACTGAACCAGGATGGTATGGCATATGATGCAGATTCCGGAGATGGTACCTTATATGAGTATAATTCCAGCCGGTCAAATGAGGGCGGTTGCATTATGTTCTGTATGGAGGAAGCTGTTCATAATATCTTCCGTAAAAATATCAGTTATGATGATCTGGGAGGGATTATCAGTCCGGCATGTAATCCGGATGCCCTTGTGACTGAAAATGAATTCTATATGAGACGTGAAGTTCCACTGATAAGGGAAAGTATGCAGGATGGGACAGTTACTTTAAAAAATAATAAAATTACAATAATCAAGGAGGACGGAAAGTAAGATGACTCAGAGAAAAGGCAGAGTAACAATACCAACAGATCTGGATGTGGTTCCACAGACACTGGAAATGTTAGATAAATGGGGAGCTGATGCAATAAGAGACTGCGATGGAACAGAGTTTCCGGAAAAACTCAAAAATACAGGAGCAAAAATTTATGCTACGTATTATACAACCCGAAAAGATAATAAGTGGGCAAAAGAAAATCCAGATGAAATACAGCAGATGTATATTATGACGTCATTCCATACAGCTGTTTCAGATACACTTGAGATACATCTCATGGATCATCTCTATCCGGACATGCTTGCTGTGAACACAAGAGATGACATTCAGAGATGGTGGGAAGTAATTGATCGTACTACCAGTGAAACAGTTGATACAAAATATTGGTCTTATGATGAAAAGAGCGGAAATGTTGTTATACATCCTTCAATTGCATTCCATGAATATACCGTAAGTTTTCTGGCTTATATCATGTGGGATCCTGTACATATGTATAATGCAGTTGTCAATGAATGGAAAGATGTTGAACCACAGATTACTTTTGATGTACGGCAGCCCAAGACAAAAGCACATTCTATGTTGCGGCTCAGAAAATTCCTTGAAAACCATGATTATGTAGATGTCGTAAGATTTACTACATTTTTTCACCAGTTTACCCTGATCTTTGACGAACTGGCAAGAGAAAAATATGTTGACTGGTTTGGTTATTCAGCCTCCGTCAGTCCTTATATCCTGGAACAGTTTGAAAAGGAAGTTGGATATAAATTCCGCCCGGAATTTATCATCGATCAGGGATATATGAATAATACATATCGTATTCCTTCAAAAGAATTTCAGGATTTCCAGGCTTTCCAGAGAAGAGAAGTGGCTAAACTGGCTAAAGAGATGGTTGATATTGTTCATGAGTATGGAAAGAAGCCATGATGTTTATGGGTGACCACTGGATCGGTATGGAACCATTTATGGATGAATTTGCATCTATTGGATTGGATGCGGTTGTAGGAAGTGTGGGAAATGGAGCAACCCTGCGTTTGTTCAGCGATATCAAGAATGTTAAATATACAGAAGGAAGATTTCTTCCGTATTTCTTTCCAGATACATTCCATGAGGGTGGAGATCCGGTAAAGGAAGCAAAAGTGAACTGGGTAACAGCAAGGAGAGCCATTCTGAGAAGCCCGATTCAGAGAATCGGATATGGCGGATACCTGAAACTTGCTCTGGAATTTCCGGATTTTGTGCAGTATATCCAGGAGGTTTGTGATGAATTCCGTACTTTATATGATAATATTCAGGGAACTACTCCGTATTGTGTGAAACGTGTAGCAGTTCTGAATTGCTGGGGTAAAATGCGTTCCTGGGGAAATCACATGGTACATCATGCGATTTATTACAAGCAGAATTATTCTTATTTTGGAATTATAGAGGCATTAAGTGGTGCACCGTTTGATGTATCCTTTATTAGCTTTGATGATATCCGTGAAAACAGAGAACTGTTGAAAAATTTTGATGTGATCATTAACGTAGGAGATGCAGACACTGCACAGACAGGTGGCGAAAACTGGATTGATGAAACAATCAGTACTGCATCAGAGAATTTGTCTATAATGGTGGAGGATTTATAGGAGTAGGGGAACCAGCTGCTCATCAGTGGCAGGGAAATTCTTCCAGTTGGATGATATCCTTGGTGTAGAAGAAGAACGAGGATTCAACTTAAATACTGATAAATATAACTGGGATGAGCATAGAGATCACTTTATCCTTCAGGATACAGAGGGCGATGTTGATTTTGGTGAAGGCAAGAAAAATATTTTTGCATTGCCGGAAACAGAAATTCTGATCCATAAAAATCAGGAAGTACAGATGGCTGTAAAGACTTTGGAAAAGGACGAGGTGTTTATATCAGTGGTCTTCCATATAGCTTCGAGAATAGCCGTGTACTTTATAGAGCAGTTCTCTGGTCAGCATCTGCTGAGAAGGAACTTTATTGCTGGTATTCTTCAAATTATAATGTTGAGGTTCATGCATATGTTAAAAATAAGAAATACTGTGTTGTGAACAATACTTATGAACCGCAGGATACAACGGTATACATCGGAGATGGAAGCAGTTTGAACTTCA
>ENA-OQHY01000251-OQHY01000251.1-human-gut-metagenome-genome-assembly--contig:-NODE-251-length-31632-cov-8.422187_pt1 | contig 31632 bp, 43 predicted proteins | sample MGYA00242570_ERZ504733 | MGnify/ENA primary metagenome ERZ504733 (study PRJEB26092, sample SAMD00036219) | human gut metagenome | host: Homo sapiens | study: EMG produced TPA metagenomics assembly of... | reverse complement strand
TTTCTGAGCCGCAAATTATAATAATAAATTTTCCGCTGAATATGCGCAAAGCAACGCGGAGCGCATTTAAAATCGTCCCGTTGCCGGAGATTAACCGGCGCCCACCAGCGCTTCGCCGGAGCTGCTTTGCACCAGCAGCTCCTGCCCGGTAAGGCTGGAAAGCAGGGCGATGTAGCTGCCTGTAAAATGGTTCAACGCAGAAAAAGGTTACGGATTTATCACTGGTGAAGACGGTGCAGACGTATTTGTACATTTCTCCGCTATCAATGGTGAAGGATTCAAATCCCTTGAAGAAGGACAGGCTGTAACATACGACTTAACAGAAGGCGCTCGTGGTATGCAGGCTGCAAACGTTACAAAATTATAATTTATAATTTTTGTTAACGCGAGAGGATTGAATTCCGCACTTTTCTATACGGATTAAACCTCAAAAAATCCCCGGATCATCCGGGGATTTTTTATTGCTTTTCTTCTGTGAATCCATCAGAGATTCAATTTCTATTTAGCATCTGCGCTGTCTGCATCCGTTGTTGAATCTGCTGTTTCTGCAGCTTTATCGTCTGCTACATTTGTATCATCTGCTTCTTCAGATTTATCTGCGGTTTCCGTTTCAGAATCATCTGCGGTTGTGTCTGTTGCATCAGCATCTTCACTGTCTGTATCAGTGGAAGCTGTTGTATCTTCTTCCTCCGCTGTATCTGCATCAGTGCTGTCTGTACCATCGGATGCATCTGTTGACAGATTCGAAATGTAATTGTCAAGTGCAGTAGTATCCATTACTGTATTCTGAACCACATTCTCTTTGGCTCCTGTCACTTTTACATATGCAGAATAACCAATCCATGCAACAATCACAACACAAATGAATGCCCAGGCAAACATTTCCAGTCCAAAAAGTACTTTTTCTTTTCTGTCTGTTTTGTTATGCAGTCCTTTTCTGGCCTTATAAGCATCGACTTTCTTCTGGCTCATGATAGATCTCCTTTGCATCAATATTTCGTATTTTCTGATTATAGCACACTTTACTGCAAAAGAAAACAATTAGTTTATACTGCAACAATCACTCCGCCATCATTTGCATACATAGAACTTACACCCGCTGTATCAAGGACTACAATCTTTGCAAGTTTCATTCTCTCTTCAAAGGCCTCTTTGAGCACCTGTGCTCTTGCCGGACAATTGCAGTGACTGATGGCAAGAACCTTCTCCGCACTGTCCGGGGTTTTCTCGATTACCTGCTCTACAAGCTTGATCAGAGCACGATTCATGCCTCTCGCCTGATCCAGCTGGCAGATATTTCCATCATCCGTAGAACCCATGACCGGTTTGATTTTCAATGCACTGGCCACTAACGCTTTTACTTTGCTGAGACGGCCGTTCTTTCTCAAAGTATCAAGATTCTCAAGTACAAAAAAAGTATGCTGCCCTTCAATATAATGTTCCACAGTTGAAACAACTTCTTCAAAACTCATCCCTGCTTCTTCACATTCCTGTATCTTCATTCCGATCAGGCTTTCCCCGATGGATGCGGAACGCGAATTGAACACATGTATTTTTTTATCCGGATGATCTTCCATAATAAGATCTCTGCCAAGTAACGCACTGTTATAGGAACCACTCAGCTCAGAAGACAAAGTCACTGCATAAATATGCTCAGCCTCGCAGTCATATGCTCTCATATATCTCTCAGGTGACGGGCAGGCTGATTTCGGACATTCCGGGCAGGCTGCCACTTTATCAATAAACTCTGCCTGATCAAATGTTTCATCATCTATGATCTGTTCAGCTCCTACCATCAGAGTCAGTGGAATGGATTCAAAACATTCATCTTTCTTCCATTCGTCCAAAAGTTCTCCACAACTATCTATGATAATCTTATATCTCAATTATATCGTCCTCTTTTCCATTATATGTAGTATTCAATACCAGATATATCTTATCACACCGCTTTACGTTTGAAAAGACTTTTTAATAAAAACACTGTTCTTTTTTTCAAAAGTGCTTTATAATAAAAAGACGCTTCCCGCAAAGTGCAGGAAGCGCTGCCTAATCCACAAAATATGTTCAGAAATATGCAGCAATCCAGAAGTCTTTTTTTAATTCTGAACAGCTGTAAATCATGTTATCAGAGAGGTGTTGTATGCTTGCTTTAAAAATTACTGATGTAAAAGATTTTATGAATAAACTCCTGATCGGTGAGGTATTTGACCGTTTTTCTCTTGTCGAGGCATCTGTGACAACCTTCAACACTTTTACCATAAACGGAAAACTTCATTACGATTTCTTTGATACTGACACAAAGGCTGCTTTTGAGGAGAATTCCACAGAATATTCCCTCTGGCATGATGTAAAACCTTATTGTTTTTCTATCATACGCGGCAGACGCACACCTTTGAATTTCAGGATTGTATTTGAACTTTCTCATGATCAGACACAGTCATTGTTAAAAAATGAACAGCATATTGCAGATATTCCTGTGCAAAGCTTTATCTGAATATCCGGTACAAGAACCAGTCCCTTTTATGTACAACAGGTGTTTCTTATACTTCATTCAGTCCAGATAAACGTCTGGAACATCTCTGGGATGATTCCATGACTGTTTTTCTCTCCAGTCATCACATTCCCTGTGAGAAATTATGAGTAGATTCTGTTATCAGTCTTTATCCGAATAACGCAGATAATAGACCAGAATATCTATAAACTCACTGTTCGTCGGTTTATCTGCCATTGTACACCCTGCCATTTCTTCCAGTGTATCCTTATGATTCATCCAACATAAGTTTACCAGTGTTCTTATGTTGTGTTCTACATTAGACGGCGTTGATTTATATTTTCTTGCAATGACCGGATAAATATCTTTGGTGACTTTTACCGGTCGCTCATAAATTTTCTGTGCCATTTCTACTGCATCCACAACATAATAATATCCTTTATACTTTGATGTTGCACCCAATTTTCTAATAACTCCATAAACTGCACTCATACATCGTTCCTCCTGTAACTTCCATAATCTGTGTTTTTACAGATTTGGATATCTCATTTATTTACACACATTTCTCTATAAGTAAATGAAAGTCACGATATTGGCTGCCCGGAAGTACCATTGCAGTCACTATTCTCTGTAACCCGTTATATTTTCTGCGGATTCGGCATATTCATTAAAATATCGGCAACTTAATAATAGGAATTCATAAGACATTTGTCAATACCAATGTAATTGTTTTCCACAAAAATAAGGAGCAAAAGTTATTCTCTGCTCCTTATTTGATATTCTGCTATTCTGACAGGCGTATCTGTCCTCTCATTGATCTGCCGGCAAATTGCCTGCTTTCTATCTTATTTTGCAACCATCAGCAAAATTTCATTGCTTCTCTGAACAAATCTGGTCATTTCGTCCGGTGAAAGCTGTTTATGGCTCATCATCGCAAGGTCATACAACTGTTCACAGATAAGCGGAGCCTTGTCAGATTCCTGATTCTCTGCCAGATATTTAACCAATGGATGATTCGCATTCAGAACCAGTGTTTCCTGTCCGCCAAACATATTCGGATCCATTCCATACATATTATACATCTTCATCATATCCTGCATACGGCGGCTCTCTTCGGAAAGAGTCATCATTGCTGATACATTTTCATTTTTCAGATTCTCAACATGTACTTCCAGTTTATCTTTATTAAGGCTCTTGCGGAAAAGTTCTGTCAGTGCTTTGACAGTTTCTTCATCGGCAGTACCCTCACCCTTCATTTCTTCGGTCAGATCCGCATCAATACGCTTAAACTGTACTTCCTGATGTTTCTGCTCAAGACTGGAAATAAATGCACTGTCAATATTATGCTTCAGGATAACGGCATCTTTTCCTGCTTCCTTAAACATATTGATATACTGACTCTGCTGAACTTCATCAGTTACATAAAAAATTACTGTCTTCTCAGGTTCTTTCGCTTCCGCATTGTCTTTGTTTTCAGACTCTGCTGCATCTTCTTTCTTTTCTTCTGTCTGAGCTTCAGTTTCTTCTGTTTCTTTTTTATTCTCTTCAATGCAGTCCTTTAATGTGAGATATTTGCCATCAAGATTCTTAAAGAGTACATAATCTCCCATTTTCTCTGCAAACTTAGCATCTTTAATACAGCCATATTTAATAAACGGGCTGATATCATCCCAGTATTTCTCATAAGATTCTCTGTCAGTCTTGCACATTCCGGTAAGCTTATCTGCCACTTTTTTGGAAATGTATTCAGAAATCTTCTGTACAAATCCGTCATTCTGCAATGCACTTCGTGACACGTTCAATGGAAGATCCGGACAATCGATCACACCTTTCAGAAGAAGCAGGAATTCAGGAATTACTTCCTTGATATTATCTGCGATAAATACCTGATTGTTATAAAGTTTGATCGTTCCTTCAATGGAATCATACTCTGTATTGATCTTCGGGAAGTACAGGATACCTTTTAAATTAAACGGATAATCCATATTCAGATGTATCCAGAATAACGGTTCCTTATAATCCATAAATACCTTGCGGTAGAATTCCTTGTATTCATCATCTGTACATTCATTTGGATGCTTCATCCAGAGCGGATTAATATCACTGATGGAAACCGGACGTTTATTGATCTTTACTTTATCCTTTGCAGGAGAAATTTCAACAACTTCCTTTTCACCTTTATCATTTTCTTTTTCTTCTGTCTTTGCTTCCTCATGAATATGTTCAACAACTACATCATCGTCTCTTAACTCAGATTCATCAATTGTCTCATATTCCTGAGGTGCATTTGCTTTGGAAAGGTAAATATGAACCGGCATGAAGGAACAGTATTTCTCAAGAATCTCACGCATACGGTACTCATTTGCAAATTCCAGGCAGTCTTCATTCAGGAACAGGGTGATTTCTGTACCAATCGTATTCTTGTTACCTTCCTGGATATCATATTCTGTTCCGCCATCGCAGGACCAGTGTACAGGCTGTGCACCTTCTGTATAGGAAAGTGTATCAATATGCACTTCATCCGCCACCATAAATGCAGAATAAAATCCAAGTCCAAAATGACCGATCATCTGATCATCTGTAGTTTTGTCTTTATATTTCTCAAGAAACTGAGTTGCACCTGAAAAAGCAATCTGGGTAATGTATTTCTCTACTTCATCAGCAGTCATGCCAATACCATTATCGATGAATTTCAGAGTTTTCTCATCAGGATTAACAATTACCTGAATCTCCGGTTTGTATCCTTCCGGAAAAGTGTATTCTCCCATTACTTCCAGTTTTTTCAGTTTAGTGATCGCATCGCATCCGTTGGAGACCAGCTCTCTTACAAAAATATCATGATCGGAATATAACCATTTCTTGATGATTGGGAAAATATTTTCACTGTTAATTGATAAATTTCCATGTTTTACAGCCATGCTGTCCACACTCCTTTTTGTTTTTAATCATTTGCCGCAACTTTATCTGTCAATATACTGCATTCTTATCTGCTCTGCCTCCGGAGCCAAAACTATCCTCTCCTGTTTATCCTTTGAAATAGCTTTTGACTCCTGTAAGTTGCTTCTCTGAAAGATATAGTAATACCATTTATTCCAAAAGTCAAGAAAAAATTAGCACTCGTCAAAAACGAGTGCTAATAATTTTATATTTTACATATTCCCCTGTATTTTTTTCTTCAGATAACTCTTATTTCTTTCGTCTTTTGTATACCACAACTCCCACAATACATCCTGCTGCAATCGCCAGAATAATCACAAACGGTGTGATATTAGTCGTATCTCCTGTCTTTACCGCTGATTTCGCAGTTGCTCCATTCGGCTGCGGAGTCGGAGTTGCAGTTACAGTCTGTGCCTGTGTAATACTGAAATTCACCTGTTTAGTATCCTGCTCCCCTGTATTCTCCCATTCACTTCCATTATACTTCTGACGGTCAAATGTAACTGTCAATGTGTAGGTTCCAGCTTTCGTAATTCCAAATGCAGCAGTATAAGGTGCACTGCTCCAGCTATTTGTATTGATCACTTTCCAGTTATACGGTACATAGCGGACATCTCCCTTTCCCGGACTTTCATTGTCCATACCCGCTCCGACTGCTGTAAATGTAATCTTTGACTGTGTTGTGTATCCATCTGAACTGATTCCTGTAATCTTATTATCTGCCGGATCTGCAATTTTCGCCTTGCGGGTAGCTTTAACCGTAAACTGAACTTTCACTTCTGCACTGATCTGCTGTTCATTATCAATCACAACTGACTCTGTATAGGAGCCGGCCTTTAAACCCTCCTTCGGGCGGATTTTAAATGTACAGCTCTCCCCCGGTGCAAGCTCTGTGGCTGAAAGTTTCCCGATTTTAAAGTTTTTACCTGACGGTGCATTTAAAGTTACATTTGTATTCCCCTCATTCGTCACTGTAACTTTCTGCGCTTCCGGTGCCTCACTATATCCTTCTTTTGCTTTTCCAAAATTCAGTTCTTCTGGTGTTACGGATAATTTATAAATCTTTTTCACTTCCGAAACAGTCGTAGAAGCTTTGATCGTTGTTAATACATCTTCCTGTCCTTCCGAACTGGTCTGGGCTATCTGAATACTGTCCAGATAATTGCCGACTTTCAGACCGGTCACCGGTACTGCTGTAAATGCAGCAGAATCTCCCGGCTCCAGCACTGATGCCGAAAGTTCCCCAATATCAAAATACTCTGCATATGGCTGCATCAGCGAAACAGTTGTATTTCCTGTATTGGTAAGTGTAATGGTCGTCGCTTCAGGAGTATCATAACCTTCCTTCAGATCATCATAACTGAAAGATTCCGGATCTGCCTGAACTGCTGTGATCTGTTCCTGTTCTGCCTCTTTTACAGATACTTCCGCAGTTACCTGCGCTGCTACTTCCGAATCCTCTTCACTTTCAAATATCAGGGTATCACTGTAATCACCCTTCGTCAGACCGGTTTTTGGCTGTACCATGAACATAAGAGAATCACCTTTTGCAATCTGTATTCCTGATACAGCTTCACTTCCATCTTCGTTCATCACCTCAAAATAATCTGATTTCGGTATCTTTAAAGTGACAGTTCCATCCCCTGTATTTGTTACGGTTACGGACAGTGTCTCATTGGCCTGTGTATAATTTTCTTCGATATCGCTGAAATTAAGACTTCCTGTATTTACCTCAAGAGACTGTGCCTCAAGAGATGCATCTGCATTGTCACCTGCCGATGGAGCCTCGCTGTCATCCGGCGTCTCTGTCGGTTCTGCAGAAGGCTCATCCGAAGGCTTCAGATCTTCGTCATCTGATGAATCATCCTCACCTTCAACTGCAATCTTCGCTTCAAAAGAAACCTCAATACCTTCTTCCGTCCGGTATGTGATCATATCATCATATTCACCCGGTTCCAGCCCTTCCCTCGGCTGTATCCATACGCTTACAGATTCACCTGCACTCAGCGGTTCTGTAATATCCTGAACCATAAAATGTTCCGGACTGATCTCCTGAAAATTCAAGTTCTCATTTCCGGTGTTCGTAATCTGCACATACTGTGCTTCCACATCCTCAAGATCACTCTTTACTGTTCCAAAATCACAAATCTGATCTTCGCTGTCCTCTACAGTGGCAGTCGCTTCGTAAGTCTTTTGATCTTTCTCTGATCCATCTGTCTGCACATTTCCGTTCTCATCCACCTGCAGCTGATCTTCTGTATAAATTTTCATCTGGGAATCATCAGTACCTTCTGTTGTTTCCTCCGGCTGACCTTTTGTGTTCTGAGACTCATCTTCCTGTTCATTCCCTGCATTCTGCTGTACATCTTCTGTTCTATCTACATCCTGATTTTCAGAATCCTGACTGCCTTCTGCATTATCTGCTGTTTCTTCCAGCTGTGCATCCTCTGTTCCATCTGCCGTTTCTTCCAGCTGTGCATTCTCTGTTCCATCTGCCGTTTCTGTCTGCTGTGCATCCTCTGCTTCCTGTTCCACTGCTTTCGCCTCTTCTTCAGTTGCAGCTACCTCTAACGTCTTTGCAGTAAGAGTACCTGTCAGTCCGCTTCCATCTACAGGGGTCAGATCAAGCACCAGTCTGCATCCCAGATCATCCTGAGTGATCGTATAGGTCTTCTCAGTACCTACCTGTGTTAACTCCTTCTCCCCTGTCTGTCTTGACCAGGAAAAAGTGAAATCTTCATCTGTAACCTCTTCTGGTGTAACCTTTGCATAATCTGCACTCACTACTACGCCTACAGCTGCCAGTCCCTTAATCTTAAGCTTACCGCCCAATTCTCCTGACGGAGCTGCCGCAAAAACCATGGATGGAATCATTGAAATAACCATCATCACAGTCATTACAACTGCAAGAAATCTCTTTCTCTCCATCTGTAGTCCTCCTTTTCATTTATAATAAAATTTGTAATTATTCAGCAGCCACTCTGAAGGTACTGAATAATTACAGTTCTGTGATGCTTCTGTGTCTGTCTGCCCTTTTCATTCCCATCACAGACCACAGCACCGTTTTTCTCTTTATAAAAGCATTATAGCATCGCATTTTCCGGAAATGTAATCTGTATTTTCTCCCTTAAAACAACTTAAGCCCCTGAGTATCAGAGTTCAATTTTCTCCAATATTCAGGGACCGAACTGTGTTTTACAGTTATTTCTCCGATATATCACGTGATATCCATAATTTGACCGAACAGTTTTTATCCTTCTACTATCAGATATTTTCCATCCAGCAGAGCAAATACTTCACTTGCATCTTCCAGTTCTTCATCTGACATTCCTTCCACATCAGCGCCTGACTCTTCCAGATATTCTCTCACTTCTTCAATAGAATCCACAACCTGCGCCATGCAATCCTCAAGGAATGCTTCCGCTGCTTCATATGATTCTGCTACCGCCTGCGGAAAAAGCTGCTCCTGATTTTCAAGAAACGTATTAATACATTCTTCTGTAAACAATTTAAATAACCTCCTCAATCTTTCCCTTTGCCCGGATCAGCTTCTCAAGGACCGGTTCAACCTGTTTTGTCATATAGGACGTAGCTGCCCGTACCCCCTCCTTGGAATGCTCCATGGCAAAGCCATATTTTACCGCTTTAAGCATCTCTATATCATTATATTCGTCTCCGAACGCAATACATTCTTCCGGCGAAATATGATATCTTTTCTGATATTCTCTGATTCCTTTTGCCTTGTTTGTTCCAAAAGGAATAAAATCAATCCACTCATTTCCCGAAGTGACAACAACACATTCTTTTCCAAATCTGTCCATCCAGTATTTCACAGATTCTTCTGTAAGGCCGGCCGGTTCAAACACAGCCAGCTTCATGATAGGAGCCGTCATCTCTTCCATGCTGTTTACAAATCTGCATTCATTTTTTACTTCATATAACATATGGTCATGAAATCTCTTTGTCTTCGGCATCAGGTAGTGGTAATCCTTTGCAGAACAGGTAAACTCGGCATCCTTCTTTTCCAGGATTGCAGAAATAATCTCCCCTGCCAGCTTTCTGTCAAAAGAATCCTGATACAGTACCTCTCCATGATCCACTGCCAGTGCACCATTCTCCGAAATATAGGAAATCTCTGAAGCAACAGGTGCAAACAGCTTTGTCATATTCGGATATTGCCTTCCACTGGCTGCTACAAACATAATCCCCAGTTCCTCTAACTGCCTGATCAGCGAAAAAATTTCTTCAGGCAGAGACTGTGCCTTATGTAAAAGTAACGTCCCATCCAGATCACTTGCAACCAACTTAATCATTTCCATGTTCCTCGCAAATCTTTACCAAATCTGTCGGTTTCTCAGCGACAAGATCTGCTCCATTCTCATTCAGTTCTTTTCGGTCACGAAAGCCCCATAGCGCACCTACTGTATACATTCCTGCTGCTTTACCGGTCTTCATATCTGTACTTGTATCTCCCACATACATACATTCTTCCGGTTTTACACCAAATTTCTCCGCAACCATAAGCGGACCATCAGGTGCCGGTTTCCTGCGGATTGCTTCGCTCTGACCAACTACCATATCAAATTCCCCGTCAAAAAGCTGCGCAATTACTTTCACAGCTGCAGGATGAGGTTTATTTGAACAAACTGCCAGCTTCATTCCATGTTCCTTCAATTTCTTTAAGGTTTCCGGCATTCCCTTATAGGGAACTACTTTATACATCGGATCTGCTTCAAACATTTCCCGGTAAAGCTTCTGTCCCTCATCATAATGCGCAAGTTCCGGATCCCCCGCATCCTTAAGTGCGCGGCGGATCAGCATATTTGCCCCTTCTCCGCTGTAATATCTGAAATTATCCACCGGAAGTGTTTTCAACCCGAATTTTTCCATAATAATATTAGTCACATAAGCCATGGAATCCAGCGTATCAGCCAGTGTTCCATCCAAATCAAATATACATGCTTTAATCATCTTTTGTCATCCTCTTAAGTTAATTCCTGATTTCTTCATTTCATAAAATAATCTGGCAACCGGAAGTCCTACCACATTATTGTAATCTCCGTTGATCCCCTTTACATAAATTCCGAAAAGTCCCTGGATGCCATAGCTTCCAGCCTTATCCATAGGCTCTCCTGTAGCAACATACTCTCTGATCTCCTCATCTGAAACCGGATAAAACGTCACATCTGTACTTTCATAAAAAGTATGTTCTGTCCAGACTTTTTCTTTCTTTTCCCATACAGAAACACCGGTATATACCTGATGAGTATTTGCCTGAAGTTTCTTTAATGTATTCACTGCATCCTCTGTATCATGAGGTTTGCCAAGGATCACATTCTCAAACACTACCACTGTGTCAGATCCGATCACAATTGTTCCGTCGGCACTATCTTTCATAGTGCGGATAACAGAAGCTGCTTTATCCGAAGCCAGCTGTTTTACTGCCTCTCCCGGATTGTCTGAGATACGATTCTCATCACCTGATGCAGGCAGCACTTCAAAATCCACGCCAGCCCGTTCCAACAGTTCTTTTCGTCTGGGTGAAGCAGATGCCAAAATAATTTTTCTCATAATAACCTCTTCTTTCCTGTCATAGTATACCTTGTATCTTTTTGGTATGCAACTGCTTTCATTAACTCTTTCCATAAAATTTCGCTTTCCTTTTTATCTGAAAAGTATTAAAATAACAATAACCTATAGCTGAATAAAATGGTGTCAGGAGTAAAAGATATTTTTATCCTGACTCGCTGTCAAAAATAGGAGAATATCAGAAAGGAGTTTATGATTATCATGGCTAAAATTAATAAATACTGGGGATATGTTGCAATAGGTGCCCTTACAGCAGCTGCTGCCGGTGCTGTAGCTGCCCTTATTGCCAAAAAAGGATCCTGTAAAGAGGATTTTGATTTTGAAGATGACTTTGATGATTTCGATCTGACTGATGAAAAGGAAACTGCTAAGGAAGATCAGGAACCTGCCGAAGATTTCCAGTCCTGGGAACATACAGGCGAACAGTCTGCAACAGATGACACCGAAAGCGAAGAAGCTGAAGAAGCTGCTGATACAGACGATTCTGAGAAGTCTTCCGATAAAGCTGCTGAAGTTGAGATTAAAGATGCAGAAGAGGAAGAAGATGCCGATGAACCCGAGAATTTTGAAGAGACTATGGACGCTGCATCTGAATCTGAAGAATAAACGTTACCGTTCACAGTAACGTAACCAAAAAGGAATGTTACTTCACGATTATACAATCGTAGAAGCAACATTCCCTTTTTATTCTGATTATATTACTATTTCAGTCTCATTATGCTTTCGGAAGTTTAAATGAGCTCTTCAGAGACACGATACGGTTGAATACCGGTGCACCCTCTTTAGAATCATGGATATCTGCACAGAAAAATCCTGTTCTTACGAACTGGAAGCTGTCATAGCCTTTTGCTTCCATAAGTGCTGGTTCTACATATGCAGTAACTTTTGTCAGAGAGTTCGGATTTACATTCAGAGAACCATCTTCTTTGTTGTATACACCCTTCTCCTCGTCTACGATATTCTCATAGAGACGTACTTCTGCTTTTCCTGCCTGACTTGCTTCTACCCAGTGAATGGTTCCTTTTACTTTTCTGCCATCCGGCGCATTGCCACCCTTTGTTGCAGGATCATAAGTACAGTGTACAACACGTACAGTTCCATCTTCATCAGCTTCATATCCTGTACAGGTTACAAAATATGCGTTCATAAGACGAACCTCTGTGCCCGGGAACATTCTCTTATATTTCTTAGGCGGATCTACCATGAAGTCTTCTCTCTCAATATAGAGTTCTCTGCCAAACGGTATTTTACGGGTTCCCAGTTTTTCATTCTCCATATTGTTCGGAGCTTCCAGATATTCTACTTCGCCTTCCGGATAATTATCGATCACAAGCTTAATCGGATCAAGAACAGCCATCAGACGTGGACGTTTCAGTTTCAGATCCTCACGGATGCAGTATTCAAGCATTGCATAGTCAACAGAGCTGTTTGCTTTGGATACACCGCAGAGTTCTACAAACATTTTGATGGATTCCGGTGTAAATCCACGGCGGCGCAGTGCTGCGATGGAAACCAGACGCGGATCATCCCATCCGTCTACGATGCCTTCCTCTACCAGTTTCTTGATATAACGTTTACCTGTAACTACATTTGTCAGATACAGTTTTGCAAACTCAATCTGCTTCGGTGGCTGTGGGTATTCCAATTCTTTTACAACCCAGTCATACAGTGGTCTGTGATCCTCAAACTCCAGAGTACAGATGGAATGTGTGATTCCCTCAATCGCATCCTCGATGGGATGGGCGAAATCATACATTGGATAGATGCACCATGTATCACCTGTTCTGTGGTGAGTCATATGAGCAACACGATAGATAACCGGGTCGCGCATATTCATGTTCGGAGATGCCATATCGATCTTGGCACGAAGCACTTTCTCTCCGTCTGCATATTTGCCTTCTTTCATCTCTTCAAAAAGCTGCAGGTTCTCTTCTACGCTTCTGTTTCTGTATGGACTTTCTTTACCCGGCTCTGTAAGAGTTCCACGATATTCACGGATCTGATCTGCTGTCAGGTCACATACATAGGCTTTGCCTTTCTGGATCAGCTTTACAGCAGCTTCATACATCTGTCCGAAATAGTCAGATGCAAAAAACAGTCTGTCTTCCCAGTCTGCACCAAGCCATTTGATATCTGCCTTGATGGATTCTACAAACTCACTCTTTTCTTTGGTCGGGTTTGTATCATCAAAACGCATGTTGAACTTGCCGTTATATTCCTGTGCAAGACCATAGTTTAAAAGAATAGATTTCGCATGACCGATATGAAGATATCCATTCGGTTCCGGCGGGAAACGCGTATGCACGGTGTCATAAACACCCTCTGCTAAATCTTTATCAATGATATTCTCAATAAAATTTTTGGAAACTGTTTCGTTCTCCATCTTTTTCCCTCCTGTTGTCGTATTTTATACTGTTTTATCACACATCTATATATAAAAAATACAACTGAATATTTTTTATGTCGAATGAATTTATATTATCATTGGAAATTCCATCTGTCAACCGTTTACACAACAGTGACAGGCCTTATATTTCTCAGACGTTACTGTTCACTCCGTTCACAGTAACGTAGCCAAAATTCATTCCAGATTGCCTGCGGCAATGGAATTTTGGCTTGTATGTCTCGGGATTTTGGCATATTCATGCCAAACACCTCGCGGGACAGTGGTGTGTGAACAGTAACTTTTTATTTGTTTCAGAATGTTTCAGAATCACTTGCATATTGATTTCCTGATCTGCATATGCTATAATGCCAGTAGGCGAAAAGAAATAGCAAGTCCATGTAGACAAAAAGAATGAAGCCCTCAGTAGTGCGAATACTGGGGGCTTCTTCTTATTTTTATGGCAGACAAGAAACTGCCAGGTTAGTGTTGCCCTACTTATCTCCGTCTAACCATTTGCAAACATAATAGGCGGCTATGCTTGCCATAAAGGAGACAAGAAAAGAAATAGCAAGATTCTCCATATAGACTTCACCTCCTCCCGTTGCCGGGTATCGGTTGGACAACACTGTAAGTATAACATATCTCTTGTCATTCTGGAAGTACAAACAGTTCTTAAAAGTACATCAAAAAACATCAAAACTTCTGTTCTGATTACTTTTGAGTTACTGAAGTTCAAGAAATCCTTTATTTTTAAGCAATAAAAAAAGCTGATGACGGGAATTGAACCCGTACTCATTACCCCTAGAATGCCGTAAAATCAAGGCTTTTCAGACTTTTAGTTTGAGTAACTTTGAGTAACACTTACTCAAAACTACTATATTTAATAAGAAAGGAAATTCAGTGCATCCGCTATTTCCAGTTATAATATAAGCTCATTCTGTGAGTGGATTTATATTATCATTGGAATTTCTGGGAGGGTAAAATTTTCTCCTCCTTTTACTATGTCCCCCCTGTCTTTCAAACTTCACTTGTAACCCAGTGCTTGAACTCTTTTGCTGATGGAAGCTTGCTACTGAGGATTAGGCGTATAGCCCGGATTCGTTGATAAGTGCTGTATTTGCTTTATAGTTTGAACCTGATACCTGAATCAGGTATGAGGTTTTATCCTCTTTATCTACATGAACAGATACAGCATTACTTGGATTTGCATATCCTAACGCAGTAGCCACATCTTTTCCGACAAACCATGGCTCTCCTGAGATCTCTACTGTCCTAACAGTGCCGAATTGTGGGTGAGTGAATACTATTGGGGCTTCTGTGGGCGTAGACGCTTCTGAAAGATGAGCCGTCTGGGAGACGTGCCATCATTATGCGCCTTCTTCCAACGATGTCTATTTGTGACACACCCTCATTCGTCACGAAGGAAAAATGCTTATTCCATTCTCCCGCCGGGCGAGAGGGATAGAATCAACTTTGTGAAATACTGCTGACTTTATTCGAGTATATCTCTCAGAAATCAATCTCTGTTTCCAGAGGAACACTTTCCCAGCCATGCCAGAAAAATAAATCCTCTGGCTGTATACTCAATCAGACCTACTATTTCACTTGTAACGTCACCTTTATATAGTAGGATTTTTTCTGCTTTGCTATTGTAATCATTCCTTTCTTTGGTAGCGAGCTATGAGGGTCTTACTTTCTTTCTCTCACTCGCTTCGCTCATTCGTTCAATCAGTTCGAGTTGGATTTATTACACCTGTAAAAAACAACAATTATTATTTATATAAAAAATAATTACTATATTTTTTTGGTGTAACAAAAACAATCAACGTCTGAACGCAAAATTTTTTCAGAAGCAGCTGCTTTAGGCGAGGCGCTTAACCGCCGAGTGTAGAAAGTAGCGCTGAAAAACTTTCATGTGTTCAGACTCAGGCTTCGCCTTCCGGTCTACCGACTTAAAATACTGGTGTTTATGATGGATTGAATCTTTTTCTGATTAACTTGATCAAACTTATTGCTAAATTTATAAAGCTTCTCGATTGTTAAAGCATTCATTTCAGACAAACTCGGCTCAGGAAGATTATTAAATGGTTTAATAGAAGTGAACACATAACATTTAGTATATTTTTTGATTCCATATATAGACAATTTATCTAAAATATATTGAGTATACTTCTGAGAATCAGAACTATGTAAAACAGACCATTCATCTTTATATGAAGTTTCCTGCAGCGCCTGTTCTTTGAGCGCTTCTATAGCTTCTGTAGGTATGTCTATTTCTTCATATCCTTGTTTGAAAGTGTATCTATATTCCATATGATAAGAAATACATTCTCGTTTTTTAAAATTAGTAAGAGTAGTATATAAAGTTTTACTCAATAAATTGTTCAATTTATTAAAAAAATATCTATAAGTTGAAAGTGAAAGATTAGTTGTATTCACACAATCTAAGTAATACTTTGGACGCGTGAACCTGCAACTGGTCATGCCCAACTCCTCAAATAGTTCTGAAAGAGAATATTTATGGTTGAGTTCTAACGTAGTTAAATTAGCATAAATCATAGAATTGTATTTACCCTGAGGATAATATTCTCTTGATGTTGCTATTCTTTTTTTACATTTTTTCCTGGGTTTTGTGACAGGTTCAGAAAAAATGTCAGTAATAATAATTCTATTGGAACCAGGCACCTTATCCCATGAAAGATACTTCTTCATCTCATTGACTCTGACAACATATCTGTTTCCGGCAGGCATCTTCTGACCAGTAAGAGCTACTGACAGTTCCTGCATGTTCTTAAATTCCTGACCGGGTAAAATTTTTGTGGTGTCGATCAAGTTTCTTACCTCCTAAATAATGGGTTTATTTGAGTATATGGATCAAATTTCTTTTATAAGAGGCTTACTGTAAAGTTGTAAGCCTCTCACTGTAGAATCAAAATTTACTTGCATATTTCATAATACTGAGCAGACAGCTTTTCGATGTCTGGACCGAAGATTACACATGCTATTTCAGCTAGATCATTGAACATTCCAATGTGCTCTATGTAATCTAAACGATTCTGCAGTTTAGGTCTATGAGTTTCATTGTAGCGTTCAAGCTGTACTTTAGTATTCATATGGAACTTATTGTCGAACTCTCTGTAGAGGAATAGCCAACGAGCACGAGGGTTTCCTCCGAAGCGTACAATTCTGTTGAGGATCTGACGTTTATCTGCTAATGGAATGTCTGATGTAAGATTACGAATGATGTCTTCCTGATGTGAAATAGTGTGATTCTGCTGCTGAATTGTATTGTTCTGTTGCTGGATAGTATCAAGAGTAGTTTTAAAAAGAAGTCGAGTGTTCTGATCCGCAAATGGAAGATAGGTGTCTAGGAAAAGATCGGACTGTGATGGGTTAACGTAGCCCCCTGTCTTACGGATGGATGGGAGTACTTCTGAAGTAACCCAGTGTTTGAAGTCTTTCGCTGATGGAAGTTTGCTACTGAGGATGAGAGAGTAGAGACCGGATTCGTTGATAATGGTCATTTGCTGTGTTCCGGAAGGTGTTGCCATTTTAGCAACACCTCTATCTTCATTCTCAATCTTCTTTGAAATTGCACTTCTAGGATCAGAATAACCTAGAGCTTCTGCTACATCTTTACCTACAAACCACACTTCGTTATCAATTTCTACTGTTCTGACAGTGCCAAATTGTGGGTGAGTGAACACTGTTGGGGGTTCTGATACTGATTTTTCTTCTGTAAAAGTAGCAATATTATTATTTACAAACCAGTTTACTGGCTTCTTGTCAGGTGCCAACTGTTCGAATCCAGAGAAATTGATAATAATATGTTTATGGCCATCTAGGATGATATGATCTATATTTTCCGGTGAAACATGGTATTTTATAGCTTTCCATGTGTCTTTGTATCCACAAATGGCTGCTACATCTTTGCCTACGAACCATGTGGTTCCTTCAATGATAGAGTATCTGAGAGGGATTGAAATTGAATCATTAGTGTGGTATAGTAATGTGTGGGTATTAGTAAAAGTCTTCATACAAAACGCTCCTTATGATTTATAAACTTGTTTACAGGTTAAAGCTTCAAGCTCATCATAGTCATACTCAGTTAAGTGGGAATCTGTAGTATTGATCAGGAATTCGTTGGGTTCGAAAGATGAGAGAAGTGAGTCTAAGAGTAGAAGAGTGTTTTGTACACCTAGATTGTAGCCTTTTACTGCATCTGGAGGTGCAGTAGATAAAATAGCTGATCTGTGGGAATCTAGCTGTTTCTGAAGTTCTTGGGTAAGATTGATACCTAAAAAAGTAATGTCGTTCATATGTGCCTCCTGTGATTTCTATCCCATTCGGGATAAGTGTATTATAGCACTGACCATGAAAAATGTCAACAGAATTTTACAAACTTGTTTAGAAAAATAAAAACAGGTGAATCAGGAAAACATATATAATAAGGAAGAAACTCTGATCTGAAAATCGAGTGAGAGAGATGTGATGATCGGAGAATCTGGGAACATGGATCCGAAATCTGAACTTGGTGTCAAAAAAGCTCTGCATCCCCGGAAAACACTGCGTTTTCAAGGCTTTCAGGGCATAAGTACCCCCGGTTTAAAACGTGCGAAAATGCTTATTTTCAAACCTTTAGTGGGCAGATGTGAACAGTTTGGGCTGATTTTGGCTGTTCCTGACTGAAGTAGTAGGAATGCTATGAAATGTGCAACGGTAAGATGTATCGTTTTACAAATGCCCTGTTTTCAAGGCTTTAAAGTGTAAAAGTGGATAGCCCTAGTATACTTTAATAAATCAGTGTGTAGTATTCGTACCGTAGCAAAATTTTACAGTATTGAAATTTTACAATTGAAAAATTTTGCAGTGATAATACTATAGAATTTTATAGTACTAAAGTAATCAGAATATTCTGTCAATATAGCGAATTGTATTGAATTGTGTCTGGTTTCTCTGCTCGAACCATAGTGTTTTTAAGATTGTCAATGCAATTTTGCTTTAAAACTCAATGTTTCTGACAATTGTTTTCTCTTGCAGTAAATTATCTAACAATTCTTACTAGAAGTTTAATTGCATATACAATTCAACAAATTGAATAGAAAAGAGGCTATGATTTATGTCAAATTATGAATATAACAAGAAATATGTAAAAGAGTGGGATAAAAAGAACTTAAAACGTATAGGTGTCGCATTGCGTATTGACGAATACGAAAAACTCAAACAATATTGCGATTCTAACAATATTGCAGTAGCAACTTTCATTAAATCACGTATTGCAGATATAATTGATTAAACTTTACTAATTAACACTCTATTCTGAATATTTAAACTATTCTAAATATTTAATCTATTCTAAATATTCTAACAACTATGTATTACACTATGTATGCAATCTGCCTGCTCCTGACGACCTTTATTTTTCGCTTTAATAGGAAGTAATTTTTCACGAAAAAACTTTTTTTCATGCCAAAAAGCCTGTATTTATGCGGGTTTGCAGGCTTTCGTAAACGTGTAAATAAAAATATTTTCAAAAAAAGTATTGACAACCTACTGTAACAGTAGTATGATAAGCGTGTCGATAAGGAAAGGCGGTCGACAAGTTCAAACAGTGGTTCTGGAATCCACAGAAAAATTCCTAAAACAGTAAATAAAACTTTTTCAAAAAAGTTTTAAAAACTACTTGACATAGGCAAACGCCTATGGTATAGTACAATCACCGACAGGGAAAACCTGTTGAACAACTAAAAAATCCCCTGCTGACGACAGGGGATGCACAACTGAATAGGAGGTGATACCATGACCTTAAAGGGCTTCGACGTTCCGCAAGGTTACATGGGATGGGTAGACTCTATCCAGCGGTATATGCTTTTTGCATCATACCGTGACTATAGAGAATACCTTGAACCTAGGGGGCAAAGCCCCCTAACCCTAAACAGTTCATAACTATTATATCACATAGCCTTGCATGATGCAAGAGTACGCTCTTTGAAAATTGTATAGTTAGCACGTCTACACCTTGATGGGTAGCTTGCCACGCTTGTATTTTCACCTTGATGGGATTATACAGGAACTTTACTTCGGTAAAGAGTAAGAGTGCGAAACTATCTTCATATGCACATCAACAGTCTACGGACTAACTATATATTTTTTAAGAGATAAACAGGATTATAATTCAGGAGGATAATACTATGAAAAATTTTAAAATTTACATTGCAGGAAACACTGAGAAAGAATTAGTAGCACCAAAACAGGTTGTCAATGTTGAGCGGTTTGGTACTGATATTCAGCTTGAGTATGACAGACAGCACTATTTACAGTTGTCAGATAAATACGGCAAAGCTGTAGCATCAAGAACTAAAGCCCTTGAAAAAGGTGAAGTTTCTAAGGTTAAAAAAGCTGACCTTGATGCTAAAGTTGAGACAGCTAAAGAGGCTCTTGATACATTCAAGAGTGAACTGGTTGAGCGGTATTCAGAAGATAATTTCTGCCCTAAACCAACAAATAATCGCATTGCTAGTATTTATGTATGGGCTTACTTTAAAACAGGTGGCACATTCACACTGACAGGTATGCACTCACTCTACATCTATGCTAAAGATTATCAGGCTACATACAATGATACAGAGTCATTTGATGCTGACCGCCAGAAAGCCTTCAAAGAGGTCAAAGACCTCTGTAAACAGGTCATTGCACCTGTATTTAACACTACATCTGACGGTGAAGATTCTACATACAAGAACTTCACTTTAGGCGCTACACCTGCATGGGTAGCTAACAATGTGTGCTCTTTTATCTGGGGTTCACTTTCAGCAAGTTCTAAGGGCTTAAAACGTTCCTACGGCAAAGAAGTAGAAGTACAGAGACAGCTGATTCTTTCTTGCCTTGAATACTTAGGTATTCCAGTAGAGGACTCTGTTAAAGTTTCAGCAGAAGAATCTATGGAGACACGCATGGCATAATCGTGCAGATATACTCTGCCTATGACTTCGGTCATAGGTAGGAATATCAACATGATGGGAGGAAAAAACTATGAAACCATGTTCACAGGTTAAAGGCTTCGGCACTAACTTTCACGGGTATGTTTTACCTAAATATTCCCTCTTTGGGAATGTCAATGGCGTACTCTATGTATGTACTAGCTTTGGTTACATACATACTATTTTAGATAAAAAGTCTAAGGTCACTAAGACTAAAGACTTTCCACTGAAAATTTGGAATGGCTATAGATGGACAGTCGGCACGACCGAAGATTACCCATCTATCAAGCGGTATATTGTAGCTTTCATGCGGACTAAAGATTATATTCACGAAAAATCTATACCGTGTCGTAGAGACACTAGAACTATAGCTTCTATAGTTCCACAGGTTAAAAAACATCCGCAGCCTATGTATGGCTCACGTAGTGGATGCTATAGTCAGGCACGTGTAGATGGACAGGGTTATGATATTTCATGGGAAGAAGATTCTAAACCTGTCTTTGGGCATGGATTGCCTGTTAAATACGAAACTGGTCATAGAATGCCACCAGCAGGTTTCAATGCTTTTGAAGGGTACACAGACACTCCAGAAGCGAAACGGCGTGACGGTATGAAAGTTAAACAAATTAAATGCAGACCAGGGAAAGTCTATGTTGTAGATTAAAGAGAAAAATTATGCAGATTAAAACATATGCAGACGCTTTAAAAGCGGCAATGGAGGTGCAATCCCTCCATCTGGTTTTAAATTCAGAGGTTATGCCACTCTAAAAGGCAGGAGGAAAATACAATGAAGAAAGCGACTATTTTTAACCGGATCATGTCACACGAAACCACATCTGTAGAACTTAAATCTGTTTTAGGCAGGGAACTCTACATCTATTCCAATGGAACTTGGACAGATGTTCTCAACGAATTTGGCTTCTCTTATACTCCAGAAGCATTCTGCCAGTATATTGCCGACTATGAAGCGTGGGCGGAACTCAACAATGTCTATGTAGAAATTCTGGAAGGTAAAGCAAAATACAGAAAAGCTATCAATTCAGCTAAGGAAAAACTGAAAGAGTTCTTTGATGAATATGACTATAGCTTTTTCCTGAACTGTACAAATCTCTGTCAGCAAAGGAAAAGGAAGCTGTTGTATTAGTTCTGAGATATTCAGAACTATATGAACATAGTACAGCAAGCATCTTCTTCCCATCCACAAGCGAACTGTCTCTCTTATGGAAGGATTCTGTAAGAAAACAGAAACACAGAACAAGTCTGATAGTCCATGTACAGGGGAACTATTATGACCTTAGTGTCGACATGTTCACAAGCGAAGTAGTAGATTATGTGGACATGGACATCATAGAAGGAAACTTTTGATTAGCAATTATACACATTAATTACACAAAAATTATTGACATTGTGTAAAAAGTGTGTATAATAATAATCAAATAAGATAGAAAGGAGTGATCACCAAAGATGAAACAACGAGAATTAACTCAACGATTAGAAAATGGAGGTTTCGTCTTTGAACGTCATGGAGCAGGACACGACATTTATGTTCGAGGAACCCAAAGGGAAACAGTACCAAGACATAAAGAGATTAATGAGCAATTAGCGAGAGCAATCCTTAGAAGGAATGGGTTATTATAACCCTTCCTTTTGGGAATAAATAATATAAAAGATCATATACGGAGGAAAATACTATGAAAGGAGTTTACCCAGCAGTATTTACAGAGGCAGATGGCACAATTTTAGTTGAAGTGCCAGATTTAGAAATTTTGACAGAAGGAAAAGATTTTAACTCTGCAATTGAAATGGCAAGAGATGCGATCGAGTTAAAATGTGTTTCTATGGAAGATGGAGGAGAAGAAATACCTAAACCATCTAATGTATCTGCTATTGATTTAAGCAAAGCAGCATTTTCAGGAGAAGGAAAAACAATTATTTCGTTAGTAGACGTAGATTCTGCTGAGTACAGAAGAAAAATAGATACTAAAACTGTTCGCCGCAATGTAGCTTTACCAAGTTGGTTAAATTACGAAGCAGAGCATGCAGGTGTAAATGTATCAAGAGTTTTGCAGGATGCATTAATGAGTGTATTGGGTGTACAAAAAAAATATTGAAAAACTTTGATAAGGCAATCGGTTTATACCGGTTGCCTTTTTTGATTAGAGGAAACAATAATGAAAAATTATAAAATCAGAATCGCACAAGCGAAATCAAGTTTCGAACTTTCCTGTATCTGGGAAGAAGTACGCAATGCATATTGGAACAAGAAAACAATCAGCAGAGAAATGTATGAAAAACGCTCTGCTGAAATTATATCTAAGAGGAAATCATTATGAATAAAAAGGCAGATAGAATAAAAAGGAAATTAATCAAGGAAGTAGTAATCCCTTCATTATTAGGAGTGTTAATAGCACTCCTTTTTTATTGGCTGTAGTAAAGCTACAGGAGCAAGTGAAGACAGCACTCGTCCAATGACGGGCACTGTCTATTTTATTTCTGGACGCTCTGTATCTATTGTGTCTCCTGATAAACAAACTTGGAGCTACAAAGGAAAAGGCTTTTCTGTAGGAGATACAGTATCTTGCGTTGTGTCTAACAACGGAACATCCAAGGCAGCTGATGATTATATTAAATCAGCAGTTGTCAGCGAAGTTGACTGTTTACCTGCGGAAATAGAAGTTGGCTCAGAGGGAGCACTTGTACACTACGCAAGCGAAACATATTATTTGGAAAGGAAGTAGCGCCAGCATGAGATTAGAAGTATTATATAAAGAGCTGTCAGGAAACGACAGTTTTGAAACACCAGAGGATAGAAAATCAATCTATCTTGATAAGTTAGAGAAACAATATCCAGGAATTTTATGCAGTTTAGCACAATGTATGGTAGTTAAGACTACCGATTTGGATTATGAAGATGAAGGTTTTTACACAACGGAACCTATAGATATAAATCCAAATTGGTGGACTGTGATGACGAAATTCCCGAATGGAGCAATCTGTTTATTCTACAATGGAGCAATGGAACGCTTGAGTATGATCATAGGCGGTAGTTATTATGTAGCTTGTAGCACCGAAAACAGAGTAGTTATTATTGCTCAAGAATATATGTCTTTGGATAGATTTAAGAGGCTTACACAAAGGAAATATAATGATGTAGGTTATTTCTACAATGCAGAATCAGGCAAATTTGCTCTTGTCTAAACTATGCCAATAATCTATAATCTCTGTAGGAGGTTAACATATGCAGAGAATTATAGAACCGGCATTAGCCAAGGCAAATATGTCCAAGACAGAGTTAGGACGTAAGATGGGTGTAACGCAGCCAACTATATGTCAGAGAATCCAGAGAGGGAAATTTACTCTGGATGAGCTATGTAAAATAGCTCACTGTATGGGGGCAGAGTTCAACTGTTCCTTTGATTTTCCAGATGGAACTCAAATTAGCACAAGGGAAATCTTGAAAGGAGAGTGATATATGTATTACGTTAGTATATTACACAGAATCCCTTATACTACCGTTGAATATACAACGGAAACCTACTTTATAGATGAAAATGCGGCAAATAATTGGATTGATAATATCTTCATGCCGTATGAATTTCATCCAGATCTATGCACAATAGCAGACAGAGGACCAGCTTCATGGTCTAAAATAGGTGTGCTTTGTGCTGACTAAAGACATCTCATAAGAGATGTCTTTTTATTGGAGGAATTAGCTATGACATATAAATATACTACTGTCCGCATACAACGGAAAGAGGCTCTTTTGGGTTATATAGTACCTAAAGGAGCCTTATTTATTAGAGGCAATGAACTTCAGTTCATATGTATTGAACGTCCAAAGGATCCTATGAACATTTCAGTAATGATGTTCCAAAATGGATCGTGGCACAGAATTTCTGTTTCTGTTATGTACTCATACTTAGCAAGGGAAATTGTGAATTTTATATAAGAAAGGAAATAAAATCATGAAGAAATTATTAGCTTTAACGTTAGTGACTATAATAGCATCAACACCTGTATCAGCAGCTCCAACAACAGATGGAGAATGCAAAGACCTATATCCTCTGACAGGTATAGTAACTGAAGTCCATGAAGTAGATAAAGACACAGACCTCGTAACTATGACATGTGCCAACGGAAATCAGTTCTCTTGGTACGCTGACAGCATAGATGATTGGTTCATCAATGATCTCGTATCTTGCATCATGAACTCCAACGGAACTGATGAGGTCTATGACGATGAAATTGTAGACGCTCACTATGTTGGTACTTTAGACCAACTGTCACAATATACTGCTTAGGCAGTATATTTAAGCATCTTGAATTACTCAAAAAGGGTAGCATGAAATCTAGGGCTACCCGTTTTCCTCCAAGATGTTTAACTATGCTGCTTATAGAAAGGAATCTTATGTTAAAGAAAGTAACCAGAAGAGAAGCACAGAAAGCACTTGTTGCAGGAACCCCTGTATATTTGCTTCCTAATAGAATGCAAGTGGATTCACCTTGGGCACATCCGTTCAGAGTGAAAACTCCTATGTCAGAAGAGAAATTTAATCGTCTGATAATGAAGTACGAGCATGCCTGTTGTACTGTAGATACAGGAACTGGAAGTTTCTGTTATATAGATGCTTGACAAGAGAACGGATGTTTGCTATTATAAACACGTAAATAAAATCGGAAAGGAGAATAACGGTAAGACATATTTATGTAAAGACACCTAATGGTTTAGGTAAATTAAATTTTTATGACGGATCATTATGGCTCTCTCACTACATAGTAGACCATTATAAACATGATCCAAAGTTTTACTCTGGATACTATGAAGGAAGATATATAACTAACGCATCATGCTATAGCAAAAGAGATATCAAATACCTCAGGAAGAGACCGCTGATTGATCTAATTACTAAAAGGAAGGAATACGCCAATGCAAAACATATATGTATACGACCCTTACGGAAAAGTAGGGAAACTGATATGGTATAAAGGTAGAGCGTTTTATTCTTATGTAGTCACTTATAATCATTCCTATGAGTTTTTATACAATGGTTTAATTGATGGTAGAGCTGTTATAAACTGTATGGTTTATAGTAAAGATGAAATCAAGCTCTTGCATAAGAAACCATTGAGACATTTTATAGAAAAGAGGCAAGGCAAATGATAGGAGACTACATTAAAGACCCATCTTGTGGGTTAGGCAAAGTTATAAAACTCAGACCTGGCAATGAACTTGTGTACTTTTTCAAAGCAAATGATAGCCTACATGATGGTGCAATAGAGCCAGGTTCCTGTCCAGACAACCATGGTTGGTGGTTTAGCTCTGACAACATTAAAATAATGAAGTGTCTTCCTCCGCTAGCATCATTAATAGAGAGGAGGCAACAATGGAAATAGGTGATATAGTGTGGCGACACGACTACGGCGTAGGGAGAATAGTAGATATTAATATTTATAGTTTAACGCCATATTTAGTTTATTTTTATAAAGAAGATAATCGCTTACATGATGGTGGTGGTAAAGGTCCAGATTGTCACTATTGGTTATGTTTCAAAGGATCACTTACTCTTGTACATTCAGTGTCTTTGTGCAAGCTAATAGAAAGGAGACGCAATGAAAACAGGTGATATAGTTTTTCATCAAGAGTACGGTGTAGGCAAAATAAAATTTATTGATGGCTTAGCATATTTAGTTTATTACTATAAAGAAAATCCTTTATTACACAATGGATTTATTGGACCTAATTTCCATTATTGGTGGAGCTATGCTGAAGACCTGAAACTTATTTCATCTGTCCGTACACTAATAGAAAGGAGGCAGCATGGTTGATTTAAGAAAGAAGCTCCGGTCTGGAATGATAGCTGTCACACCAGCAGGAAGCTATCTTGTTCTTACCGATTGCGAGACGGCGAATTATGGCAGTCAAGATTTTTGTATTATTGGACCTGATGGTTTTATGATAGGCAGTAATTACGATGAAAATTTGAGCACTATTCGTGGCATTTGCTCTATAAAAGCTCTATATAAGTCAACTGTAAATGGACTTACTTATGAAATGAAATACAAAGATAAAGATTTAATTTGGACAAAGGATCCAAAAATCTTAAAGAATTAATCATATCAAGGAGGTTTTCAAAATGAAGACAGCAAAGGAAAGACTCTACAGAGTTGATTATGCCGAGGAAAAACTCGGTGACACAGTAACTAAGGAGATGATGAATACCAGTGAGTATGAAAAAGGCTACGGAATCATTCAAGCCCTTGAATCATGCGAAACAAAGGGAGAACTTGATGTTTTAGATGAGGTTCTGGCTGCTCTGTGCGGGCATGGTATTGAATACCTTGTTAATTTAATAGAGTGCAATTATTAAACTATGAAATAAAATTAGAGCTGTGAAAACAGCTCTTTTTTATTATATAAAAAAAGAAAAGAGGAAAACAAAATGGAAAACATCGTTTACAACACAGTTATGAGCAACTTATTAATTTCTGGAACAAAAGCATGTGCAGTAATTCCAAGGGAACTGATGTCTGTTGATCCTGCTTATCAGCGGTTAGAGACACGAAATCATAGAAAAATTAAAGCGATGCATGACAATTTTGATCATATGATTATGGATGCTTTGTTAGTAGTGCCACATCCAGAAGAAAGCACATTTTCCATAGTGGATGGCTATGGTCGTTTTATTGCATCAGAAGGTATTTTAGATAAGCTCGAATGTGTTGTTATTACTTCAGCCCCATCTGATCCAGATGAGAGAAGACATTTCGAAGCAAGTATCTTTACAAGACAGAGCTTGTATACTGAAAAAGTTACTCCGCTGCAGATGCATAAGGCAAATCTTATCTTAGGTGAACCGAATGCTGTAGCGTTGCAGGAAGTGGTTGATGAATATAATTTAAGCATTGCAGAAGACAAAGGGGTAAGAAAACCAGGAACTATTGGTAGTTACACATCCGCTTACAGGATAATTAAAGCAAAAGGTAAGATAGCTTATGAAAGTATTATATCTACTTGTTGTAAAGCTGGTTATAACTTATCAGGAGATGGATTATGTGACAAGATAATTAGGAACTTATATAAAATTTATTGCTTCTACGGAGATATTGGATTAGTAAAAGTATTGCCTATTATGAGAGGAACTGAGCCAAGTACACTTAAAGCAAAAGGAATAGCTGCTTATCCAGAAAGAGTTGAATTAAGTCTTGCTCTCTACCTGCAGGACTATCTTGTATCTCTTGGTGAACCAAAACAGTTTAACGAGAAAGGAAAGAAAATTTCTTAAACAAGTTTGTAAAAAGTATTGACAAGTTTTACAAACTGGTTTATAATGCAGTTACAGTTAAGAAAGGAGAAAACAAATGGCAACACTTATTAGTTTTTATAAAGATAATAAAATTACCTCATCAGAGGTAGAATCTAAGGACATTGATATTGTCCTTGGTTTCCTTTTCAAAAACTATGTCTTAGGAGAAGACATCACAGAGAACTTTGATTCAAAATTTCTCTACATCGAGGACAGCAAGTTTAAAATGAAACCTCTAAACAAGAAAATAAAAAAGTTTACGCAAGAAAAAGAGGATTCTGTAGAGGTTCTGATTCAGTTTGAGGAGCTCGCTAAGAGCTACGAAGCAGCTTATATCTTTGACCAGTATGAGGTATTCAAGTTTGAAAACGGTGACTATAAAGATCTGGATGAGAGAGATTATAAACTCTCCATTTGTAAGCACTGCGGAAAGATTATTTCCGGATCTTTAGTCAATGATTATTGTCCAGAATGCTTCGTAACCTATGGAGTACAGGAAGTGTTTGAACAGATCCAGTCAGACGACAAAGAGCTGTATACAGAGTACGAGACAGTATCAAAAGTAATGAATACTGTTGAAGCATTCTACGAAAAAATCAAAGACAAGGGAACTTTAGCTGTACAGAGAGCAAGAGAAATCTCTGAACAGTACTTAGGAAAAGAGCAGATTCCTGAGGAGCTCTATGAAACAATTTTAGGAGGATTTGTAGCATGAATAAGGAAACAATGAAACAGGGTATGATTAAGGTTCTTAATATGTATGATATCCCTTGGGGTAATTCAGCCATTGACAAAATTATCAACACATGGGCAGATAACAAGGCACCTTTGATTGAGTTATTAAGACATCATCCGAATTGGAATGATGAAAATGCTATGTAGCATTTGATCAGAACATCAAGGGACAGCCAGACGAGGAGAAAATTTATAATTTCATTAATTGGATGATTATCAAGGGAAGACGCACAGATGCTTTGTTTGCACTGAGAGATTACAGAGAACAGCTTTTGGACGAACGAACAGCTTCTTTAATTAAAGAATGCTATCCTGATATTAAAGGTATTTCAGCAGGTCAGAAAACCTCAAGAGCAGTGAAGAAAATCTGTACACTTATAGGTATTACTTCTAATACCTATTCAGATTTTGAAAAGAGGTATGCCAAATATTCAGATGCAATCAATCCTCTTGACGTTGTTCGGCACACTATCCTGTCAGTTAATCCAGTTGATTATCTATTGTCCTCCAATGGAAACAGCTGGTCTTCTTGCCACACACTTGATAAAAACAATCCTAATGGGTTCTCAGGTTGTCACTGTTCCGGAACTATGAGTTATCTCCTTGATGGAACTACAATGGTTTACTATCAGGTAGATAAAGAGTACGACGGAAATGACTTAGAGTTCGAGCCGAAAATCATCCGTCAGTTATTCCATTATAAAGATGGAATCCTTGTACAGGGAAGACTCTACCCTCAATGTAACGATGGCAAAAACTCACTGTATACTCCAATTAGAGCACAGCTTCAGAAAATCATCGCTGATTGTTTGGTGGCTCCTAACCTTTGGATAAAGAAAGGCGGCACCTTTGCTTGTTGCTCAGTTATTAATTCTGAAGGTACCCACTACAGAGATTATGAGTGCCAGAGTGAGTGCTCAGTAAGTAAGATTGTCAAAATGATTCCCAAGGGAAGAGTAGATAATAGGCATATGACAGTTGGACATGATATCTACTGTGTAAAATGTGGGGATTGGCATGATATGGAAAGCACTCTTCTTTGTGAGGATTGTCATGATAACTATGGTGACAGTGGATCTCATAGATGTTGTGATTGCGGTGATCGTTATGACGAAGATGAGATGTATCGTATCAACGGAGAATGGTATTGCTGCGAATGTTCTACTTATTGTGATCATTGCAATGAAAGAGTTCCTAATTCAGAGATTAGTTATTACAGAGAGTTAGATATGGATATCTGCAATAGTTGCAGAGAAGAAGATTTCACAGAATGTGATTGCTGTGGAGAAGTTCGAAACAATGATGATATCTTCTATGTAGAATCAACAAATGAGGAAGTATGTGGACATTGTTAGAAGAAAAATACACATACATTGAAAGTGAGAATGGTTACTTCCTCAATGAACAAGTTAGAGAATGCGTCCATTGTGGAAAATATTACGTAATTGAAGAAGGTGACAAAGGACTTTGTCCAGATTGTGTAGAAAAGGAGACCGGAGATGAGTAAAAATAAATATAAAATTACAGAATTAGAAGAGATTTTGAGAATGAAACAGATGACTTTAAAGAGTCACCTGGAAGCCAAGTTGGAAGCAGCAGGTTATGAGCCTAAATCAGAAGATGGATTCCTCTATGCAGAAGGTACTTATCCAGTGCTCTTAGTTGCTCATATGGATACAGTACATGAAGAATGTGTCCAGAAAATCAAATACACTGGAGCAATCATGTCTTCTCCTCAAGGGATTGGGGGAGACGACCGGTGTGGCATCTACGCTATTCTGCAAATTATTAAAGAGTATCATTGTTCTGTATTGTTTACAGAGGATGAAGAGAAAGGATGTATCGGTGCTGAGAAGTTTGCTGTAAGTGACTATATAGTAAACAATGATATAAATTATATCATTGAAATTGATAGAAGAGGGACCAATGACTGTGTATTCTACTCTTGTGACAATCCAGATTTTGAAGAGTTCATAGAGTCTACTGGATATTTCAAAACAGCATGGGGTTCTGTGAGTGATATATCAACAATTGCTCCGGCACTCGGTGTAGCAGCAGTTAATCTATCTTCTGGATATTTTGATGAACATACTATAAAGGAAACAATCAATGTAGAAGCATTGCTTTCTACAATCGAAGAAGCGAAAAAGATTCTTGCTTTACCATGCGAGGAACCATTTGAGTACATTGAAGCTGCCTATGGTGGTTATGGAAACTGGTGGAGAGATTATGATGAAGAAGCATCACCTATTAGCACTGATTACACAACAGCTTATACAGATGATTGTACTTATATATTCTCGAAAGAGGAGAAGGCAAAGAAATTCTTCCATATTTATCTTCAGACTTACAGCGGAAATGAAATCTGTTGTGAAATCCTCGCAATAAATGAAATGGAAGCAATTGGTATGGCTTTAAGTCATTATCAGTATTATTCTGCTTGTGACATTATTGATATAAAATCACAGTAAAGGAGGAATGTTTATGCCAAAGTATATGATTGACCTCTAGCCCACTAAGAGGTTTTCATATAAATTACAACTGAATATAGAAAAATTACAACTGAATATGGGTAAAGATTAAAACAAACAACAAAAAACAAATTTTAAACAAGAATAGGAGATTATGATTATGATGAACACAACTATTATTACAAACATTATGGCAGCACTTGGACAGGACGAGCTTAAAGAACTCATCGGAGCACTTCAGGGAATGGTTGATGCACCAGAGGCAGTACAGAAACATTGGGAGCCAACAGAAGGTGAGCAGTACTTCTATCTGTGGGGTACAGGAAAGAAAGACGGTGGAGTATTCACAGCAGAGAACCAGAAAGATGTGATGCGTTTAGCAGTAGGCAACTGCTTCAAGACTGAGGAAGAGAGAGATGCAGCCGCTGAGTATCTGATGATTGTAGCAGAGCTGAAACGCTTCGCCATTGATCACAACGATGAGATTGACTGGGACGATCACTCTCAGAGAAAATACAAACTCTGCTGGAACAGAGAGACAGAGAAAGTTGATTCCACATGGAGCAGAAGGAAAATCACAGATGGTATTTACTTCAGCTCTCATGAGGTAGCAATGGCTGCTGTCGAAGCTGTAGGAGAGGATAGAATCAAAAAGTTCTATCTGCCAGAATGCTGAGTAAACAGTAAAATAAACAGTTCTCTTTGGGGTTCGACCTCCCAAGAAGAATTAATCAAGGAG
>ENA-OQHY01000250-OQHY01000250.1-human-gut-metagenome-genome-assembly--contig:-NODE-250-length-31636-cov-2.763909_pt1 | contig 31636 bp, 33 predicted proteins | sample MGYA00242570_ERZ504733 | MGnify/ENA primary metagenome ERZ504733 (study PRJEB26092, sample SAMD00036219) | human gut metagenome | host: Homo sapiens | study: EMG produced TPA metagenomics assembly of... | reverse complement strand
CCGGAACCGTATGTGTTCCCAGTGTTCTGATTGCTTCTTTTAACTGAACTTTCTTCTTGTCAATCGTAAGATCCATCTGTTTTTTGACTTCTTCTGCAATTTCCTTTGAAGATACAGAGCCAAACGCTCTGCCGCCTTCGCCCATCTTGATCGCAACTTCAATCTTTCCTGCTTCGATCTTTCTGCCAAGTTCCTGGGCATCTTCATACTGCTGCTGAGCGATCTTGTCATCATTCGCTTTCTTTAATTTCAGGTCATTTAAATTCTTTCCGTTAGCTTCTACACCTTTATTTTTCTTTAAGATAAAATTTCTAGCGTATCCATCACTGACGTTTACGATCTCTCCCTTTTTACCAAGTGACTTTACGTCTTCTGTCAAAATAACTTTCATTACAAGTCTCCTCCTTCTATCATTTCGTCAATCACCTGTTTTAAGCAGGCTACCGCTTCATCCATATCAGTATGGTTAAACTGTGCACCGGAAGCGTTCATATGACCGCCTCCGCCCAGACGTTCCATGATGATCTGTACGTTAACTTCATCGATCGAACGTGCGCTGACGTATATTCTTCCATTATATTCTGTTAATACAAATGATGCCTTGATCGCACTGATGTCCAATAATTCATTTGCCGCCTGTGCCCCGATGATCGTCGGGCTTTCAATGTGAAGATCCACACCCCTTGCAATGGCAAATTTGTTACGGTACACTTCTGCACTGCTGATGATCTCCGCTTTTGCCCTGTAAGATTCCATATCGTCACGGAACAACTTTCTTACCAGCGTAATATCTGCACCGGATCTTCTCAGGAATTGCTGCCGCTTCAAAAGTACGAACTCCGGTACTGTTCACAAAGTTGTTGGTATCGATCATGATGCCGGCATACAGGCTGCTCGCCTCAATCTTCGGGATCTTGATCCCATCTACAATATACTGCAATACCTCTGATACCATCTCACAAGCCGATGAGGCATATGGCTCAATATAAGATAACAGCGCATTATCAATATTGTCACTGCTCTGTCTGTGATGATCCAATACCACGATCGTCTTCGTTGTCTTCAGAAGGTCCTCACACTCTGTCATCATCGGACGGTTCGTATCTACAACGACTACCATTGAATTCTCGTCTGCCATATTCATCGCCTGTGACGATGTCAAAAACAGATCATCCGGGTAAGCCGGATCTTGTTCGAATAATTCATATAAAGGCCTGAGCGATGCTGACACTTCATTGATCACAATATAAGCACGTTTCTCCAGTGCCAGTGCCGCACGATAGATTCCCATTGCCGCACCGAACGCATCCACATCTGTCAGCTTATGCCCCATAACGAATATCTTATCTTTGACCGTGATAAATTCACGCAGTGCCTCGGCTTTTACACGCGCCTTTACACGGGTATTCTTCGCTGTCTGTTCTCGCTTTCCACCATAATAGGTAACACCGTGACAGTCCTTGATCACCGCCTGGTCGCCGCCTCTTGCAAGTGCGAGATCGATCGCTACACGCGCATAGTTATAACTCTGTGCATAAGAATCGGAACTCAGTCCCAGACCGATACTAAGTGTTGCCGGAATCCCATTTCCGATATTTACGGACTTTACATCATCCAGCAGGGAGAACTTATCTTCTTCCAGCTGTTTAAAATAAGACTTTCGGATGATAATGAAATACTTATCATTCTCCAGCTTCTTGACGATTCCGTCAACTTTTGCAATATACTGATTGATCTTACGGTCTACCAGAGCCATCAGAAGTGACTGTCTGACCTCTTCCACACTGTCGATCACTTCATCGTAGTTATCAATGTATACCAGGCCTGCAACCATTCTCTGTTCTTCATTTTCCCTAATCGTACGGTTCAGTTCTGTAACATCCTGAAGATATACCGCAATGAAATATTCCTTCTCCTTTGGCAATTCCATAAGCTGTTCCGTATCGCTGAATCCCTCTACCGATACTCTGCGCAGTTCTGCCTGGTATTCCTTATCATCATAATATACTTCCATCGTGACCTTCTGCTGATCCTCTTTTGGAAATATACTCCGGTTCAATTCCGGAATGTATTTACTGATGTAAGCTTCTCCTTTTGGCTTTCCGCCCAGAATTGCTTCGAATTCGTCATTCATCCAGACTGCTTTCCCATCATCTAACAGGATTGCATAGGGAATCGACAGTTCCCTCAGCAGCGTATTCTGGACAATGCCATACTGTGCAGCAAATTCCACGAGATCCTTCATGATGATATTCTTACTGTAAAAATACAGTCCGCCTACCATGATGATATATATCAGCACGAATACGGCCATCAGGATTCCCGCTCTGTGATCCATCTTATACACCCACAGATCCATTGCGATCAGGAGCAATGCCATGATTGCCGGCCACTGAATATAAAGCTTCAACTGGCCTTTCAGCTGCACCTTTCCATTTTCATTCTTTTTTTCCATGATTCTCGCCTCTGTTCGTGAGTCTTACTCACTACTTTTGCACTACAAAATGCCGATGCATCTCACACTACACTTTACATACGTGATGATTATACCATTTCTTATCATAAAAAGAAAGATGGGAAATCTTAACGTTCTGTTAAGTGTTCCCCATCTGTCTATGTTTTTATTTCTTAAATTCCTTTTCATTTATGCCTCATATCCGTTAGGATTCTGTGACTGCCATCTCCATGTATCTGCGCACATCTCGTCCAGACCTTTTTCTGCTTTCCATCCAAGAACTTTCGCTGCTTTTGCAGGATCTGCATAACACATTGCGATATCTCCTGCTCTTCTCGGCTTGATCTCGTAAGGAATCTCCTTACCACATGCTTTTCCAAATGCTTTTACCATATCAAGTACGGAATATCCCACACCTGTTCCAAGATTGATCACGTCAAGTCCAGGATTGCTGAAGATATAATCAATTGCTTTCACATGTCCTTTTGCAAGGTCCACTACATGAATATAATCACGGACTCCTGTTCCGTCCGGTGTATCATAATCGTCCCCGAACACACCCAGTTTTTCAAGCTTTCCTACTGCCACCTGTGAAATGTATGGCATCAGATTATTCGGAATTCCCTTTGGATCTTCTCCGATACGTCCGCTTTCATGCGCTCCGACCGGGTTGAAATAACGAAGCAGGATGACATTCATATCCGGATTTGCCTTCTGTACATCTGTCATGATCTGTTCCATCATAGACTTTGTCCATCCATAAGGATTCGTGCACTGTCCCTTCGGACACTCCTCTGTGATCGGCATCTCTTCCGGACTTCCGTATACAGTTGCAGAAGAACTGAATACAATATTCTTAACACCGGTCTGTTTCATAACATCCATCAGTGTCAGAGTTCCTGTTATATTATTACGGTAGTACTCTAATGGCTTCTGTACGGATTCTCCGACTGCTTTCAGTGCTGCACAATGGATAACCGCATCTACGCCTTCTTTTTCCAGCATTGCCTTCAATGCAGCTTCATCCATTACATCCCCTTCATAAAATGTAATCGTCTTTCCGGTAAGCTCTTCTACCCTTTTTAAAGATTCTTTAGATGAATTACAAAGATTGTCATATACAACCACTTCATATCCTTCATTCAGAAGTTCCAGTGCCGTATGACTTCCGATATAACCGGCTCCTCCGGTAATTAATATTTTCTTGGCCACAATAGTACCTCCTAGTTGTTACTATACTTTTTCACGATTTCGTTCATAGTATACCACTTTTGTTCCATATCTTCAACAAGCTTGAACTGGGTACGGCATCTGTCAAGATTATGACCTTCTCTGTGTATCCTGAAATATTTATCTCCCTGCAGATAATCCGTAAGGAAACGCATACCACATTCAAATGTCATCGTCTTTGCGCCCATCGGCATCAGCTCGATCTCCTTAGCTGTCAGCTTTCCGTCACATCCTTTTAAAAATCCTTTTGTATACAATTCAAATAATTCCATACTGCAGGATACTTTCGTAAGGTCTGTCTCATCCTCCAGTGCCGTACTTGCACCGAAACGGATGGAATCCCCGAAATCATTCATCGCAAGCCCCGGCATAACTGTGTCCAGATCGATCACACAGATTCCTTTCCCGGTCTTATCGTCCAGCATAACATTATTCAATTTTGTATCATTGTGTGTAACACGAAGTGGAAGCTCATGCCTGTCCAGCATTTCTGCAAAACAATTAGCAATCTCTTCTCTTTCGAGAACGAACCGGATCTCTTTCTCTACAGAAGCTGCTCTTCCCATAACATCTTCTTCCACTGCTTTCTTAAACAGCGCAAACCGGTTTCTCGTATCATGGAACTTTTCTATCGTCTCATGCAGTGTCTCCGCCGGATAGTCAGACAGCAGACTCTGGAAATTCCCGAATGCCACCGCACTTTCATAAAACTGCTCCGGCTTCTCTACCAGATCATAGGTACTTGCATCGGTAATAAATTTATAAGATCTCCAGTAATCTCCCGTAGAATCTATGTAATATGGTTTCCCATCAACCGCCGGGATTACATTCAATGTCTCACGTTCCGGATCTCCGCCATTTTCTATAATCTTCTTTTTCAGAAATGACGTTACTCCTGTGATATTCTCCATGACTTCTACCGGTTTTGGAAATGCCGTAGAATTCATTCTCTGAAGAATGACTTTGATTCTTCCCATCTCGGCAATCTCGAATATCAGAAGAAATGTATCATTGATATGTCCGCTTCCGTATGGACAGTCCTTTACTAATGTTCCTTCATATTTAAAATGTGCAATCGCTTCATCTCTTTGTTCCCGTGTTACAGGATTCATTTATTTTTCCTCCCAAAGATGCTGCGGTACAGTCCTTCGTCTTTCATTCTCTGAATGGCTGCAACCACAACCGGTTTATCTTCTTTATAAGTTACTCCATACCATTTATCTGCGGATTTCAGTACCGATACTGTTGCTTTGTCCTCTGCGAGAAGATTACTTACTACAGTTGGCAGGAAATACTCGCATTTCATAGGATTCTCCTGCAGTCCTTTGTCAAGAAATGCCGGGAATCCAGCTTTGATCTCTTCTAAGATGCTCTTTGTAAATCCCCACATATTCATAGATACCGTTGTATCATCCGGTACCTGTACCCATGTGTTACCGTCGTCTTCTGTGTATGCAACGCCGCCGTTGTACTTTTCGATTCTGGTACGTTCTGTTACGGATACCAGTTCTCCATTCTCATTCGTCTCACATACACCTCTGGATACATATCCGTTGTCCGTTACCGTATTGGCAAGATGATATCCGACCATTGTATATCTGTACTTATCATCATCTGCATGTGTAGACAGATAATCATAGATAAGCTTGAATGCTTCTACTCCATAATAGTCATCTGCATTGATCACTGCGAACGGTCCGTCAATCTCATCCATACAGCTATATACAGCATGTGCTGTTCCCCAAGGTTTTACACGTCCTTCCGGTACTTCATAGCCTTCCGGAATGTTGTCGATATTCTGATAAGCATATGCTACGTCCATGTATTTTTCCATACGTTTTCCCACATGCTCTTTGAACTCTTCTTCGATCTCGTGTTTGATTATGAATACGACCTTCTCAAAGCCGGCTCTCTTTGCATCATACATGGAAAAATCCATGATAATATGTCCGTCATTGTCTACAGGATCTAACTGCTTCAGACCTCCGTATCTGCTTCCCATTCCTGCTGCCATGATCACTAATACTGGTTTATTCATTATAATTACCTCCATGTCTTTAGGATCTTTCGTTTCTAGATTCATTGTAGTATAACTGTTTCCAGAAATCTTTGTCCTATTATTTTCTTAATTTGCATTATTTATGTGGTTTAATTGTTCCAGATAGCTGATGAATTTTTCTGCCATTTTCTGATTCTGTGCATTCACCATGATAGCCGCATGCGCATCATCATAAGAAATAATTTTCTTCTTTTTAAGCATATTATCTTCCGGAAAATCAATGGTTTCTTGAAAACCGTCCTGTTTTTTGTACTCTTGATATACATCTTCTCTACAGATCAGTACATCCACTGCATCTGCGCCTACCAGCGTTGTCAGCGCTGTCTTTGAGGACAGGCTTCCTCCATCTTCCGGAATGTTCGCCTGTATCCGGATGATCCCGTCCTTTTCGTCAATGCCTGCGTATTTACAGAAATCTTTGTTCAATTCTTCTGCCTTCTGCGAATCGCCCCCTGTGACCGCTACATTCAGAAGAACTGTCGTATGTCTGCCCTTGTACATCATACAGCCAAGGTAGATAACACCGATTACCACTGCAAGTATAACCAGCCATATCTTATAGTACATCCACAGATATTCTACCTTTTTTCCCAACGGCATTGAACCAAAATTTTTGTCCAAATATACTTCCTCCTTGTCTTTTATCACTGTTTTTCATTATAGCATACTTCTGAACTAAAATAAGCGGAAGAGAACAGATTCCTGTTCCCCTCCGCATTCTTTTTTCATTAATACAATTAATATTCAACCTCTACCGGCATTCCAGTCTCTGCAGATTCAAGGATTGCAATGATTGCAAGTGCTGTTCTTCTGGAATCTTCCAGCGTTACTCTGAATTCTTTTCCATCCACCAGACGGTCTACGAAGTCTCTGATGCTTTCATAAGACAATCCTTTACAACGGTCAAATACCATATTAGATACCAGGATATCAGGCACAGTTGCTTTTTCTTCGGTTACCTCTTCGATCAGGTTATGGCTGGAAAGATCCAGACTGATCATTCCTTCTGTACACATTACGCTACATCTGAAATCATTGATATTGCGGTTTCCATTTGGCGTTACCCAGCCATTTTCCATGTGAGCTACAACACCGTTTTCAAATTCAATTGTTGTCAGATAGATATCCGGCACATCTACGCCAAGACCTTTTAAGATACCTTCCTTCTTTACGGAATATACACGTTTTGCTTCTGAGCCGACCAGCCATCTCAGTGAGTCAAGACTGTGGCTTCCAAGGAACCATAAGATAGAAGATTTTGAAGCCCATGAGAGCATATCTGTTGCCACCCACTTTACATCACTATGACGGATATATGCTGTATATGGTTTTCCAAGTTTTCCTGAAGAAATCTCCTGTTTTGCTGTATTAAATGGTGGATTCCAGCGGTTGTGAAGGTCTACCATACAACGTACACCGTTTCTCTCAACAGCTTCACAGATTCTTGCAATATCTTCCTTCGTTGTTGCCAACGGTTTTTCGATCAAGATATCTTTCTTGGCATCTGCCATTGCGCATGCGATATCTGCGTGTGCAAAATCTGGTGTTACAATCGCTACTGCATCGATTTCCTCATCGGCTGCCATATCATGATAGTCTGTATATACTTTACGGATTCCAAATTCATCCGCAATCTCTCTGGCTCTTGCTTCATTCATATCGCAAATTGCTACCGGATCCGCAAAAAGATGTTCTGCATAGATAGACGCATGTGTGCGTCCCCAGGTACCAGCTCCAACAATACCCATTCTGATCTGTTTAATTTCCATAGTTGCATCCTCCTACTTTCTTCTATAATGTTATATGTCTATTGTTTACTGTTTTACGGCCCCGGCTGTCATACCGCTTACCAGATGTTTCTGCAGTAATAAGAACATCAGTACAACCGGTAACGTAATCAGAACAGCTCCAGCCATCAGTGTTCCCCAGTTCGTTGCATACTGACCAGAGAAACTTGCAATTCCAATTGGCAGTGTCCAGTTTTCATAACTCTTCATAAATGTACTTGCGAACAGGTATTCATTCCATCCATTGATGAACGAGAAGATACCGGTTGCCACCAGACCTGGTACAGTCAGCGGTAAAATGACTGTCGAAAAGATTCGGAATCTTCCTGCACCGTCTACTCTTGCTGCTTCTTCCAGAGAAATCGGTATTGTGTCAAAGAATCCTTTCATCATCCATGTACAGAACGGAATTGAGAACGTACAATATGCTGCTACAAGTCCAATCTTTGTATCCAAAAGCTGAAGATTACCCATAATTACGTATAACGGGATAATCAACAGTGATCCGGGAAGCACCTGTGTGGTTAATATGAAATAAGATAAAAATCCTCTTCCACGGAAACGAAATCTGGAGATTCCATAGCCGCCAAGTGTTGCAATGACCATCGAAAATACTGTTGTCAGCAATGATACAATTACACTGTTGCCCAGCCACTGCATAAAGTTAAATGTCGTGGAATGAGTGGTCAGCATTTCCTTATATCCCTGTATAGTTGCTTCTTTCGGAATGAATGACGGTGTTTTACTGTATACTTCTCCTGCAGTTTTAAATGATGTGGAAATCATCCATACAAACGGGAATAGTGCGAACATACACACAATCACAACCAGAATCACTGTAATTACTTTTTTACCTGTCTTTTTTTTCATATCTATTCCTCCTCCTTATTCAGGACCTTGAAATAGAAGAATGTGAATGCCAGCGCTACCAGAAGCATCAGCATACCGGCTGCAGAGGCCTTTCCAAAGTCAAAATATTTAAATCCTGTCTGCTGTATATAAATAGTCAGAAGTTCTGTTGCTCTTGACGGACCTCCCTTGGTCAGTACATAAGCGATTGCATAATCCTTGATCGTCCAGATAATCAGCAGTAAAAATACTGTTGTCGATACCGAACGGATTGCCGGAACTGTAATGTAACGGATTTTCTGAAATGTTGTTGCACCGTCAATATCTGCTGCTTCATACAGATCTGTGGATACACTCTGCATGCCCGCCAGCAGCATGATCGCAACATATGGAAAACCTTTCCATATGTTGACAACCATTGCCGCCGGAAGAGCAACCGACACATCCTGCAGATATGCGATATTGTGTGATAAAATTCCAGCATTGTTCAGCAAGAAGTTGATGATTCCATAATCCTTGTCATACATCAAGATCCATACCAGACACGCTACAACTTCAGGAACAGCCCATGGAATAATGATCAGTGCTCTTGCCAGACCACGTCCCAAAAACTTTGTATTTAACAACAATGCTGTGATAAATCCGATAATATATCTTCCCGCAACAGTTACCACGATATAAATCAGTGTAACTTTTACAGAATTAAAGAAGTATTCATCTTTCAGAACTTTTCCGTAATTCTCAAGCCCTACAAAATAATGTCCGTTTGGTGATGGTTTGGTCACATAATAATATTGAAAACTCATGATCGCCGCTTTCACCAGTGGAATAACCAGGAACAGGAATAATATCAGTACCAGTGGAACAAGGAAGGCATATGGTTCCATTTTTCTTTTCCATTTACCATTTTTCTTTGTCTGATTCATTTATGGACCACTCCTTACTTATTATTTTCTATTCAGCATCTCTGCTCATAACGTCTTCTACCTGTTTCTGTGCAGAATCCATCTCCGTCTGTACATCTGCTGCCTGCTCTGAGAACATCTTCTGTGCTGCATCCAGCATGATCTGTGAGATTTCTCCAAGCTGTGAGATGTTAGGGTCTGCCACAAGATCTGTGTAATTGTTCTGCATGAACTCAACAATCTTATGCTCTAATTCATGGTTCTTAATATATTCATCACTTGTAGAGTAATCTGTATTACTTGGAATCATACCGCAGTCAGCGATAATCTTCTGTGCTTCATCTGTTGTCATCCACTCAAGGAATGCATATGCTTCTTTTGGATGTTTACAGTTTTTACTGATCATAGTTACCAGTGGATAATTTGTCGGATTTGGTTTGTACGTCTTTCCATTATAAACAACGTCAAACTGTGGAATGATTCCGATATCGTCCATCATAGACTCGTCTCTTTCTTTGCACATTCCCACAAACCACGGTCCGTCCATGTTAAATGGAACATCTCCGTTCCAGAACATTTCTCTGGAATCTTTTTTGTCTGTTACCAGTTTTGCCGCTTTATCCTTTAAGATAAATCCTGCCACCACTGTGCTGCCCATACATTTTCAGGTGCATTGATATTTACATTATCTGCTGTATACGGCTCAGACTCTCCGTTTGGGAAATAAAGTCCGTTTGATACAGGTCTTGCAATCAGTCTGTTCCACTCACTTACTGTAAATGCATGTGTTCCAGATACAACGCCCATTGCATATTTATCTTTTGATGTAAACTTCTTACAAGCTTCTCTGAAATCTTCCTGAGTCTTGATATCATCTGGATTTACACCCGCTTCTTTTAACATTGATTTACGGTAAAAGATTCCGGTTGTTCCCCATGCATAACTGGAAATTGCCAATGTCTGTCCATCAACATCACACATTTCCTGTCCAACAAGCTTTTTCTTCAGATCATCACTCATATACTCTGACAGATCCATAAAAGTTCCACCGTCACGGATCGCATTATATGTAGAGATATTTTCCGGATAAACCTGAATCATATCGCTTTCATTATTTGAAAGGATTTCTGTTGTGATATTATCCCAGTAGCCGTCGTATCCCGCACCCAGAATCTCAATATCTACATTTGGTTCTTTTTTGCTGTAAGCTTCCAGCAATGCATCAATTGCTTTCTGATGTGGCTCTTCCACATATACAGATGTTGAAAATGTTAACTTAATTTTCCCATCCTTGTCTTCACTCTTCTTACTGTCATCTTTGCTGCCGCATGCTGCAAGACTTGCCACCATTGCCACACAAAGCATAACCGAAAGCACTTTTCTTCTCTTTTTCATAACATCTCCTCCTTTTTGTTATGGTCGTGTTTTGATGATTTAATTATATAAAATATAAATTTTTCCTTACATGTAATTTACTCAGCTTTTTGTAATTTTTTATGAGAATTTTACATTTTTTCTGGATTTTCTTGACATTTATTTAACATACAGATATTTAACAAATTTTAAATAAATTATCTAGATATTTTTTTAACATCTATAAATACACTTGCTTTTCAAAGTGGTTTGAATTTATACTTTAAGTAGTATTTTTTGCACAATAATTAAATTTTGTGAAAGCAGGTGTACACATTATGTATAAAGCAATTATCGTTGATGACGAACCATGGACAATTATTGATATTGAAAAAACATTTTGCCTGGAAGATATGGGATTTGAAATCATCGGTTCTTACAGGACTCCGCAGAAAGCTCTCCCTGCTATTGTTTCAAAAAAACCAGACCTCGTCATTACCGACATCCGTATGCCTGGTATGACTGGTCTGGAACTGATCAAAAGTGTACGTGAACAGAATGTAAACTGTGAATTTATCATCGTCAGTGGACACAGTGACTTCTCCTATGCCCAGGAGGCAATCTCCTATGGTGTTGCCGGATATTGTCTGAAGCCATTGGAACCACAGAAAACCGCCGAGGCACTGAACCGGGCCAAGCGGCATCTCGACAGCCGTAAGACTACTGCACCGGAACTTTCTTATCTTGATGACAATTTCGAAAGTCTGAGAAATTATATGATCACTCACTTTTCGGAAAAGCTGACATTAAAATCGCTCGCAGCGGAATTCAATATGAATCCCAATTACTGCTGCTCTCTTTTTACCAAGTATCTCGGGCAGACATTTTCAGCTTATCTTACAGAACTCAGAATTACAGAAGCGCAGAATCTGCTTCATAATTCTGATTATTCTTTGGAAGAGATTGCCTCCATGGTTGGTTTTAAAGATTACTTTTATTTTAGCAAAGTATTTAAAAAATACTGTAATCATTCTCCAAAGGAATATCGCCATCTTCCACACTAAAACAATATGTCTGCGAGGTTTAATGAGTTTATGAAAAAAACGCTTTCCCGTCAATTTATTGCATTACTGCTGATTCCGGTCTGTATTATTCTTGTAATTAACTTTTTTATCATCATCCAGCTTCATCAGAACCAGACTCAGGAACTAAAAAATTATTGTACTTCTACCCTTGAAAATATTCATGTCAGTGTTTCTTCTATGGTCACCAGCATGAAGAAAACTGCTACCGTATTTTCCTCTCAGGAAGAGACACAGGCTTACCTTGAAAGTTCATCTTCCGATTTACACCAGCTTCAAAGACAGTCTTATTCCGAGCTTATCGGCATGGCACAGTCCTATACCCCTGGACTGGTTGACATTCTTATGTGGGATCAGACTTCTGCCACCAGTCTTATCAGCTATATTCCGGCCAGTATGGAAGACTTTGCAGTAAATCAGTTTCAGGACAGCCGCTATGACACCAAATCTTATTTTCGTTTTTATGTACAGCCAACAACCAATACTCCTTATATGATGTATTTTGCACCGATCTATCTCACCTCATTTTCCGAAAACTTTGGAAAATACGTTGGTAATATCGCCATAATCTGCAAAACGGATGCATTATATAAACTCGTGAATGCATCCACCGATATTTCCCTTACTATATCTGACAGATTAACGAACCAGATATTGTATTCCAACGCTGTTGCCCGCAGGAACATCCCGGCACGAGAAAATTTTGAATTCTTCCATAAGACCGAAGAACTTCCTAATACGAATCTGGATATTAATGCAGTTGCCTACACCGGACAGATTCGTCTTTTAAATGGTCAGGATTCACAGCTTTTGCTTACTCTTGCAATCCTTCTGCTTGTATACATACTGTTAATCATCCTCGCCGTACAACATCTCATTATTCATCCGATCCATCAGTTGAATGATGAAATCGAAAATCTTAACTATGAAAGTAACGAACTGCATCTGCAGACAAACCTGAAAAACGAGATTGGTTCCATCATTTCTCATGTTAACCATATGCTTGACAGAATTTCTTCTCTGAATCAACGCAACATTGAATCACAAGCCCGCATTTATGAAATGGAACTAAGCAAGAAACAAACCCAGATTTACGCATATCAAAGTCAGATTAATCCACATTTCCTTTATAATATGTTACAATGTATGCGTGGGATTTCTCTGATGCACAACATTCCAGAAGTTGCACAGATTTGCACAAATATGGCGGATTTGTTCCGCTATTCTATCAAGGGTGCTTTTCTCGTGCCTCTGGAAAGTGAATTGAATATCATTGACAAATATCTGTATATGATAGAAGTCCGTTTTCAGGGAAGGATCACTTATAAGCTGGAAGTCTCCGACGATACGAAGGACTGTCTGATCCCGAAAATGATTCTACAGCCGATTGTAGAAAATTCGATTTTCCACGGTCTGGATGAGATCGAGGAAGGCGGTATCATCATTATAAAGACTACCAGAACAGAAGATGATCTGTACATTACTGTCACAGATAACGGAATTGGATTTTCAGAAGAGGCATTACAAAATCTGACTCGAAAACTGGGGGAAGAGATTACATTCATAAGCAATTCACCTTCCGGAACATCCGACAACATCGGTGTGATCAATATCCATAATAAGATAAGACTCTACGAGGGCAATAATTACGGTATCTCCATCGACAGCGCCCCAAATCATACTTCTGTCACTTTGCATCTGAATGCAAAACAACAAATTACAACTTAATATTTATTACTTCTTATAGGAGGACATCTGTCATGAGTCGTTTTTTCAATCCCGATAACCCCGTCATGGAGTTTATCGCAAAAATCTTTGATCTGGTTATCCTAAACCTGATCTTCATTTTCAGTTGTGTCCCGATCATCACCATCGGCGCATCCACCAGTGCACTTTCCTATGTAACACTTAAGATGGTGCGCGGTGAAGATCCTTATATCTGGCGTAACTTCTGGAAATCATTTCGTCAGAATTTCAAGCAGGGAACACTTGTATGGATATTTTCCATTCTGATCTTTATTTTTCTTGGAATGGATTTTTACATTATCAATTCACAGAATACATCATTATTTGCAGTTGTGCGTATTCTTCTCTGGATCGTATGTGCGGTTGCATTGTCTGTATTCTTATATGTATTTCCTGTTATTTCACATTTTGTGTGCACAACAAAGCAGGCTCTTAAAAATGCTCTTCTGATGACATTCGGTCATCTGCCGTATACACTTATGATGTTGGCTCTTGCAGGACTTCTTTTGTTCCTGTGTTCCAGTTCAAGCAAGCTGTTTGCTATGATTGTAGTATTAAGTGGGATCTGCGGATTCTCTGTAGTGTCATTTGTCTATAGCATTATGTTCGACCGGATTTTTCAGAAATACGAATCTGAAACATAAAATAGTGCAAGAGAACCTGCCACCGCAACTTCTCTTGCATACTTTGGAATAAAAAAGAGGATGGGCTTTGAAGCCCAATGTCATTAAGTTAATATTGGCGTAATACAGAAATTTATAGAGAAGAGGCTGAAGTTTTATATCTTCAGCCTCTTCTCCAGTTTTTTTGTATCACAAATAGACAGATTTTCATCTGCCTAAAAAATAGTATTTATTTACTCAAATTTATGCTACTCTATAAAGGAAGCCATGATAAGTCTTAGGTGTAAGCTTACGTTCCGATGCCTATCTGGTCTAATTGGGATAAGATTTTTAGCAATAATGGCTTCTAGGTCAGGTGGTGTTGTTTTTCCATGATAGAATAATCTACACATGTGTGTAGCAATCGAAAAGTTTGCTTTATATGTATGCTTTCTTTGTTTTTTATCAATGACTACGTGCGAGGTAATCATTTCAGCAAAGTTATACATTATCAGATGTGCATAGATTTCTTGTTGGATACACATCACCTTTTTGGAATGGAAATTGAGCATGCCGATTGTATATTTCAAGTCTCTGAATGATGTTTCAATTCCCCAGCGAGATGCATATAGTTTCTTTAATAGTCTTGTGGATTATCAGCAACATTCTTAATCTCGGTCAACAAAAGTTTTTTTACATGTTCAGGTTTCATGTGTTTTCTCCTTGCAATCAAATTTTTCTTAATTACAAGGGCCGCACACATTTCTGCTTTTATCAACTGTTTTTTATAAAAAAAGACCCCTATACCATTTAATTGGTATAGAGATCTCATTTCATCAGCTTAACTTAATGACATTGGGCTTTGAAGCCTTATCCTCTTTTTTTATTCCTAACCTTTAATTCCTGACTGTGCCACACCTTCAATAAACTGTTTCTGGAAGATAAAGAACAATACAATGATCGGGATAACCGCCATTACGGCTCCTGCCATTTGCATTGGGTACTTCGTTGTATATTGTCCCTGTAATGTAGAAAGTGCAGGACCAAGTGTCATCTTATCCATAGATGTATTAACGATCAATGGCCACATGAAATCATTCCATGCGAATTTCGCTGTAAAGATTACCAGCGATACGATACCTGCTTTTGTAAGTGGAAGCATGATCTTTCCAAAGATCTGGAAACGGTTACAACCGTCCAGCAACGCCGCTTCTTCCAGTTCCTTCGGCAATGACATAAAGAACTGTCTCAGAAGAAATGTTCCAAATGCACTGAATAAGTTTGGCAGGAACAATGCCGGTATCGTGTCCAGAAGTCCAAGACTCTGAACAATCCGGTACTGCGGGATCAGGAATATCTGACCCGGTACCATAAGTACAGATAACACCAGTACAAAGATTGCATTCTTGAATGGGAATTCGATTCTTGCAAATGCATAAGCTGCCATAGAGCAGAACAGCACCTGTACAACAGTTGTTACCACAGTTGATATAATTGTGTTCAAATATACTCTTCCAAACGGAAGTGCTGTTACGATAGATGAATACGCATCTGTCAGAAACTTCTTCGGGAAAATGGTCGGCGGTATCTGCATGGCCTCTCCGACTGTCTTAAAAGAAGTCAGGATCATCCACACAAACGGAAATACCGTGATCGTAATTCCAAGGAGAAGTAAGATATGTACAATTATTTTTCTTGAATTTTTACTCTTCATTTTTCTTCTCCTCCTCTCTTAATCATAATTTACCCATTTTTTCTGACCGATCATCTGGATCACTGTTACCAGCATGATTACTGCAAAGATCAGAATTGAAATTGCTGCTGCATATCCTTTGTATCCATAATCAAATGCCTGACGGTAGAATAACATAACAACCGTCTGCGTATTTGCATATGCCGGATTCGTTTTTCCGATCATCATATAAATGACATCGAACACCTGGAATCCACTGATGATGGATGTGATCATCACAAAGAAGATCGTTGGTGTCAGAAGAGGAATCGTTACTTTAAAAAATAACTGAATTGGTCCTGCTCCGTCAATCTGTGCTGCTTCGTAATAAGATTTTGAAATTCCCTGCATACCTGCAAGCAGAATGATCATGTTATATCCGACCGACATCCAGAGACCTACGATCATAACACTATATAATGCAATTTTCGGATCTGTCAGCCAGCCGATACCTTTTCCACCCAGTGCACGGATCACACTGTTTAAGATACCCATTTTCTCGTTGTAGATCCATTTCCATACCATGCAACAGCTGCTGCCATGGTTACGGATGGTAAGAAATACAATGTACGGTAGATAGAGGTACCTTTAATCTTGGAGTTCAGAAGAGTTGCGATCAGGATTGATAAGAACAATCCAACCGGAACCGTAACTACAACGTACTTCAATGTATTTCCAAATGTTTTCAATACTTCGCCATCATGAAATAATTTCTGGTAATTTGCCAGACCGCAAAAAGTTGCGACATTAAATTTACTTACTTCGTTAAAACTAAACCAGATATTCTGGATAAATGGCCAGATATAGAACACCAGAAGGCCGAGGGTAACCGGCGCAATAAATATATACGCCGCAATCCAATCCTTCTTCTCTCTCTTACTCGCCCGTTTTTTCACTACGCCTGTTTTTGATTTACCTTCAGCCATATCTTTTCACCTGTTTCTTACTATTTTTCCTGAAGTAACTTATCTGCCTGTTTTGTCAGACCCTTGCAGACATCTGAAAGTGATTTCTCTCCATTATATGCTTTCTGAAGTTCTGTTGCTTCCAGATCATACAGTTCTGCTGCTTTCGTACATACCGGAAGCGGATATGCTTCATCAGCGTGATTTGTGTAAGCTGCAAGATTGTACTGTGAATTAGCTCCGCAAAGTATTTCTGTGCATCTGTTCTTGCAGAGATTACAACACCTGTTTTACCCTGGATTTCCTGAGCTTCTTTGCTTCCAAGCCAGATCGCGAAATCTTCTGCTGCTTCTTTGTTCTTGCTTCCTTCAAACACTGCATATCCAAGTCCGTTGATGCAGTTGTCTTCTTTTCCGTTGAATGTCGGAATCTCTACGCAATCAACCTTATCTTTGATTGCGTCATTGCTTGCATACTCTGGAACCATGTATGATCCGGCAAGTTCATTGCAAGCTGTCCACCCTCGAACATCGCATCTGCTGTTGTCTCTGAAAGAGCTGATGCACTTGGAGATAATCCTTCATTGTACATATCGATCCAGCACTGAATACCTTCCTGTGTCTTAGGATCATCATATCCTGTAGACTTCTTATCATCACTTAAGATATATCCGCCATTTGCATAGACGGTCTGATAATACCATGTCTGGAAATCAACCGGGCAAGCAAATGGATATACGCCGTCGCCAAGTTTTCCACTGTCTTTTAATGCCTTTGCTGTAGCAATCAGATCATCATAGCTCATGTCATCTGTAGGGTATGGAACTCCGCACTTGTCAAAGATTTCTTTGTTATACCACATTGCATTAGTATCAAAATCTTTCGGCACAGCATAGTTCTTCTTATCACGGACATAGTTATTAACCAGTGTCTCAGAATAGCTGTCCTTGATATCTGAGTCTTTGATCTTATCTGTCAGATCATCCAGGATTCCTCCCTCTACATATGAGTCCAGATGAAGAACGTTCAGCCAGAATACATCCGGAGCTTTTCCGCCACTTGCTGCAGCTTCAAGTTTTGTCCAGTATTCCCCACCTTTATATGGTGTTAACTGGATATTGATCTTGACATCCGAATTTTCTTTTTCATATGCCTTTACCATTTTCTCCATAGCCGGTCTCTGATTCTCATCCCAGATACCAAAATTTAATTCTGTCTTTCCTCCGGAAGCACTTTCGCCTTTACTTCCGCCACATGCTGTCAGCATCGTTGCACCCAGGGCTACACAAAGTCCCAGAGCTGCTACTTTTCTCATGTTCTTTTTCATAATGTTCACTCCTTCTCTTTTTCTTTATCTTTTGGTTACGTTTTATATGAAGTTCTCCGCCACTCCCGGCATTGAACACATATATTGGTTTTCTTTCTATCGAAATGTTTCAATATCTACCGGCTTTCCGTCATGCAATCTGGAGTATTCTGCCGCCAGTGCACAATAATGACTTTGTAACGATCTGTCCAGCGAAGTAATATAAGTGCTTTCCGATTTCTCTCCACTTATAACATCCAGAAATTCTTCCACCATCCGATTATCTCCACCGCCGTGTCCTGAAAAATCTTCTGACAGTTCTGCAACATTGATAATTTCTTTTGTTCTCTCCGGATCAAAATGCTCAATCCATATCTTGCTTTCCTTTTCATCCGGCTGCATATCTACGATCAGTTCACCTTTGGTTCCCATGAACTTAGCATATCTGGAAGTCTCATAAGTAAAACCACACATCGTAAAACTCATCGTTGTCCCATCTGTCATATTCATGTTGATCACCTGATGATCCACAACATTATTATCACAATGGAACACACATCTTCCATACGGTCCGGTTTTTAAAGCTTCTTCTATCTTATCTTCTGTTGGTCCGGATGGAACAATTACATCCAGTGGCCATTCTCTGTTACCATTTCTATATCCGATTCTTTTATGATCCAGGTAAATCTTTTCCGCATCAAAGATGCAGTTATCTTTCGCTTTGCATCCTTCCAGACATCTGTCTGTACAACCTTCCGGTGCATGTTCCGTTTTGAAATAATTCAGCTCTCCATAGGATGTAAGTGATCTGCATGTCTTATTTGCAAGCCACAGATACAGATCCATGTCATGACAGCATTTCTGAAGGATCATCGGGCTTGTCTCATCTGAATTTGCCCAGTTGCCTCTGACAAAGCTATGTGCCTGATGAAACCATCCGACATTTTCAATCGCCATGATCGAGATCACATCACCTATCGTTCCTGCATCCAGGATTTCTTTCACCTTCTGATAGATTGGTGTATATCTTAGAACATGACAGACAACCACTTCTCTTTTACATTCTTTTGCCACTTCGGATATTTTTCTGCATTCACCCAGATCCGGTGAAATTGGTTTTCAAGAAGCAGATGATACCCTTTCTTTAAAGCTTTTATAGCCTGACCCACATGTTGTCTGTCCTGTGTTGCTATGATCATCGCATCCGCAAGTTTTTCCTCCTTTAACATGTCTTCGGCGCTTTCATAACAGTGTGACATCGGGACGTCATATTCTTCTGCCGTCAGTTTTACTTTTTCCGGATCAATATCTGCAATGGCTACGATTTTCATCTTATCCGGATATATTTTTGCAGCTTTTGCATAAGTATCTCTTCCTCTGCTTCCGAGACCTGCAATTGCAACCGTCATCTGTCTGCTCATCTTTCTCATCCGCCTTCCTTTATTTGTATTAGTGTATCTTACATTTCAATGCTATAAATCTGTTTCCCGAAATCAACGGTTACCTTTGTGCCATCCGAAAACATCGTTCTTTGGATCTCCGGATTGCCATCCACCATTTCATGGCTTACCATCTCGCATTTTGCAACCTTTTTGTGAAGTTCCGTCACCACTTTACATCTCTTGATGTCCTCCATGATATGCATCTTAACATTTCCTTCAAAGGAACCGTCAAAATCCGGATATGCTCCATCACGGATCAGATATGGTGCACCTCCATTTAGTAAAGCATATAGCATGTAATCTTCGGTATCATCTATCTTTTCCATCATCCATGGTTCGATCAGGCAGTCATGATATACCAGATTGAACAGTGGTACCGGTATTCCGTGTTTCGGACTTCCCGGTTTGCGAAGCATAAAATCATATGGTGCGTAATGACAGAACACCAGGCTTCTCACGCTCCAGTCACTTACTTCCTCCGAACTTGGAAGGATTCCTTTTGACATCAGATAATCAAAACATCTTGCCCGGTAGTCGTAACATTCCCTTCTTGTCATACGATGTCTCGGATTATTGCACTCATCTCCTTCGTTACAGGTGAACACATCCAAATATGCTCCGTCCAGATGAATCTGGTTCTTTTCCAGTTCACTAAAATTACGTTGTACATAATGTGGAGCCTGTGTTGCACACAGATATGACTGCTGCCCGCCTGCCCATCTCTTATGTGTCGGAATTGTTCCGTCCGGCAGTCTGCAGGCATAGTCTTCGTCAAAACTTTCTGCCGAAAAGTAATAATCACGGTACTGATCATGGATCCCGAACAGATCCCCCTGTTCTTTCATAGTATCCGACAATTCTTTCATTGCCTTCCATCCACCTGCTTCTTCACAAGCCGGTGTATAATCCGGGTGATTATTATCGTATCCAGGTTCTGCCCATCCATCCAGATGAAGATATAGTTTACCGGCTCCCAGTTCGTGAAGTTCTTTCATTTCTCTGGTTCTGACCGCAAATGATGTCAGGTTATTATTCTTTTCCGGATTTTCCGGATCAAAAAAAGTCTGATTCCGGCTGGACAAATGTCTTAATCCCTTTATGTATAAAACTGCATCCGATCAGATCATTAACCGAAGGAACTCTTGCTGCCTTTTCATTCAGCGTACATAAATTGCCCTGTTCTTTTACATATTGCCGGTAGATCTTACATGCATCGTTATAGTCACCATCTTCGATCAATGTATATCGTACAATTCTTCTGTAATCCATCCTTCCGAGACTTGGCTCAAATCTCACACTGACATGTGTGTATGGTCCGTTCTGAGGAGCTTCGCCTGATATCCTGCATTCCATGGTGTAGTACAGATCGCAATGTATCCATTTCCACCTTTAAACTGTGCGAACCAAGGCATATATCCTCCGGCTGTCTCAAAGAATCCATCAAACGGGATATCCTTTAGTTCTATCTCCCAGTCATTCGGAATCATCACCCCTGCTGCATATTCAGGAGCGTATACCAGTCTTTTCTCTTTTCTTCCAGTTCCAGTTCTCCCGGCCAGAACAATTTTTCTACCGTAAGCCCTTCCTCACAAATCGGAATCCATTCAAAGAAAATGTCTTCTGTACATTCTTCAATCCATGCATAAGTTTCAAATGCATATGGAACTTTTTTCCTTCTATCTCAAATCCGGCAAATGAACTGCGGATTCCCTTTCCAATTCCGTTCTGTACCAGTTCGTGATGGATTTCCAATGCTTCGTCAAAATAAACAGTTCCTTCTTTGCATTCCATTTTCGGACGGTACTCACTTGTCCAGTTCCATTCGGTATCCCCTTTCCCGAACGAAAACTTTAGATTATTATCATCCATTCTAAGTTGTATTGTGTTAGTCTTTACCTCCAACATATGAACCACCTTTCATTGGCAAATTCGCTAATTTTCTTATTCCTTTTCGTTCATTATATCGTATTCTGCACAAGATTACTTGACATATTGTCCATTCTTATTGTCATATCATCCAAAAGTTGTTATAATATAAGCCAGGAGGGACGCTTATGACTTATGTAAAAACCAAATTGCAGCATTCCAGCGACATTGATGCGATCATCACACTGCACTATTTTGAATATATGAAAAATTTCGAATTCAAAGGCGAGTCGCATAATTTCTGGGAATTTCTTTATGTCGACAAAGGAACCGTTGCAGTCCGTGCCGATGATACCTGGACAACTCTTTATACCGGTGACATTATCTTTCACCAGCCAAATGAATTCCATGCCATTAAGTCCATCGGGAAAGATTCACCCAATCTGGTCGTCATGTCTTTCACTTCTAGTTCGCAGGCCATGTCTTTCTTCGTAAATAAAAGCTTTACACTCAGTATGGAAGAACGGGCCATGATCTCCAGAATCATCACGGAAGGCCGGCATACGCTTGCAACGCCTATGCACATTCCTTCGGTCGAACAGGTACAGTTAAAGGAACATGCACCTTTTGGCTCCCAGCAGATGATTCTCCTTTATCTTGAGATGTTTCTGATCACCCTGATCCGTGAACATCAGGAAGAGAGCGGCACCTCTATACAGCATAAGTCTTCTCCCGAGAAAGAATCTGCAGAGCAGGAACGCCTCAGCGAAATTCTGAAATACCTCGAATATCACATCTGCGAAAAGCTGACGGTAAAAGATATCTGCAATGAATTCTCCATGTCCCGTTCTTACGTTCAGTTACTGTTTCACGAACAACTAAACTGTGGTGTGATTGACTATTTCAACCAAATGAAGATTCAGCGTGCCAAAGACATTATCCGTGACGGTTCTATGAACCTTACCGAGATTGCTTATTTTCTTTCTTACAGCTCACTGCCATATTTTTCCAAGCAGTTCCGTCTTGCAACCGGCATGTCACCTTCCGCTTATGCATCTTCCATAAAAGGAATTACCGATGCTGTCTACGAGGCAGAAGAGCGAAACCGCGATCTATAATCACTCATAAAAATGGCGCAACAAGGCTTATTCATCACACCCCATTGTGCCATTTTTTATTATTTCATTTTTATTTTCAGTCTATTGTCTAAAACTCTGCCTTTAAAAATGCTTCATAGCATCTTACTGCTTCATATATGTCTGCCTTGCTCGTCGTCTCCCACGGTGCATGCATTCCAAGGACTGCCACACCGCTATCGATAACTTCCATGCCGTACACACTCATCAGATAAGCGATCGTTCCTCCGCCGCCTACATCAACACGACCAAGTTCTGCTGTCTGGAAATGCACCTTTGCATCTTCATGATCTTTCTTAACTGAGCCACGTATTCCGGATTGGCATCATTGGAACCGCTCTTTCCTCCCGAACCTGTATACTTGTTAAATACCGGTCCACATGCAAGAAAGGCCGCATTCTTTTTCTCATATACATCCTCATACATCGGATCAAATCCCGCACTTACATCAGATGAGAGCATCTTGGAATTTGCCAGCGTCCTTCTGAGAACAATGTCATTATATTCAATCCCTTCATTCAAAAGAATGTATTCCGCAACTGCATTTTCGAAAAACCTGGATGTCATACCACTCGCACCCGTACTTCCAATCTCTTCCTTGTCAACCAACAGACAGCAGGCAGTTCTCGTAACCTCTTCTGCTTCCAGTATTGCAAACAACGAAGTGAATGCACACACTCTGTCATCCTGTCCATATGCCAGAATCATACTGTTATCCAGTCCACACTCTCTGGCTTTTCCTGCCGGCACAATCTCTAATTCTGCCGAGAGGAAATCTTCCTCTTCGATATCATATTTTTCTTTCAGAAGATTCCTGATTCTCCGTGTCACCGCATCCTCTTCTCCGTCCTCCGGACGGTTGCCGATCAAAAGATCCATCTGTTCCCCATCGATGAAATCTTTTGCCAGCTTTTCTCTCTGCTTTGCTCCCAGATGCGGAAGAAGATCATTGATCACAAGCACCGGGTCTGTCTCTTTTTCCCCCACACAGACCTCCACTTTTTTCCCATTTTTCTTAATCACTACACCGTGAAGCGCAAGCGGAATTGAAAGCCACTGGTATTTTTTAATACCTCCGTAATAATGCGTATCCAGAAAAGCCAGTCCTTCATTCTCGTATAACGGATTCTGTTTGACATCGATTCTCGGCGAATCAATGTGTGCGCCAAGAATATTCATCCCCTCTTCAACCGGCGCAGTTCCTGCATGAAAAAGTACAATGGCTTTCCCCATATAATCCATATACACTTTATCTCCGGTGCGAATCTTCTTTCCTGCCTTGATCAACTGTTTCATATCTTCGTATCCCTGAGCTCTGGCAAGTTCAATGGTTTTCTGTACACACTCCCGTTCTGTTTTTCCTTCATCTAGACATACACGATATAACGCATTGGTTCTTTCCAACTTCTCCAGCTGTGCCTCGCTATATGTCTGCCATAAATTTTTACGTTTCATAACTTCTGATTTCACCTCTTTCTCCTTTTATTTAAACTGTATTATAAACCATGTCTTTTAAAATTGTATTATACTTTTGTCCATTGAAATTGTAGGATCGTCCAATATTCTATAAAAAATTCTCTTTTTAACCATATTCCCTTTGCTTTTTATTTTTCTGTGCTGTATGATGTGGGATAAAAAAGGGGGCACTCTATCATGGAATATTCTGGTGTTAAGTTACATAATTCTATTACTGTCGGAAAGATATTCAGTATTCATTATTTTGAATATATGAGTAACTTTAAATTCTCTGGTGAAGCTCATAATTTTTGGGAATTTGTATATATTGATAAAGGCGAGGCCGGTATAACTCACAATAAATCTTATACAGTACTACACAAAGGGGAACTTTTCTTTCATAAACCCAATGAATTTCACAGTGTCCGGGCAACAGGCACGATTGCACCCAATCTTATTGTTATATCTTTTGAGTGCAATGACAAGGCAATGAATTTTTTCAACAATCGTCGTATGAAAATTGATGAAACTGCACAAACATTGCTCGCCAATATTATCATCGAAGCAAAACGTTGTTTTAACTGTCGTCTAGACGATCCTTATCTTCAAAATATGCCTTTAAAAGACACAGACATTTTTGGGTCACAACAAATGATTCGATTATATTTGGAACATTTTTTGATTCATTTAATCCGATGTTACTCTCAATCTTTCCTGCAACACAAAAAGCTTTCAGAAGCAAAGCTTCCGAAAGCTACAAAAACAAATAATGACACTGAAACATTCAATAAAATCATTGATTATCTCAACCGGCACATAACATCACATGTAACTATTGACTTGATTTGCAAAGACAATCTAATTGGTCGTTCCCAATTACAGAAATTATTCAAGGAACAATGCAATCGGGGTATTATCGAATATTTTCAATATTGAAAATCGAAGTTGCCAAAGAACTGATCCGAACCAATCACATGAATTTTACACAGATTTCTGCACATCTTGGTTACACCTCTATTCATTATTTTTCCAGGCAATTCAAAAAAATTGTCGGAATGACACCTTCTGAATACGCTTCTTCTGTCAAAGCAATAGCAGAAGGAAACGCAAACTAATCGTCTTCTATGACTGTTATTTAATTTGCATGAAATTCATAGCGGAAAGGAAGTATCTGCTTTCCTCCATACAATTCATGATTCAGGATCTCCCAGAGATCCTGGATACTGTCTTCTCCTTCTCTTACATCATCAACCACAATTCCTTCTTCACTGTTCAGCAATTTATCCGCTTCTTCAAGTCTTCCTGTCTTCACAAGTCCCAGTGCATAATAATATTGCACCCGCCCGATGGATTTCATATCTTCATCCATAACAGCATACTGCTGTAAAATTGCCCTATATGCTTCGCATTGACTCAGAATTTTAAGTCCTTCTTTCTGATATGACAGACAGTGTCTCTTAAGTTCCATTCCTCTTTGTGCATACAATGCCGCAAGATTTTTATTTCCTTCATGAATACTTAAACATGCCAGTCCATGCAGTGCCCATGCGTTCTCCTGAAGTTTCAATGATGTCTCATACATTTCTTTTGCAATTTTATCATTTCCTTTTCGGAATTCAAGAATTCCAAGATGATAATATGCATACCAGTTTTCATAATTCGGTGCTAGTGGTTTCAGCGTCGTCTTTTTCAGATAAGCCAGAAATTCTTCTCCATTCCAAAATGCATCCGGTTCTGTCTCTGGGTCCGGACAATGAAGCTCTCCTGTCTCAAAAAATGTTCCCACTTTTCCATACTTTCCGTTTTCTTTACAAATTTCAAATGACCCGTTCTTGCGTACTCTTTGCGAAATGCACCATAACCACTTCCCGGAGTAATCAGTTCTGCCTCTGTTAATGCCATCTTTTTTGTTTTCTTCAATTCTTCTTCCAGTTTCCCGATCAGCTGAGTTTTTTGCAGATAGTCTGTTATGTATCTTTTTCTTTCTTCAAATGATTTATCATATATCTCTGCAGTCAGTTCTTCTGAATATGCCGGTCCGTAACATTCCATCCATTCCCACGCAGTGTGTGGTGCCATCGGAATACATCCATACTGTGTCTTTCCAAGTCCCGCCTGGATTTCTACATAGCGCCCTGCATCTTTTGTCAAAAACTCCTGCCAATGATCAGATGCTGCATTACTTCCCCATGAAAACAGTTTTCTTCCTTTCAGTCTTCCTGTCGAAAACTGTAAAAGCCCTTTTCCGTTTTTATCTACATTTACAATATATTTCGGCTCGTTTTCCGGGATATTAAAGAAATAATCAATACTCCGTGGAATTTTCTGATAATCCGAAACATCCACACCATCCACTTCTGGCAAAGATACTTTACGACATTCAACACCTGTTCCTGCATATGCTTCTGATGCAGGAACTGTTATATGTCCCTGTTCATACTCCGGAACCGCCATATTGCTCCACCAATACATCGGAATCACTTCCGTACTTTCATTCACTATTCTCATTCTACATTTCAAATATGAAGAATCATCATCCAGCCAAAAATCCATCTGCCATGTTACCCCTCTGATTCTTTCATACTCATACATTCTCAGTACCGGTTCTCCTTCATCGGTATGTGTCTCTGCAACATATAATGGTTCTGTCGTATACGGCTGATGTCCTATAATGCCAAGATTCCATTCCACGCCTCCCGAAAACCAGGCATTTCGTACCGCCAGGTACTGAACTGTAATACGTCATTCGTATAAAGCAGATTCCTGTTTTCATTTTTATCCCAAAGTTCCCATAATCTTCCACCATAATCTGGAAGAAATACTGCCTTGAGCTGATTATTTTCCAATACTGCCGTACGAATTTGCTTTTCTTTCAATTGCCTTTTGTAATTATTTCTCTGACGATATGGATAAGAATCCGCTACTTTCCCATATCCTTCATAAATTTCATCTGTTTCATCCAAATAGAACTTTAACGAATTCTGCAGAATCTGTTCTCCAAGAAGATCTGGTACACATGACTCTTCTCCCAAATCTGCTGCAAGCATATTTTTCCATTCAAATCTTAATTCTGACATAATTTTTCCTTTCTTCGCTTCAAATAAAATCCACAGGACTTGCCAGTGGCAGTTTCTCCCGTATGCTTTAATATAAAAATGAAGCTGTCAACCATGACTACCTCCTTACATGGTATAACAGCTTCACCACCTTTCTACTACAAGGTTCTCTCTATCCCTTGATTCCTCCCGTTACTCCACCTATAATCTTCTCTGATAAGAAGAGATACAGAATAAAGGTCGGCAGGAATACAATAACAACTGCTGCAAACATTCCTGCCCAGTTGCCTGTATACTGCATAGACTGGAGCATTCCGTACAATCCAACCGCTACCGGCCGTAATGTATCGTTGTTTGCAAAGATCAATGACAGGAAATATTCATTCCAAATATTGATAAAATTGAAAATCGTAACTGTGACGATTCCCGACTGAGCCATCGGGAACATAATCTTCCAGAATGTCTTCGTTGGAGGCAGCCATCAATTGCAGCGGCCTCTTCATATGTTCGAGACAGGTTCGAGAAGAATGTCAGCAGAAAAATTGTTGTATATGGAATGTTGATTCCAATATACAGAAAGATCAATGTTACTTTGCTGGCAAATACACTGTTCAAGATTCCAAGATTGGCAACGATACTAAACAGCGGAAGCACGATCATGGTGATCGGAATTCCCATTGCCGATACAAAACTTGTCTGAATGATTTTATTTCCCAGAAATGTGAATCTCGCCAGTACATATGCTGCCGGCGCACAGATCAGGATCAGCAGGAAACATGATATCAGGGAATATAACATTGAGTTCATAAAGAACGTTGCCACACCACCAGATCCCCATGCCTGCATATAATTTTCAAAATGCAGTCCTGTAGGGAACTTTAATGCTTTTCCTGCGAAAATGTCAGTTGTTGTTGAAAGACTCGCTGCAAGAATCCATCCAAGCAGCATAAATGTAAAGATAACCCACAAGATGATCACGATATATCCAGGAGCCAGTTTCATTTCTTTTTTCCAGTTAATTTTCTGTCTTACTTTTTTTTCTTTTTCCATAACTGCTCCTCCTTTCTAAAATTCAAGGTCATCATCTTTGATCAATTTGTTACAGATTGAGAATACGATCACTACACATACGCACAGAATAATACCGATTGCAGCTCCATATCCTGCATTTCTCTCTGTCACCGCATTACCTGCGCCAAATGTATGCATATACATATACTGTACCGGTACGATTGTTGCCTTATCTGCCGTAACCGTTGAGAATAATTGCGACCATACAAAGAATGCTGCTGTACTTACTGTCCACATTGTAATATTTGTTTTAAATACACCTTTTAAAAGAGGCACTGTCATATAGCGGAACTGCTGCGGTTTATTCGCACCGTCAATTGTTGCCGCCTCAAAAAGATCTGGCTGATTCTTTCGATTCCGCTCATCCAGATCAACATATGATATCCAATCATTCCGAAGCAGTATGCAAAAAGCAATGCCCAGAACTTGTGATCGGAATCCAGCCATGGAGTTTTCGCAAGTTTGTGTAATCCAAGCGAATCCAAAACGCCCTTTAAAAGTCCGAATTTAGAACTGTATACATACTGCAGCCACATGGTTGCAAGCGCTACCGCACTTACGATATTCGGAAGATAGATGATTGCACGGAAGAATTTCTTTCCGCGTATTCCACTTGTCAGGATTACTCCGAATAACAGGGACACCGATAATACGATGATTCCACCCAATGCCCATATTTTCAAAATGTTCATCATTGCTGTTTTAAAGATCGCTGTCGTAAACAACTTCTGGTAGTTGCCCAATCCAACAAATGTCCACCATCCATTGTATCCGTTACTGACTCGATCTTATACATACTCATCATAATGGTTCTGATAATCGGATACAGGAATACTATGAGGAAGATGATTACTGCCGGGGCAAGAAACCCAACGATCATTTTTTTATTCTTCTTCACGTATATGCCTCCTTTTACTAAAATATGGTGGCCGCGTAGTAACCGCCCTGCCACCATATTGATCACTATCTAGTCTCTTTTCTTTACTGTCTGATTTTATTGTCCTGCTGCTTCTTTCATTGCTTTGATGAATCCTGCTGCGTCCAGTTTGCCTGAAGCAAGTTTCTGTGTGTTTTCCTGAAGCACAGGTGTGATATCATTGTTGCTTTCTACACCTGCTGCCCAGTCATAGAAAGTTGTTGTTGCATCGAATGCTTCTTTTACTCCTGAGAGTTCTGTCGGCCATGCATCCGAATTTGCTTTGTCAGTTGGGATACAAAGAGCATCTTCTGTCATCTTCTTATCATACTCACCTGTTGTAATGTACTCGATAAGCTGGAATGCTTTATCTGCCATCTTAGAATCCTTGTTAATTGCAAGTACCTGGTTTGCAATGTTGTTAGCTGTATTATCATCTTTTCCGTCTGGAACTGATGGATAATTGAAGTAACCCCATTCAAGATCATCTGCTACAGAATCTTTTGCTTCATTTGGAAGCCATGATCCACAGATAACGATTGCTGCATCACCAGGAGCGAATTCCTGATTCTGTCCTGCTGGATATTTGTTTGTTGCGATATTTTTTGAGAAATAACCTTTCTTAGCGAAATCAGCAAAACTTTCTGCTGCTGCTTTAACTTTTTCATCATCCCATGTTACAGATTCGCCATTGTATTCTTCTCCCGTTACCAGAGATTTTACTCCATCCTGTCCGATATATCTTGCAAAATGATATCCGATAAATGATGTCAGATAAGCATCATCTGCTGTAATTGGTGTGATTCCTGCTTCTTTTAATTTTGCACAAGCTGCATCTAATTCTTCCCATGTAGTTGGTACGGATTCGATTCCTGCTTTTGTAAATAATGTCTTATTGTAGAAGAAACCAAAGATAGATGGCTGATATGGAATGCTGTGTAATGCATCATCTCCATCGTGTGTCTGACCATATGCGTTACGTGCAATCTTGAACAATGTCTCATTGCCGTGCTCAGATTCATAATCCTTAGCCATATCTTCCAGATCTAATAAGTATTTTCCCCAACTTCCGTTTACACGGTTAACATCTTCATCAAACAAATCAATCTGCTGTTTTGCGCTCAAAGCCGGCTCAAGTCCCTCTCTCTGTCCGGTACGTCCCTTGAACTGTACATCAACCTTAACACCAGTATCTTTTTCATACTTGCTGATAGCTTCCTTGATAACCTTTGCCTGTGGTTCATCCTCACTCCACATAGCCCAGTATACAAGTTTGTCCCCACCTTTGCTGCTTCCACTGTCTGAACCTGATTTGCTTCCGCATCCTACAACCAGTGAAGCTGCCATTGCCACGCACAGAAGTGCGCTCACAATTTTCTTTTTCATAACACGTTTCCTCCTATTTCGTATCGTTTGTTGTTAAATCTATTCTAATACAAACTTGCACAAAAATCTTTGTCTTATAGAACTCTAAATTTGCACTATCTGCATTAGTTATTTGATTTTTGAACAAATTTATTGTATCATATTGTATAGATTTTACAAAGTATTATTTTCGCAGACTTGCTTTTATTCATAAAATGTACTGTAAAACATACACACAAAGGAGAACCAACATGGCATACTATGGAGTAGACTTACATAATTCTATTACTTTAGGACGAATCTTCAGTATTCATTATTTGAATATATGAGTGATTTCAGCTTTGAAGGAGAGTCTCACAACTTCTGGGAGTTTGTCTGTGTCGACAAAGGCGAAGTTGATGTAACCAGAGACAAAACACATACGATATTAAAAAAAGGAGATCTTGTTTTTCACAAGCCCAATGAATTTCATAATGTTAAAGCGACCGGCAATATTGCGCCCAACCTAGTTGTTATTTCTTTTGAATGCCATGATGATGCCATGTACTTTTTCAATGACAGAATCTTACGGATCGATGAGACAGAGCGCAATCTTCTTGCCGACATTATAATAGAAGCCAGACGCTGTTTTGACTGCAGACTGGATGATCCTTATCTACAGAATATGCCTTTGAAAGATTCTAATACATTTGGATCTCAGCAGATGATCAGACTCTATCTGGAACATTTTCTGATCCACCTGATCCGCCGCTATTCCAATCCGGTCGTCCTTCAGAAAAAGCTTTCAAAAGTAGATGCCCCAAAAGCCACCAAAAGTAAAAGTGACGCCGAAGTCTTCCATCGTGTTACCGACTACCTGGAAAGCCATCTGAATACACATGTTACCATTGATCAGATCTGCAAAGACAATCTGATCGGACGTTCACAGCTCCAAAAGATTTTCAAAGAACATTGTGATCTCGGAATCATTGAATATTTTTCAATGCTGAAGATCAATGCTGCAAAAGAATTAATACGTACCAAGCAATTAAATTTTACTCAGGTTGCAGAACACCTTGGATATACCTCCATCCATTATTTTTCCAGACAATTCAAAAAAAGTGTCCGGAATGACTCCTTCGGAGTATGCATCTTCGATTAAGGCTATGGCGGAGGGGGAATTCAAATAATTTTTCTTGGGATTTAATTTATTAACTGGGGAAGCGGCCTCTCAGCCTTGAAGGAAACAATAGATAAGGCTTCTTGTTCAGTTCCATACCATAAACGAAACAACATAAGAGAAGTCAGAACCAACCCTAAAAGACAAAGGAAAGTACGCT
>ENA-OQHY01000249-OQHY01000249.1-human-gut-metagenome-genome-assembly--contig:-NODE-249-length-31672-cov-10.227580_pt1 | contig 31672 bp, 37 predicted proteins | sample MGYA00242570_ERZ504733 | MGnify/ENA primary metagenome ERZ504733 (study PRJEB26092, sample SAMD00036219) | human gut metagenome | host: Homo sapiens | study: EMG produced TPA metagenomics assembly of... | reverse complement strand
TTAGGCAGACTGACAGATGAACGGTTTGTGTTTCTAACTTCCGGCTATGAGGACGAAAAGAAATCCCTTGCCGCAAGGATAGACGAGTTACAACAGCAGATCGCAACCGTTACCGAGCGAAAAAGGGATATATCAAGGTTTATTCAGATTGTCGGGAAATACAGCGACATACAGGAATTGACCTATGAAAACGTCCATGAGTTTATCGACCGTATTTTGATACATGAATTAGACCGGGAAACCAACACCCGGAAAATCGAAATCCATTATAGCTTTGTCGGACAGGTTGATACCGAGCAGGAGCCGACGCAAGTTGTCAACCATGACCGCCGCAACATGGTAGATGTAAAAAGTATCGCTATCTAACCCCAGCAAAGTTCGTTCCTGAATATCCATCATCACTGAAATGCTGAATATTACCAAAGCCATGTTGCACTGCATAATCTTCCAGATACTTCTTCTGGTTTGTTATGGAGTTGGATTCGCCCTGCATCTCATCATCACGGGACAGACGCTCGTAAAGTGCTGTTATTCTGTTATCTTTAGCCATTTTTTCAGCTCCTTTCATAATGCTAAAAAATAAGAACACACAGAAAACACTTCATTTTTTAATGACCTATTTTCTCTGTATTCTTAAAATCTACCCCTTATGGTATCTATACACTTAAAATTTAACATTTAGATACCACAAAGTCTCTATGAAATAAAAATTGCTTCTTCAGGTACCATTTTTTCAAATAATCGGTACCTGAAGAAGCAATTTTTCTCTTATAGGTGACATTCCTTTATTTTAGGCATTAAAAATAAAAAATATGTCACCTTAATCACTATTTTTTATCAATAGATCCCATTTACAGAATTTATGAAAATTGATCTTTTTCTTACACTTTTCCAATCCACAGAATTTGTAAGAATCGTTTTTACTTATAATTTTCCCAACCAACAGGAAAACACTTATATTTAAAACAGTTCCTCATAGACTTACATAATCTTGTGAACCCAGCCTTCCGGTCCTTCAATCTCGCCCATCTGGATTCCGGTAAGTGTCTCACGCAGTTTCTTAGTATATGGTCCCATTTCTTCCATTCCACTCGGGAAACAGATTTCTTTGCCATGATCAACAACCTTTCCGATTGGAGAAATAACGGCTGCAGTACCACAGAGTCCACACTCTGCAAAATCAGGTACTTCTGAGAATTTAACCGGTCTGTGCTCTACCGGCATATGCAGATACTTTTCAGCAACAACCATCAGGGATCTTCTTGTAATGGAAGGTAAAATACTGTCTGACTTTGGTGTCACGAATGTTCCATCCTTGGTAATGAAAATGAAGTTTGCTCCACCGGTCTCCTCTACATAAGTTCTTGTAGCAGGATCCAGATACATGTTCTCAGCATATCCCTGAGCATGTGCATCTACGATTGCATGTAAACTCATAGCGTAGTTCAGACCGGCTTTGATATGTCCGGTTCCGTGAGGTGCTGCACGGTCAAAATCAGAGACACGGATGGTAATTGCTTTGCGCCGCCCTTGAAGTAAGGTCCTACTGGTGTAACCAGAATACGGAACTGATACTCATCTGCCGGCTTTACGCCGATAACAGCGTTTGTAGCGATCATATATGGGCGGATATAAAGCGTTGCTCCGGAACCAAATGGAGGTACCCATGCTGCATTTGCCTTTACTACCTGCTCTACGGCATCTACGAAACGATCCTCCGGGAATACCGGCATCTCAAGTCTCTCACAGGAATCTTTCATACGGCTTGCATTTAAGTCCGGGCGGAAACATACAATATGTCCGTCCTCTGTTGTGTATGCTTTTAATCCTTCAAAACAGGACTGTGAATACTGGAATACACCTGCACACTCATTTAATGTAACGGTAGGATCTGTTACCAGTGCTCCATCGTCCCACTTTCCATCCTTGTAATTTGCAACATAACGGTAGTCTGTGGTCATGTAACCAAATCCCAGGTTACCCCAGTCAAGATTTTTTTTCTCCATTTTCATTTCCTCCATTTTCTATTCCAATTCAAGTGTTCTATAACTTTTCGTTATGGAATACTGGATATACTATTATTTTTACATATTTTAGTACAATCTGAAGTATTTGTCTATAGATCTTATGAAATTTCTCTATCAAAAAATTCATAAAAACCATAACCTGATTCCCTAAAGTCCCAGAAGTTCCATTGCTTCGTCCTTTAACTCCTGTGTGCGTTCTTTCAAAAGCAGAAGTTTGTTGTACTTATAATAGGCATCATTGCCACATTCACTGACAAATTTCAGACTGTAATAACCGGCCGAAAGTTCGGACAAAAAGATTACCATTTCCTGTCCCTCTCCAAATACCCGTGCAAGAAATTCAAATGCATGCGTCAGATGACGGCCTGCATCTGAAATTTCCTTCTGGCGGATCTGCTCCCTCTCATCAAACAGTTTCTTGACACATAAGAAATCTCCTTTTGCATCACCGGTTCCTTCGACTGCCAGTGCCATCAGGCAGTCATTCATTGCCTGAAGTGCCGCACACATGGCTTTTTCCTGTTCCCTGTCGATCATGCCAGCCTTTTTCCGGTGAGTGATCATGGTGTCATAAGAAGAAATCTGTCTTTCCAGAATTTCTTTTCCGCTTCCCACTCCTTCCTTCAGATCGCTCCGCAAAAATCCCAGCTGCTCAAAAAAAGCTTCCTGTGCAGCTTTTTTCCGGGAATAAGAAATGAATTCCTGTCCCAGGCTGTCCAAAAGCAGCCCAAGCAGACTCAGCTTCTCATCAAACGGTGCATTTTTGATCGTCATACTGTTTTCTGGTATGCTGCCCTCTAAAATTTCCGGTATACGGTAAATATTCTTATACTTATTGTACAGTTCATAATAAGCAGCAAAATCGCGGGCAATCTCCCCGTCCTGCAGATACTGCACGACAAAGTCATAGTCTATGGCAAATCCAAGCTGTTCATACACTTTCATGACCTGTGAGAGATCCTCCATCCACGGGCGGTCACAAACCGTTTTCCATCCAGATCCGACACAACCGAATAGAAATTGTTCTTTTTAATCTCCAGATAAGAAAGAATTGCTCCATGAATCTGCGCTTTATACGCATACTCTTTCCACACAGAAAAATCTTCTTCTATATAAATCCGCTTGACACGGTCATAGGTAACAATGTCAAAATCGCGCACCGACTTGTTGTATTCCGGAGGATTTCCCGCCGTAACGATGACAAAGCCATCCGGTACCCTGTGATTTCCAAATGTCTTGTACTGCAGAAACTGCAGCATCGTCGGAGCCAGCGTCTCGGATACACAGTTGATTTCATCGAGAAACAGGATTCCCTCATGAATTCCGCTTTGTTCAATCTGATCATAAATTGAGGCGATAATTTCACTCATTGTATACTCCGTGACCGATACCGCTTCCCCATCATAGGTTTTCTTTGAGATAAACGGCAGTCCGATCGCACTCTGTCTCGTATGGTGTGTGATCGTATAAGAAACCAGATTGATTCCGCACTCCTGCGCCACCTGTTCCATAATTGCGGTCTTACCGATTCCAGGCGGCCCGATCAAAAGTACCGGACGCTGTCGTTCCACAGGAATTGCATACTCCCCGGTCTCATCTTTTGTCAGGTACGCCTGAACCGTATTTATGATTTCCTGTTTTGCCTGTTTGATGTTCATAAAATTTCTCCTTTATCTATCCTTTTGTATCCTCTGACAAATATAATTTCACTGCCCAGTCCGGCACTTTTATCGGCTCTCCCGAAAAAGTTTTCTGCGGTGTGTCATCCCCGTAAAAACAAATACCGTCTGATAATCCGTCGGTTTTTTCGGATATTCTCCATACCCGTCCGTAAAATACATCAGTCCTTTTAAGTTTTTGATTTCCCCGCTGTTTCTTAATTTCTCTACATAGGAAAATACCGGCCGGAAATCCGTTCCATACCCTCCGGAAACGGAAAACTGCTCGGTATATTTCCCGATTTCATCCAGATTTTTGATTGGAATATCTTTTTGAATCTGGTTATCACATTCGATGATGCGGATATGCACTTTATGGAAAAAACTCTCCTGGTGCTTTAAAATTGCCCCCGTCTCATTCAAAAACTGCTGCACAAGTTTTTCCTTGCAGGAGGCCGAAGTATCGATTGCAATAACAAGTTCTTCGATCTTTTTTGCCTCCCGGAATTCGTTTTCCTCGATCAGAGGCATGTTTCCGTAATGCTGCAGTCCATACATGTAAAATCCGTAATCAAACGAATCCATATCCACGGAAACTTCTTCTCTCACAACTGCAAACCTCTTTAAAAATTCTTTGTAGCTTTTTCGCTCCCGGCTGCTCAGCTTTAACATCCATGCAAGCTTTCCCGCATCTGCCGCCGCGTCTTTTGCATAGGTTTCCATATCGCTTTCGATACGCTTTGCATGTTCTTTCCACTCGTCTTCCTTTGGATCGGTTTTTCCAAGCGGCGTTGCATCAGACGTTTTCTCCCCGGCATTTTCCTGCTGATCACTGTCCATCTGCGGATTCTCCTGCGGCACCGGGGGCTGGTTTTTATTCTGCTCCTGCGGCGGTTCTTTCTCCATGCGCTGCCAGAAACTGTGGTCACAGAGCAAAAATTCCTGCCGGAGGGATTCTTCCAGATATGGATCGCGTTTGCGCAGCATAAAATACTGGTACAGTTTTTCCGCTGTAAGCACTGAAACTTCCTTTTCCAGTTTTTCATACCACTCCTGCCGGAAATCCGAAGTCACACGCAAAATGGTCGGATAATCCATGGAATCCACCACCGATTCCACTGCAATATCGCAGCAGAGATCCCACAGCTGTGCATCCTCGTGCTGTTTTGCGGAAAACATATGCCGGAACAGACAGTGCATGAGCATATGCATATATGTCCGGTTTAAAATTTCCGGTCGTTCAATATAAGTCTGCAGCAGATAGGTTGGATTGAACCGGATATATACCGCATCCGTGCCTACCGTTCTCGTCGACAGATCCATGGCAAATCCCAGACTTCCGAGTGCCGGTCCCATAAACCGCATCGACAGATACAGTTCTGTCCTGACACTGTTTAATATTTTATTTCCGGTTGCTTCCAGTTGTTCCCTTGTCTTCATCGTTCTCCTTTTCCTACCAGTCCAAAGACATGGTAGATGCTTTCTTCTTTCCGAAATTACTCCGCTGATATTCCATCAGTATTGCTGCAATCTGGCTCTTCTTTTCCTCCGATGCCAGCGGAAGGGCATCGGCAAGTGCTGCTTCCGGAATCAGGCAGGAGGCACAAAGATAAGAAATCTCTTCCACCTTATTCTCCGGAATCAGCACCTTAAGGATCACCTCTGCATTCTGCTCCAGATACTGTTCGTATTGTTCCCGCAGATGGTTCTCCAGCTCAACCGGATACATCAGCCGATCACAGGCGATCTCAATTGCCGTGCGATAATCATCATTTACCACCTGCGAAAACAGACGGTCATACGCCAGCAAATCCACGCCTTTTCTTGTGACACATTCCCGGTACGGATACCCGCTTCCCTCAATCTTGTGATGCAGAACCCGAGCCTCCACATCTTCCACAAAATTGTATACATATGCCGGAAACGTCAGCTGCAGCCCACATGGCTCTATGCGAAAATGCAGCCTGCGGTCGGTATCTGCCAGAAGTTCTTTCATCACCGAATAGTCTCCCCTAAGCTGCGTCAGCTTCACTTCTTCCAGACAGTGGCACTGCTTGATCACGCCGTCATAATAGTCTTCCACACTGTCGTACAACGAAATGCTTTTGAGTTTTTACAATTGTAAAATGCATATCTTCCTAGCGTTTCCACCGTCTTTGGAATACTTACACTCTCTAAATCTTCCCTTGCGGAAAATGCATTTTTGCCGATCGTTTTCACCGGACATCCATCCACCTGATCCGGAATGACCAGATGTCTTACGGTTCCTTCATACCCGGTAACGGTAATTGTATGTTCTTTTGTTGTTTCATATTGCAATGCCATATGGATACTCCTGCATCTGTTATGCCCTATTCTGATATACGCTTTTTAATTCCCCGATAAAATACAAAGACCCCAGCGCAATCGTCTTTTCTTTTGGTGTTAAAAGTTCCGGAATCTCTGCAACCTTTGTAATTGCGTGTGCAGGCACCCCTTGTTTTCTGATATCTTCTGCCAGTGTTTCCCCTTGCAGTGCCCGTGCACTCTCCGGTGTGACGGTTACAAAATCCATGGCAATCGGCAACAGTTCCCCGATCATCTTTTCATAGTCTTTGTCTGCCATCACACCCATCACAAAATGAAACTTTTCCTCCGGATACAATTCTTCGAGACTTGTACGCAATGCATGGATTCCGTTACTGTTGTGTGCACCATCCACCATCAGAAACGGTTCTGTACTTAAAATTTCCATACGCCCCGGCCATACCGCTCTGTGAATTCCACGGGCAATAACGGTTTTCATCTTCTCTTTTTCTATCCGGAATCCGGTCCATGCCACTTGTGCCGCACACATGGCTGTAGCGGCGTTTTCTCTCTGATAAGCACCCAAAGTCCCGGCTGTACTGCCTTTGCCCTCTGCAGGTCATTCTCCTGTACACACCGCGCACGTACTCCCTTTGCTGCGGCCGCCCTTTGCAGCACCGCAAGTGCTTCCGATTCCTGCGGTGCAATTACCACCGGCACTCCTGCTTTGATAATTCCCGCTTTTTCCTGTGCAATCTCTTCTATGGTATTTCCAAGAATGTTCATGTGATCATAACCAATCCGTGTGATCACCGATACCACCGGATTTCCCAGTGCATTCGTAGAATCAAGTCTGCCTCCGAGGCCGGTCTCCATAATTACAAGATCGCAGTTTTGTTCTTTAAAATACAGTACCGCCATAAGCACGCAATAATCAAACATGGTCGGTGTCACGCCAAATTCCTGCTCCAGCAGAACATTGCCGATTCGTGTCACATCTTCTCTGGAAATCTGTCTTCCATCAACCATGATACGCTCTTCAAAATCAATCAGGTGTGGAGAAATAAATGTTCCGACTTTTAATCCGGCTTCCCGGAAAACTGATGTCAGGAATGCACAGACCGATCCTTTTCCGTTGGTTCCCGCCACATGAATAAATGGCATCCCGTTTTGCGGCTGTCCCATCTGTTCTAACATGATTCCGGTAATTTCCACTCCCGGCCGGTTTCCAAACCGTCTTCCATTTTCTATCTGATCCAATACTTCTTCATATGAATACATCTTTATTCTCCCTGCAGGTATCTGTAAACCGCTTTCGGCAGCCGGTACCTGACTCACAAAAAATAGGGAGAAGCTTATAAAAAGCTTCTCCCCGTATTCTACTTCTATATGACGGTTGTTTCAAGTGCAAAATCCTATACCGAAAGGATCACTCCGCCTTCATTTGCATACATGCTGGATACCCCGGCCGTATTGACAATTACAATCTTTTTGAATTTTGCGACTTTCTCAATTGTGTCCTTCACAAACTGTGCACGTTCCGGACAATTGCAGTGGGAAATGGCAAGCACACGGTTCTCGCAGTTTTTGGTTACTTTGAGCATATCCTCTACCATCTTGGAAAGTGCCTTCTTCATGCCCCTTGCCTGACCAAGCTGCTGAATCGTTCCCTCTTTGGTTGATCCCATTACCGGCTTGATGTTTAAAGTATTTGCCACAAATGCTTTCAGTCCACTCAGACGGCCAGCCTTGCGCAGTGTTTCAAGTGTCTCAATGACAAAAAATGTGTTCATGGAAGAAATGTAAGATTCCACCTCTGTTACAATTTCTTCAAAAGATGCACCGGATTCTTCCAGCTCCTGAATCTTTAATCCGATCAGGGTTTCCCCAATCGAGGCCGACTTGGAATTAAATACATGAATCTGCTTGGAATCCTCATGCTCTTCATGATAAAGATCTGCTGCAAGTACCGCACTGTTGTAAGATCCGCTCAATTTTCCGGACAACGTCACAACATATACATGCTCCGCCTCTCCCTCATAAGCTCTCATATAACGCTCCGGAGACGGGCAGGAAGATTTCGGGCTGTGAATACATGCCTTTACTCTCTGTAAGAAATCTCTCTGATTAAAAGTTTCATCATCTGTGATCTGATATCCATCCACATCCAGCAAAAGCGGCACTGTGCAAAAATGTCCATCTGCCTTTAAATCCTCAGGAAGTTCTCCACAACTGTCAATTACAATTTTATACTGACTCATATCCATCCCTCTTTTCTAAAATACGTCTATCCTTTTATGAAATGCGTGTTTATCATTACTTTATAAAAAGTTTTTATTTTCCATTACATGTAGTATTCATTACTACGTTCATATCATAACACGGTTTCAGATATTTGAAAAGGGGAAAAAGGCATATTTTATAGTTTCTTCATATTTTTCAGGAAAAATATGCCGTCACAGCTGATGCCAGAGCATCAAAATCCGTTCGTCCCATCAGTTCCCGTGCAGAATGCATCGATAAGAGCGGAATTCCAATATCCACTGTGCGGACCGGAAACAGCGTGGATGCAACCGATCCCAGTGTACCACCCCCGCGCACATCGGAACGATTGACAAACCTCTGGTATGCGATTTTATTCTGATCGCAGAGTTGCCGCAGAATTCCGATTGCCTTTGCATCCGTCGCATAAGACTGGGAACATGCCTCTTTGATACAGAATCCATCCCCAAGCACCGGATGATTGGTAATATCCATTTTCTCCTTATGATTCGGATGCAGTGCATGTGCCACATCCACGGAAAGCAGCATACCTCCATACATCGCACAATCCGTTTCTTCCTCACTGCAGCCAAGCGACCGGTAGATGCGTTTTACCATATCATGCAATAAGATCGATGCTGCGCCCTGTTTGCTGGTATTTCCGATTTCTTCATTATCAAACAGTGCGATCAGATTGATACCATCGGTCCGTGTTCCTTCCACGATGGCTGCCAGCAGTGCCGCAACGGATGTCTGGTTATCCAGCCGCGGAGAAGACAGCAGTGTCTCTTTTATCCCCACATATGCCGGTTCTTCCACACAGTATGTATTCAGTTCAAAATCCAGAATATCCTCTTTTTTTACTGCCAGCTCTTCCGCAAGAAATGACAGGAAATAATCGGTACTCTGCTGTTCTTCTGGCAGCATATCCACAACCGGCATCAAATCTACCTGATTATTGATTGCCACTCCCTTATTCACTTCCCGGTTCATGTGAATGGCAAGGTTTGGAATAATAAGAACCGGACGACCGGAACGATACAGCATGGTCTCCGGGGCAAACACATCCCCGCTTCGAACGATCACGCGCCCCGCAATCCCCAGTGGACGATCAAACCATGTATTTAAAATTGGTCCGCCATATACTTCCACGTTCACCTGCGCATACCGGTCTGTCACAAAATCCGCATTTGGTTTGATCCGCAGATATGGATAATCTGTATGTGCAGCTGCCATGCGCAGCATTGCATCCGCACGGAAGTTTTCTCCAACTGTAAATGCATAGAGCGTTGTTCCATGATGATTCATCATATAAGCCTTTCCTTTTTTCAGATTCCATGGTCTGGCATACTCCAGTTCCTCAAAGCCGGATTCCTCTAACGTCTGCATGGCTGCTTCCACACAATGAAACGGTGATACTCCTTTTTTTAAAACATCTATCAAAAATGATTCTTTCATAGTTATAGTTTCCCTTCTTTTCTTAAGTGATTGCATCGTTACGGTTCGCAGGGGAACCTGTGAGCAGTAACCGTGCATTTTCTATCAATCAGTGGCATTATAACACATTATGATTGAAAAGATGAAGTCACTCATGCTAAAATTAAACTATATCAGCTGCCGTTTTATCGGTTTCACAATGGGGAGGTTTTTTATGCTGGCTCTTGCATTAACAAACAAAAAAGATTTTATGAATAAATTTCTCAAAACTGAAATTTTTGACCATTTTCTGCTTCAGGAGGGCATTGTCGTTTCTTCTGCAAGCTATGTGATTGATGGAACTATTACCAAAGGATTCTATACAGATACAGAAGCCGAAGAACTCGGTATTAAAACTTTTCATTTTCTTCCATTTTCCATGCTCCGTCCACGCATCTTTGACCTGATCAAAGGGAAAAAGGCTCCATCCTCCTTTAAGTTCGTCCTGATGCTGTCGCCGGAAAATCAAAAACGCACCATGGAACGAATCGGAAGTTCCTATACCCCGGCGGATATTTCCGCCATGTCCATGAACATCAAATTTCAAAATCAGGTGCTTACACTGACTACCGGAATTTCTTACCGCATTTTTTCCACAGATAAGACATTAGAAGCGGAATGGGACAAATTTGTCAGACAATTTCTCTCACAACACGACATTTCTTTTGAAGTGCTTTAAAATCCGGCTATTTTACGAAGATTTTGCTTTACATTTCCAATTGGTTATGCTATTCTTAGCATAGTTGCAAGGCAACACAAATATATTGGAGGTACTTTCGATGAACAAAGGTACAGTAAAATGGTTTAACAACCAGAAGGGTTACGGATTCATCACCGCTGAAGACGGCCACGATGTATTCGTACATTACTCAGGACTTAACATGGAGGGTTTCAAATCTCTCGAAGAGGGTGCAGCAGTAGAATTCGAAATCACTGATGGCGCTAAAGGTCCTCAGGCAGTTAACGTAACAGTAGTGAAATAATTGCCGACTAATCTAGTTTCTATGTACCTTTTTCTTTCTTTAGAATAAGATATTGGATACAACGATTAAAAAAGGAATGTTGCATTTCTGCAACATTCCTTTTTTTGCGTATGGAATACATCTTTTAAAGTATTCTCCTATCCATTGTAATTAGTCCTCAAATACCCGTTTGATACTATCATAATGCAGGAAAATTCCCTGATCTGCGAGTTCCCTGATCTCTTCTGGTGTAGCAAACCGACATCCGTCTGTTTCTTCCGTCTGCAGATGGACATCTTGTTCCGTAACATCCATCGTGTAACGATAAACATCTACGAAATAGTTATCTCCTTCGCCCGGATTTTCTCTGTGATAGGTAAATACATAACCACCTTCCGCTTCTTTTACATCCAGTCCGGTCTCTTCTAAAACTTCCCTGCGCACTGCCTCTTCCGATTCTTCTCCTGCCTGCGCAGCACCACCGGAAACTTCCCACCATCCGGGTGCCCATGCTTTGGTCATCACACGCTTAGTAATTAGAAATCTGCCATCCGGACGCCTGATCACGCCAAGTACCGTCAGATGATACTCATCATCTGCCAGATTGAAATGATTCCGCTCCATGGTTCTTCCTGTCCGCACTTTATTTTTATCGTAGATATCCCAACGTTCCATTTCCATTCCTCCAATTTTCCTATGTGCCAGCTGCTATCATTCTTTTCTGCCATAGTTTTATAACTGCAACTCTATTCATTATATTGGTTTTAAGAAATGTTTTCAAGTTTCGTTTCTATTTATTAATTCCACTCCGTCATATATTTGCGATACCATTTTGGTAAAAGATGATTCTGACATTGCTCATTGTGACGCTCCCGGATTTCCATGGTGGCAAAATACTGTTTCCATAGCACAGCAAAATAATCCATATGCCCCTGCGGAATCTGAAACTGCTCTCCGCTCACCAGAACACAGCTGTGTCCGGCTTCATGTACGGCAGCAAGGTTTCGGTTTTCATCGTAGAGAATAAAATTTTCATCCGGAAAACGATCCGAAAAATGATCCATCATCAATGGAACCATATTGCATTTTGGTGCAAGCTGCGCCACAAGAATACTTCCCAGATCCTGAAATCTCACAAATCCCAGCAGCTTATCCAGCTCATTGTCTACCTTGCGGGACAACTCCATCACCCGAAGTGCAAACGGATCGGCAAGCTGATCGGAAATACCGCGTCCCTGTGCAAATGCACGCACCAGATATCCAAGAACTGCTGTCCCCCGGTCCTCTGCAAAATGGCATAATGCATGAAGCAGTGTATCATACACCGGATACCCCAGTCTCGACTGTATACTGTAAACCGTCTTCTGCACTTTCTGCGCATCTGTCTGTACTTCGATCTCCCTGGCAAACAAAGTCATTTCTCCTTCACCGGCCGCAATGGAAATACTGTCTGTATAAGGAGCTTTCATTTTATTTTTGCACACAAACGCATCGAAAAGTGCTGTAAAAATTCCTTCCAGAGAATCCTCACATCGAAGCACGATCTGTTCACTCATACTACAATTTTCCCCCTGTCATCAAACAGTGATAACTGCTCATAGGTCTGCACCGTTCCATCCGAAAGCAGCATCTGCATCGGACGTTCCTGATACATCAGATTCCGTGTAATATATCCTTCCTCCATACGGGTATGATACATCATCTTTCCTTTACAGGTGATAAAATACACTGCACGTTTCAGAACAACACCGATCTTCTTTAAATCTGAAAAATCCAGCTTTGCGTACCGCCGGGCCGCCATAATCCGGCGGGCACTTTTGGTTCCGATCCCCGGCACACGAAGCAGTGTATAATAATCCGCACGATTAATTTCCACTGGAAACAGTTCCAGATGGTGCACTGCCCAATTACACTTCGGATCAATCTGTTCGTTAAAATTCGGATTTTTCTCTGACAGCAATTCATCTGCGCGGAATCCATAAAACCGCAACAGAAAATCTGCCTGATAGAGCCTGTGCTCACGTAACAATGGTGGCCCGGGCAAATCTGGCAGGGAACTGTCATGATTCACATTGATAAATGCAGAATAGAATATCCGCTTCATCTCAAACTTCTGATACAAAGCTTCTGAAACCGAAATGATCTGATAATCACTTTCATCCGATGCCCCGATCACCATCTGTGTGCTCTGTCCTGCCGGCACAAAATAATGATCCGGCCGCATCAATCCCCGCGTTGTCTGCGGAAGCTTCTTTTGCACGTTTCTCACTCTGCTGGAATTCTCCCCACCGGCAATTTCTTCTCCCCAGCTTTGTACTGCACTCTGTCGCGCTTTATGCTCCCGGATGGCAGCAATTCCGTCGTGGTAGTCCTGCAGACGGGCATAACTTTCCTTCATCTCTGCCATCTGGTTATAATAGGTTTTCTCATCCAGATACATCCGGCTTTTCATACTCGATACCCCGTGAAACTCGCGGCTTTGCCGAATTCCATTCTGTAACTGGCGCATCGGGGAAAGGATGTTTTTACGCACTTTGTTAGGCGCAATCTGCCGCAGCGCATCGGCCGTGGGAAGTTCTAAATTTACACTCATGCGGTCTGCAAGATACCCCGTTAATTCCAGCAGATCCGCTGATGCTCCCGGAATTCCTTTTACATGTATATATCCGTTAAAATGATATTTTGTGCGCAATAAATAAAGGGTCTCATATAAAAGTCCCATGGTATAATCCGGAGAATGTAAAATTCCGGAACTTAAGAACAATCCTTCGATATAATTTCTGCGGTAAAATTCCATCGTGAGCTTACAGATTTCCTCCGGTGTAAAACTGACACGCTTCACATCATTGCTGCAACGGTTCCTGCAATATTTGCAGTCATAGATACAATCATTGGTATATAAAATCTTAAGCAGTGAAATGCAGCGCCCATCCCCGGTAAATGCATGACAGATTCCACTTGCATATGCGTTTCCCGTATGTGTACCATCTCCTCCACGCTGCACCCCGCTGGAAGTACACGCAACATCATATCTGGCAGCTGCCGAAGTATGGTTAGTTTTCCATGATACGATCCATCTGCAAAATTTCTCTCATATCCAGTATCCCTCCGCAAAAATGCCGAACATCCGTTCTTTTTTACATCATATCACAAGAACAAATGTTCGGCAAGTGCAATTTTTCTTTTATTTTATATGAGCTGCGAGCAGTCTCCTATCTGCCCTGATGCAGCATCCATGGATAAATCAGTGAAATCGCTCCGCCGATTCCGGCAGAAGCTGCACAGTTAAACACTAAAGCCCCTGCAATTCCGCCAAAGAAATATCCAATTGCCAGAAAAACGGCAACAATTACTAAAATAATGCAACGCAGCAAAATCTGGATCATACTCTTAACCGTATCCATCGCAGACGCCGGAACAAGAGCTTCCAGCAAAAGCCCAACTTCCGAAAACATAAAATCCGCCACCAGATACGTCAGATACCACAGAAGCATAATTCCCGGTTTTTCATGCAAAAGCAATGCCGAAACCACCAGTGCCGGAAGCAGATCCATCGCGCAGAGGGATGTTCCTGCAAGCACTCCGAAGAAAACTTTCTTATATGGATTCTCTGGCACCAGAAACAGCCAGTTTCGCGCAGTCTCCTGTGCAATCGGATTTCCCATATTCCGGAAGAAAAGTACAAAAAACAAAATACAGCCCGGCACCAGAAATCCGGACACCTCCATGATCCTGACACAAAACAGGGAAATACCGACACTGACCAGCAGGTAAAACAGCATCGTATTGGTTATGATTCCAAATTTTGCCGTACGTTTACGGCAATAAATTTCCTTTGTAAAAAACACGGATGCGCCCCAGCCCTTTAAGTTTCCTTCCTTTTGCTGCTTTTTTGCATGTGCTTTTCCTGCGATAACCCGTCCTTCTTTTGCTGCCTCAAGCATCTGTGCACGTTTTCCCGCGGAAGCCAGCGCATCTTCGTAAAAATCCGCTTTCATATGCCAGATGGCAAAAATCAGTACCGCCACACTTACAAGCAGCAATCCCAGATAAACCAGAAACGAAAACAGTTCCCCATTCACTGCACACATAATCATGCCTTTGTACCAGCCGATGACCGGAAGATACCGCAGCCAGTGACTGGCAAAAGTCATATGTGCTGCTTCAAGCAGGTTCTGCCCATTCGCCAGATATGTTCCTCCTGCAATCATTCCAAGCAGTACAACAATTCCCACGATCAAAGGAAACACATATGGTTTTAATTTTTCGTGTGTGGTGCAGACCGTATATGTCAATACAATCATAAGTCTCTGAAACACCAGAAGCAGAATCCACCCTGCAAAAATGGCTACAACTGCCGATGCCCCCAATCCCATATTTACAACGAGATTTGGAATCTGAAAAACCAGATATATGGACGCGAAAACTGTTGCCACCATCTGAAAACTCAGTCGAAACATCAACACGGACTGTGGTTTCATCGGTGCCGTAAACAACAGATTCACGTCTGCCATCTGGAAAATATCCGTACCATCCTTAGAACCGGAATACATTCCCCAAAGTAATATCGCAAGAAAAACAATCATCACTCCGGCTTCCACATAGGTTTTGATTGCGGCAATCTCCTGTGGCGTTTTTTGCGTTTCTTCCTCTTCCGTTGCTTCTTCCTGTACGCGATCCGCCTCCGAAGACGATTCCACAGTTTCCAGCGACTGTTGCTTTTCTACCATGGAACCGACCACGCCACCAATCAGTCCAAATATGATTCCAAATCCAAAAATGGCAAGAATGATCACGAGAAATGTACTTCGAAACATCTTTTTTATCGTGTTCCAAAAGGTATGCCATGCATAATAACCCCATAACCGCATCACCTACACCTCTCTCTCCAGAGCCGCGCCCTCTGTAATCTCAAAGAAAATATCTTCCAGACTTTTATTGTTATCCTTTAAATTTTCACGCTCAACCACAGCGGCTACCCGCCCCTGTTTCATGATATACGTGGTATCCCATAATTCTTCCATACTGTCAATCATGTGCGTGCTGACCAGTACCATGCAGCCACTGTCCCGCAATTCCTCAAACACCTTTTTCAGTTCTTTGATGGCATGTGGATCCAGTCCGATCATTGGCTCATCAAACAGTACCAGCCGTGGTCTCGGCAAAAGTCCACAACAGATGGACAGTTTCTGCTGCATCCCTTTTGACAGCTCATCCCCGAATTTTTTCTTCTTATCTGTCAGATCAAACCGTTCCAGCAATGCATCTTTATAGGCTTTATAATCCTTTAATTTATATGCCCGTGCAATAAATTCCATATGTTCATCCACAGTCAGGTTCGGATACAGCGATGGAATTTCCGGAATATATCCCATGATCTTTTTCGCCTCGATGGACTTGTTTTCGAGACCATTTACCTGTATCTGTCCCTGATATTTCAGAAATCCCATAATACATTTTATAATCGTGCTTTTTCCTGCACCGTTAGGTCCAAGCAGTACTCCGATGCGCCCATCCTCTATGGTAAGATTGATATCATCATTTGCAAGCACCCTGCGGTATCGTTTCGTCACATGTACAACTTCTAACATAACCATTTCCCTTTCTTTTTCTTACTAACATGTTCCATGTGTTTACGATATCACATTCATTTGCTGCAAACCATCTTCTTTTCCTTAAAAAACCTTAACGCTTCCTTAATATCTCTTCGCGTATTTGCCCACGCCCTTCCTCTGGTATTTCTCGCCAATCACATAACCGATCTCCCCAATTGCAAGCTGTGGATACGGAATATCCATCGTAACATATCCGATGCATGCTCCACTTTGTTTTTCTGTAATAAGCCATGCGTTCTCATTATCTGCCAGTACATTTACAAAGGACTGCATCTGCTCACCAGCTACTGTTATTGTCCTTAACCACTGTGGAATAAAAAACGAGGCCATCGCAAGCGACGGCCCCATCTTAATATTACTCTTCTTCTCTGTGCATGGAGAATGTTTCCATATGATAATTCTTCAAATTGTCAAGAATCTGACGATCATCTGCTTTCTGAAGAAGTTCGTCACGGAACTTCTTTGTCACAAGCATATCGTTAAAGGAGCTTGGTCCACCGACGCAGCCACCTTCACATGCCATACCTTCAATGAAGTCATCCGGCAGCTTGCCAGCCTTCATAAGCATCAGGAACTTGCGGCACTCTGCGGCACCGTTTGCCTTGCATACTTTCGGCTCAATGCCAGCTTCCATCTCTTTCATGCTCTCGACAACTGCTGCGGTAACTCCACCGGAGTTTGCGAAACGCTTGCCGTATACGGAAGACTCCTGATAGCTGGTATCGCTTGGCTGCAGTTCTACGCCCTTGGCACTCATGATGGCACGCATCTCACTGTATGTCAGCACATAATCTGCATTGCCCTCAATCTTCTGATCGACAACCTCAGATTTCTTTGCTACACATGGTCCGACAAATACGGTCACAGCATCCGGATCTTGTGCTTTGATCATACGGGATACCGCACACATTGGAGAGATGGTTGTGGAAATCTTATCTGCCATCTCCGGGAAGTGCAGACGAACCATATTAACAAATCCAGGACAGCAGGAAGTTACTTTCTTCTCTCCTGCCTTGTATGCCTCTACCCACTCTGCGGCTTCGGAAGCAGCGGTCATATCTCCACCTAATCCGGCTTCGATAAATCCGTTAAATCCAACTTCCTGCATAGCTTTCTTCCAGCTTCCCATTGTGATATTTGCACCAAACTGTCCCTCGGTAGCAGGTGCTGCAATCACGTATACTTTCTTATCAGACTTTAAGGCATTGATGACATCAACCATAAATGTCTTAGATCCGATTGCTCCGAACGGACAGCTATGGATACATTTACCACAGCGGATACACTTGGAATCATCAATTACAGAAATACCGTATTCATTGTATGTAATCGCATTGACCGGACATGCAAATTTACACGGTCTCTTTAAATGTGCAATTGCGTTGTAAGGACATGCGGCTGCGCAGCGTCCACACTCTTTACATTTCTGCGGATCAATATGGGAACGATGACGACCTGCCTCAATAGCACCAAATTTACATGCATTGATACATGCTTTTCCCATACAGTTCTGACAGTTTTCTGTAACGGTATAACTGGAAATCGGACAGTCCTCACAGGCTGCACTGATTACCTGAATCACATTTCCATTATCCTCCGGTCCTGGGGCTTTGCCCTCTGCAAGACGGACACGCTGGCGGATAATCTCTCTCTCTTTGTAGATACAGCAACGGAACTGTGGTGTCGGGCCCGGAATCAGACGAACCGCGATGTGGTCTCTCTCCGCATCAAGAGTACCCTCAAATGCCAGTTTTGCAACCTCACGCAAAACGGCATGTTTGATCTTGATTACATTTTCATCAGCGTACATAAAATCTCCTTTATTTTTCGTGGTTTCTGTTAAGCATAATATGCCTTTATTGTACATAAATTTTCATTAAAAAGCTATAGATGTATCTATCAAAATACATCTATCCGTGAGATTTTATGGACGATATAAATATAAATGAAACAGACTTTAATCAGAAAATAGATGTTTCTTTACGCGCTGCACTCGAAGCAACACCTGCCGAGCGAAGAATTTCCGATGATCTGTCCACCGGAAGCAGCAGCGACGGCTTTTGGAAACTGATTGTACTTTACAGCGGTTCTTCCCAAACACTACAAGAATCCTTTCCTTTGGCTTCTTTTCTCTTTCTGCTTGGAAATTATGCCATTGTAACCATCTTAGAAGATAACATTCCGAAACTGGCCGGGCTCCCCCAGATCATCTATATCGAACGCCCCAGACAGCTTTTCTTTGAAATTGTTTCTGCCAGGCAGGCCTCCTGCCTGAGTGCTGTCCAGGAAAACGCAGGCGACCGCCTGACCGGAAAAGGAATCCTGATCTCCGTGATAGACTCCGGAATTGATTATGCACATCCCGATTTTTGTAACCCGGACGGCAGTACCGGCTGGTTGCACTCTGGGATCAGACGATTCCTGCAGATCCCTCTGTCGGGCGTTTTTCTCCCTCCCGTTATCCGCAGGGTACACTTTTTTCCGCCGAACAGATAAATGCCGCCCTGGGCGCGGATACTCTGCAGCAGCGCCTGGAACTCGTCCCTAGCACCGATGTCACCGGACATGGAACACATGTTGCCGGTATTGCTGCCGGAAATGGCCGTGCCTCCGGCGGACGATACCATGGCGTTGCCCCGGAAGCCTCTCTTTTGGCAATCAAACTGGGATCTCCCGATCCCAAAGGATTTCCCAACACGATTGAGCTTATGCAGGCCGTGGATTTTTCTGTAAGATATGCAATCGAGCAAGCTATTCCACTTGTCATCAATCTGAGCTTTGGAAATACTTATGGCTCCCACAGCGGAACCTCTCTGTTAGAAACCTACCTGGATTCCGTTTCAACGCTTGGACGCATCAATATTGTTGTCGGAAGTGGAAATGAGGGAAATAACGGCGGGCATGCCAGCGCACGACTGGCATCTTTGGAATCTGCAAAAATTGAGTTTGCCGTCGGAAATTATGAAACTTCGCTCTCCCTACAGATCTGGAAAAATTATTGGATGATATTCGCTTTCAACTGACTCCACCGGGGCTTGGGACATCGTTTCTGATTCCCAGCCAGCCTGGAAGCTGGCGGTTTTCTTTTCTCACGACGCAGATTCTGGTCTACTATGGAGTTCCTTCTCCCTACAGTCTGTATCAGGAGATTTCTGTCGATCTGCTGCCCCGGCGTGACTATATATCGGGAGGTATCTGGTTTCTGACCGCAGAGGCGCGGACCGTCACCGAAGGGATTTTTGATCTGTGGATGCCGGCAGCCGCTATCCGCGGCACCACCACGCAGTTTCTCACCCCCACGACAGAAACAACCCTCACGATTCCATCCACAGCCGGAAGTGTGATTACCGTTGGAGCCTACAATTCTTTGGACAACACACTGGCTCCTTTTTCCGGCAGGGGATTTACCTGGAACACCAGACAGGTCAAACCGGATCTGGTTGCCCCCGGCGTAGATATCACCAGCTGTGCCGTTGGCGGTGGCTACGAATCCCGCAGCGGAACCTCCATGGCTGCCCCCTTCGTGGCAGGAAGCTGTGCACTGCTCATGCAGTGGGGCATTTTACAAAACAACGATGCTTTTCTCTATGGCGAAAAAATGAAAGCCTATCTGATCCGTGGTGCCAGACAGCTTCCATTTTCCGTTTCCTACCCCAATCCGCAGAGCGGATATGGTGCACTCTGTGTCAGCAACAGCCTGACATTTGTGTAACCAGATCCGTTATTCTGCGAGAAAGGCCTCATAAAATTTTTCTTTTGGCACAGGTTTTCCAAAGTAAAATCCCTGGATCATCTCCGCCTTTGTCTTCTTTAAAATATCTACCTGCTCTTTGGTCTCGATTCCCTCGACAATACAGTGAATACCCAGATCGTTGATCATGGAAGTCATGTAGTCGAGGAGAATCCGGCTTTTGCGGTTATTGGTAATCTCAGTTACCATAGACCGGTCAATCTTTGCCGAATCAAAATCATACTGGATCAGCACCGCAAGATTGGAATAGTGACTTCCGAAATCATCCATTGACAATCGAAATCCCAGTTCTTTCAGACTGTTTGCGACATTCTCAATCAGGACATGATCCATATCTCCTACGGTTTCCGTCACTTCAATATGGATCAGTTCCACCGGAATATCATAGTGTTGAACCATCTGGGTTACTTTTTCTATAAGTTCCGGATACATAATCGTCATCTTCGAGAAATTTACAGATATTGGCACCGTACGGTGTCCTACCCGGATCTGCTCTTTCTGATAACGAAATACTTCATCTAAAACAAACAGGTCAATCATATGCACCAGATTGTAATGCTCTAAAACCGGAATGAACATGCCCGGACCTACAATTCCAAGTTCATCATCCAGCTGCCGGATCAGTGCTTCTGCACCTTCGGTACGCCCGGTATGAATATCCACTTTTGGCTGCAGATACACCAGATATCTTCCACGTTCCATCAGGTCATTGATTTCATCAATGACGCTTTGTTCCATGCGCTTCATCACGGTTGTCCCGTGCATGAGTTTGAGCTTATCATTGCTCATAAGCACCTCAGCTTCCGCAATCTGGCTTTTGGTATTCGGATGTGCACTCCAGCTATATCCCATCGCCACGCCAAATCCCAGCGCTTCGAGCTTCTTCTGGAGATTTTCTACCTGCTGCTCCATCTCCTGCCGCTCAATATTAATACACAAAACCAGCATTTCATCCTCGTCATACCGGTAAATCCGGTAATTCGGGAATAAAGATTTCAACAGATCCGCCACCTCTGTCAGCTTCCGGTTTCCACTGATATATCCAAACTGTTTATTGATCTCCGACAAATGAATCACATCGGTGGTAATCACACCCAAAGACCGGAACATATTGTCCTCCCCGGTACGTGCCATAACCGACAATCCCTCGCGGTTCCAAAGATTCGTCAGCTTGTCATGTGTCCGGTCATATTCCTGCTGCTCCTGCAGATTGCGAAGTTCAATCCGTGCCACAAGCGTTGCCCCAAGCATAGACAGGACACCGGACTCCTCAAGATGTCTGTGCGGATTTAAAACCATAAGAATGCCAAGCAGCCGTTCCCCGGTATATAAAGAAACACCCGCCGCTGACCAGGCTCTGATTTCTGCCAGATACTCATAGATTACCGGATGACTTTCCCGCAGAGATTTGATATTCAAAAACATCACATCTCCCAGTTTTCCCATTTCCCGGATAAACGCTTCTGCGTCCCCGGATTCCACCCCTTCTGTCACGAGTCTGGCCATCATCTGCGCCGTTTCTCTGTGACATTCTTCTACATATCGGATGGCTCCATCCTTCGCATAGGCAAGCACAACCCCATCGGCATCAAAATACTGACGCAACGATTCAAACGTCTGCATAAAGGCATCCCCGATGCCCTCTTTCCCAAGTGTTTCCATACAGGTGCGGAGCTGTCTTAACATGGAGTTTCATCGCCCTGCGGCAATATCGGCTCTAAAGCGTCTGGCACTTCCTGCTGTGGTTCTTCCTGATCTTTGATCTGATCATAAAAAACAATTCTGTTTTTACCGCCCCGTTTTGCCGCATAAACCGCCCGGTCCGCCTCAAAATAAAAATCCGGGAAACTGATTCTTCGACCATTTAATTTTGCTGCACCAATGGATACCGAATATTCCATATCAAAAATGATCTTTTTTAAACTTTCGCGCATTGTGACGCAAAATTCTTCCATTTCAACCGTATTTTCAAATCCCGAAACAAAAACTGCAAACTCGTCTCCACCCAGTCTGCCGACAAATCCACAATCCCCTGTCACTTCACTTAAAATACTTCCGGTCTGGCTTAAAACCATATCCCCTACTGCATGCCCCTGCGTATCGTTAATCATTTTAAAATCATCGACATCCAGCATGATAAACAAAGCATTTGTTGTACATTCCGCAAGCTCTTTTGCACAATATTCTTCAAATGCCTTATGGTTATACACATTGGTCAGTACATCAATCTCTGCCCGGCGGCGCATCCGTTCCGTGATGATTTTTTCCTGCTGGATATTCCGAAACCGGCCCACCATGCGGTCAATTTCTCCATTTTCTCCCGCAATGCTCACCAGATAACAACTATACCATTCCGATGGACTGTCTTTGCCCTGATAGCGCACATCCACCATGACGGTTCCTTCTTTTTGCAGACATGTATGCACTGCCCGGCGGAATACTTTTCGATCCTCCGGATCAATAAATACCGATCCATAACGGTTTTTCTGTATATAATCCTCCACGTCGAAAAGCACCTCAAACCGGTCATTTTCCACAGCATAAACAACCGCATGGTCCTCTTTTACATCATATTCGATTACCTGCTCATGATTTTTCTCTGCAACCACCCTGAGAAGTTCATTTTGCTTTTCCTGTTCTTTCTGCTCCCGCATAGTAACCTCTTATCTACTGCAGAACCTGATCTGCCACGTTCTCCAATTCACAGAATTTGTGAATTTCAGGGACCTTGTCTTCTATTGTACCAAACCCGTATGCCGCATGAATAAATTTAACCCCCGCATCCATGCTTGCATCGTAATCTCCCTGAATATCACCTACATATACCGCATCATCCAATGCATTCCGCCTGTACAGTAACGCGATATTCTCTCCTTTTGATTTTTCATTATTTCCGTAGCACTCAGTATCCTCTATCAGATCGTGCAGTTTGTAATAATCCAGAAAAGCCTCTATATATCCGGACTGGCAGTTGCTTACAATATACAGATGATATTTTTTCTTCAACTGTTCCATTGTCCTGCGGATATCCGGGTAGAGAGTTGCTCCGTGTATCCGGAGATAATCATTTTCTTCTTCCCCACACTGTGCCAGAAGTTTCTGGCGTTCGCCTTCTTCCAGATCCGGAAACAGAATCCGTGCGATCACATCCATCGTCTTTCCCATTACTGACTGGATGTCCTTTACAGTAATCGGTTTTCTGTCGTAGCCGGCTCTTTTTACGGTCTCATTCCAGGACTCTGCCACTTCCGCAGCGGAATCCCAGAGTGTTCCGTCCATATCAAATATGATTCCTTTTTTCATTATGCCTCGTCAATTGCCTTTCCGATATCATGGCGCATATACTTATTTGCGAAATCCACCCATTCGGTTGCCTCATAGGCTTTCTTTCTTGCTTCTTTTAAATTTTTTCCGGTTGCAGTAATGCCAAGGACACGTCCGCCGTTTGTTACGATGCGTCCTTCCTTATCGAATGCAGTTCCTGCATGGAAACAGAAGTAATCATCCTTGCCCTCGAACTTTTCAAGTCCGCTGATTGGGAATCCTTTCTCATAGGAAACCGGATATCCGTCAGATGCAAGTACAACACAGACAGCTGCATTGTCCTCAAACTGCAGATCAATCGTGTCAAGTTTCCATCGACACATGCTTCCATGACATCAATGATATCATTTTTCATACGTGGAAGAACGACCTGTGCCTCCGGATCTCCAAAACGGGCATTGTACTCAAGAACCTTTGGTCCTTCCCCTGTCAGCATCAGTCCGAAGAAAATAACTCCGGTAAATGGTCTTCCCTCCGCAGCCATAGCATCTACAGTTGGCTGATAAATATACTTCTTACAGAATTCATCTACTTCTTTTGTATAGAACGGACTTGGAGAGAAATTTCCCATACCGCCGGTATTCAGTCCCTGATCTCCATCCTTGGCACGTTTGTGATCCTGTGCGGAAGACATGATGCGGATGGTCTTTCCGTCCACATAGGTCAGAACCGATACTTCACGTCCAGTCATAAATTCTTCGATTACCATCGTATTTCCGGCATTTCCGAATTTCTTATCTTCCATGATCGTACGCACGCCTTCTTTTGCCTCTTCGAGTGTATTACAGATCAGCACACCCTTTCCGAGTGCCAGACCGTCTGCCTTTAACACGATTGGCATCTTTGCCGTCTCAAGATATTTTAAAGCTTCTTCCGGATCGGTAAAGTTCTCGTAAGCAGCCGTCGGAATATGATACTTTTTCATCAGATCCTTGGAGAATGCTTTCGATCCTTCCAGAATCGCTGCATTTTTGCGCGGTCCGAATACCTTTAAGCCCTCTGCCTCAAAGACATCCACGATTCCGCCAACCAGCGGATCATCCATACCAACAATGGTAAAATCAATGGATTTCTCCTTTGCAAATGCAACGAGCTTGTCAAACTCCATGGCTCCGATCGGCACACACTCTGCCAAAGCTGCAATTCCTGCATTTCCAGGTGCACAATATATTTTGTCAACTCTCGGACTCCTGGCAACACTTGTTACGATTGCATGCTCACGTCCACCGCTTCCAATTACAAGAACTTTCATGATTATCCTCCTATATGTGATGCATTTCCTATTTACTGATATGTACGGTTTTGCCCGTCACCGTCACTTTTCCATTTGCGATCAGGTCGATCGCCTGTGGCATAATCTTCCACTCTGCCTGTTCCATGACACGGCGCTGCAGGATCTCCGGCGTATCGCCCTCCTGCACTTCTACCGCTTTCTGCAGAATGATCGGACCGGTATCCGTTCCCTCATCCACAAAATGCACGGTGGCACCTGTGACTTTGACTCCGCGGGCAAGTGCACCTTCATGCACTTTCAGCCCATAATATCCGGTTCCACAGAAAGACGGAATTAAAGACGGATGAATATTGATGATGCGGTTTCTGTACTTTGCAATCATCTGTTCCGGAATGACGACAAGGAATCCTGCCAGCACAACCAGATCCACCTCATACGCATCAAGTCTGCGCAGAAAATCTTCATTAAATGCCGCACGGCTCTCATACTCCTTCGGCTGATGCATACTGCCTCAATTCCGTGCTTTTTTGCACGTTCCAAAGCGTATGCTCCCGGATTATTGCTGATCACTACCGCAATCTCTGTATTTGTGATTGTTTTTTGTTCAATTCCATCGATAATGGCCTGTAGATTGGTTCCGCCGCCGGATACACATACTGCGATTTTTAGCATAATGTTACACCCTTCTCTCCGTCTGTGATCTTACCAACCACATATGGAGTATCTCCGGCTGCTTTGATTGCTTCCATCGTCTTGTCCACGTCTGCCGGATCGACTGCAAGAACCATTCCAAGTCCCATGTTGTAAGTATTGTACATCATATGCTCATCTACATTTCCCTCTCTTGCCATAAGGGTAAAGATTGGAGGAACCGGGTAGCTGTTCTTTTCCACTACAGCATGCTTTCCTTCCGGAAGCATACGTGGAATATTCTCATAGAAACCACCACCGGTAATATGGCTGCAGGCTTTCACACGTACTCCAGCGTTCTTGATAGACTTCAATGCGCCTACATAGATACGGGTCGGAGCAAGAAGAGCCTCGCCAAGCGTTGTTCCAAGCTCATCCATATATGTATTTAAGGTTTCTTTGTCCATACGGAAAATCTTGCGCACGAGAGAAAATCCATTGGAATGTACACCGGAACTTGCCATACCGATCAGCACATCCCCGGCTTTTACGTCTTCTCCGGTAATGATATCCTTCTTGTCAACCACACCTACGGTAAATCCGGCCAGATCATACTCATCCTCCGGCATCAGTCCGGATGCTCTGCAGTCTCTCCACCGATCAGTGCACATCCGGACTGCTTACAACCCTCTGCCACACCGCTTACGATCGTTGCAATTTTCTCCGGATAATTTTTTCCACATGCAATATAATCCAGGAAAAATAACGGTTCACCACCGGCACAGGCTACATCGTTGACACACATTGCAACGGCATCAATACCGATCGTATCATGCTTGTCCATCAGGAAAGCCAGTTTTACCTTGGTTCCGCATCCATCGGTTCCGGATAAAAGAACCGGCTCTTCCATATTCTTGATCGCATCCAGCGAAAAAGCACCGGAAAATCCGCCAAGTCCGCCTAATACCTCCGGACGCATGGTTCCCTTTACAAACTTCTTCATCAGTTCCACTGACTCATATCCTGCTTCGATATCTACGCCCGCGTTCTTGTAATCCATTTATTTTTCCTCCTAATATCTGTGTTTTAATCTATTATTGTCACTTATAGTATATCGGGTATTTTTCGATTTTACCAATCATAAATGTTAATAAATCTAATTAGTAGTTCTTATATCCCACTTCCTGCAATCTGGCATCCTTTGCCTCAACCTGCTCTTTTAAGTTTTTCGAATACTCTTTCAGGCGTGCAAGTAAATCCGCATCACTGGTTGCAAGAATCTTTGCTGCAAGAATACCGGCATTTGCTCCGCCGTTGATTGCTACGGTTGCTACCGGAATACCGGTCGGCATCTGCACGATACTGTACAGGGAATCTCTTCCGCCAAGAGAAGTGGTGTGCATCGGGATTCCGATGACCGGCATCGGGAAGATTGCTGCGCACATGCCCGGCAGATGTGCTGCCATACCTGCACCTGCGATAATCACTTTAAATCCTTTTTTCTCCGCACTCTTTGCATATTCAAAAAATACATCCGGCTCGCGGTGTGCGGAAATGATCGTCATCTCATAGCTGACGCCCAGCTGGTCTAAGATGTCGGCTGCCTTTGCCATGATCGGCATATCTGAATCACTGCCCATTACAATTCCTACTTGTGCCATTTTAAATATCCTCCTATATGTGAAAAAATTTATGGTTCCATTGCATCCAGCGGCTCATTTAACGGTTCCGTTCCCGGAACAACAAACCGCCCGTTTCTTATAATATCTGTCGTCGTGCCATCTGCACGTACTACTGTAATCGCTCCTAACTCATCATACGGAATCGTAATATCGGTATGACAGTTAAAATATGCTTTTGAAATATCTTCTTTGCGCGGATTGAAATTTCATTGTCCCTTGCGATGATCGCTTTTCCATCCGGATTGTATGTCATGTTGTCCTCATCGTACGTGTAACAGGTGTCTCCGACCGCAAAATGCGGACCTGTCTTTTCCGCAATCAGAATCGGAAGCTTATCCGCGATCTGATATTTCCGTGCCATCCGGTATGCGGTGGTATTTGTTCCGATTGCAAACTCTCCCATCGGAAGTGTTTTGTGATGGAACAGAATATTGTCCTCTATATACTTGTGGTTTTCATCCTCAGAATCAAAATTTGTACAGGAATAAGCTGTAATTCTTCCGTTTTCAAAATCCAGTTCCAGATTCTTGAAAAGGAATTCCCCCAGATAGACCTGTGTGACGTGCAGCTTTCCTTCTGTTTTCTGCAATACCGGAGATGTGAACACTTCCCCGACCGGAATATTGACATCTGCCACACAGTTTTCAAATGCGGTCTCTTTGGCAGGATCGGAAAGCGGATGAATCTTTACATACAGATCCGTGCGGTTTCCGTTACAGCCTTTGATGTGCACACGGTCCGCCGTATCCAGCACATCAATGATCTTCTGCTGCATATTGCGGTAAAGCTATAATCAAGCGTATTGATATGCACCGTTTCCGCAAAGATTTCTTCGTATTTTTCTCCGATGGACGGAACCGGATAAGCAATAATCGTAAAACTGCGTTCCTCCCCGTGAATGTAATGATTGATCAGCTGGCTCTTCTCGCTGCGCTCATACACATCGATTTCCCTCTGTTTGTCGGTATAGGTAACGCGCTCCTCTTTCTGCTCCGGCGAAAACGGCTTTGTCCCGAAAATTTCGATCACGGCCGGTCCTCCGTAATTCGGAGCCATTTCTTTGTGCTTGTCCCAGACAGTACGATCTACTTCAAGGCCCCGCTCAACCAAAGCCTTATCCAGCCACAGTCCGCGATCCTCCTTATGATCGTACATATACTGTTTATTCAAAGAAATGGAATACGGGCGCAACACCGGCTGCAATCCAATCTTTTTAAAATTGTGGATAGCCGCGCGTACCATCCGCTCAAATCCGATCGGATAGCGGATTTCCACAACCGTTTTTTTCGTAATATCTTTGCCGGTTGTCTCAAATCCAATGCGATATCCCTCAGTAAAGGTATCTGCCATCGCCTGCACCTGCTGCCTGGTCAGGGATTGCAAAAAATGCGCCGATTCGGTTTCGTCTTTTCCGATATAAAGTCCATAACGGTACAGATATGCCGGATGATCCAGATCTGCCTCCATAACAATCTGTGTGAAATAATCATAGGCCGGATCGATCAGCCTGCAAATCGCATCTGCATTGAAAATTTCTGTATAATCGTGCATAAAAGAATAGATACATTTTTTAATCTCCTGTACATTCAGATTCTGCACATCCTCAAAGCAGTTATAAATTTCCACAAAAAGCTCTGCATAGATACACAGATAGCGGATACTGCCTTCCATACAGCTGGTATAAATTCCATGCAATCTGGCATCCAGGGCGGATAACAGCGGTCCGTACTCCCAGCCCATCCGACTGACAGCATATGCCGGGTTTGCATAACTATCTGCATAATCCTCCTCCACGTCCAAATACAGGCGGCGATTGATTTTTTCCCCTTCCAGAGTGGAAATCTCTGCCAGTTTTCCGCTCAGGGACGCTTCTGCCAACTTGTATAAGACGACAAACAGTTCCGACATTTCAAAGAAATATCCCCGGTACAGTTCCTCCACACCAGAAGCTTCCTCCTCACTGACTGCCTCTATGCGCTCCATCACAAGTTCCAGCCGTTCCCAGTATTCCTCATTATTTTTGTGATTGATCTCTCTAAAGCTCATATTATTAAGTTTCCTTCTCTATCCTTTTTAGCTCAAAAATCCCCAAGTATAGGTTCCTATCCAGCAAACCATATCCAATAGGGTCAGTCCCAGTCCCAGCCGCGGGAACAGCGGAAACGAATCTTCCTCCCGCAGACTTTTGCCTGCAATCACCAGAACAACAAATGTTGCAATCATGGCAACCACTCCTGCACTCCCGTAATAAGGCGAGAGCGAACCGCCTCCACGAAAAGCCAGCTCCAGGAACACAAGATACCATACCAGAAGCGCAAGTGCTAATATCGTGGCCAGGATTCCCTGTCTGGAATGTTTTTTCTCTGTAAATTTATAGCCACGTCTTCTCCGGTTTCTCATATATATATCTCTCTTTCCCACAACCTTTTGGCTTATTTGCATCCATACTGCTCATAATAAGCATCAATGGCTTTCTTGATCGTGTCATCAATTACAATTTTACCCTGACATTCCCTATTATATAAATGTTCTACCACTTCTTCCATAGTAACAATGGCCTTTCCCTCAAATCCATACTTCTCATGGATCTCGTCGAGCGCACTCTTGACACCGCCCTGTCCGACTTCCATACGGTTTAAGCTGACCATAAGCCCAACGATTTCCACGTCTGCAGCACCGCGTACTTTTGGAACCGTTTCCTCCATGGACTTGCCGGATGTTGTCACATCTTCGATCATAACGACACGATCTCCATCCTTTAAACTGCTTCCTAAAAATCCGCCTTTGTCTGCCCCGTGATCCTTTGCCTCCTTGCGGTCACTGCAGTAACGGATTTCTTTTCCATATAATTCGCTGAATGCGATTGCGGTAACCACAGCCAGCGGAATACCTTTGTACGCTGGTCCGAACAGTACATCAAAATCGTCCCCATAATTGGCATGGATGGCTTTTGCATAATACTCTCCGAGTTTCTTTAACTGGGAACCGGTCACATAAGCACCCGCATTCATAAAAAATGGCGATTTTCTTCCACTTTTCAGTGTAAAATCGCCAAATTTGAGAACATCACTCTCTACCATAAACTCAATAAACTCCTGCTTGTATGCTTCCATTTTATTAAAACCTCCTGTTTATAAGGCTTTCACGCCTTTATTATTGTCTCAAATTGCTTTACTACACACTTTTACACCGCTTCCATTTTTTCAAAGTCTACATCAGACCACTGAAGCCTCATCAACTCACCAATACGCATTCCTGTGTCGATTGCTACCACATATAAATTGTAGTAGAATGTGTCCTTCGCATAGCTAAAAAAAGCTCCGCGTCACTTACCGTTAATACTCTACGTTCTTTCTTAACCTCTTTAGAAATCACAGTATTGATCTGCTTAGCAGAATTTTTGATAAGTAAATCAGAGTCTATTGCTTTCTCCAGCATATCGACCAGAATCTTTTTCGAATTCTTACGCTCATTGTCTGTTTCCAGTTCGTTAATCGCCTGCTGCATAATCAGTAAATTCAAGGATGTGAGTTTTTCCATCCCAGAGCCTTCTGTATTCTGCGATAATGACCTGCGTATGTCTCCTTGGTGGAGGCTCTGCAATTCTTCTTGCAGGTATCCATCCAGATTTCATACCATTCGTCAAGCGTTACGTCCTTCGTAACAACATTGAGTGCCTTTTCATCCTCATACTGTTCGTTTCTAAGCTTCTGTCTTACCTCATTCAGCGTCTTTGCGTAAACCGTCTGCTTCTTGCCAAAACGATTCACGAATCTTCCCTGATAAAGACCATCCTTTCTCTGTGATAAGCCTTTACCTAATTCTTTACCATTAAGGGATTTACCCATATGTGCCTCCTTCCTAAGTGTAGAATAGGAAGGATTCCAAATATCGTCCCTATTTTACCATAAAACCTTACAATTATCAATCCGTTTCAAAAATTGAATTCTCATTTTGAAACTCCTCCGTGTTCTTATTATGAAAGAATCTGATTCAGTAACCAGTGGTCTAATCTGCCCTTATGAGTATATAGTCTGTTACCGATTCTTACCGTGAAACCATTGGCCGGATTGGAAAGCAATTCTCTTGCTTTCGTCTGTCCAATACCAAGGTAAGGACTTATGAAGAAGATGAATGGGATACGATGGAGGAGGATTTCAGAGATAAGATTATTCCGAACCTGTTAAACGAATCACACCAGAGATTACGGAAGAAACCAACCACATTTCTGCCTGTGACAAAGCATTATTATTAGATTACAAGGCACAGCTTCTGTTCCCACGCAAGGAATATGATAATGCCATCAAGAAATATAAGAAAGCGATTGCTCTCATGAAAAATTACCATAAGACCAATGCTGTGGATGCTCGTTCTGCCAATCTGCTTTCAAACCTGCATAACAACCTCTCTACTGCTTATCTGTTCCGGAAGAAACGTGAAGAAGCTGTAACAGAATTAAAGACAGCTTTCACAGTACGCAGGGAATATGCCAGTCTTGGATTGATAGAGAATAATGATACCCTGCAGCAGACACTATCCCTTGCAAATATGCTGGTGCAGAATAAGGAATATGATTCAGCTCTGGAAGTCATTGATTTCTGCGAATCCACAATTACGGAAATCATGGGCACAAATAATGTAAACGCTCCATAGCAAGTATATAGAAGTACGCCTCTTTCTTTGAGAAAATTGACTTAACTATTTAAACTGAGTCAAAAAGTTGAGTCTCAACTTTTTTGACTCCTATGTGGAGGTTAAGTCTATG
>ENA-OQHY01000247-OQHY01000247.1-human-gut-metagenome-genome-assembly--contig:-NODE-247-length-31814-cov-5.071039_pt1 | contig 31814 bp, 31 predicted proteins | sample MGYA00242570_ERZ504733 | MGnify/ENA primary metagenome ERZ504733 (study PRJEB26092, sample SAMD00036219) | human gut metagenome | host: Homo sapiens | study: EMG produced TPA metagenomics assembly of... | reverse complement strand
ATTAAAATAACAAAAACAAAAAATACTATTCCGCAGAGGATTGCTATTAATGCGCCGACTATGACATCACGCACATAATGCACTCCTGCACACACTCTTGACACGGAAATCATAACCGCAATGAAGAGGTATGCAATCCCTGCCCACACATTGAACCGCAAAATTGCCATTGCAATGATGAATGCGCTTGCGGTGTGGCGGCTCGGCATACTGTCGGGCTTGCTGTTCTTTGCAAAAACAGGCGCAACTCCGTACCGCACATACGGGCGTTCTTCTTTTATGATAATTCGCAGAAGTGTTATTCCCAAAAACACCCCCGCAGGCACAGTCAGCGACTTTAAAAACAAATCTCTTTGCCACAAAAATGTATATACAAGCAAAATCGGATAGCTTGCAAATACTGTCAGCGGGAAAATTTTATATACGAATTTCAACACATTTTTTGCGGATTTGTTATTCTTGAAGAAATCGGTCAGTTTAATATATTGTTCACGGCTAATTTTCTACATCTCCCAAAGCTTTTTACACTCCGATTTTAACATAACCGTTACACTATTTCAACATTATATTTATCAAACCAGTAGTCAAGTTCGATTATATACGCAAGAATCTGCGGTGCTTTCATCAGTTGACCGTACCACGGATTTGTGATTTTATCGGGATTTTCAATGATATCTTCAATCCCTTTTCGGTCAAGCAGTTCGTTTAGAATTGAACGCTTTTTAAGAATTTTTCGAACCCTTTTTACACATTCGTTGAAGTAAATCGGATTGTGCGTTTTCGGGTACGGGCTTTTCTTTCGCCAGCAAATTTCTTCGGGCAGAATATCCTCAAAAGCCTTTCGCACAATTCCCTTTTCACGGTTGCCCCATGCCTTTAATTCCCACGGCATATTGTACGCATATTCAACAAGTCTGTAATCGCAGAACGGAACTCTTACCTCAAGTCCGCTGAACATTGAGCATCTGTCTTTTCGCTCAAGCAGACATTGCATAAACCAGTAAAAATTCAGGTAGAACATCTCTCGCATTCGCCTGTCAAGGTCGGTGTCGCTTTTAAGCTTTGGGGCAAGGCTTATTGTGTCAAGATACCTTTGTCTGACATACTCTTCGCCGTTTTTCAGCACACCGTCCTTGAGAATGCTCCTGCGAATATCCTGACTTTTTGACCACGGAAAACAATCCTCAAAAAGTATTTCATGGTTGTGATACCACGGATATCCGCCGAAAAGTTCATCGGCACATTCTCCCGAAAGTGCAACGGTGTAGTTTTGCTTGATTTCTTTGCAGAAGAGCAAAAGTGACGAGTCAACATCAACATACCCCGGCAAATCCCTTGCCTGAACACTTTCATAAAGTGCGTCGCACACAAGCGTGTTGTCAAGGACAATTTCCCTGTGCTTTGTGTCGGCATTTTTTGACATCATCGAAATAAATTCGTAGTCGGGAGTAGGCTGAAAATTGCTCTTTTGAAAATATTTTTCGTTGTCACGGTATTCAACCGAGTAGGTGTTGATTTTGCCGAGTTTGTGTTCCCTGTTGTACATTGATGCGGTCTTGACAATTATACTGCTGTCAAGCCCTCCCGAAAGGAAAAAGCACAGCGGAACATCACTCACAAGCTGTCGCTGAATTGCATCAGTCAACAGATATCTCGTCTTTTCAATGGTAGTTACTTCATTGTCTGTATGCTCTTTTGCCTCAACGGTGTAGTATTTTTTTCGGCGAAGCTTTGAGTGCCTATACATTGCACATTCGCCCGGATTAAGCTCAAATACTCCCTTGAAACTCCGAACGAAGGCGTTCTTGCAGGTCCTAAAAAGAAAATTTCATTGAGTCCCTGTTCGTCAATTTGAGGCTTCACAACCTTGCTTGCAAGCAACGCTTTTATTTCTGACGCAAACAGCAAGCCACCGTTGTATTCATAGTAAAACAGAGCTTAACGCCGATTCTGTCCCTGCACAAAAACAGCGATTTGTCGCTTGTGTTGTAGATTGCAAAGGCAAAAATTCCGTTCAGCTTTTTGCAGCAGTCAACACCGTATTTAATGTACGATTTCAGCACAACCTCCGTGTCGCTGTGACCTCTGAAATGAAAACCCGATGCTTTCAGCTCCTCACGAAGCTCGGCTGTGTTGTAGAGTTCGCCGTTATAGACAATGACATAGGTCGTGTCCTTGTGACGAACCGACATCGGTTGTTTGCCGTTTTCACGGTCAATTACAACAAGCCGCCTGTGCATAAGCGCCGCCCCTCGGTTAATGTACAAACCGTTTTCGTCAGGACCTCGCCTGTCAAGCGTTTCAGACATTCTGTTGAGCAAATCAATTCTTTCGCTCATATCCTGTGAGTGGTCAATCCATCCTGCTATTCCGCACATAAAGTAACCTCCGTCAATTTTGTTTGTAATTTTTGAGTGAATATAAAAAGCATAAAGCGGTAAAAAGCAAAGCTGCTCCCGAAAGGACAGTTCCTCCGAAAAAACTGAAATTTTCAACCGTTGATGTTGAAAAACATCGGTTGTGACGGAGAAAAGTTTTATTCCTAAATGCGTAAGCAATGCGGTGATAAATCCTTGCAAAATTCTGCAAAAGAAAAATAACAGTTTATTCACCTTAATATCTCCAAGTGCCGAGAAAATCTGAAAATGTACACAAAGTCCGCCGAATCCTGCCGAAAATGCAACAACCTCAATCGGCAAATCTTTCGATACCGCAGTAACCGCATTGCAAACTTCCGTGAGTATCAAAAACGGTTTTTGAATATTTTCATCCGTAATGTGTGAGCAGAAAATCTCAGTAAATGCCGAAAACAGCACCACAAATGCACAGATTGCAAACATTCCCCTTGCACCGTCAAGAACAGACTTTACAAGTGCGTCGCCTTTTTGCGGAGTGCTTATTAATGTTTCCAAATTAGAATTATCGTCAAGTTTATTTCTGTAAACGAATTTTAAAGCAAATCCAAGTATAAAAACCGAAATGCATTGGGCGGCAAATATAATAAATCCTATTTCAATGCTCGAATAAAGCTGTACACCGATAAAATTCACAAGAAACCCCGGTCCCGAACACACCAAAAACAGACCTGACCGTTTACACTCACTTTCACTTGCCGCACCTTTTTTATGAAGCGAATTTACCGTCTTTGCACCAACGGGATAACCTCCGACAAGCGAGAGAATTATTGCCGATGCAAAGCAGCCGTCAAGTCCGAAAAGCGGTTTTGTCAGCCATGAAAGATGTCTGCCGATTTTTTCTGCAAGACCGCTATCTGTAATATATGAGGCAAGCACCATGAAAGGGAAAAGTGACGGTACAAGCGTTGAAAGGCACAAGCCTATGCCGTTTTCAGCACCCTTTGAACATTCTTTTGAAAACAAAAGAGCCGTAATGCATAAAAGAAAAATTCCGATTGCTTTAAAAATATTCACCGCCTTTACGGCACTTTTACTCAGGAACATATTAATCACCAATTAATATATATGACGGCAGTTGCATAAAAATAAATGAGAAACGAAAACAGGGGAGATTTTTTTGCCAAAGAAGAAACGAATTGCCGATAAAAACGAAAGATTGCCTTCTCCAATGTTCGATATGGGAACAATGCCGTATATAGAGATGCTCGGAAACCGCAGAATAACCGTTGAGGGTTCAACGGGGATTTTGCTCTATGACAGCGAAAGCATAAAAATTAATACCTGCAAAACCGTAATTTCATTTTGCGGGAGAGGAATGAAATTGAAGTGCATTTCAAGCTCCTGCGTTGAAATTGAAGGTTTTGTAACCGACATCAACTTTCTTTCGTGAGGTGAAACTATGCTCCTTAAAATAATACGCTTTCTCAGAGGAAGTGTGGACTTTACCGCAAGCGGAAAATTTCCCGAAAGATTTATGAACATAACCGCAAAAAACGGTGTGAATCTCTGGAATCCCATTCCGAAAAAGAACGCAATATCAGCATCAATGTACCTTTCCGACTACAAAAAAATCAGAATTCTTGCACGCAAATCAAGGGTTAAAACAAGAATAACAGCCAAACACGGACTGCCGTTTATTATTAACCGCTATAAGAAGAGAACAGGACTTTTTGCAGGTGCGGTATGCGGAATTATTCTCTGTATTTTTCTTTCAAATTTTATCTGGTCGGTAAAAATTTCGGGTACAGAGGAAATCAGCAATACATATCTTGAATCGTTGCTTGATGATAACGGGATTTCTGTCGGTGTGTGGAAAAACAATCTCGATATAGATCAGATAGAACGCAATATTCAGCTGAAATGTGACGATATCCGCTGGATGAGCATAAACATAACGGGCAGTCTTGTCACGGTTGAAGTTAAGGAAACCTACAAAAAGCCGAAGCTTGACACCTCAAAAAATCCTTGCAATGTAAAAGCCATTAAGGACGGAGTCATAACACGGATTCAGGCATATAACGGCAGACCTGTTGTTACAAAGGGCAGCGGAGTTGTGAACGGTCAGATTCTTGTCAGCGGGCTTGACGAAACCAAGCAGGGCGATATGCGTTACTTAAGAGCAAACGCAAAGGTTTATGCCGACATTACCGAACAGCAAACGCTTTCAATTCCGAAAAAAGTAACCTACAGTTACGCTGACGAAAATTATGTTGACAGAAAAAATTTCAGATTTTTATGGCTTGATTTTCCCTGTAACCTTGCCTTTGAAAACTACGACAATTTTGTAAGCACAGTTCATGGAGAAAATCTGTTTATAAATGATGTTGTTCTGCCGGTAGGACTTAAAATCAGAACCGACCGTAAACTTGTAACAACCGAAAACTCTGTAAGTAAAAACAAGGCTGAGGAGATTGCAAAGGCTGATTGTATTCTCTATGAGATTTTTACAAAGAATAAAAGCGAAGTTATTTCAAAACAAATTTCCGTTAAAGAAAATAAAGGCAGCTACAGGGTGATAACAGATTATATTTTTAACGAAAATATTGCAGATCAGGTTGATTTTGATGTGACAGAATAGAAAAGTTGTGTTATAATCAATTTGTATGTTTTGCTTTGAACGACTGAAATTTTGCAATCGGACACAAACGGAGGGATAACTATGAGAATTTTATGTATAGGTGATGTTGTAGGCAGTATCGGTTGTGAATTTCTTCGCAACAATCTTCCCACACTCAAAAAGGTGAAAGGCGTTGATTTTGTAATCTGCAACGGTGAAAATTCAGCTGACGGCAACGGACTGACTCCCGTGTCTGCAAAGCATCTTTTTGACAGCGGAGTTGACGCAATTACACTCGGCAACCATTCTTTCCGCAGAAAAGAAGTCTATGACTGCCTTGACTCAAATCCCTTCATTGTCAGACCCGCCAATTTTCCCGAAAATTCAACACCCGGCAAAGGTATAATTAATGTTGACACAGGGCGAAGAATTGTGTCGATTATAAATATTATGGGTAATTCCTATATGGATAACAACCTGAATTGCGCTTTTGAATGTGTAGATAAAATGATTAAACAGGCTGAAAGCAAAATCATAATTGTTGATTTTCACGCAGAGGCAACGGGTGAAAAAAGGGCAATGGGTTATTACCTTGACGGCAGAGTTTCCGCAATGTTCGGAACACACACCCATGTTCAGACCTCGGACGCACAGGTTCTTCCGAAGGGAACCGGCTACATAACCGACACGGGAATGACGGGCACAATACATTCCGTTCTCGGTGTAAAGAGCGAAATCATAATTGCAAAGCTGAAAAATAAGCTTCCGCAGCGTTTTGACCTTGCAAGCGGAGAATGCAAAATGGAATGTACGCTTTTGATGTTGATGACAAAAGCGGAAAGTGTGTTTCAGCCGAGTCAATGCGTATTGAATAACACAAATCAGCATAAAGTAAATTGTTTCCAATTGTCAAAAAATATGAAACAATCCCGATTAAGTCGGCTTTTGCAGATAATTAGTGTATTATACTATTGCAAAAAACAAGCTGATAATGTATAATGTTATAATGTGAATTATTGTAAAACTGCGTTTGTCGGTGTAAAATTGGCTTATGCAGTTGATTAAGAAATGTACATTAAAAGGATGTGCCTAAATGATAAACGGACAAATTCTCAAACAGGCTGTTATTTCGGGTGCGAATAATATTTCAAACCAAAAAAACAGTATAAATGATCTTAATATTTTTCCTGTACCCGACGGAGACACAGGTACAAATATGTCAATGACAGTCAATGCGGCTGTTGCAGCGCTTGAAGATTTTGACGGTACCTGTGCAGGTGATGCCGCAGGTATAACAGCCTCTGCAATGCTCCGTGGAGCAAGAGGCAATTCGGGTGTTATCACTTCACTAATCTTCCGTGGCTTTGCCCAGGGACTTAAAGACATTGAAGAAGTTGACGGCAAAAATCTTGCCGCAGCACTCGGAATCGGTGTTGATGCCGCTTACAAGGCTGTTATGAAACCGACAGAGGGAACAATTCTCACGGTTGCAAGAATGGCTTATGAGGCAGGTATCGAAGCCGCTAAGTATGACAGAGATGTTGTGTCTGTATGGCAGACAATCGTTGACAAGGCTAACGAGGCGCTTGCAATCACTCCTCAGCTTTTGCCTGTGCTTAAAAAGGCGGGCGTTGTTGACGCAGGCGGTAAGGGTCTTTGCGTAATCTTTGAGGGTATGCTCTCTGTAATTAAGAACGGCATTATGATTGAAGCTGACGATGACACAGCTCCTGCAACCGTCAGCACATTTGAAAGTGCCGCCGCTGAATTTGACGATGATATCAGATTCACATATTGCACAGAGTTCATCGTTGGCAGAAATGCCGAGATTGAAACCGAAATCGGCGAGCTTCGCAGTTATCTTGAATCAATCGGTGATTGCGTAGTTGTTGTAAATGATGATGAGATTATCAAGGTTCATGTTCATACGGAACAGCCGGGCAATGCTCTTTCAAAAGGACTTGAGTTCGGTCAGCTTCTCACGGTTAAGGTTGAGAATATGAAGGAACAGCACAAGAATGTCAAGTCAACAAAGAAAAAGGCTGAAAAGGAAAAGTTTGTTCCCGCAGAACCAGAAAACGATTTCGGTTTTGTTGCAGTTGCCGCAGGTAACGGTCTTAAAGACCTTTTTAAAGACCTCGGTTGTGACAATGTTGTTTCGGGCGGTCAGAGTATGAACCGAGTACAGACGATATCTATGAGGCAATTATGGCAACTCCTGCCAAGAATGTTCTCGTTCTTCCAAACAATAAAAACATCATTCTTGCCGCAGAGCAGACAATCCCGATGGTAAAAGACAGAAATGTCATCATTGTTCCGACAAGAACAATTCCGCAGGGTATGACGGCAATGCTCAACTTTGATCCCGAGATTTCTGCCGAAAGCAACGCACAGCTTATGACGGACGCACTTGCGTCTGTTGGCACAGGTCTTGTAACCTTTGCCGCAAGAAGCAGTGAATTTGGCGGTAAAAAAATCAAAGAGGGCGACATTATCGCTCTTGAAAACGGCAGGCTTACAATCACAGAAAAGAGCACAGTTAAGGCTCTTGTCAAGCTTGCAAAGGATATGGTCAGCCGTGACACTTCATTCATTACTCTTATCTACGGTGAGGATGTAAGTGAGGAAGAGGCAGAAAAGGCATACGGAGAGCTTCGTGAAAAGTTCGGTTCAAGAACCGATATTACTCTTGTAAAGGGCGACCAGCTGTTTACTACTTTATTCTCAGCGTAGAATAAGCATTTAAATCGGATTTTTTCAGGGAGCATAATTTTTACGGTTATGCTCCCGTTTTGTATAACGGAGGTGCGGTATGACATCACTTTATAAAACTCCCGTTACAAATTTGAACGGAATAGGTGAAAAGCGTGCCGCACTTTTTGCAAGACTCGGGATTAAAAGCGTTGGAGATTTGATTAATTTCTATCCACGCACATACGAGGATTGGAGCAACATCAAGCATATTGACGAGCTTGAATACGGTGAAACCGTCTGCATAAAGGCTGTTGTCGCAACATCTGTAAACGATACCCGAATAAGCGGCGGAAGAATTATTTCCAAAACCGCAGTCTATGATGAAACGGGTTCAATTCAGCTTGTGTTTTTTAACAATAAATACATCAGCTCAATGCTCAGACAGGGCGGAGAATATTTCTTTTACGGAAAAATCTCATCCGACAGCTACGGAATGCAGATTGTATCTCCGACTTTTGCTCCTGCTGTCAAGGGAACACAAATCCGTCCGATTTACAGACAAACGGCAGGACTTCCGAGTAAATCGGTTGAATCAGCCGTACGACAGGCACTTTCAATGCTGCCGTCAAAAATTAAGGATCCTTTGCCCGATGCCATAAGAGAAAGATTTGACCTTTGCTCACTCAGACAGGCGTTGTTTGACATTCACTTTCCGAAGAACCGCCAACAGCTTGAAGCAGCCCGAAAAAGGCTTGTTACCGAAGAGCTTGTTGTGCTGAACCTCGGAATGAGAAATCTGCGTGACCACAGCAGGGGAGTAACCTCTCTTGAAATCACAAAGGATTACTCAAAAGAATTTGAATCGCTTTTGCCGTTCACAATGACAAATGCCCAAAAACGGGCGGTGTCGGACTGCATAAACGATATAATCAACAAATCATCTCCGCTGAACCGACTTGTTCAGGGCGATGTAGGTTCGGGCAAAACGGCTGTGGCAGCTCGGTCTGCTACACGGTTGCCAAAAACGGATTTCAGACCGCATTTATGGCGCCGACTGAAATCCTTGCCCGACAACATTACAAAACATTTCAAAAGCTTTTTGAAAATACGGATATCAAGGTTGGTCTGCTGACAGGCACACTAAGGGAATCCGAAAAAAACAAATCAGAAAATCACTTGCAGACGGTTCGATTGATATGGTAATCGGAACACACGCTCTCATTACCGATAAAACCGAGTTTAAAAATCTTGCGCTTGCCGTAACCGATGAACAGCACAGATTCGGCGTTGCACAAAGAGCAAAGCTTCTCGGCAAGGGCAACAATCCGCATCTGCTTGTTATGAGTGCCACTCCGATTCCGAGAACACTTGGACTTATCATTTTCGGCGACCTCGATATTTCAATAATTGACGAACTTCCGCCGTCAAGAAAACCCGTGAAAACCGTGTTGCGAACTTCTGCAATGCGTGGCGGAGTGTATGATTTTATCCGCAGTGAAGTAAAACACGGCAGACAGGCGTATATAGTTTGTCCCCTTGTTGAAGAAGGCGAGCTTGACGATGTTGCGTCAGCCGAAGAATATGCCGCAGATTTGATGTTGCGGGAATTTCCTGACATAGCAGTCGGCATTGTTCACGGACAGATGAAGTCTGATGAAAAAGACGAGGTTATGCGTAAGTTTGTCGAGAATGAGTATTCCGTTCTTGTTGCCACAACGGTAATAGAAGTCGGCGTTGATGTTCCGAATGCTACGGTTATTGTGATTGAAAATGCCGAAAGATTCGGACTTTCACAGCTCCATCAGCTGAGAGGAAGGGTTGGCAGAGGCAGTTCGCAGTCCTATTGTATTCTCATCAGCGACAAGGGCAGTAAGACAACAAGAGAACGGCTTGAGGTCATGTGTTCAACGAACAACGGTTTTGTCATTGCCGATGAAGATTTGAAAATGAGAGGACCCGGCGACTTTTTCGGTCACAGACAGCATGGACTTCCGCAGATGTCAATTGCCGATTTTGCCGACACAAAAAGCTTGAACTTTCTCAAAAAATTGCAGACTGCATAATGGACCGTTACGGCGATATCCGAAACGATGAAATACGATTGTTAAAAGCAGAGGTAGACCGCCTGTTTGAGCGTGGCGGACAAAATGCTTTAAACTGAAAAACTATAAATGGGAGAATTAAGTAAATGAGAAAAACCATAACCAAAACACTTTCACTTCTCTGTATGCTTTGCATCATTATCTGTTCCGCTTTCACATCGGCAGGCGCTGCGTCCTATCCTAATGATGTAAAAACCGAGTCGGACTCAATCCTTCTTGTAAATATGGATTCAGGTCAGACCGTGTATGAAAAAGACGCCGACTCAAAGCGTTACCCTGCATCAACAACAAAGATTATGACCTACATAATTGCGGTTGAAAACATTGCCGATCTTGATAATACAAAAATTCCGATTAAGCAGTCGGTTCTTGATGTTCTCAAAAACACAGGCAGTTCCCTTGCAAATGTTGAAAATCATGTCGCAAGAGTATGACTGCAATCGATTTGCTTTACAGCATGATGGTTCCTCGGGTAATGATGCCGCCAATGGTTCTTGCCGATTATATCGGTGAAGGCAATGTTGATAACTTTGTCAAGCTGATGAATGAAAAAGCAAAGGAGCTCGGTTGCGAAAACACTCATTTTGCAAATCCTGACGGACTTCACGATCCCGACCACTATACAACCGCCCGTGATATGTACAAAATCACAACCTATGCGCTCACTCTTCCTCGCTTTGAAGAAATCACAAATACCTGTACATACACTTGTGACGGTGACGATACAGCCCTTGTAACAACCAACTACCTCATTGATGCCAACCGTGGCGGTGAGTATTACTATATGTACGCAAAGGGCATCAAAACGGGTACGACTAACGAGGCAGGCAGATGTCTTGTAACGACAGCGTCGGCAGACGGCTATTCATATATGGCAATTCTCCTTCACGCACCGTATGAGGAAGGTGTGACCGAGGACTACGCAACAATGACCGATGCGGCAGACCTTTTCCGCTGGGCATTGACAAGTCTTGAAATGAACACTGTTGCCACCTCGTCAAAGCCTCTTTGTGAAGTAAAGGTTAACCTTGCATGGGGCAAAAACAGTACATTGCTTTATCCCGAAACCGACCTCAGTGCAATTGTTCCGAAAGACTGCACAGATGAGAATATAATTATTGAACAGGATGTTCCCGAAAGCGTTGACGCACCGCTTGACAAAGGCTCGGTAGTCGGTAAGGCAACAATCTATTACAAAGCAGATGCAAACAGCGAAAAGCAAAAGCTTGCCGAGGTTAATGTTGTTGCAGGCGAAAAGATTGAACGCAGCGGAATTCTCTATGTGTTCAACATCATCGGCACAGTATTTCAGTCCTATTGGTTTATCGTGATTATCGCTCTTATCATTCTCGTTCTCATCATTTACCTTATTATTTCAAAAATTCACGGTAAGCGTAAAAGAAAGAAGAGAAATGTTAAGCATTACCGCAATCTCTGATGCAATAAAAGTGTAATTAAATTGTAAATTTTCTATACTTGAAATTTGGAAACGGTATGTTATAATTATTTTCGGGAATAATTATTCGGAGGTTTTCATATGAAGTGCCCATATTGCAGTTATGAAGAAAGCAAGGTTATCGACTCTCGTTCTGCCGATGACGGCGAAAGAATCCGCAGAAGAAGAGAGTGCCTGAGATGCGGCAAACGCTTTACCACACATGAGGTGATTGAAACTGTTCCGATAATTGTTGTTAAGCGTGATAAATCCCGTGAGGTTTTTGACCGCAACAAGCTTACAGGCGGAATTCTCCGTGCCTGTGAGAAGCGTCCCGTTTCAATTGAACAGATTGAAAATATGGTCAATGATATTGAGGCTCAGCTTCAGTCAAGCCTTGACCGTGAAATCACTTCAAAGCAAATCGGTGAGCTTGCAATGGATCAGCTCAAGAATATTGACGAGGTTTCATATGTCCGTTTTGCGTCTGTTTATCGCCAGTTCAAGGATATTAACACCTTTATGGACGAGCTCAATAAGCTTCTTACTGAAAAGAAATAGCTTCTTATAAAGAATAATTCCGATACTGTACAGCCTTTCTCGGTTGTACAGTATTTTTTGCGATGTACCGCAACTCTCCGTTCGTGCAGATAGTTTGCAATATCAAAAACATACTATGCCCGAGCGTAAGTATAGCGATTGCTTTTGCAATTTTAAATAGAGGAGTTTATCGGATGCCCACAAGTAACAGCAGAATATTTAAGCTAAGAGTGTTGTACGGAAAGCAACCCATGCAGTTAATTAAAAATTATACGAAAAAATCAAAAATGCCTCTTGACTTAAAGTCAACTTCAGGGTGTAATATATTCCTGTAAAGTAAAAAACAAACTGAAAAATAGTAAAAATTCTGAAACAAAGGAGATTTACAATGGCAAAGTTAATTGCATTTTATTCACGAGCAGATGAAAATTATTTCGGCGGTCAGTACCGCTATGTAAAAGTCGGCAACACCGAAAAGGTTGCAAAAATGATTTCAGACCTCACAGGAGCCGATATGTTTAAAATTGAGCAGAAAGTTCCGTATTCCGCAAACTACAAGGAATGTGTTGCTCAGTCGGTTAAAGACCTTAAATCAAAGGCAAGACCCGAACTTGTTTCATTGCCGAATCTTGACGATTACGATGAAATTTATCTCGGCTATCCAAACTACTGCGGAACAATGCCTATGGCGGTTTATACTTTCCTTGAAGCATTTGATTTTACGGGCAAAACAATTCATCCGTTCTGCACTCACGAGGGAAGCGGACTTTCAAACACAGTCAATGATATTAAAAATACTGCCAAAGGTGCAACCGTAACAAACGGACTTTCCTTGTTCGGAAGTGATGCCGATAAGGCAGAAGGCATTGTTAATGATTGGATTAAAAAAATTTAATTACACAGGGAGATAATATTATGAAAATTGCAGACAAGGATGAATTTGAAAAGCAAAATGCATTCGGCACAGGCACTCCCAACACAGCTTATGCAAAGTATTTTATCGGAGAGTCATACCTAAATCCACTCACAAAGCCAGAGGACGGACTTCACCTTTTAAATGTAACATTTGAACCGAGTTGCCGTAACAACTGGCACATTCACCACGCAAAGAGCGGCGGCGGTCAGCTCCTCATCTGTACAGCAGGCGAGGGTTGGTATCAGGAAGAGGGCAAAGAGCTGTAAGCCTTACACCGGGTAAGGTAATCGTAATTCCGGCCGAGGTTAAGCATTGGCACGGTGCTAAAAAGGACAGCTGGTTCTCACACATCGCAACTGAAATGCCGGGCGAAGAATGTTCAAACGAGTGGTGTGAACCCGTAACCGATGAAGAATATAATAAACTCGGTTAATCGAAAGGTGGTTTCTGAATATGAAAAAAGTTATCGTTTATTATTCCTATCGTGCAACACAAAAAGCATTGCCGAGATGATTCAGAAAAGCACGGGTGCTGACATTGCAAGAATCGAAACTGTTGTTCCGTATGACGGAGACTACAACTCGGTTGTAAATCAAGGACAGGATGAAGTGAACAGCGGATATTGTCCCGAAATAAAACCGCTTAATATTGACCTCAGCAAGTATGACGAGGTAATTCTCGGAACACCTGTTTGGTGGTACACTTTTGCCCCCGCAATGCACACATTTCTCAAGGAAAATGACCTTTCGGGCAAGACGGTTTATCCGTTTGCAACCAACGGCGGTTGGATTGGTCACACATTCAAAGATTTTGCAAATGCCTGCGGTACAGCCGATGTAAAGCAGGGGATGAATATCCGTTTTGACGAATCGATTCTGCGTACACCAAAGTCTGAAATTCAAAAATGGATTGATTCAATTAAATAAGCCTTTCTGTAATGCGGTTCTACCGCAAAAATAAAAAAACTGTACAGCCTTTTTCGGTTGTACAGTTTTTGTATATTGAGCAAATAATTTGTTATATGAGTATTGCTATAACTTGTTGCATTGTGTATAATACGATTAAAGGTTAGTGCTTTAAGGGACATTAAAATGCAAAGTAAACGCATTATTACAAACTTTCTTGCCGTTTTGATGATTATGCTATGTGCTTTCCTTTCAGGGTGTGGCTTAGATAATTTGCCTCAAGTCGAATTGATTGATTCCTCAGTATCTCCAAATGGAAAATATACGGTTAATGCTTATCTTTGTTCAGGAAATGCGACTACGGATTTTTCGGTAAGATGTGAGGTAGTGGATTCCGAAACAAGTAAATGCCGTAATATTTATTGGAAATATCATCAGGAAGATGTTTCTTTATACTGGAAATCTGATGAGGTTGTGGTAATAAATGATGTTGAACTTAATGTTTTAACTGATAAATATGATTGGCGAACAGATTGATAATTACATGAACAACAATTTGAATGGGTGGATGATGTTGAATTATACTGCAGCTTATTTTTATTCAGAGGGTAATCCGTTTGGCATAGTTTTTCTAATATTATTGCTTCTGTTTCAATTATCAAAATTGATTGTTTCACATATATTAGATAATCGACAATTTGATTCTGTTGAGGTGGAAACTTCTTTTACAAATAAAAGACAAAACAGAATTAAACATTTTGTTTATGATTCTTTAATGGATTTGCCAAGTAGTAGTTTTGTACTTGTGCTTGACAAAGGAACTAATTTAGTTTCTCCTGCAGTTTATACAAAGCAAAACAACAGAATTTCTATGATTAACCGAAATGCCGAATATACTGCATTTGAACACATTGAACTTTCGGACGATACTTATTCAGGTGAATATACCTTTATCAGAACTTGCAAAGTAAAAGACAAGAAAACAGGTGAACAGGTTCTTTTCGCAGCAGTTCCGAATAGAGAAACGAATATTCTTGCATATTCCGATTCTGCACATAAAGCCGACAAAACCGTAACTTTCGGAAAATTCAGAATATTCTGTTTTGTCGAATCTGAAAACAGTCCCTATACTGATTTGCTTGCTGATTCCGAAAAAATTCATCTTATAGGCTTGAATGAAGTTATAAAAACAAATCCTAAGTCTAAAAAGTAATACAAGATATATGTCACACCTTGAAAACAGGTTCTGTTGCAATGTCACTTGAATGTATGATAAAGGTATGCAATGCCCTTGAAGTTTCTCCCGATGATTTGCTGATTGGTGAATTTGAACTTAATGACAATGCAACAATAAAACAGCTTGCAGAAATAACCAAAAATCTTTCTTCGGACGAAAACAAACTGCTGATAGATTTTGCACTTTTGCTTGAAAAAAACAAACCTAACAGAAATTAAAAAAACCGACAGAATACAATCGCTGTATCTGTCGGCTTATTATTATGCTTAAAAACTAATTCATATTATTGTTTAATTCGTTTGAAGAATTTATTATTTCTCTGATTTCATTTTCGGCTTGTCTGACTTCTTCTAAAAATGCTCTTGATGAAACACGCAACGCACCGTTGCCCAGAATTATCATCTGTTCGAGTGCGTCGGATGTTACAACACGCACCTTGTTGGTTTTGGCAAGCTTGTGAGAGGTTTTCTCAATAAACATATCGGCGGTTTCTGCCTCTTTGGTATATACAATGCTGATATTATTCACGGTTTCAACCTCTCTGTGTTCGCCCTTGACCTTGTACGCATCAAACACGAGAATAAGGTTGCACTTGCTGTAGCCCTGATAGTTGCAGAGAATGTTTATCAGAGCGTGCCTTGCACCGTCAAGACTTCTTTCGGAAAGCTCTTTGAGGTGTTCCCACGCAAAAATAACATTGTAGCCGTCAACAAGCAGATACTCCGTGCCGTCATACACGGGGGATTTTTTATACTTTTCAGCCGCCTTGTCAATTGACGAAACCGACTTGACATGACGCTTTTCGGGAGCGTGTTTTCTGCGTGTCACAGGACCGTAGGTCTGTTCAAAAATCTGCATAAGCTCCTTGTCGAGAGCAAAAATATCGTCCTGAGTTTTGCACTTTGCAAAAGCGTTTTCGCTGTTTGTGCAGATTTCATCGTCTTTCGGAGCATCGAGAACACTCGGCAGATGCATATGCTCGCCGACCTCATTCCACGGCACATTGTAGCCTGCTCCGTGAGAACAGAACACAGAACCGCATGGATTGTCAACATCGGCATCGCAATCGTAGCCGATTTGTGCAATAACTTCATCGCTGTTGTGGCACGGCTCATAGCCTTTAAGACTGCACGAAAGTCTGCCTCTGCCGTGAGTGTACTGCATAACTTCTTTTGTATAGTTGCCCATTTCGGACACGGGTGCAGTACCCGTGAGAACGGAATTTTCTCCCTTGGCTTCCGGAGAATTGAAAGTACCGCTCATCCGCTGAATATCTGACATTGCCCGTCCCACATTTTCGTTAGGCACTTCAAGCGTGAAATCATAAACAGGCTCAAGCAGAATGCTCTTTGCCGAGCGTAGTCCCTGTCTTACGGCACGGTAGGTTGCCTGTCTGAAATCTCCGCCCTCGGTATGCTTTGCGTGAGCTTTTCCCGAAACAAGCGTGATTTCAATATCTGTAATCGGCGAGCCTGTCAGCACACCGAGATGTGTTTTTTCGCAGAGGTGAGTAAGAATCAGTCTTTGCCAGTTGCGGTCGAGCAAGTCCTCTTTGCAACGGGAATTTATTGTAATTCCGCTGCCACGCTTTGCAGGTTTCAAAAGGAGGTGAACCTCTGCATAGTGTCTTAACGGCTCAAAATGACCGACACCCTCGACCGTGTTTTCGATTGTTTCTTTATAGATTATACTGCCTGTACTGAACGATACATTCATACCGAAACGCTCTTTTATTATGCACCTCAGCACCTCAAGCTGAATTTCACCCATAAGGCGGATGTGGATTTCACCGAGTCTGCTGTTCCACACAACATTTAGCTGAGGATCTTCGTTTTCAAGCGTTTTCAGCTTTGTGAGAGCCGTGTGGGCGTCTGTCCCGTCCTCTAATTCAACCTTGTAAGTCAGAACAGGTTCGAGTACGGGAACTCCGGAATTTTTCTCAACACCCAAGCCGTCACCCGATGAAGTGAATGTTATTCCCGTTACCGCACAAACGGTTCCTGCAACAGCTTCCTCAACGGCTGTGAATTTCTCGCCTGAATAAATTCTTATTCTGTTTACCTTTTCGGCATTGGTATTTTTTTCGCTTTGGAGAATTTCACGCACTTTAAGACTTCCGCCCGTAATTTTCATAAATGTAAGGCGGTTGCCCTGATTGTCCTCTGCAATTTTATAGACCTTTGCACCGAATTCATCACCGTAAGAGGGCATAACCGTGTATTCGTCAAGCAGATTCAAAAATGCCTTTACACCGTCAAGTTTGAGTGCCGAACCGAACATACACGGAAAGATTTTGCGTTCCTTAATCGCACCTGTTATGTCGGTCTTTTCGACGGCATCTGTTTCATAATATTTTTCAAGAATTTTTTCATCACATACGGCAACACTTTCACGAAAGCCGTCGGAGTTCGGATAGGTAAAATCAACGCAGTTTTCGTCAAGCCCTGTACGCAGCTGTGCCATAACGGAAAGCTTGTCCGCACCGTCAAGATCCATTTTGTTGACGAAGATAAAACACGGCACATTGTACTTTTTTAGCAGCTTCCAAAGTGTGCAGGTGTGACTCTGAACGCCGTCAGTTCCGCTGATTACAAGAATTGCGTAGTCAAGCACCTGAAGTGTACGCTCTGCTTCTGCCGAAAAATCAACATGACCGGGTGTGTCGAGCAGAGTAAATTCCGTGTTGTTGTACTTCATAACCGCCTGTTTTGAAAAAATTGTAATTCCACGGTCACGCTCAAGCGAAAAAGTGTCGAGAAACGAATCCCTGTGGTCAACCCGACCAAGCTTTGTTATGTTGCCTGAGGAGTACATCAGAGCCTCTGAAAGCGTAGTCTTTCCCGAATCGACATGAGCCAGAATACCGACTGCAATTTTTTTCATCTTATCACCATACCAGAAAATTTATATATTTCTTTTAGAGAATTGTTTCCATACCGATTTTTTGAACCTTAAAACCGATACGCTCGTAAAATTTCATTGCACCGTCATTGCCTGCCCACACATTTAGCGTAACATTATAGCAACCGCTTTTTCGGGCAAAATCAATAACATGGTTATACAGCTTTGTGCCGATATGCATCCCTCTTGTATCCTCGTCAACACACAAATCATCAATATACAGGGTTTTTATATTTGTGACCGACTTGCTTTCAAGATTTTGTTTGAAAATACAAAAAGCATATCCTTTTACTTTTCCGTTATGTTCTGCAACAAAAATCGGCTTTTGCTCATCAACAATTATTCGCTCAAGCTCCTCGTCTGTGTATTTCTTCTCACCGACTGTAAAAAGGTCTGGGCGGATATCGCTGTGAATCTTGTGAACCTCTAAAAGGAGCTTGTCAAGCTGCGGTATGTCTTTAAATTTTGCCCGTCTTATTGTTACTTCACACATAATTTCATCTTCCAATCATATAAAAAATACCTTGTGCAATTTCGTTTTGCCGAAACCTTCAACATTTATTTTACCACATTAAAAAATTAATGTAAACAAAGCAAAAAGGCTTGCGACCAAAATTGACCGCAAACCTTTTCGGGAGTAAATATGAACGAAAGTAATTATCAGTTTTATGTTGTTATATAAGATTTTTGTAAAGCTCTTAAATTTCTTCAACACTTGCAGAATAAATCCGTTTGTTTTATTATACGCCTATATATCTAAAATTTCAAGAACCATTTTAACATTTCTATGTCTTTTGCTGTCATTTGCATTAAAAACTTGTACTTTGCAAAAAGAATGGTATAATATAATCAGAATAAAATTTACATAACCAAGGAGTTGACATATATGTATGAAGAAATTTATGCTCAGGCAAAACAGGCTTGTAATGAGCTTTGCGATGTTGCCAAGCTTAAAGAGGGCAGTATTGTTGTAATCGGCTGTTCTTCAAGCGAGGTTGCAGGCGGAACTATCGGACACAATTCAAGTCTTGAAACCGCTCAGGCTGTTTTCAAGGGTATATACGAAGTGCTTTGCGAAAGAAAAAATTTACCTTGCCGCACAATGCTGTGAACACCTCAATCGTGCAATCATCGTTGAGCGAGAGGCTGTTCCGAACGCTGAAATCGTGAATGTTGTTCCACAGCCAAAGGCAGGCGGTTCGTTTGCCACAACAGCATACAAAACATTCAAAGATCCCGTTGCACTTGAAGAAATCAAGGCTGACGCAGGTCTTGACATCGGCGGAACACTTATCGGCATGCACCTTAAAAGAGTTGCCGTACCCGTAAGACTCGGCATTGACCATATCGGACAGGCAATTCTGCTTGCCGCAAGAACCCGTCCTAAATTCATCGGCGGTTGCCGTGCCGTTTATGACGACAGCTTTTAATTTTATTACAATTGACGGGCGGCAGTTTTCGGACTGTCGCCTGTTTTTTTATTACTGCTTATTAAAATTTCAACATATTACCTTGTTTTCCGCAAATTTGCGACATACAATATCAAAGAAAAGTTTGCATTTTTCACTAACTGTGGTATAATCTAATGAGATAATTTTTTTCTGGAGGTACTATGAGCGGTATAATTGTTTCTGTTATTGTCCCCTTTCTTGAGAGCAATAACAAATTAATAGATACTCTGTCATCAATATCCGAGCAAAAGAATATTAATCAAGAGAACATTGAAGTGCTTATTGTTGACGCAACAGACAAAACTTCAGGCAAAATTGCAAGCGGCAGTATGTCAATGTGCAAGGTGATTTATGCAAAGTCGGTTAAAAGCTTTGCCGATGCCTGCAACCTTGCTGCGTCAAAAGCAACAGGCAAATATATCACGGTGTGCAATTGCGGCGACACTTTCAGCGATAACTATTTTGAAAGCTGCATTAAGGTGTTCGACAAAAATGAAAAAATTCCTTTTGTTGCCGGTCACAGATTTTGCGTAAACCCTGTTTTCAGAGAGAAAAAGGAATTTAGACTTAACAAAGGTCAGATTGAATCAAGCGTTGTCAGCCTTTTTGATAATCCCAACCTCATCAATCTTGAGCTTACGGGTACTTTTTACAGAACTGAAATTTTCAAATCATACAAAATGAACAACAAGCTCAAGTACGAAAGCGCAGACGATTTTGCACTCAGAATTCAGCTTGATTATCCGGAGTATGTATATCTTGATGAGATTGAATTTGACTACTTTATGCCTGTAAGCGATGACTTTATGTACTATGTTCCCACAAACTACAAGGACTGGTACACAGATTCGCTTAACAACTTCTTGAAGCCTCTCATCAATGACAGCAAGGACAGGGACGGAAATATTCCGCTGTTTATTCAGTTCTATATTGTTTTCAATATCACAACAAAGTTCCTTGCAAATATGAACAACCGTAACAAGCGTAATATGAACGATGAAGAGCTTGCGGTTTTCTTTGAAACAGCAAGAGAATGTTTTAAGTTTGCAAATGACGGTTTTGTTCTTAACAAAGACAAGTATGTTTCTCTCGGCTACAGCGAGGAAGCCGCCGAGATGTTCTATATGATAAAGCACAATTGTGTTTTCAAGGATATGCCTTTTGAATATTCCGAGGGCAAAAAAGAGGTTTACCTCAACTGCAACAATGTCTATATTTCTAAGCTTACAGACCAGAGAGTCGGTATGCATGTTATGGACTACCGTGACGGCAAGCTTGTTATTGACGGCTCGTTCAGACAGGTTTTTGACCTTGAAGATTTTGAGCTTTATGTTCAGTTTGGCGACAAAAGACAGGTTCTTACAAACACAGACCGTTATTCTCTGACAAAATATTTCGGCATCAGTGCGTACAAGAAATTCACCTTCCACCTTGAGCTTGAGCTTGATCCCGAAAAGCCTCAGCAGACGGTTGCATTCTTTGCAAGATACAAGGATTCAATTATTCCGCTCAAGCTTTCATTCCTGCACCATTGGTCTAAGTTTACAATCAAGCCAAAGAACTCCTACTGGAGATTCAACAAGTATGTTGCCTATATTGACAAATCAAGCACAATTGTAATCTGCCACGCATCTGCTATGGATACATTCAAGAGAGAACTCAAGTTCCTCCCCTATGTTTTCATGGAAAGTAAACGCAGCTTCATTACAAGAATTCAGTATTGGCTTACAAGACCTTTTTTCAAAAACAAGAAAATCTGGCTCATGTACGATAAGCTGTACAAGGGCGGTGACAGCTGTGAATATCTTTACAGATATTGTGCAGACAAAAAGGACGGCATTTCAAGATACTATATCATTGACAAAAACACTTCCGATTACAAGCGACTAAAGGCTGACGGACTCAAGCCTGTCAAGAACCGTTCATTCAAGCACAAAATGCTGTTTCTCAATACCGATATTGCGCTCATTACAAACTCAAATGTATTTCCGTTCAACGGCTACAGTATGGATCGTTCAAGATTCATCAGAGGTTTGTGCAACTTTCCTTCAATGTGCTTACAGCACGGACTTTCGGTTCAGAAGTGTGCAATGGCTCAGCAGAGAATTGTTGACAACACACAGATGTACTTCCTTGCGTCAAAGTATGAGTACAAAAACCTGAGCAACCATGTTTACAACTATCAGGATTTTGACATTCTCAAGATGACAGGCATCGGCAGATATGACGGACTTATCAATAATGATAAAAAGCAGATTCTGCTTTCACCCACCTGGCGTATGTACAATGCAATGCCTGTTACAACAAGCGAGGGTGAACAGAGAGCTTACAATCCCGAATTCAAGCACACAACCTATTATAAAATCTACAACGACCTTATCAATAATAAAAAGTTGATTGATACGGCAAAGCGTACAGGCTACAAGATTAAGTATGTTCTTCATCCGATTTTAAGCTCACAGGTTAACGACTTTATCCCCGATCCGTATGTTGAGGTTGTTTCATCGGTTGGCGATTTCAACTACGAAACAGCTTTTCAGGAGTCAAGCCTTATGGTAACAGACTATTCGGGCGTTCAGTTTGACTTTGCTTATATGAAAAAACCGCTTGTATATTTTCATCCGTCACAGCTTCCTGCACACTATGATGACGGCGGATTCTTCTATGATACAATGGGATTCGGAGAAATTTGTACCGAAAGCGACCAGCTTGTTGACCTGCTCTGCGAGTACATGGAAAACGGCTGTAAAATGAAGCCAAAGTATGTTGAAAGAGTTGAAGATTTCTATCAGTTTGACGATCACAACAACTGTGAAAGAATTTACAACGAAATCATCAAGTATCAGCAACAGGTTAACAAAGACAAATTAAAATAATATTTAAGCGGTCAGTTTTTTGCTGACCGTTTTTGTTTTGCCAATACTCCTCAAACTCAATATACTTTTATTGTTTTTTGTACATATGTACAAATTTTGTATATATTGTTTAAAAATTACTTGTTTTTCTCTTGAAATACTACACCGCATAAATTGTTATAACAGGCAAATTATGGTATAATTGGTACTTGTAGCAATGTTGCAAATTTTACGAAAATTGTTAAGAAAACGAAGTTCCTGTCAGAAATTGACAGACACAAATCCCGTACTTTTGGGGATTTCCGTTTACGGAGGATTTAAAAATGAGCAAAATCAAACGACAGTCTGGTATTGAGTTACTGCGAATTATTGCGATGATACAGATAATTTTTTTGCATGCGTATCAGTACGGATTTCTTCATGACGCATCAAAGGCCGCAGGCGATATTGACGGTACATTGGTGACATTTGTATGGTCATTATGCAGAACACCTGTTGATGTATTTATTATGATAAGCGGCTACTTCATGATAACCTCGCAGTTTGATATAAAAAAGACCATACGGCGTGGCGGAAAAATCTACGGTGCAATGATTTTTTACTCGATTATACTTTCGATAATTTTCTTCATAAGCGATCCGTCGCTCATAAATATAAATTCAGTTATAAAGGCGTTCACTCCGCTAATGTCACGAACTTGGTATTTTCTGAGCAATTATTTGATTATTCTTCTGCTCAGCCCATTTCTCAACAAAATGCTTGCGTCACTTTCTAAAAAACATTACCTCTACTTTATGGGAATTGTTTTTGTGGCAGTAAGTCTATGGTCAACGCTTGCGGAAATTCACGGAATAAACAATGTGATCAGCGTCAACAAAATACTTGATCCTTATATGGGCAAAAGTCTTGGCGGATTCCTTTTGATGTACATAATCGGCGGTTATCTGAGGTTGTTTGTAAAGCAGAAACCGCTTGAGAAAAGAAAACCGAATTTCCGCTATCTCGGCATTTTCGTCGGCCTTTGCGTATTAGATTTTGTATTGGCATCTGTTTTTCCACAATACAAGCCGGCATTCGGTATGTTCAACAACCCGATTGTCCTCGCCGAATCGGCGATGTTGGTTCTCTTTTTCAGAGATTTCAATTTCAGCTCAAAATTTGTCAATACAGTAGCCGGCACAACGCTCGGTATATATGCAATCCACGAAAATCCGTATGTTCGTGATTGTCTGTGGAATGTTGCAAACTTCAGCAATAAGCACCTCTATGACACCCTGATTTACATTCCGATTGTATTTATAACAATCCTCCTCATATTCGCAGGCTGTTGCGTAATTGAGCTTTTAAGACTTAAACTCTTCGAATTTGTCGGCAATAAAATCAACGCCCGCAAATCCATAACATCCGGCAACCGCTGTACAAAATAATATATCTTATAAAAAACAACACCGACAGATTAGGCCAAAAGCTAACCTGTCGGTGTTTTTATTATTCAAAATATTTTCCGCTGCCCTTCATTTCTGTTTTAATGAAGTGCGACATAATTTTGCCGAGATATTTTTTCATCATTTTGTTATAGCTTTCGGGGTTGACTTCACCGCCGTATGCCATAACATCAAATGTTATTTTCGCCTCAACAATCTTTGCATTCAGCCTTAAAAATCCGCAACGCTGATAGAATTTATAACGGCTCATTCGCTGTTTTTGATTGGGAGCATTTTCTTCTTCAAGCTGTTCAATTGCAAGAAAAATCTTTTTGCCCTTATACAAATTTTTAAATTCATCAAGCACGGCAACTCCGATTCCGTGTCCCCTCTCCTTTTCGGAAATTGCATAGTAGTACACATAGACAACTTCGCCGTCCGTGATTGCATAGATAAGTCCAATCCACTTTTCTTCATCATAAATTGCGTAGAAATCTGCACCCTCATTCTTTGATTTTTTCATCAAAAGCCAAAACGGTACTCTCTCAACGGCAGGAAATGCGGAAAGGTATAATTCTTTTACAGATTTATAATCACAAATTTGTTTTGTGACTTTTTTAAAGCAAATCATAAAAATCCCTTTCGTTATTATAATCACAGGGAATATTGTACCACATAAAGGATTAATTTGCCACAACAGTTTTCGTCTTTGAAAGTTTTCTTATTTTAACATAATAAACCGCAATCATAAGGAGCATACTTCCTGTCCATGCGGCAGGACCGGCAACACAGATTGATGCGTAACCTATTACAGAACTGAAAATGACAGGCGCCATAATTCGCATAACAACTTCGATAAGCGAACCGATCATAGGCACAATGCCGTTTTTAAGTCCCTGAATTGTTCCACGGTATATAAACAGCATTGCAAGCGACCACTCAAACGGGCAGTTCCAGAAGATAAACTGAACGGAATAATCAATAGTCTGCTGTGAGCTTCCGCTTGTGAAGATTCCTGTTATCGGCTGAGCAAAAATCATTGAAACCGCACCGATTACAATTGAATATACAATGCAAATTAACAGGCAGAAATTGACGCCTTTTTTGATTCTGTCATATCTTCCTGCGCCCTCGTTCTGACCTGCAAATGTTGCGATAACCATACTCATTGAGTTCATCGGATTCTGGATGAGGAGCTGGACACGGTTGCCGATTGTGTAGGCGGCAACGGCATATGAACCGAACTGATTTACGAAATACTGCAAAACCATCATTCCGATTGAAATTACTGAGTTTTGAAGTCCCATCGGGAAACCGACTTTTAGCTCGTCCCGTACAGTTAAAGTCAAATTTTTAAAGCTGTTTTTGTTCGGCAAGAGCATTTTCACCTTGAAAAAAATGTACACACAACAGAGAACTGCCGACACAAGCTGAGAGATTACCGTTGCAATTGCCGCACCCGAAACATCCCACCTGAACACTATGATAAATAACAGGTCAAGTCCCACATTCATTACGGATGAAAAGAGCAACAGATAAAGCGGAGTTTTGCTGTCACCAACCGAACGCAGAAGTGATGCCGTAAGGTTGTAGAGCATTGTTGCGGGGATTCCGAGGTAAATTATTGTAAGATATCTGCTTGCATAATCGAATGTATCCGAGGTTGTTCCGAGCATTGTAAGCAGCGGATTAACAAGAAGTACAAACAAAACAGTAAGCACAACAGCCGACACAACGCCGATTATTATGTGGGCGGCAACGCTCTTTTTCACCCGTTCCATATCGTTTGCACCGAAATGCTGTGAAGTGATTACCGAACAGCCGGCGGAAAGTCCTATGAAAAATCCGAGTGCAAAAAAGTTGAGCGAACTCGTTGAACCGACAGCCGCAAGCTTGATTTCACCGAGAGTCTGACCGACAATCAGCGTATCGACAACATTGTAAAGCTCCTGTAAAAGGTTGCCGATTATTACGGGAATAGCAAAAAGCAAAATCTGACTGAATATTTTTCCCTGCGTCAGATTTCGTACAGACCTTGAATTAGCCATAGATATGCACACTTCTTTGTTAAAAATTATTGCAGAAAACAAACTGTAACTACAATATCCTTAATTTCGTATGAATTATAGCACAACAGAGTGAAAAAGTAAATCATACAATTCTAAAAAATACAAAGACTTTTTGCGACAAAAACTTTGCAAAATGCACATAGATTTCAGCTCGGAAAATAACGATTGCAATTATTTTATTTGCAATGCAAAAATATTGTTTCAAGCTATTTTCAATACTTTTTCGGTGCGGAATTTGTTAGTCAAATGACAGTATTTCACCGAAGTCGATGTCCTCATAGTCGAGCGAGCTGTAAATGTCTGTATCGTTAGACTTTTTATGAATTTCGTAATCATCACAGTCTTTGTCAAGGCTGTAGAGCATAGCTTCTCGTGTTAATGCGGCGTAGTCACTGTCGCTGAGAGAAAGCAAAGCACCCACAAATTCTTCTTTTGTAAAGCCATGGAAAATCAATTCCTCATTATCAAAAATAAAGTTTATAGCCTGTTCAATAACCTCATCGTTACCAAACCTGAACACAACCGGAAGCCAAGCCATTTGCTCATCCTCATCATAAGGAATAGCCCTGATATAATCAGAAAAAGTTTTTTCATCAAAGTGCTCTGCAATAATATCTGCCTGCTCTACTCGTTTGAAAGATGTAAAATCTTCAGCGGATTCAGCAGAATATTCTGTATAATCAGTACTCCAGTTAAGCTGACTTATATATGCGTGGAAAACTACAAAAAGGGTAAAATCATTTACCACATTGCCGGTTTCTTTCCAAGTTACTGTTACACATGGCACACTAAAATCTCGAATAGAGTAGAAGCTGTCATGGGTATCAATACCTTTGTATTCAAACGAAACAATTTTATCATTTGCATTTTCATTGTAAGGGAAAAGGTTTGTTTCCAGCTCTTTATAAAGTTCTGCTTCAATTTTTGATAACAACGCAGGAATTTCATATTTTGACACACATAACATATCTGGCATAAAATCTGGCATAAAAATCACCTTAAAAAAATTATTCAACGCACCGCTTTGCCGGCATAGCAGCTTTGTTGTGCTATAAGAATACAATAAAACTTTTAATTGCACAATGTATTTTCAGCAACAATTTTTTCAATGGTAAAAGTTTAGCTAAATGGTAAAATTGACTATACTATGGAAGAGCTGCGTTTGTGTAATGGGCAGAGAGCTTTGTGCAATACACAGAAAATTTGGCGATTTAATTGTATAAAATTACTCCCGGCACTGCTGATTAATGCGGTGTCGGGAGCTGCTTTTTATATATGAAGATGTTTGAGTACCGGAAAAAATTTCTTTATCTTGCACCAAAGAAGTATAAAACCCGAGCAGGCAAGAATGTCAACTATTGTCATAATCCACCAACAATAGCTTATACTTTGCAGTACAGGAGTATTGCTCCAAATTTGGTTTGAATAGCTGTTTACCGCATAATTGAGTGCCATAATAATTATGGTGTTCTTACCTAAAAAAGATAAAAATTTAAAATTATTCACATATTTGTAGCAGATAAAGAGTATTGCAGAGGAAACTGTAACCCCCCCCCAAATGTAAGAAAAGTGTTGTTTAAGGTGTTGTTGCAGAGGTCAACTCTTGGGTTTGTTACTATGCATAATGCACCGAGAGCTATCATAGAAAATATAAAAGATATACCATGGGTGATATTTTTCAGCAGATTTGATTCTTTGATTTTAAGTCCTATGAACATAAATGCCATACCGATTAGAGCAACATTGATGTGCCAAGGTAATTGAATATGTATAAATAAGTACAAGATATAGTCAAGCGTTACAGACAATATACAGATAACTGTCTGTACGGCTGTGCTGTTTATTTAGGCAGATAACATCTTTTTTGATGCTATCTGCTTTTACTTTTGTCCTTGTTATGCTGTGATTGATTTTCTTGTTTGTGGGATATAATTTTTGCGTTTTGATTTATCTGCTTTCTTGATAGAGGTGATTTTGTTTTACATACATCATTCCACGACAATGATTTGCAATCCCACATTTTATTTGGAATTACTTCCTGTGCAAATGGGACTATAAATTCATACAAGTAATTGTAAACAGTATTAAAATCAGGTTTTCCTTCAATACCCTTTAATTTGTTGTATGCGTGTTCAATTTCAGCTTCTTTATTATGGAAAGCATCAAATGATTTTATTTCCCTTCCTGCTCTTTTGCAAATATCAGAAATGTCCTTAGAATACACTTCCACACATTTAGATAACAGGAAAACATCTAATACATCTTTGGCTCTGTTTTTATATATAGCTTCTCCCGACAAGACACAAATCTTATCAGCAAAATTTCATTTGGAAGTACTCCTCTGATTTTAGTTTGTTCATAATAATAGGTTTTGCTGTCAATCAACGGCTTAATGTCTATATCCATAGTAATAAATTTTCTGCCTGTGTTTTTATCAATAACACTTATACCGGCAGATTGTTTTTCTCCGTATTGCCGTGACGCAACAGCTTTATAGCATCTTTGTAAATCGCCAAAACTGTTATTTAAAGAATCAACTAAATAGTCCATAGACGGGGGTTGACCAATCCAATTCGCATCAATATCTTTCGTGGTTCGTTGAACTGAGCTAAGACCACTCTCGTTTAAAATCAGTTTAGTTATCAGACCGCCCTTGAACACAATAGGAATATCAGAGGTGGTTATTTGTCCGAGAATTTCGTACATCAGTTTTTCCTGTTCAGTCATATTACTCCTCACAATAATATTCTATCGCCATCTGCTTCACTTGATTAAAAACATCTCTGTTTTCAGGTTTAATTTTAAGATTGTCAAATGATTCATTGTTGGCGAAATAATAATTGCTCAATGCTTCAAGAAAAGCAAGCTCATCTATGTTGTCATAATCAGAAAGCATATCGTTTATAGTCTGATTAACAGTTGTACATAAAACACCGTCAAAATTGAGATACTCAATATCGTCAAATGAATTGACAATATGATATTCAATGTTATCAAATTGTCCCTCGTTCTGAGCATACACCTGTATCTTAGATTCATTGACATAACCATTGAATAATTCAAGGTACTCAAGTGCCGAAACTCCGCACAGGATTAAATCCGTACCTTGAACCACATCTTGTAACCAATCGACATTAGAAAGATATCGTGTACTTGTAATTGACATCATAAATATCACCACACTTCATTTTCTTTACATATTATTATATGTCAAAATCGGCAAATTTGCAAGTTTTAAGAACAACAAAAAAGAGCCGTTCAGAGCCATCTGAACGGCTGCTTTTTAAATTAATGGGTTTACCCAGTGCCACGCTTGCGTGGTACAAACAACCATCCGCTATGTGGGTGGGCATATTTTTTTCTGCAATATTCGTCAGAGATATTTTAAAGCTATTTAAAAATATTTTTAAATAGTTCTTGACTTTTCAGTAAATCAGGCTATAATAAAGCTACAAGCTATTTAAAATATTTTTTAAATAGCTGTGATAGGACTTTGTGTGGAGGTATCTGCTTGTCACTGAACGGTACACTTAAAGCACTTTCAGATCCGATAAGAAGAAATATTCTGACAATGCTGAAAGGCAAGAAAATGATTGCAGGCGACATTGCCGAAGAACTTGGAATTTCACCTGCATCGCTTTCATATCACCTCAATCTGTTGAAGAAAAACGACCTGGTGATTGAATCAAAAGAAAAAAATTATGTTTATTATGAGCTTAACACAACCCTGTTTGACGAACTCATAATGTGGCTTAAACAATTTTAGGAGTTGATTTTATGAAAAAGCTGAATAAAATTATGCTTGCACTTTCCATATTGCCCACTTTGCTTACTTCCGTATTTTTATTCTTTATGAATGACACCGTTCCCATGCACTACAACGCAAGCGGTGCTGTTGACCGTTACGGTTCAAAATACGAAAACTTCATTCTCCCAGCAATCATTCTGTTTATGTACGCATTTTACATGGTGTATACCAAGATATATACTAAATACAGCACAAACAGCGTTGAAAAGATAAATAACAATGTAAAAATCACTGCGATACTTGTGACATCAATCATTGCGGCTTTCAATATTCTTCAATTGATGTTTCTCATTCTGGCAATTTTAAAGCCCGACAGCACAACTTTTACAGATAATGTGCCGTTCATTATAAATACGGTTATGGGTTTAATGTTGATTATTGCAGGCAACTTTCTTCCGAAAACAAAACGAAATTCGTTTATCGGAGTAAAAACCTCATGGACTCAAAGCAGTGACTTGGCGTGGTATGAATCAAACCGAGCGGCGGAATTGCCTTTGTAGTTACCGGAGTTTTGACAATCATTGAAAGCTCATTCATAAAGGGAATCAATTCAACAATTATTATGGTTGCAATTCTTCTGATAAGCATTGCCGTTGCCTACATCTATGCGTATGTTAAAGTGAAAAAATCCGCTTAATCAAGCACAAAACCGCTGTCGGGATTAAACCTGACAGCGGTTATTTTTGAAATATTTACTTATAAATATTCACTAAAATTACTGCTCTGCTTTTTCAGGGAGCGACAAAGCTTTGCCTTTATCATTTTTCTTTGTCAGCGGAGTCATACTCTTTGCACAAATCATCATAGTTGACGCATTATGCAAAAATGCCGAAACCGACGGCTGAATAACGCCCATAAAGCCTGAAAGCAAAAGTGCCGAATTGAAAGCAATTATGAAACGATAGTTTTTGTTGATTCGTTTCATAAGGTCTTTGCTCAACTTGCGAACACGCACAAGCGCACGCAAATCAGAGCCTTTTATGGTAATATCCGCAGTTTCACGGGCAATGTCGGACGCATCGTTCATTGCAACCGAAACATTTGCGGCGGCAAGTGCCGGAGTATCGTTGATACCGTCACCGACCATAATTACCTTCTGACCGTTCTGTTTCATTTCTTCAACATATCTGTGCTTGTCCTCGGGGAGAACCTGACACTTATAGTCGGTAATTCCGAGCATTGCGGCAGTCGCCTTTGCGGCTCTGTAGCTGTCGCCCGTGAGCATAACAACATTCTTTATGCCCTGTTTTTTGAGCATATCAATTGCCTGTTTTGCTTCTTTTCGAGGCGGATCGCTGATGCACAATGCACCCGAAAGTTCACCGCCGATTGCAAGGTAAAGCACGGAACATGAGCCGGATTTTTCGTCAATAATATTCTGCTGTTCCTTTGTAACGGTAACATTCTCGTCCTCAACAACAAAATGCTTACTGCCGATTATTGCACGCTGACCGTGAAGTGTTGTTGCAATACCGTGGGCAACAACATACTCAACCTCTGTATGCTCCTCGGAGTGAGAAATTCCTCGTTTTTCAGCACCGATTACAACGGCATTTGCTACGCTGTGCGGAAAATGCTCCTCAAGACAGGCTGAGATTCTGAGAACCTCGTCCTCGGTATAATCGCCGAATGCAACAACCTTTTCAAGAACAGGCTCTGCGTTTGTGAGCGTACCTGTCTTGTCAAACACGATTGTGTCAGCATTTGCAAAAGCCTCAAGATACTTTCCGCCCTTGATTGTAATATCGTTGTCAGCCGCCTCTTTGACAGCCGAAATTACGGCAATAGGGGTTGACAGCTTGATTGCACAGGAGTAGTCAACCATAAGAAGTGAAACTGCCCTTGTAATGTTTTTTGTGAAGATAAGAGTTGCGAAAAATCCGATAAAGCTGAACGGAACAATTCTGTCGGCAAGAGTTTCGGCACGGCTCTGAACACCTGCCTTGAGTTCCTCGGAATTGCTGATAAGCTCAATAATCTTGCTGATTTTAGTATTTGACGCAAGCTGACGGACTGTTACAACAATACTGCCCTCTTCGATTACCGTACCTGCATAAACGGAAATTCCCTCACGCTTTAATACAGGCAACGGTTCGCCTGTCATTGACGACTCGTTTACGGTTGCCTCACCGTCTGCAACAACACCGTCAACAGGAATAACCTTGCCTGTCTGAACACGGATTTTGTCGCCGACACGCAGATCCTCAATCGGAATGAGAACATCACCGTCATCTGTAACAAGCCATACCCTGTCGGTCTTGATTGCGAGGCTGTCTGTGAGAACCGCCTTTGTCCTTGCGTGAGTATATTCTTCAAGCAAGCCCGATATTCTGAGCATAACATAACCGTTGCGGCTGTTTTGAACTTGCGTTGACACAAGCATGCCACAACAGATGCACCGTCAAGCACAATCTAACGGTAAGTTTACCGTTTCCAAAGAGTTTTGAGAGCCTTTTTAATATATTTTGCACTTCTGTAAAGAGTGATTGCCGTTCTTATCGGA
>ENA-OQHY01000245-OQHY01000245.1-human-gut-metagenome-genome-assembly--contig:-NODE-245-length-31881-cov-8.978680_pt1 | contig 31881 bp, 34 predicted proteins | sample MGYA00242570_ERZ504733 | MGnify/ENA primary metagenome ERZ504733 (study PRJEB26092, sample SAMD00036219) | human gut metagenome | host: Homo sapiens | study: EMG produced TPA metagenomics assembly of... | reverse complement strand
CTCGAATATACATCTGCAGTATCATATTCATCATCATATTCGTCGTCATCATCGTAACCGTTACGGCAAAAAAATAAGGAGAACAAATGAGCAACGAATATGAAACTCTCATGCGCTGTGTGCGCAGCGTGAGGACGAAAACAGATTTTGTGCCGAAAGTAGCACTGGTACTAGGGTCCGGTCTGGGTGATTATGCGTCGCAGCTTCGCGTGGAGGCCGCGGTGGATTATCATGAGATCGAGGGATTTCCGGTATCTACGGTGCCGGGCCATACCGGGCGCTTTGTGTTTGGTTATGTCGGGGATGTGCCGGTTGTGTGCATGCAGGGACGTGTGCATTATTATGAAGGATATTCCATGACGGAAGTGGTACGGCCGATCCGGCTGATGAAACTTCTGGGGGCAGAAGTTCTGTTTTTGACAAATGCAGCGGGCGGAATCCAGCTGGGCATGAAGGCGGGGGATCTGATGCTTCTTACCGGGCAGATTGCAAGTTTTGTTCCGTCGCCGCTCATTGGAGAAAATATAGAGGAACTGGGACCGCGGTTTCCGGATATGAGCCGGATTTATGATTATGATTTACAGAAAATCGCAAAAAAATGTGCGGCAGAGACCGGGGCGGATTTAAAAGAGGGAACGTATCTGCAGTTTACCGGGCCGGCCTATGAATCTCCACAGGAGGTGGCAATGGCGCGTACACTCGGAGCAGATGCCGTAGGAATGAGTACGGCATGTGAGGCTGTGGCGGCGAATCATATGGGGATGCGGATTGTGGGAATTTCCTGTATCTCGAATCTGGCATGCGGCATTTCGCCACAGCCATTGTCCCATAAGGAGGTGCAGGAAGCAGCCGATGCGGTGGCTCCGGTATTTCAAAAGCTTGTAACACAGATGATAAAGGAGATAGGAACAACATGCAGGTAATTTTTATACATCACAGCTGTTTTTTGATTGAGGTGGATGATCTGGTGCTGATTTTTGATTATTTCGGTGGGGATCGTGTCAATGGATTCCATTTTACTGGAAAGATTCCGGATTACGCACCGGATACAAAAATCTATATGTTTGCCAGCCACAAACATCAGGATCATTTTGACATGGATATTCTGCGCTGGAGTGAAAAATATACCAATATACATTATATTTTATCCAAGGATATCCGCATCAGTCCGCATTTTCTGCAAAAGCATGGAATTGACCCGGGGGTGCGGAAAAAAGTGACGTTTGTTTCCGCAAACAACCATTATGAAGTGGATGATCTAAAGATCCAGACCCTGTTGTCTACCGATGCAGGAGTGGCATTTTATGTGAATGTGCGTGGGGTGAGCATCTTCCATGCAGGAGATTTAAACGACTGGAAGATGGAACATGTGGGAGAACTTATAAACGGCAAACAGGAACGCACTTTCCGGCACGAGATCCGTAAGCTTGCGGACAAGCCGGTCAATTTTGCGTTTGTCCCGATGGATCCGCGGCTGGGACCGTATCAGACACTCGGGATTGATTTTGTGCTGAAAAACACCGATGCAGAATTGTTTTCCCGATGCATATGTGGCAGGATTATTCTGCAATCAGGGAATACAAAAAACACATTACAAATCTTGGAATGGCAGACCGCGTAATTGAAATTGAAAGGGAGAATCAGGTATTTCCGTTCGGGGAACTCTAACTCTTGAATTTACAGAAAAATTCATATATAATAATTAAGTTAATGGGGTAACAACAGAGAGGAGAAAACTATATGACAGATTTTCTTTTATGTATTGGCAGATATGTGGTCGAGATGGCTGCTTTGGCTTTGATCGGCGGATTAGGGGCATTTATTGGTATCAGACTCCGCAGACACAAGGATGCGAAGGCTGACACGACGAAAGAATGATTTTGGAGGAACTGGTAATGAAAAAGAGTTATGGCGTAAATGAGCTGCGCCGGATGTATCTTGACTTCTTCGAGAGCAAGGGACATCTTGTCATGAAGAGCTTTTCATTAGTACCACACAATGACAACAGCTTATTACTCATCAATGCGGGAATGGCACCGCTCAAGCCGTATTTTACAGGACAGGAGATTCCGCCACGCAGACGTGTGACTACATGTCAGAAGTGTGTGCGTACCGGAGATATTGAAAATGTAGGAAAGACTGCGCGTCACCTTACATTCTTTGAGATGCTTGGAAACTTCTCTTTTGGGGATTATTTTAAGCATGAAGCGATTGCCTGGTCATGGGAATTCCTGACAAAGGTACTTGGGCTTGAGGAGGATCGTCTGTATCCGTCCATTTATGGGGAAGATGAGGAAGCGTATGAGATCTGGACCAGGGAAGTAGGAGTTCCGGGAGAGAAGATCACACGTTTTTACCGTGATCCTGAGACCGGAGAATGTGACAACTTCTGGGAGCATGGTGCCGGTCCATGTGGTCCGTGTTCTGAAATTTACTATGATAGAGGCGAAAAATACGGATGCGGAAGTCCGGATTGTAAAGTAGGCTGTGATTGTGACCGTTTCATGGAAGTATGGAACAACGTGTTTACACAGCTTGAAGGGGACGGCAAGGGCGGTTATACCGAGCTTTCCCAGAAAAATATTGATACCGGTATGGGACTTGAGCGTCTGGCAGTTGTTATGCAGGATGTGGATTCCGTATTTGATATTGATACCATGAAAGCGATCCGCGACAAGATTTGTGAGATGTCCGGAAAGAAGTATGAAGTAGATGCCATGGATGACGTATCCATCCGTCTGATTACGGATCATATCCGTTCTTCCACATTTCTTGTATCCGATGGTGTTATGCCAAGCAATGAAGGAAGAGGCTACGTTCTGCGCCGTCTGATCCGTCGTGCGGCACGTCACGGAAAGATGCTTGGAATTGACGGACTGTTTCTTGCAAAATTATCAGAAACTGTCATCAATGAGAGCAAGGATGGATATCCGGAACTGGAAGAGAAGAAAGAATTTATCTTTAAGGTTCTGACACAGGAAGAAGAGAAATTCAATAAGACCATCGATCAGGGACTTGCCATTTTGTCTGACCTGATGGAGGAGATGAAGAAAAACGGCAAAAAGGAACTTTCCGGTGCCGATACATTCAAACTTTACGATACTTACGGATTCCCGGTAGATCTGACCGAAGAAATCCTTGAAGAAAAGGGCTTTTCCTATAATGAGGACGAGTTTAAGGCCTGTATGGAAGAACAGAGGCAGAAAGCCAGAAGTGCCCGTAAAGTGACAAACTACATGGGTGCGGATGCAACGGTTTACGAGCAGATTGATCCTTCCATCACAACAGAATTTGTCGGATACGAGAATCTGACATATACTTCTAAAGTTACGGTTATGACGACAGAGACCGAGATCGTGGAGGCACTTTCTGACGGCGATGCGGGAACTATTATTGTAGAAAAGACACCGTTTTATGCAACGATGGGCGGCCAGCAGGGCGATAAGGGACAGATCCGTACCGCAGACGGCGTATTTCAGGTAGAGGATACGGTTAAGCTTCTGGGCGGTAAATACGGACATATCGGGCATATGGTGTCCGGCATGATCCATACCGGCGAGGAAGTGGAACTGATGGTAGATGCAGACCTTCGCGCAAAGACCTGTGCAAACCATTCGGCAACCCATTTACTGCAGAAAGCACTCCGAGAAGTGCTGGGTACACATGTCGAGCAGGCGGGTTCTTATCAGGACAGTGAACGTACCAGATTCGATTTCACCCACTTTGCAGCCATGACTCCGGAAGAGTTGCAGAAAGTGGAAGACATGGTCAATGAAAAGATCAACGAGGGCATGGAAGTCCGTACCGATATCATGACCGTTGATGAGGCAAAGAAGACCGGGGCAATGGCTCTGTTTGGCGAAAAGTATGGGGAAAAAGTCCGAGTCGTTTCCATGGGAGAGTTCTCCAGGGAGTTCTGTGGCGGTACACATGTAAAGAATACTGCAGAGATCAAGACATTTAAGATTCTTTCAGAGAGCGGTGTTGCAGCCGGTGTGCGCCGTATCGAAGCACTGACTGGTGACAATGTGATTGCATACTACAAAAAGATGGAAGAAGAGTTTCAGGAAGCAGCGAAGGTTGTAAAATCCACACCTGCAAACCTTAAGGAACGTCTGGAGCATCTGACCGCAGAGATGAAAGAACTGCAGAGCGAGAACGAGGCGTTAAAGAGCAGGGCAGCCAAGGATGCACTTGGTGATGTGATGAATCAGATCGAGGATGTCAAAGGTGTGAAGCTTCTGGCAACCAGCGTATCCGGTGTGGATATGAATGGTCTGCGTGATCTCGGTGACCAGCTGAAGGACAAGATCGGTGAGGGCGTCGTAGTGATCGCATCCGATTGTGACGGAAAGGTAAACCTGATTGCTATGGCAACCGATGCGGCGATGAAGCAGGGGGCACATGCCGGTAATCTGATCAAGGCGATCGCCGGAAACGTCGGCGGTGGCGGCGGCGGACGTCCGAATATGGCTCAGGCCGGTGGAAAGAATCCGGCTGGTATTCCGGATGCCATTGCACAGGCGAAGACGGCACTGGAAAACATGTTGAAATAATCTATCACTGATAACGTATAAAAGAATATAATAAAAACGCAAAAAACAGGTAAAAATGCGCAATAAAAATGCGATTTTACCTGTTTTTGCAAATATTTATAGTATAATAACAGTTGATCCACTGTGAAATTTGTGTATATACAATAAAAGGTGGAAACGACATGAAGAAAGGGAGAGACTTTATGAAGAGAAAGAGGTTATTGTCGGCCGTGCTGGCAGGAATCTTTGCCGTGTCCATGCTGGGCGGCTGCGCATCGGCGGTGCCTCAGGGTGCAACGGAGACCACGCAGGGCGGTGCACAGGAGACGGACAGGACGAGCGGAACGGTAAAACTGAGAGTGTGGGCGGAGGAATCAACGTATGATGCGTTGAATAAGATGATCGACAGTTTCAAAGAAGAGTATAAGGGTCAGGCAACTTTTGATATCACCCTGGAACAGAATGCGGATTCCGATACGCGTGACAATGTGCTTGGAGATGTGCATAACGCAGCTGATGTGTTTATTCTTGCAGATGACCAGGTGGCTTCTATGGTGGCCGGCGGTGCATTGTATCCGGTTCCGAATGCGGACGAAGTGAAAAAAGCAAATGTGGAGGCGCAATAGACGCTGCCACAGTCGATGATACGCTTTATGCATATCCCATGACTGCAGACAATGGGTATTTTTTGTATTATAACAAAAAGTACCTGAGTGATTCGGATGTCAAAACCCTTGACGGCATTTTAAAAGTAGCAGAAAAAATCATAAGAAGTTTATGATGGACTGGTCTTCCGGCTGGTATCTGTATTCGTTTTTCGGAAATACGGGACTGGATTTCGGTATCAATGATGACAATGTGACAAACCACTGTGACTGGAATTCCACCGAAGGGGATATCAAAGGTGTGGATATTGCGCAGGCGATGCTTGACATCAGTTCCAGCAGTGGATTTGAAAATGCGGTGAATGAAGATTTTATTACAGATGCCAAAAAAGGCAGTGTAATTGCAGGGGTAAGCGGTGTATGGAGTGAGACCGAACTGAAAAAGATCTGGGGAGATGATCTTGGCGCAGCCAAGCTTCCGACCTATACCGTGGCAGGAAAACAGGTACAGATGGCTTCCTTTACCGGCTATAAGCTGATGGGAGTCAGTGCTTATTCGGCAAATCCACAGTGGGCAGCAAAACTGGCAGACTGGATGACCAATGAGCAGAACCAGACTGTCCGGTTTGAGATGAACGGACAGGGACCTTCCAATACAAAGGCAGCGGATTCGGATGCGGTTAAGGCTTCCCCATCCATTCAGGCAGTGATTGCACAGTCGGAATTCGGAAAACTGCAGCGTGTCGGAAACAGTTACTGGGATGCAAGCAAGGCATTCGGGAATACGATGGCAGCAGGAAATCCAAACCACGTAAAGTTACAGGAACTGATGGATAATCTGGTCAGTGGTATTACAAAATCAGCAGCAGGCTAAGAGGTGGAGTATATGAATCAGAAAAAGAAATTAAGTACCAAACTTATCATTTTAATTCCGGTATTTATACTTGGAATATTCAGTATCATCTCGAATGTGATGTCTGTTTCCAATATCAGGAACGTTAACCGGAGTGCCGTACAGATTTCGGAAGTATCTTTAAAGAATGTTTCGGGTCTGGCAGAAATCCAGAAACAGACGCAGGACATCCATAATCTGGGTCTGTCCCATATCATAGCGGTGGATCTGGATTCCATGATCCAGCTGGTGGAAAAAATCCGCAGTCAGGAAGATGCATTGGAGAAAGATCTGGAAAGTTACAAGATATACGTGACACCGGATACCAAAAAAGAATACAATGATATCAAAAAAAATTACGAAGAATTAAAGTATGAATGTGCCAATGTTATGGCATTTTCCGCAGCAGGGAAAAGTGAAGATGCCTATGAACTTGCCAATGGAAAAATCAGCAAGTGTGCAGATGCCATTGAGTCGGATATCGAAAGTATCAAGAAAATTGTAAATCAGGATGCAAATGCACAGAGACAGAAACTGACATCTGCATACCATAGTTCAATCGGAACAAGCATAGTGACGATTCTGATTAGTATTGCGGCACTTTTTTCAGCAATGGTGGCAGTGCTTCGGTGGGTAATTTATCCGCTTGCAAATACGAACAGGGAAATGAATGAGATTATTTCCGAAATTGATAACCGGCAGGGTGACCTGACCCGCAGGGTTACCATTACCAACAACAAAGAAGTGGCATCTGTCGGTGGAGGCATCAATGCTTTTATGGCAAAGCTGCAGGAAATTTTCCGGATGATCAGCAGCAATTCCAGGGATCTTGAGGGTGTTGTAAATGAAGTGCGTGAGAGTGTGCAGACTTCCAACGGAAGTGTATCCGATCTGTCCGCACTGACGGAAGAACTTTCTGCAACGATGCAGGATATTTCCGACAATGCTTCACGGATTAATGAAAATACCGAATCGGTTGCCGGTGAAGTCAAGTCAATTGCAGAGAAAACGATTGAAATCAATCAGTATACCAAAGAAATGAAAGAGCATGCAGAGGCAATGGAACATGCTGCGCGTGAAAATATGGATACAACGGGTGCGAAAGTAAATGACATTGTTTCCGTGCTGAGTCAGGCAATTGAGGACAGCAACAGTGTCAATCAGGTAGACAATCTGACAAACGACATCTTAAATATTGCAAGCCAGACAAACCTGCTTGCATTAAACGCATCCATTGAGGCTGCCCGTGCCGGGGATGCAGGAAAAGGATTTGCAGTGGTTGCCTCCGAAATCAGCCAGCTGGCAGCCGCCAGTCAGGAAGCGGCTAACAATATCCAGAGCATCAATGCCATTGTCATAACTGCAGTACATAATCTTGCAGACAATGCAAACGGACTGGTAGAGTACATGAATGAAAAAATCCTGCCGGAATTCCAGAAATTTGTGGAATCCGGTGGCGCATATCATGACAAGGCAACATTTATCGAAGGTGTCATGGCAGATTTCGAGGCAAAGACGGATTCTTTACAGAATTCCATGGATGAGATTGCAAATTCCGTAAATACGATTTCCCATGCGATCGAGGAAGGCGTCAGTGGAGTCGTTTCAGCAGCGGACAGCACACAGGTTCTTGTATCCGATATGGATAAAATTTCCAAGAAGATGGATGAGAACTTTGCGATTGCAGAGGGATTGAAGAAAGAAACTTCCGTGTTTACAAAGCTTTAAGCATGTGGAAGAAAAAAACTATGCAAATTTCGGAAAAACTATTGACAAATCAGGATATTTTGTTAAAATAATCGATAGTGCAATTAAGATTACCTTACAGTTGATGCACAATATCGCAACTGGAGGGAGGTTAGGAAAGAATGTCTAGTGTAATCGTAAAAGAGAATGAGACTTTAGATAGCGCATTACGTCGTTTCAAGAGAAACTGTGCGAAGGCTGGTATCCAGCAGGAGATTCGTAAGAGAGAGCATTACGAGAAGCCAAGCGTAAAGCGTAAGAAGAAATCTGAAGCTGCTAGAAAAAGAAAATACAACTAATGTATTTAACCCCGCGGGATAACTCGCGGGGTGCTTTTTTGCAGAAATGATCAGGATGAGGTGAACCATGAATCAAAATCTGAAAAAATGATAAGCTATTACAAACTACCGGGCAGTTTTTGCGGCAGACATGTTATTTGCGACACTTTCTGCGGCAGTGGCGCTGACCATTCCACTGGTTGTGCGGTATGTGACATCGACTCTGATTTATCAGCAGCCCCAGATGATGTTGCGGAAACTTTTTTTGATTGGCATCGGATTGTTTGTGCTTCTGGCATTGGACTGTTACAGCCGGTTTTTTATCGGAAATTATGGACATGTGATGGGGGCAAAAATGGAATATGACATGCGGGCCGAATTGTTTGGGCATCTGCAGAAACTGTCTTTTTCCTTTTATGATGATGCAAAAGTCGGACAGCTGATGAGCCGTGTGACGGCAGATTTATTTGATATTACAGAACTGCTGCACCATGGCCCGGAGAATATTATCCTGTCGGTATTAAAGATAGTGGGAGCGTTTGTGATCCTGCTCAACATTAATGGATGGCTTGCGCTTGCCGCGTTTGCAGTGCTTCCGGTTATGTTTGTATTTGCATTTGCGTTAAATAAGCGGATGCGCCGGGCCTTTCAGCAGAACCGCATTAAAATTGCCGAGATTAATGAACAGATCGAGGATAATCTGTCAGGTATCCGTGTGGTGAAATCGTTTGCCAATGAGGCAATTGAAAACGAAAAATTTCGTCATGGGAATGACGGATTTCTTGCAGCAAAGAAGAACAGTTATCATTACATGGGAAGCTTTCAGGCCGGGGTGGGGGTTTTTACAACACTGATTCAGGTAAATGTCATCCTTGCCGGAGGGGTTCTTATTGCAAAGGGAATGGTCACGGTCAATGATCTGGTTACGTTTTTGCTGTATATTGGGGTATTTACGGATCCAATCCGGACACTGGTGGACTTTACCGAGCAGTTTCAGAATGGCTATACGGGATTTGAACGGTTTCAGGAAATTATGAATATTGAACCGGAAATCCAGGATGCAAACGATGCGGTAGCACTGACCGATGTGAAAGGAACCATTGATTTTGAAAATGTTTCTTTTCAGTACAAAGACAATCAGGAGAAGGTGCTTAACCGGATCAATCTGCATGTGCCTGCAGGGTCATATATGGCACTGGTGGGATCATCCGGTGCCGGAAAGACAACGCTTTGTTCCCTGATTCCGCGATTCTATGATGTGACCGGAGGATGTATCCGTGTGGATGGGAAAGATGTCCGTAAGGTGACGTTAAAGAGCCTGCGTGACCACATCGGAATGGTGCAGCAGGATGTATACCTGTTTGCGGGAACGATTTTTGAAAATATACGGTATGGAAAGCCGGATGCGACAAGGGAAGAAGTGATTGCTGCTGCAAAAAATGCCAATGCCCACGAATTTATCATGGCATTTCCCGATGGATATGATACAGATATCGGACAGCGTGGAATTAAGCTCTCCGGAGGCAGAAGCAGCGGCTTTCCATAGCCCGTGTCTTTTTGAAAAATCCACCGGTTCTGATTTTTGATGAGGCAACTTCCGCGCTGGATAACGAGAGCGAGAGGGTCGTACAGGAATCATTGGAGAAACTGGCAAAGAACCGTACGACATTTGTGATCGCCCACCGTCTGACAACGATCCAGAATGCACAAAAAATTCTGGTTCTGACAGAAGACGGGATTGCGGAATCCGGTTCCCATGAAGAACTGCTGGCACGGGGCGGTGTGTATGAAAAACTTTATCATATGCATTATTAGACCAGCTGTGTCACAACTTGCATTATTATAAAAAAACGAGTAAAATAGAATAGATTTTGAAAAAACAAAAAGGAGTGGATTATCATGACAAAAATAGATATTATCTCAGGATTCTTAGGAGCCGGAAAAACAACTTTTATCAAAAAGATGATAGATGAGGCATTTACCGGGGAAAAGATTGTCCTTATCGAGAATGAATTTGGTGAGGTCGGCATTGACGGTGGTTTTTTAAAGGATGCAGGAATCCAGATTACAGAGATGAATTCCGGATGCATCTGCTGTTCTTTAGTTGGTGATTTCGGAAAAAACTTAAATGAAGTCATCACCAAGTATCATCCGGACCGTATTTTGATTGAGCCATCCGGAGTCGGTAAGCTTTCCGATGTTATGAAGTCCGTGATTGATATTGAAAAAGAGCAGGATGTAAAATTAAACGCATTGGTAACGGTTGTAAACGCGCTTAAGGCGAGCAAGCAGATGAAGGCGTTCGGTGAGTTTTTCAACAACCAGATCGAGTATGCGACAACTGTCATTTTAAGCCGCAGCCAGAATGCAACACCGGAACAGCTGGAGTTTTGTGTCAATAAAATTCAGGAACTGAATCCAAAGGCTGCCATTATTACAACAGACTGGGCAAAATTATCCGGAGAACAGATTCTTAAGGTAATGGAAGGACAGGATAATCTGGAAATGAAGGCGCTTGCAGAGGCACATCATGCCAAAGAAGAAGCAGAACATGAGCATGAACACCATCATCACGATCATGAACATGAAGACCATGAGCATGAGCATCATCACGACCATGAGGACCATGAGCATGAAGACCATGAACATCATCACGACCATGAACATCACCATGAGCATGGAGAAAACTGTACCTGTGGCTGCCATGATCATGAGCATCATCATCACCATCATGCAGACGATGTATTTACCAGCTGGGGCAAGGAGACACCACATAAATTTGAGCGTGCAAAGCTTGAGGAAGTCTTAAAGAAATTTGTAGATTCCGAGAATATTCTCCGTTCTAAGGGCATGGTAGAGTCTACAGATGGCACATGGCTGTATTTTGATATGGTTCCGGGTGAATATGAGATTCGTGAGGGTGAGCCGGATTACACCGGACGTATCGTTGTAATCGGAACGGATATCCATGAGGACGAATTATTAAAGACATTTGGCCTTTAAAATGCGTGGATAATACCTGATAGAAAAATGTAAGGAGAGCAATTATGGCACAGGATATTCCGGTATATTTATTTACAGGATTTATGGACAGCGGAAAGACCACGCTGGTACAGGAAACGCTATTTGAAAACAATTTTGGTGACGGTGCAAAAGGCATTATCATCATGTGTGAGGATGGCGAAAAAGAGTATGACGAGGCAAAACTTGCCACGATTAATTTTAAACTGGTTACGGTGGAGGAAGAAGCTGATTTTACTCCTGCAAAATTGCAGGAAATTCAGGATGCTTACCAGCCGGAACAGGTGTTTATTGAGTATAATGGAACGTGGGGCATGGACAAGCTGCTGGAAGCAAAGATGCCGGAAGGCTGGGTGATTGTACAGGCGCTTGCCACGGTGGATGCCACAACGTATGATCTGTATATGAATAATATGCGTGCAATGATGCAGGAACAGGTTTTTTCCAGTGATGTGGTTATTTTTAACCGTACAGATGATGATACCGATCGCGGACATCTGCGCCGTACCATTAAGAACATCAACCGGAAAGCACAGATTGTCTATGAGCGAAAGGACGGAACGATTGATGAGCGTCCGGAAGAACTGCCGTTTGATATCAATCAGGATGTGATTGAATTGACGGATGCGGACTATGCGATCTGGTACATGGATGCCATGGAAAATTACAAGAAATACGATCGCAAGAAAGTAAAATTCCTGGCTCTGGTATATAATCCGGATAAACTCAAGAAAGGCGTGTTTGTTCCGGGACGGTTTGCGATGACCTGCTGCATTGAGGATGTGACATTTATCGGTTTCAAATGTAAATATGACCGGGAAGAGGAACTTCCGCACAAGTCATGGATTACAATTACGGCAGAGATTCGCGTCGAATTTGCACGGGAATATAAGGGAAAAGGACCAGTTCTTTACCCGGTTTCCATCGAAAAAGCCCAAAAACCGGAAGATGAGCTTGTATATTTTTCGTAAAAAGACGTTGCGAAAAGTGAAGAAGTCATATACAATAAAGAGGTGTGTTATGCACCTCTTTTTGTATTCAGCAGAAAAAGAGAAAAGGGATTAGATTAAATTTATTACATACAGGAGGCAGTTTATGTACCCGATTGTTCGAAAAGAAACATTGGCAGATAACATTATCCTGATGGACATCAAGGCACCGCGTGTAGCCAATGAGTGTCTGCCGGGACAGTTTATCATTGCAAAGACAGATGAAGTAGGAGAGCGTATTCCACTTACGATCTGTGATTATGACAGAGAAAAGGAGACTGTCACCATCGTGGTACAGACGATTGGCGCAGGAACCGAGCGTATGATGGCCTTAAATGAGGGCGATGCTCTCGAAGATTTCGTTGGACCTTTGGGATGTCCGTCCGAACTCTGTGAGGAGGAGAACCTTGAGGAGACCAGAAAAAAGAAAATTGTATTTATCGCAGGAGGTCTGGGAACCGCACCGGTATACCCACAGGTAAAATGGCTGCATGAGCACGGAATTGATGCAGACGTGATCATGGGTTCCCGTACCAAGGATCTGCTTTTTTATATGGATGAGATGAAGCAGTAGCCGGAAATGTATATGTATGTACGGATGACGGTACTTACGGATTTCACGGAAATGGCTGTCAGCAGTTACAGGCATTGATCGATGAGGAAAAACATTATGACGTATGTGTTGCAATCGGACCGATGATCATGATGAAATTCGTTACAATCCTTACCAAGAAGCTTGAGATTCCTACCGTTGTATCCATGAACCCGATCATGGTAGACGGAACCGGTATGTGTGGCGCATGCGTCTGATGGTTGGCGGAGAAGTAAAATTCGCATGTGTTGACGGACCGGAGTTCGACGGACATCTCGTTGACTTTGATCAGGCAATGAAGCGTCAGCAGCAGTATAAGACAGAAGAAGGCAGAGCAAAGCTCGCATATGAAGAGGCGCTACCCATCACGGTGGATGCGGCCATTGCGGAGGTGACAAGTAATGGAAGGATTAGTCAGAGTACCGGTTCGTGAGCAGGAACCAAAGGTTCGTGCTACGAATTTTGAGGAAGTATGTTATGGATACAACGAGGAAGAGGCAGTTGCAGAGGCTTCCCGTTGCTTAAATTGTAAAAACGCACAGTGTATGAAGGGATGTCCGGTTTCTATCAATATTCCGGCATTTATCGCACAGGTCAAGGAGCGCAATTTTGAGGAGGCTTATCATATTATCTCCGAGTCTTCCGCACTTCCGGCTGTCTGTGGACGTGTCTGCCCACAGGAGAGCCAGTGTGAAGGTAAATGTATCCGCGGTTTCAAGGGTGATCCGGTTGCCATCGGTAAATTAGAGCGTTTCGTTGCAGACTGGGCACGCGAGCACGGTATCAAGCCAAAGAAAGCAGAGAAGTTAAACGGACATAAAGTAGCAGTGATCGGTTCCGGCCCTGCAGGTCTGACCTGTGCCGGAGATCTGGCAAAGCTTGGCTACGATGTGACCATTTTTGAAGCACTGCATCGTGCCGGTGGTGTGTTAAGCTACGGTATTCCGGAGTTCCGTCTTCCAAAGGACAAGGTTGTAGCAGCCGAGGTAGAAAACGTAAAAGCACTCGGTGTGGATATCGAGACCAACGTTGTCATCGGTAAATCCGTAAAGATCGATGAGCTGATGGAAAAGGAAGGCTTTGAGGCTGTATTTATCGGTTCCGGAGCAGGACTTCCACGTTTCATGGGAATCCCTGGCGAGCAGGCAAACGGAGTATTCTCTGCAAACGAATTCCTGACAAGAAACAACCTCATGAAAGCATTTGAGGAAGGATATGAAACCCCGATTTCCCATGGAAAGAAAGTTGTCGTTGTCGGTGGTGGTAATGTAGCCATGGATGCTGCAAGAACCGCACTCCGTCTCGGCGCAGAGGTACATATTGTATACCGTCGTGGTGAGGAAGAACTTCCGGCACGTAAGGAAGAAGTACATCACGCAAAAGAAGAGGGAATCATTTTTGATCTGTTGCAGAATCCGACGGAAATTCTTGTCGATGAGAATGGCTGGGTAAAGGGTGTGCGCATCATCAAGATGGAACTCGGTGAGCCGGATGCGTCCGGAAGAAGAAGTCCGGTGGAGATTCCTGGTTCTGAGTATGAGATGGATTGTGATACCGTGATCATGTCACTTGGTACCTCTCCAAACCCACTCATTTCTTCTACCACCAAGGGCTTGAGACAAACCGCCGCAAGTGTATCGTTGCAACCGAAGATACCGGTGCAACAAGCAAAGACGGTGTTTATGCAGGTGGAGATGCCGTAACAGGTGCCGCTACCGTTATCCTTGCAATGGGAGCAGGTAAGGCAGCTGCAAAGGGTATTGATGAGTACCTTTCCGGAAAGAACAATTAGACAATAACGGATAGAACTGATAAAAGTGGAGACGGCTGCCGCGTAATGTGGCAGCGTTTTTGTATGAAGAAAAATGTCAGATACGAAGAAGCGTTTGACTTTTTCCTCTATGATGTATACAATAATCTGTAGTAAAAAAAGAGGAGAACCCTAGGATGAAGACATTAATAGATCTGATCACCGAGCAGGTGACAAATGCATTTACCGGTCAGGGATATGATGCAAAATACGGGAAAGTTACACTTTCCAATCGTCCGGACCTGTGTGAATACCAGTGTAACGGAGCAATGGCTGCAGCAAAGGAGTACAAGTGTGCACCATTCATGATTTCGGATAAGATTGCGCAGGCGCTGGCAGAAAACGAACTGTTTGAGAGCGTAGAGTCTGTAAAACCGGGATTTATCAATATGAAAGTAAGTCCTGCCTATCTGGCGAAATATGTCAGCGATATGAAAGCAGATGAGGGAAGATTTGGCTGTGACAAAGCGGCACATCCGAAGACCATTATTGTAGATTACGGCGGGGCCAATGTTGCCAAGCCATTGCATGTCGGACATCTGCGCTCTGCTGTCATTGGAGAGAGTATCAAGCGGATCGGCAAATTTATGGGACATCACATGATCGGTGATGTGCATCTGGGAGACTGGGGTCTGCAGATGGGACTGATCATTGTAGAATTAAAAGAGCGTAAGCCGGATCTGGTATACTATGATGAAAGCTATACCGGAGAATATCCGAAAGAGGCGCCGTTTACCATTTCCGAACTGGAGGATATCTATCCGACTGCCAGCAAAAAGAGTAAGGAAGACGAAGCGTTCCGTGAGGCTGCCATGGAGGCAACCAGCCAGCTGCAGGCCGGCAGACGGGGATACCGTGCACTTCTTGCACACATTCTGGATGTTTCCGTGACAGATTTAAAGAAGAACTATGATAATCTGAATGTCTCCTTTGAGCTCTGGAAGGGAGAGTCGGATGCACAGCCGTATATTCCGGATATGGTACAGATGATGAAGGACAAGGCTTTGGCTACATGAGCGAAGGGGCTCTGGTTGTGGATGTCAAAGAGGATACGGATACAAAAGAGATTCCGCCATGTATCATCTTAAAGTCAGACGGAGCTTCGTTATACAGTACGACAGATCTTGCTACGATTGTGATGCGTATGCAGGATTACAACCCGGATGCCATTATTTACCTGACGGATCAGCGTCAGAGCATGCATTTCGTACAGGTATTCCGCTGTGCAAGAAAGACCGGACTCGTCGGACCGGATGTGGAACTGACCCATATCGGATTCGGTACCATGAACGGAAAAGACGGCAAACCGTTTAAGACAAGAGATGGTGGCGTTATGCGTCTGGAATATCTGCTTGATGAGATCAATGAGGAGATGCTCAAAAAGATTACAGAGAACCAGAAAGAAAAGGAAAACCTCGATATTTCCGAGGAAGAGGCAAAGCAGACTGCAAAAACGGTTGCTCTGGCAGCAGTCAAATACGGAGATTTGTCCAATCAGGCAAGCAAGGACTACTGTTTTGATATTGAGCGTTTTACTTCTTTTGAAGGGAATACAGGACCGTATATTTTATATACGATTGTGCGTATTAAATCCATTTTAAAGAAATACACTGCAAAAAATTCGCTGCCGGATGCACCGATTCTTGGGGCACATTCTGCAAGTGAGAAGAACCTGATGCTTGTATTGTCACGTTTCAATGCCATGATGGAAAATGCATATGAGGAGAAAGCACCGCACAAGATCTGTGCATATATTTATGAACTGGCCAATGCATTCAACGGATTTTATCATGAGACAAAGATTCTTTCCGAGGAAGATTTTAAGGTACAGGCTTCTTATATCGGTCTTTTGGTACTGACCAAAAATATTCTTGAGACCTGTATCGATGTGCTTGGTTTTTCCGCACCGGACCGTATGTAAATCGGATGTTCTAAAATCACATATAAAACATATAAATGAGTCATAGGGATTTGTCCTTATGGCTCATTTTTTATGGAAAGAAACATGGAGGAAGTGACAGAATGGAGATTACAGAATATCTTCCGGTAGATTTTCGAACGCAGATGGAAGCAGAAACGTTGTGCGGGGCAGAAGAAATCCGGCTTCGGGTCGGACAACCGCTGGAAATTTTATATGCGGATGAGAAAGAAAAAGAGATTGGGCTGCTCACGGAAGCACATATGCGGGAGGTACTGAATTATCTGAGTGGATATTCCGTGTATGCACTGGAAGAAGAACTGCGACAGGGGTATTTTACGCTGGAAGGCGGGCACAGGATCGGGGTTTCCGGGCGGGCAAGCTATGAGAAACACGGAACCTCAAGCTGTATGAAGCTGTTAAGCTGTATCAGCGGTTTAAATATCCGTCTGGCTCACGAAAAAAAGGGGTGTGCATCGGTACTGATTCCATGGCTGTATTGCGGAGAGAACGTATATCATACGTTTTTCTTTGCACCGCCGGGGGTCGGAAAAACAACATATTTAAGGGATTGTATCCGGCTGCTTTCGAAAGGAAATCACCTGCGTGCCGGGAAAAAGGTCGGGGTAGTCGATGAACGGTCGGAAATTGCCGCGTGTTACCGGGGAATTCCGCAAAACGATCTGGGCCCCCGCACGGATGTGCTGGACAATTGTCCGAAGGAACATGGAATCCATATGCTGCTTCGTTCCATGTCCCCGCAGATCATTGCAGTGGACGAACTGGGACTTCCGGAGGACTTTGCTGCGGTGGCAGACTGTGCCCGATGTGGGGTATCGATCCTTGGAACCATACATGCCGGCAGTGTCTTAGAGGTTTTGCACCGCCTGCAGATGGGTGGACTGGATCTGATCCGCTCACAGATGCGTCTCATCGGTCTGCAGAGAGAACCGGACGGGCGCCGGATTCTCACCGTATATGAGGGAGGAGGAAATCCATTGTGGCAAGGATTTTCGGAACCATCCTGATACTGGCAGGGTGTGCCGGATTTTTGTACAAATGGGCAGAGGGGGAAAAAGCCAGACAGCGGATGGCGGGGGAATGGATACGCCTGTTTGTGCGCTGGGGATATGCACTGGAACAGGAACACGTGCGGTTGTACGATTTTTTGTCTTTTTATGAAACGGCAGATGCATCCATGCAGGCATTTCTGGATGAGGTCTGTGTATGTATGCGCAACCATCAGAATCCAAGCGGGCAGAAAATCTGGCAGGATTGTCTGCAGAAGCACAAAAGAGAACTGCAGATCGGGCAGGAGGGCTGGGAAATCCTTACGTCTGCCGCGGGAGCATTTTATGGCGAAAGCAGTGCAGAGAATCTGCGATGCAATGAAATCTGCAGAAAACGGATGGAAAAATTTCTGGCAGAGTCACGATTGGAATTTTTTAAAAAACAGCGGGTGTATCTGCCTGTTGGAATGCTGACCGGCGTGGTTATGATCATTCTTCTGGTGTAAAGGCGTAGGAAGGGAACCTTGAGTGTATGAGTGTAACAATTATTTTTAAAATTGCAGCGCTTGGAATTGTTGTGGCAGTACTCAGCCAGATTCTCAAGCATAGTGGAAGGGAGGAACAGGCATTTCTGCTGAGCCTGGCAGGTCTGATAATAGTGTTGTTCTGGATCGTGCCTTGTATCAGTGAACTGTTTACAACGATGGAAACCCTGTTTCGTATGTGATGTCTATGATAAAGATAGGAATGATCGGAATTGCTGCGGTTTTTCTGGCTCTTTTGCTGAAAAAAGAAAAGGGAGAGCTGGCGTTGCTTGTGGGAATTGCAGCATCGGTTTTGATTTTCGGATACACACTGTCAAGAATTTCATTTATCCTGGATTTTTTACGGGAACTGATGGACACGCTTCCGGTAGATCCGGCACTTTTGAAAGCACTGTTAAAGATGCTTGGAATTACATATGTTGCCGATTTTTCCGCATCGGTCTGCCGGGAAGCGGGATATGGATCTGTCGCAGGACAGATTGAACTGTTTGCAAAATTATCGATCGTTGCTTTGTCCATTCCGGAATTGTGGGTTTTGTTGCGGCTGATCGAACAGATGACCGGGGGGTAGAAATGAAAAAAATTGCTAAAATTTTGTTCTGGTCTGTTTTGTTCGTATGGATGATTTTTTTACAGCCGCAAAATGTGATGGCGGCCGAGGCGGATGAGATCATAAAAGAACTTGATTTTACGGATATCAATGCACAGACGCAGGATCTGCCGGAAAAGATAGATTTTGAAAAAATGGTGAATAAACTGGTGACGGAAGGAACAGGCGGACTGGATGCGGGAATGATCTGTGAATATATTGCAGATTTATTTTTTTATGAAATCACGGCTGCAAAGCCAATGTTTTTGCAGATGTTTGCCATAGGACTTTTATTTGCGCTGTACGGAAAAGTGATGATGACGCGACAGGGGTATGTTTCGCAGATGAGCTTTTTTATTGTTTATCTTGGGGTGGTTCTGTTGTTGCTGCAATCATTTGCCCTGATCTCAGAGGTGGTAGATCAGGGGATTGACCGTCTGGTGGCATTTATGACCGCATTTGTGCCTTTGTATGCGGCAACGCTGTTTTGCTCCGGCAATGCGGCATCTGCGGGTTCCTTTTATCAGCTGGCATTCGGACTGATGTATCTGCTGGAACTGGGAATGAAATTTATTTTTCTGCCGGGGGTTCATGTGTTTGTGCTGCTTCTTCTGATGGATAACCTGTTTGAGGAAACAAAACTTGGAAAGATGGCGCAGCTGTTCGAAGACGGAATACGATTGGTCTTAAAAGGCGGGCTGACTGCCGTTATGGGAATCGGTGTTGTACAGTCTCTGATTGTACCTGCAAGAGACAGGCTTTCCACAAACAGTATTTTTAACAGTATATCCGCGGTTCCCGGAGTAGGAAATACCTTCGGTTCCGCAGCAGAGATCCTGCTCGGAAGCGGAATCCTCATAAAAAACAGCATTGGCGCGGCTGCCTTATCCTTCTTCTTGTAATCGGGATGACACCGCTGCTGAAATCTTTCTGTTTTTCTGTGATGTACCGCCTGACCGCTGCATTTTTGGCACCGGTCGCAGACAGCCGGATTGCGCAGTGTGTGCAGGCCGCTGCCAGGGGATGCGCGCTTTTTTGTACCATACAGCTGGATGCGCTGCTTTTATTTTTTATTACCACATCCATAATCAGTGTTTCCACCAGTTTCATCTATTGAGGAGGGAGGAGAACATGGAAGTTGTACTTACATTTGTGAAAAATTATTTCGTGCTGATGCTGATTTTTTATCTGTTGTCATATCTGACACCAAAGGAAACCTATCAGAAATATTTTCATTTTTTTGTCAGCGTGCTCGTGATCACCGTGCTGGCACAGCCGCTTTTGGTCTATGTGGGAGGAATGAAAAAAGAAGAGGCAAGGCAGCAGCTGCATGAGATTGTCGAGCAGATGGAAAGCATAGAATATCAGGAGAAGGGAGAGAATATTTTTGAACAGTATCTTGGAAAAGTGGATCAAAAAGAGGAATAAATCGGATTTCGTTGTACTGATTCTGCTTGGGGTGATGGTAATGATCGTTGCGATGCCGACGGGGGCAAAACAAAGCCAGAAAGAAACACAGACGCAGGAACAAAAGGAGCAGCAACTGCAGACGGAAGATTCCTATAAAGAGCAGCTGCAGCAGCAGCTGAAGGAGCTGCTTGAACACATGGACGGGGTGGGAAAAACCCGTGTAATGCTGACATTTTCCGATGAGGGAACCGACCAGCTGGATAAAAATGTGACAAAAGATGGAAACAAAAAGGAAGAGACAACGGTGGTGTACGATACCGGTGATACCAGACAGCCCTATGTGATCTGCAGGCAGATGCCGAAAATTGAAGGGGTTGTGGTTGTGGCACAGGGTGGAGGAAATGCAAAGACCGTTACAGAAATTTCCAACGCGGTAATGTCATTATTTCCGGTGGAAGCGCATAAGGTAGTAGTAGTTAAAATGTCGGTACAGGAGGAATAGACGTGAAAAAAAGAGTGCATAAAAATCAGATTGTTATTACAACGCTGGCGGTGCTGATTGCGGTGGCCGGTTATGTTACTTATGACAAAAAGGGCGCTGATATCAAAGATGCCGAGACGGTAGCTAATATGAATCAGGGTGCCGTAAGTGACCAGGCGGATAAAGATTATGAAACCGGGGAGGATCTGGATATCACAAGCAGCAAGGAAGATCTGGCGAATGCATCGACGGAAGATGTGGAAAATCCGGGAGAGACGGTACTTACCTCTGTGACAAGTGGGGATTCCGACTATGCGGCAAAAGTGAAACTTAACCGGGAACAGGTGCGTTCCAAAAATAAAGAAACCCTGCAGGCAATCATTGACAATGATTCTTTGGATGAGTCCAAAAAGAAAGATGCGGTCAATGAAATGATTACACTGACGGATATTGCGGAGAAAGAGTCCAATGCAGAAATGATGCTGGAGGCAAAAGGGTTTACGGATGTGGTTGTCAGTATGAATGATGACGGCTGTGATGTGGTTCTTAATATGGGGGAGGCAACCGATGCCAAGCGGGCGCAGGTCGAAGATATTGTAAAGCGTAAGACCGGAGTATCCGCAGATAAGATCGTGATCACTCCCATCCAGTAGCACTTGCAAATACATAGTTTTTAGTATAAAATGAGGTACAGTGTGCAATTGGTTTGGAGGATATACTGTGAGTGACTTAAGAAAAGAAATAGAAAAACGGCGTACATTCGCTATCATTTCCCATCCGGATGCAGGTAAGACGACTCTGACGGAGAAGTTCCTGCTTTACGGAGGAGCCATCAATCTTGCCGGTTCCGTAAAAGGAAAGGCAACAGCAAGACATGCGGTGTCTGACTGGATGGAGATCGAGAAGCAGAGAGGTATTTCGGTCACCTCGTCGGTGCTGCAGTTTAACTATGACGGATACTGTATCAATATTCTGGATACCCCGGGACATCAGGATTTTTCGGAGGATACTTACCGTACACTTATGGCGGCAGATTCCGCAGTCATGGTGATTGATGCAAGCAAAGGAGTAGAGGCGCAGACACGTAAGCTGTTTAAGGTATGCGTAATGCGCCATATTCCGATTTTTACATTTATCAATAAGATGGACCGTGATGCAAATGATACGTTTGAGCTTCTTGATGATATTGAAAATGAACTGGGAATCGCAACGTATCCGGTCAACTGGCCGATCGGTTCCGGAAAAGAATTCAAAGGTGTATATGACCGTCATACCAGAAAAGTTATGACATTTGCCGATACATTAAAGGGAACAAAAGAAGGTTCCGAAAAGATTATTGATATCGATGATCCGGCACTGATCGACGAGGTTGGTGAGGAGAAAAAATCAATTTTGGATGACGAAATCGAACTTCTTGACGGTGCCAGTGCGGAATTTGATATGGAACTTGTGACAAAGGGAGAACTTTCCCCGGTATTTTTCGGTTCTGCCCTGACCAATTTTGGTGTGGAAACTTTTCTGCAGCATTTCCTGAAGATGACTTATGCGCCAATGGCCCGGAAATCAGACATCGGAATGATTGATCCGTTTCAGGAAGATTTTTCTGCGTTTGTCTTTAAGATTCAGGCAAATATGAATAAAAATCACCGGGACCGTATTGCGTTTATGCGTATCTGTTCCGGTAAGTTTACGGCGGGCATGGAAGTATTCCATGTGCAGGGAAACAAACAGATCAAGCTTTCCCAGCCGCAGCAGATGATGGCAGACGAGCGTAAAATGGTAGAAGAAGCATATGCGGGAGATATTATTGGTATCTTTGATCCCGGCATTTTCTCTATCGGGGACACCCTCACGACGGCAAAGGACAAGTTTCAGTTTGAGGGAATCCCGACATTTGCGCCGGAACATTTTGCACGTGTACGTCTGATCGACTCCATGAAGCGCAAGCAGTTTGTAAAAGGAGTAACACAGATTGCACAGGAAGGTGCCATCCAGATTTTCCAGGAATACAAAGGCGGTATGGAGGAAATCATAGTAGGAGTAGTTGGTGTGCTGCAGTTTGATGTACTCCGGTTCCGTCTGGAAAACGAGTATAATGTGGAGATCCGTCTGGAGAATCTTCCATATGAACATATCCGCTGGATCGAGAACAAGGATGAAGTGGATGTGGATGCGCTGACTGGTACTTCAGATATGAAGAAAGTTATTGATATGAAGGAAAATCCGCTTCTTTTATTTGTCAATGCATGGAGTGTCGGCATGACACTTGACCGAAACGAAGGACTCGTATTATCCGAGTTCAGTAAGAATTAATCAAAGGAGGACAAGTCATGGGAGTTGTAACAATTACAAAAGAAAACTTTGAAGCAGAAGTAGTCGGTGCAAAGGTGCCGGTCGTGATTGATTTCTGGGCATCCTGGTGTGGCCCTTGTCAGATGCAGTCACCGGTTGTGGATGCAGTTGCAGAATCGATGGGAGATCAGGTGAAAGTATGCAAAGTAAATGTGGACGAGCAGCCACAGCTTGCATTAAATTACCAGATTGTGAGTATTCCTACGCTGGTATTCATGAAAGATGGAATGTTTCAGAAGAAGATGGTAGGGTTACAGACGCAGGATGCGATTGAGGATTACCTGAAAACACTTCTTGACGCGTAGTAGGATACAACGTATAATAAAAGGCAGTTGCAGAGCGACTGTCTTTTTTTATTTCCCCATTTAAAATTTGCATTGACAATACAAACAAAATATACTACTATTAGAACATAGATACGAACATAGGTTCGATAAGAAGGAGAATATTATGGCAAAGGACGATAAATTAAAAGCACTGGATGCGGCAATCGCACAGATCGAGAGACAGTATGGCAAAGGATCTGTGATGAAGCTGGGGGACAATTCCGCAAATATGAACGTGGAAACGGTTCCTACAGGATCCCTCAGTCTGGATATTGCATTGGGACTCGGAGGACTTCCGAAAGGACGTATCATTGAGATTTACGGACCGGAGTCCAGTGGTAAGACTACCGTTGCACTGCACTGTGTGGCAGAGGTGCAGAAGCAGGGCGGAATTGCCGGATTCATTGACGCAGAGCATGCGCTTGATCCTGTCTATGCAAAGAATATCGGTGTTGATATTGACAATCTCTATATTTCCCAGCCGGACTGCGGAGAGCAGGCACTTGAGATCACCGAGACCATGGTGCGTTCCGGAGCCGTCGATATTGTAATTGTCGATTCGGTAGCAGCTCTTGTGCCAAAGGCGGAAATTGACGGAGATATGGGAGATTCCCATGTGGGCCTGCAGGCACGTCTGATGAGTCAGGCGCTTCGTAAGCTGACCGGTGTGATCAGCAAGTCAAACTGTATTGTAATCTTTATCAACCAGCTCCGTGAAAAAGTTGGTGTTATGTTTGGAAATCCGGAGACGACGACCGGTGGCCGTGCACTTAAGTTTTATTCTTCTGTCCGTCTGGACGTGCGCCGTGTAGAACAGCTGAAGCAGGCAGGAGAAGTCATTGGTAACCATACCCGTGTCAAAGTCGTAAAAAATAAAGTAGCACCGCCATTCCGTGAAGCAGAGTTTGATATCATGTTTGGAAAGGGCATTTCCAAAGAGGGAGATATTCTGGATCTGGCAGCAAATGTCGGAATTATCAGCAAATCCGGTGCATGGTATGCTTATGAAGGAGACAAGATCGGACAGGGACGTGAAAATGCAAAAACGTATCTGCGTGAAAATCCGGAATTCTGTAAGATGATTGAAGAATGGTGCGTGAACATTATTTTGCACAGGAGGATGAGACCCCGGAAGGCGAAGAAGAGACTCCGGTATCTGCAGATGCGGAAAGCAAGAATGAATAAGATATGGTTACAGTGACAGAGTGTACGACTCTGGGAAAGGGCAGGCTTCGTTTCCATCTGGATAATGGAACGGAGCTTGTTCTTTACCGGGGAGAGGCAAAACAGTTTCGGATGCGGGAAGGAAGCACACTTTCGGATGAAGAGGAGCATCAGCTGATTTATGAAGTGGTGGGAAAGCGTGCAAAGAGAAGAACCATGCATCTGCTGGAACAGATGGACCGTACAGAGCAGCAGCTGCGGGAGAAACTGAAACAGGGCGGATATCCGCAGGCGTGTATTGATCTTGCACTTGAATATGTGAAATCTTTTCATTATGTCGATGATTACCGCTATGCATGTACCTATATCAATTATCGTCAGGATCGTATGAGCCGCTATCAGCTGAAAGTAAAACTGTATGGAAAAGGAGTTCCTGGAGAAGTGATTGATCGTGCCCTTGAGGAATGTTATGAGGGGGACGAACAGGAGCAGATCATACATCTGCTGGAAAAGAAAAAGTTTGACGCGCAAAATTCTGACCAAAAAGAATTTACACGTGTTTACCAGTATCTGATGCGCAGGGGCTTTCGGAGCAATGATGTGCTGCATGCTATGAAAAGTAAACAATGAAAGCACGTATTGCTTGACATATTTAAGCAAAAAGGATAAAATTATAATGTTGTAGAAGTATGACATGGAAGACTAATATTTCTTTTTGTTATATGTACAATGAAAACTTAATAAAGGAGGTGCTCCTGTGCCACAAGTAATTATTGCTGTTGTTATCACACTTATAATTACTGCGGTTGCTGTATGGTTTATCTCGACTGAATATCACAAGAAGGTAGCAAATACCAAGATTGGAAATGCAGAAGAGCAGGCCAGAGGCATCATCGACGAGGCCGTGAAGAATGCCGAAGACAAGAAGCGCGAAGCTATGCTTGAGATCAAAGAAGAAACCATTCGTTCCAAGAATGAGATCGACAAGGAGATCAAAGAGCGTAGAAATGAAATTCAGCGTAACGAGCGTCGTATTGTGCAGAAGGAAGAAAATCTGGACAAGAAACTCGAAGCGATTGAAAAGCGTGAGGCAAGTTTCCGTGCCAAAGAAGAAGATTTAAAGAAGCAGAAAGTTGAGATAGCAAAGCTCAACGAACAGCGCGTACAGGAACTGGAAAGAATTTCAGGATTAACCTCTGAACAGGCAAAAGAATACCTCTTAAAGACCGTGGAAGAAGATGTGAAGATTGACACTGCGAAGATGATCAAGGAAATGGAAGCGCAGGCGAAGGAAGAAGTCAACAAGAAGGCAAAGGACTATGTAGTTACTGCAATTCAGAAATGTGCTGCGGATCACGTTGCTGAAACCACAATCTCTGTTGTACAGCTTCCGAATGATGAGATGAAAGGCCGTATCATCGGTAGGGAAGGACGAAATATTCGTACACTTGAAACGATGACAGGAGTAGATCTGATCATTGATGATACGCCGGAAGCAGTTATCCTTTCCAGCTTTGATCCGATTCGAAGAGAAGTTGCAAGAATTGCACTTGAAAAGTTGATCGTGGATGGACGAATTCATCCGGCACGTATCGAGGAAATGGTTGAAAAAGCGCAAAAAGAAGTAGAGACAATGATTCGTGAAGAAGGCGAGGCTGCTGTACTAGAAGTCGGCATCCACGGCATTCATCCGGAGCTTGTCCGGCTTTTAGGCAAAATGAAGTATCGTACCAGTATGGACAGAATGCATTGAAACATTCGATTGAGTCGCACAGCTGACAGGTTTGCTTGCCGCAGAAATCGGTGAGGATGTCCGTATGGCAAAACGTGCGGGATTATTACATGATATTGGTAAGGCTGTAGATCATGATATGGAAGGTTCCCATATCCAGCTGGGTGTGGAACTGTGTAGAAAGTACAAGGAATCACCTCTTGTCATCAATGCAGTGGAAGCACATCACGGTGATGTGGAGCCGGAGAGTCTGATTGCATGTCTGGTACAGGCAGCCGACACCATCAGTGCTGCACGTCCGGGTGCGAGAAAAGAAACTTTGGAAACATACTCAAACCGCTTACAGCAGCTTGAGGATATTACAAATAGCTATAAGGGTGTAGAAAAATCTTTTGCAGTTCAGGCAGGTAGAGAGGTTCGTATCTTAGTTGTTCCTGAGCAGATCAGCGATGCGGATATGGTTCTTTTAGCCAGAGATATTTCAAAACAGATTGAGACTGAGTTGGAATATCCGGGTCAGATCAAGGTAAATGTGATCAGGGAATCGCGTGTTGTTGACTACGCTAAGTAATTGTGAAAATGAACTTAAAAAGGCTTAAGACCGCGGAAAGCGGGATTAAGCCTTTTTTTATATTATAATGTGTTGTAAAATAAATACATTGGGATTTTACGGGACGTATAGAATAAAAAGGAGGGACCAGTACAGCACGGCTGCACTGGCCAGATTATGAAAAAAATGATCGAAAGGTTTTGGTTCCTTTTGATGATTTCACTATACCGGAAAAGTGTGAAATGGATATGTTACAAATTTGAAGAAACTGTGAACGATGAAAAATATCCGGGGATGATGTCCGGACAGGAAAGAGAGGTTTGAAATATGGTAGAGCATGTAAAACGATTGAAGAGAGAACTGGTATACAAGGGAGCAATTCTGGATATCTACAAAGATACGATGGAACTTCCGGATGGAAACAAAGCAGAGTGGGATTTTGTATCCCATCGTATGGGCGCAGCCGCCATTCTTCCGGTTATGAAGGATGGAAGAATTGTGATGGTGCGTCAGTACCGCAATGCGCTGGAGAGAGAAACACTTGAAATTCCGGCCGGCTGTCGGGACAGTAAGACGGAAGATACGGCGTATTGTGCGGCACGGGAGATGGAAGAGGAAACGGGATACCGCAGCACGAATGTGAAACATTTATTATCCCTGCGTACGACGGTGGCATTTTGTGATGAGGCGGTTGATATTTTTGTAGCTACCGATCTGGAAGTGGGAACCCGGCATCTGGATGAAGCGGAATCCATTGATGTGGAAATTTACACACTGGAAGAGTTGTGCGATATGATCTATGAAGGGAAAATTCAGGATGGAAAAACCATTGCTGCAATTATGGCATATGCGGCAGCAAAAAAAGGCGGAATGGGAAAACATCTGGATTTATAAAAATGGAATAAAGAAAACGGACAGGGCATAGGCTGAAAAGAAAAGAGTTTTAGGAATTTTTATGAAAAAGGAACTGGCGATTGGAATCTGTTTTGGCCTGGCGGGAATTTTATGTACCTGTCTGTTTGGATATGAATATTTTACGACTTATGGATTTTTAAATGCGTATCATATGAAAGCATTTGCGGCATCGGATACCGGGTATTTGCCGCTTCTGGCAAATATTTTATGGGAAAGGGGAAAAGTGTTTGTGATTATTGCAATCCTTTCCCTTACTGCTTTAAAAGCAATTCTGCCATTATTATTGCGCTGCCTGATTTATTTTACCGGCGGGGTATTTTTTGCTGCCTGTGTGATGAATATGGGGATTCTTGGAATTGTTTTTTTTCTGGTATCGTGGCTGCCGCATGGAATTTTGTATCTTGCAGCGCTTGCGCTTTTACTGCTGGTAGAACCGCACAGGTTTTATAACCGGAAAAATCCATGGCTGCTGCGGCTGGCATGGGGGATGGGAGTTGTGGTACTGGTACTTCTTGGATGTGTATTGGAGGCATCTGTTGGAATCCGGCTGTTACGTTTTGTTGTAGAAAAATTATAAAAAAATGGAGTGCAAAAGGAACACTTTTTACACTCCATTTTTGTTTTCAGACAAAAACTGTTTACTTTGCGTTCATCTCCGCAATGTCATAGATCAGCTGTTTGGAATCTTCCCATCCGAGACAAGGATCGGTAATGGATTTTCCGTAAATATGATCTCCGATAGACTGATTTCCCTCTTCGATGTAACTTTCAATCATCAGACCCTTTACCAGAGAACGGATATCGGAAGAAAGCTGGCGGTTATGCATCACTTCTTTTGCGATACGGATCTGTTCCTTAAACTTCTTTCCGGAGTTGGAATGGTTGGTATCAATGATGGCTGCCGGATGGATGACATCCATTTTTTCGTACATCTCATGAAGACGGATCAGATCTTCATAGTGATAATTCTGGGTGGTATTGCCGTGCTTGCTGACTGCACCGCGAAGAACCACGTGAGTCAGAGGATTTCCGGTTGTCTCCACCTCGTATCCGCGATAAACGAAATGATGCGGATGCTGTGCCGCGTATACAGAATTGAGCATAACAGAAAAATCACCACTGGTAGGATTTTTCATTCCGGAAGCGACATCAAAACCACTGACCGTCAGACGATGCTGCTGATCTTCTACCGAACGTGCTCCGATGGCAACGTAGGAGAGAAGATCCTCGACATATCCCCAGTTTTCCGGGTAAAGCATTTCATCGGCACAGGTAAGACCGCTTTCTTCGATTGCACGGATGTGCATTTTACGCATGGCGATCAGACCCTCGATCATATCCGGAGCTTTTTCCGGATCTGGCTGGGAAGCAATACCTTTGTAGCCTTCGCCGGTTGTACGTGGTTTGTTGGTGTAAATACGCGGAACTAAGATGACCTGGTCCTTGACATCTTCCTGGATTTTGGTCAGACGGCTCACATAATCACATACAGAATCTTCGTTATCTGCAGAACACGGTCCAATGATTACGAGGACACGTGAATCTTTACCTGTAATTACATCAGAGATCATGAGGTCTCTGTGTTTTTTTAATTCACGAAGCTCCGGGGAAAGCGGATAATCGCGCTTAATGTCTGCCGGAGTCGGTAATTGGTTTAAAAATTCAAAACTCATTTTTTTCTCCTATCTCTTAAGTTCGGATATCACATACCGTGACTATCTTAATGGAAAACGGGAAAATTGTCAAATAACAGGAATCGGTTGTTTCTTTCGGGCTTTTAGAATATAATAACAGAGAATTACAACATAGCAGGAGGTGCAGAGATGGAAAATCTGCTTTGTATAAAAGGAAAGATTATAGGAAAAGGGAAACCGCTCGTGTGTGTGCCGGTCATGGAGTCTTCGAAAGAAGAAATTTTAAGAGAAACCAGAAGGCTGGAAGAAGCACACACGGAAATGATTGAGTGGCGTGTGGATGCGTTTGAAAACGTGGAAAGTCCGAATGCGATCCGCGAAATATTAAACGAAATGAAACATATCATAAAGGAAAGTATTCTGGTGTATACCTTCCGTTCTAAAAATCAGGGAGGGTGCAAAGCACTTTCCGCGGCGGATATTTATGATATTCATCAGGTGGCGGCAGAATCAGATGTCGTGGATTTTATTGATGTGGAATATTTTGAAGCAAAAAATCCGCAGAAAGAAATAGCAATGTTGCGGGAGATGGGAGCATATGTGATTGCTTCCCATCATGATTTTGAACAGACGCCGGACCCGGAGGTGATCCGCATGTTGTTGGAACAGATCCGTGAGAGTGGCGCAGATGTCGTGAAACTGGCAGTTATGCCGCAGAATATGTGGGATGTATTGCATTTGCTGGAGGAGACCAACCGCTTTCATGAAAACCATCCGGATCATCCGCTGATTACCATGTCCATGGGTGCAAAAGGGGGGATTTCCCGCGTGGCCGGAGAGTTTTTCGGATCGTGTGTGACATTTGGCGCAGGCGGGCAGGCGAGCGCACCGGGGCAGCTTCCGGTAAAGCAGCTGGAAGAAATACTTCATATTTTACATCAAAGTGTGGATTGACTCTAAATTTGAAGTGTGATATAGTAAAAAGGCGCTTGTGAAATAAGAGTGCTATGCAGCCGTAGTATAATGGATAGAACGCAGGACTCCGACTCCTGAGATGCGGGTTCGATTCCCGCCGGGTGCAGTTTATGCTATGTGGCAAGGAAACAACTTACCCATGGAACGACAGGAAAAGCGGTGCGTCATGCACCGCTTTTTTACTGGACGAATAGTATGAGGTGTGGTATCATAAATGGAAAGATGCATTTTTATGGAGGGTTCATATGCAGAATGAAAAATTAAAAAAGTTTACAGACTTTTTTGTGAAATATAGACGATATTTTTGCGCAGCTGTTTTATTTGTGATTCTTGTTGTGATTCTGGTAAAGTGTACCGGTCCGCAGAAAGATCAGAAAGAGACACAAAACGGTACACAGGGAGTGACACAGACTACAGAATATCAGGAAATTGGTAAGCTGCAGAAAGATGCAGATCCGGAACTTGTGACACTGATGGAAAATTATTATGCGGCATATGCCGGTGGAGATACGGATTCGCTGGAGATGATTGCACAGCCGCTCAGTGACAATGAAAAGAGTTATATCACGACGTTTTCTGAGTATTATGAGGATTATCAGAACATCACCTGTTATTCCACAAAGGGGGCAACCGATGATTCTTATCTGGTATCTGTATGCTATGATCTGAAATTCAAAGGTGTGGATACTCCGGCACCGGGAATGGATTTCTTCTATGTGGAGAGAGATGGAAAGGGAAATCTGATCATCAATAACATATACTCTGCATACAATTTCAATTTCCTGGATCAGGATCTGGATGCAAATCTGTATTCCCTGATTCTGGCATATGAGAAGAGTGATGAAGTGGTTGCTCTGCAGAAAGAGGTGCAGACAAGCTATAATGAAGCTGTAAAGAGTGATGAAAAACTTGCCAATATGGTGGGTGGAACACTTCGAAATGCCATGGCAAAATGGAGAGAAACGATTGTAAGCAATACCGAAACCCAAACGACAGAGACGGAAAGCCAGACGCAGGAAACCCAGACCACAGAGACAAAGAAACAGGAAGAAACTCAAAAGACCGAGGAAACCCAGACAACGGAGTCTACGGAAAAGAAGGAAGATACCCAAAAGAGCGATTCCAAGAAATCTACCGGTACGGTCAAGACAAAAGATATCTGTAATGTCAGAAAGAGCCCGAGTACGGATGGTGAGCTCCTCGGAAAAGTGGATATTGGTGTGGAACTGAAGAAACTTGGAACGGAAGGTGACTGGACCAAGGTAAAATTCCAGGGAGAAACCGGATATGTAAAGAGCGAATTTGTAAAGGAAGTGTCTTCCAAGTCAGGTTCCGGCAAGGGAACCGTAAAAACGAAGGATATCTGCAATGTGCGTAAAACCGCCAGTACAGATGGAGAACTTCTTGGAAAAGTGGATGCGGGCGTAAAATTAAAGAAACTTGGCACCAAGGGAGAATGGACGAAGGTGAAGTTCCAGGGAAAAACCGGATACATCAAGAGCGATTTATTAAAAACGGTAAAATAATAAAGACATCATAAAGAAGCGGAGGCTGTGAGGTCTCCGCGATTTTTGTCAGACAGGGAAGAAACGTGGAAGTCAGAATTAATAAATTTTTAAGTGAAGCAGGGGTCTGCTCCAGAAGAGAAGCAGATCGCCAGATTGAAGCAGGAAATGTAACCATCGGCGGAAAAACCGCGCGGATGGGGGATCAGGTATCGGATGGACAGGAGGTCTGTTTCTGTGGAAGACCGGTACAAAAAGAAAAGAAATGATACTGATCGCGCTTAACAAGCCGGCGGGTTATTGTCTG
>ENA-OQHY01000243-OQHY01000243.1-human-gut-metagenome-genome-assembly--contig:-NODE-243-length-31987-cov-7.190741_pt1 | contig 31987 bp, 32 predicted proteins | sample MGYA00242570_ERZ504733 | MGnify/ENA primary metagenome ERZ504733 (study PRJEB26092, sample SAMD00036219) | human gut metagenome | host: Homo sapiens | study: EMG produced TPA metagenomics assembly of... | reverse complement strand
CAAAACAACAGAATGCGCAAGCATTTTATTGTTAGCCGAAATCCACGAAGCAATATATGCTATTCCTAGTAAAATAATTTGGGGAATAACAATATTCATTAAATATGTTCTTGGAAATATTTCAAATAAATATCTAGTACCATCATTTTGTATAGACGTAAAAATTATTCCAATAATAAGTGTAAGGTGATATATTAAGATAACTATTAAATAAATGCTTCCGATTCCTCTTTGCCAAGATGATTTTCTTTTGGTTATTGAATCTATTACTTCTTCACAATTAGCACTAATTGCTCCCGTAAATATAATATATGCAAATACTGCAAATAAAACCGAGAGGTAAAAATTCCACCGGCTAAACAAATAAAGTAAACGGAAACCTGTGAAATCCAGCGAGCAAAAGAAACTAATCATTGCTATTAGAATCCAAAACTGGATTAATACAAATAAAATATATAATTTATTTTTAAAGAAATATCTCAAGTAAAATCCATACATTTTTTTATCCATATATATTACCTCTTAATGTTATTTTTGGGGGATCCATAAGGATTCCCCCAAGAATAACAGACTAAAAATAAATTTTGCCTACGCCCGCTACGCCTCCACCAGATTCAAAGCGAAGTTTAAAGCTAGAATCACGTGATTGATTTTCTACAAGTGTTGTATTTGCACCTTTTGCCAATTTATTCGTTTGTTCGCATGAATACGGATATCCGGACCACGCCGCGTAGATTTTTGCAGTCAAGACTCCTGTTGATTTTGAGCTGTTCCAAACTTCTGCATATGCTTTTTTGACAAGCCAATAGCAGCAGATTCAGCAGATTTTTGAAATGTTTGCAATGCAAGGGATGCACTACTCGCCGCATAAGCTGTCATAGCAGTTCCTACAATACATATAGCACACACAATACTACACCAATATTTTTTCTTCATAACTTTTACCCGTCCTTTCTATAAATTGGAAACTATTTGTTCACTTTTAAAAATTTTTTATAGCTCTAATCCCCCATTCCTCCTCCCTCATTCTATGTGTTTCAATGATTATCTTCAGTATATCCAAATCACCGACAAATTCAATCACTTTTACTCGAAACGACAATATTAACATTTTTTTGGTCTTTTTCTTCTCTACACACTCTCCATAATTTGACTACTATACATGGAATTTGTAACATTGCAGTTAATATAATCCCTTCAGCAATACATATAGCATATATTCTAAATTCTGCATACAAAAGCACTCCATATATCGCCACAAATATTGTCGTCATAGATATTGTTGTGATTTTATACTCTTTTCTCTCATCCACACTTAAACGACGATTTTCTGAATCTATAGGACTAAAACATATTAAACTAAATGCCGCACTAAAAACGGATATACTTAAAAATATATTGTTGTTTAACTTATCGACTAGCCAAACAACAAGAAACAATACCACACAGGAAGACAACAGGCACGTCCTTAGTTTCTTGGCATGAATTCCCCCACTAAACTTTCGAATGAACATAAATGGGAAAATGATTATTAACCCTTGTATCGTTTTACCCAATAAACTACCTATAATCAGTATAAGCACTATTGGTGTTACTGTTAAAAAAAGGCTATATACAGCATATTCATACAATTCTTTATCTTCCCTATGTACAGTTTCTGATTCGACCAGCCATCTAACCATATATTTTGACAAATATCTCAGCGTGATTTACCATCTCTAAATTGTTTTAATTTTTCTGGAGCTTTAGGCTGATAGATTAACCCACATGAGGTCGAATTTGCATCTAACACTAGCATTGTGTCCAATATGCCTGTGAGCATCTTCGCTATCTGTCCAGCTTTTTTCTCTTTTTTCAATTCATGCATCTCCTCCTTTATAGTTTTCTAAATCATTGAAACATAGAATTTTTAAACCATTTTTAGAATAATCTATATTTTTTTAAAGACAATATCATTTTCTCCAATGATGATAGAATATACTAATTTGGTTAAAATCATCCTTTTCCCCTCTATTTTTCAATGCATAGCAGAAAAAAAATGTCAAGTATTATATAAAGATAATGTATTACAGATATTTTCTTTATTACATTCTTTTGTTCTTCGCAAGACTTGTTATGATAGAGTTATTATAGAAAAGGAGTAATATAATTGAAAATAATTAATCAATACCAATCCATGGGAAATAGAATAAAATCACGCCGAAAAGAATTACGCATAAAGCAAAGTGAGCTTGATGAAAGTCTGGATATATCCAACAATCATATATCATCTATAGAAAACGGAAGAGAAAAACCTAGCTTAGATATGTTTTTAAAAATATGTGATGAATTAAAAGTCACACCGGACTATCTCTTATTAGGCAATGTTCATGCAAAGAATGTACCCCAAAACATTACAGAAGCATTACTTTTATGCAGTGATGAAGATATTGAACTTGCATCCCAGTTTATTGAACTTTTAGTACATCGAAATAAGAATACCTGGAATAATAAAAATTTCGTATAGAATAAATATAATTTTTTATTTCTATATACCTTTTATGACCTTCTTATAGTATAATGATTAGAGTTATCCTATAAGGAGGTTTTTATGCGAATTTTAATCTGTGATGACGATCTAGAATTATCTCAACAACTCGAAAAAATATTGATTTCTTTCTTTCAAAAAAGCTCTCTTAAATATCCAGAAATTGTTATCTACAATAATGGAACGGATTTACTCCAAGATTTCCAAAGCAAGGATATTGTTTTTCTAGATATAGAGATGCCGGGGATGAATGGAATATATATAGGAAATGAACTCAAACAACAGAACAACAATGCTATTATTTTTGTTGTAACTTCCTATTCGCAATATCTAGACGAGGCAATGCGCTTTCATGTATTTCGCTATTTATCAAAACCGTTAGATAAGCAGCGAATTTTTAGAAATATGAAAGACGCCCTTGCTTTGTATAATAACTCTATCATTAAAATCTCTATCGAAACAAAAAACGGTACCTTCGTTGTTCTGTCTAAGGATATTGTTTTTATTGAAGCGAATAACCATAAAACCATCGTCCATGTATCTGACAATGATTATCTCTGTATCCATAACATCAATTATTGGCTGAATCAACTTCACATGCCTTCTTTTTTTCAGTCACATAGAAGTTTTATTGTAAATTTGGAGCATGTATCCAGTTTCGATCATTCTTTGATTTATCTTTGCAACAATCAATATCAGGCATACCTAACACGACGAAAATATACTCAATTTAAAGATGCTTTTTTACTATATTTAGAAAGTAGACGGTGATTAACTTGGATAAAATTTTTTTATATCTTTTTGTTTATATTGTAGAAGCTGGTATTCTATGGCTGTATATCCATGATGTATTTGACTTAAAATACTCTAGGATATTAAAAACCAGCCTAATCTCTATTGGTTATGGAATTTTATTTTTGCTTTCTTTCGCTAATTCTCTCTTACTCAATACCGTTATTTTCTCATTAATAAATTTCATTATCCTAAAAGTTTTATGTACAGCAAAATGCGCACATGCTTTTTTCATGCCCTTATTCTCACAACTTTCATGGGTCTCTCAGAAGCAATTACGTTTGCCATATTTTCCAAATTTAATGAAACATACCTTTATACCAACATTCATATAACTTCGCTGGTTCTCTTAACTGTGTCAAGTAAATCAATGTACTTTATCTGCATCTTAATGATTACTAAATGGGGAGGTCTTTCAAAAGATCATTCTGAACATAGAAATAGAGTTACTGGTTTATTAAATGCTATTCCACTTATTTTAATATACATCGAGATGGTACTTGTATCTTTTCTTTTGACTGTTGCCCCATCCACTGTATTAAGATATATATTGTTCACCTCTTCGTTCTTATTACTTGTAATAAATTTTATCATTATATACATATACCACTATACGCAGAAAAAAAACGAAGAATTTATTGAACTCCAATTACAATTACAAAAAGAATATGCTATGGCTGAATACAATAAAACTTTGTTTATCCATAATAAAAATCAGCAGATTTTAATTCACGATATACGCAAACACCTAACAGCAATTGCTCAGTTAAATAGACAAAGTAAACACGAAAAAATCCAACAGTATCTAGATACTCTTTTGAATTCTTCTGATCTGCAGGATTCCGTCCGTGTCTCTGACAACGAAATGTTAAATTCAATATTTTGCCACTATATAAAAATATGCCATGACAAACATATTAAATTTAGAGCCGATATTCGGACAAATTTGCTACAAAAACTTAATTTTCCTGAGCTTACTTCCTTATTCTGCAACTTGTTGGATAATGCAGTGGAAGCATGTAATGACATCCCCAACTCATTTATTGAAGTAAGTGTTATACGAAAGAATAATTCTAATCTAACGCTAATTAGCATTATCAACACTTGTAACAATGCTCCTTCTTTTGATGACAATGGCTTTCCTGCTTCTTCAAAAAAAGACAAACAAAAGCATGGATTAGGACTAAAGAGTGTAAACCGCATTGCCAATAAATATAACGGAAGTATTAAGATGTATTATGAAAATCAATCGAAAACTTTCCATACAATTATTCTTCTTAACAATGCATAAATATATACTAGAGAAGCAAATATTTATATCATATTTTCCCTATATTTTTGATTTTAGAAATAATTCTATACATTTTTCAAATATAAACATTAGTTCAACATATTTCCATTTCTGTAAATATTCCTGTGACATAAGACGATTCAGCAGAAATTTGTTCTGATGCCAAAGAATATTCTGCCAGATTGTAGCCATTCTCTCCAGCTACTGACTATGTATCATTTCTCGACTTACTATCAGAGTAAGAATTGTAATGTGAGATATATAAAAGAGTTTCAAAATATTCCGCTACTATACTTGTTTATAGAATAACATTGCAAAAGCGTGATTAAAGCAATAAAGAGTTTTGCTGAAGGATTAAAAAGAGACATAGATGCAGTTGAAAATGCGGTAGCCTATGACTATAGTAATGGTTTTTTAGAAGGGACAAACCGTCGGTTAAAAATGATAAAACGAACAATGTATGGATGTTGCAGAAAACAGTTACTAGAGGCAAAACTAAGATATGTGGGAAAATCTTAAAACAGATAATTGCGGAAGAATCGACTTTGAAAGCCACCATTCCGGAGAATGAGAGCCATATATACCGTAAGTACGTAATCATCGGTACCTTGAATTTTAAAAAATGCCGCCCATCGGGCGGCACATTTTATTTCTTCTGTTTGGTTCGAAATTCTTCCGGTAATTCATCCGGAGTATCCGGCCAGTGAAAGGAATCCCTGTCAAGCCTCTTCATCAGAATCCAGAAACCGGATTCATCCCATTGCAGAATTTTAATAGAAGTCCGCCTGCGGTTGCAGAACGCAAACATACAGCGCGAATAGGGATCAAGTTTGAATTTCAGCTTGAATGTTCTTTCAGTCCCCTAATCAGAACACTAAAAAGCTCTGGAGGCACTCGGCATTACTTCAATCCGAATACTGTACTTGAATGAAATTCACTAATTCTTTCAGACCACAGTGTAACTTTTTCATCTGTTTTCATAATGATACAGTTTCCTTCCTTTGTTATGAAAAGAGTGTATCAGAAAAATATGGGTGCTAACAGATACAGATGATTACCTGCTTACCTTTTCTTTTCCCAAACGGATTTCTTCCATCTGTTTTGCGGTTTCCTCATCAAGATAATCCAGAAGATAATTTTTCAGATTTACCTGCCTGCCCAGATGCTCTCCTCTGAGTTCTTTTAATGCCAACTCAACCTCTTCTTTCAGACCTGGCGCAGACATTCTGTGAGCCCCCTGCCCATGATGATCACCTGCTCAAGTCCATCTGATGTGGCTACTGTTACATCTGCATTCTTCGCAATCCTGCGGACTGTCTTCTCAATATATTGATCTGCTGTTTCTGCTTCTTTCGTATAGACGATATAAATGTTATGATATTTCATCACTTCACCCGGATTCCCCTCTACTTTATAAGCATCATACACAAGGATCAGGGTACATTTGCGGAATCCCTGATAGTTACTTAGAATATCTGCAAGCTTTCCTCTTGCTGCACCAATATCTCTTTCTGAAAGTTCTTTCAGTTCCTCCCATGAAAAAATTATATTATAACCATCTACCAGAAGGTATTCTTCTGTTCCGGCTTTCGCTCTCCGGCGCGCTTCCCACTTCGGATCCTGGTAAGCGCTTCCCGGCTCTCTTGTCTTTTCCTTTGCCCGGACAGTTACAGGACCTGTAGAACGATTCTTCTTCGGATCCGGTGTACGGACATAGATCGCATCCAACTCTTCCTGTGTCAGTTCAATACTGGAGTGCCTGCGTTTTGGAAGTGTCACCTCCATTACATCCATTTCATCATCATTTCCTGATTCCAATGTATGTTCCATATGCATATATTCTTCAACTTCATCCCAATCTACAACAAATCCTGCTCCATGTGCACAGAACACAGAACCTGTCGGATTCGCCAGATCTGCCTCCGAATCATAGGTTGACTCTGCCAGAACTTCTTCCTGATTATGACAGATATCATAACCTTTCAACGAAACTGCCATTCTTCCACGTCCACCTGTATAGGCAGTGAATTCTTTCTGATATCCACGCATCAGGGACACCGGTGCACTTCCTGTCAGCACTGTTGTCTCTTCTTCTATCATCGGTGTTCCGAATTTTCCGGACATATTTTGGATATCTGTCATAGCTCGTCCTACATTTTCTGATGGAAGTTCCATTCGGAATTCATAATATGGCTCCAGAAGAATACTGTCTGCTTTCTTTAATCCCTGACGCACTGCACGATAAGTTGCCTGACGAAAATCTCCGCCTTCCGTATGTTTCTGATGTGCACGTCCAGAAGTCAGCGTAATCTTCATATCCGTGATTGGTGAACCTGTCAGCACACCTTTGTGTTCCTTCTCTTCCAGATGTGTCAGAACAAGCCGCTGCCAGTTTCTGTCCAGAATATCTTCACTGCACTCTGCTGCAAACTGCATTCCGGATCCACGTTCTCCCGGTTCTAGGCGCAGATGCACTTCTGCATAATGACGTAATGGTTCAAAGTGTCCCACACCTTCTACCGGTGCTGTGATTGTCTCTTTGTAAACAATACTTCCTTCACTGAATTCTACCAGCACACCAAAACGTTCCTTTATCATCCGCTGTAAAATCTCAATCTGCACATCTCCCATCAACTGTACATGAATCTCAGAAGTCTGTTCTTCCCATACAATATGAAGTTCTGGTTCTTCTTCCTCTAAAATCTTTAGGTTCAAAAGCATCTTATGTACATCACAGTCATCCGGAAGAAGGATCTGGTATGTCAACACCGGCTCTAATACTGGTAAATCTGACTCTTCTTCTGCTCCGATTCCCTGCCCGGGTCTTGTATTTTCCAATCCTGTCACTGCACATACTCTTCCGGCTTCTACTTCCTGGACAGCCTCAAATTTCTCACCGGAGTAGATCCGGATCTGATTGATCTTTTCATTCAGTCCTTCCACTACATCTTTTACTTTCAGTCTTCCACCTGTCACTTTCAGATAGGTCAGACGGTTTCCCTGATTATCCCTTGCAATCTTATAAACCTTTGCCCCAAACTCTGCCGGATAAGTCTTATCTTTTATATACAGATCAAGTCCATCCAAAAGTTCTTCCACGCCTTGAGAATGTAGTGCCGAACCAAAATAACATGGAAACACCTGGCGGTCTGCAACCGCTTTTTGTACTTTATCCAAAGAGATTCTTCCCTCTTCCAGATATTCTTCCATCATATCATCTTCACAGACAGCCAGCTCTTCCAGCACCTCTTCCACTGCGCTCTCTTTCGTATGTAAATATACTTTTCCACCCGGGCAGTCAGATTCTGTCATGATATCCACAAATGGAACGACATTTTCCCCAAAACGCTTGCGAAGTTCTTTCAGAAGTTTTTCACCATCCGTTCCTTCCTGATCCATTTTATTCACAAAAAGAAAGGTCGGAATCTGATATCTTTTTAATAACTTCCATAATGTCTGTGTATGTCCTTGCACACCATCTGCTCCACTGACAACAAGCACCGCGCAATCCAGAACCTGCAGAACGCGTTCCATCTCCGCAGAAAAGTCCACATGTCCCGGTGTATCAAGAAGTGTGATTGTGCGATCCTTCCACCGGAATACTGCCTGCTTGGAAAAAATAGTGATCCCACGTTCTCTTTCCATCTGATCTGTATCTAGAAACGCATCTTTATGATCCACTCTGCCAAGCTTCCTGATTGCTCCGGCATGATAGAGCATGCTTTCTGACAGTGTCGTCTTTCCGGCATCCACATGCGCTACAATACCTATATTTATATATCTGTCCGGCTTATTTTCTGAGTTATTCCCCATAAAATCTGCCCCTTTCATTGTTTTCTCGTTTTCGGTGTTCGGCGTGTCAATAAGTATAAATTGCTTATTTGTGCAAGCACAAACGCAATTTATACTTTTGACACTTACATCATATCATAAGAAAGAAAAGGAGTCGACTGCTCTTCTTTACAGCCAACTCCTGCTTTTCTTTCTCTGTTATCTTCTAATTATTCACTGAATGATGCACAACCAGGCTTTCCCGATCGATTGCCTTAAAAGAATATCCCAGATTTTTATAGTACTCCATTACCGTCGGAAGTGCCTGAATGGTAGACTCCTTCGCCTCTGTGTCATGGAACAGGAGCATTACTTTGGTATACTCATCCGTTTCTGACTGTGCATGATCTGATCTGCCGTAACCGTTCCTCCATCTCCACTGCTCACATTCCAGTCATAATACTGGTATCCCTTATCCAACACCTGCTGTGTCAGCTGTGTCATAATTCCTGCCGAGTATTTTTTTGAAATAGAATTCGATGCGCCTCCCGGAAAACGGATAAAGCATGGAACAAATCCAAGCTGTTCTTTTGCCACCTCTCCTATTTTCTCAAGATCATCAAAATAAGCATCCACAGATGCATAGACCTGATCATATTCATGAGTGTAACTGTGAAGTCCAACTGTATGTCCCTCATCATAAACCTTCTTGATCATAGGGAAATAATCCGGCTGCTGGGCAGTAATGAAAAAGGTTGCTTTCGCATCATACTGATCCAGAATATCAAGCACACGCTGCGTATTTGCAGACGGTCCATCATCAAATGTCAGATAAACGACTTTCTCATCATCCTGCGGATCCATGGTTCCAACTGCAACTCCCGGCTGCAGAGACATGGACTTATCTCTTTCTGCCTTTGCTGCCTCTTCTGCTTTTTTCGCTTCTTCTTCAGCTTTTTTCTTCTCTTGTGCTTCTTTCTCTTTCTGCATTTCTACCTGACGTAAAGCTGCTACTTCCCGCGCATTTGCCACCATACATACACCTGTTCCGACAATTGCAAAAAACACAAGTCCTACCAGTATGTTGAAATAAATATTGTTCTCCTGCCGCATTCTTTTGTAACTGTGCATGACACTCACCATTGTATCTTTTATCTTTATCAAAATTTTCTTTATCTTTTGCTGCATTCTTTCTCCCATTCCCTCTGCATTACTGTAAACAACGCTCTTTTTCTTACGAATATTGCTGACATCATCATTTCCGGCATCTTTGGCATACAATATCCATATGATTATATTTATTATAGACCATATATCTTAAATATATAGTAATGATTCATTAAGAATTATTCGAAAAATATTACATTTCTGTTACTTACTATCCTGTACTACTGTTCACACTACCACGAGATCAACAATGAATCCCTTTCATCTGCATTTGACCATTTTCTTTACAAGTGTTAAAATAATTTGTAACTGTTCAGAGCCAAGCAAATTTCATAAAACAGCTATAAAATGCTTGCATTTTTAAGACTGTTTTTGAAATTTTATTTGGCGGATACGCCACACCGACGAAATGCGTAGCATTTTGGAGGTTGGCTCTGAACAGTTACAATAATTTTACAGATAAGCAATCACAGCATTCGTATGATCTGCTATAGAACATAGAAAGGAGAATATCCGCAATGGAGGATAAGCGTATCACCAAAACAAAATGTGCTTTAAAGTCTGCTCTTTTGGATCTTTTAACCACACAGGCTTTTGATGTGATTTCAATCACGGAATTATGTAAGATTGCCAATGTCAGCCGGATCACTTTCTACACACATTATAAAGATAAATTTGCCCTCCTTGACGACATTTTCAATGATATGCTGATTATTGGAAAAGAGGGATACCATCGCAGACAAGAGGAAAACAATCCTGAAAACAATCTCACACAGGGATATCTGAACGTTTTGGACAGTATTTTGTCTCTTTACTATGAACGTTATGATTTTTTCCAGCATGTCGTACCGGAAACAAATCCTTACCTGGCTTTTCGATTTTATCGGATCCTTTTAGACACGGTAGAATCTCATACAGATAAGCTGAAGGCTTCTTATTCTTTAAAATATTATGCAAGACAGATTGCCGGATTCATCTGCTTTGGTCTGTTCGGATTTATCAGTGAGTCTTATACATCAAAAGTACCGTTAGAACAGGTTCAGGCCGGAGCAAGACAACTTTTAACAGATCTTCTGCAATCCAAAATTCTTGTATAATGTTTTGCATTTGTAACTGTTCAGAGCCAAGCAAAATTTCAAAAAAAGATGTAAAATGCTTGCATTTTTAGATGTAAACATGAAAAAGAACATGCACCACAGTTTCAAGACTTCTTAAACAGAAGCTTTTATTCTCTGGTCATGTTCTTTTTTATTTTTAATAGTTACGCCTCTTTTTCTTTGTAATGATGCGCCTCTTCGAGCATCATATCTTTCACTTTCATCAGTCGAATCTGTGTACTACGCTCATTCTCATCCAGTTTCATCGTAATGTATTTGATACTTTCCTCTGTCTCTGGAATGATAACATGCTCCAGTGCATTTACACGACGTCTTGTCTTCTCAATCTCTGCCGCCATCAGCTGACATGCTTTTTCACATTCTGCAAGTCGGATCATGTCTGGGAGGATATCTGATAAAGACTTCACTGCTCCATCAAGATCGCTGGAAGTAAATGCAAATCCATAAGAATAGATATCATTTTCATCCGCTGTTCTTGTTTTGGATGTGAAGGTCGGAATCTCAACACTCATAACATTCTTCTCATCAACTATAAGTCCAACTTCCTGCTTCGGAGCCATCAATGCAGTATTCAGTGCTGCCTCTGACATTCCAGCCCGGGCAATAACAAAATTACGGTTCGCAGAGAGAATTCCTTCTTCTACACGAAGTCTCACTTCCATATTTTCTCGGACAAGATCCAGATACTGGCGCATCAGCTCATCACGCTTATCTTTCAACAGCTTGTGACCACGAATGGCTGTAATCCGCTTTTTCTTCAAACGGGTCAGTTCCATACGGGTTGGATTCACTTGTTTCGCAGCCAATACCGCCACCTCCTCTTTCTATCTTCGATCACTCTGTCTGTTCTTACTCTTTGTCGTAATATTCATCCAGATATTTATCGTCAATTCGTTTGAGTTCGGTACGCGGCAGCATGCGAAGCAGCTTCCATCCGATATTCAATGTTTCCTCAATGCTTCGGTCTGTCTGATATCCCTGAGATACATATTCTTTCTCAAATGCATCTGCGAAACGTGCATATTTCAGGTCAATTTCTGTCAGTGCGGCCTCTCCCAGGATAACCATCAGCTCTTTTGCATCTTTACCACGCGCATAAGCGGCAAACAACTGATTCATCGTATTGGCATGATCTGCTCTTGTCTTACCTGCTCCGATTCCTTTATCTTTCAGACGGGACAGAGATGGAAGAACATCAATTGGAGGTGTTACTCCTTTTCTGTAAAGCTCACGGCTTAAGATGATCTGTCCTTCCGTGATATATCCTGTCAGGTCAGGGATTGGATGAGTCTTGTCATCCTCAGGCATTGTCAGGATCGGGATCATTGTGATACTTCCCTTCTTGCCATTCTGACGTCCTGCTCTTTCATACAGTGTTGCGAGGTCTGTGTACAGATATCCCGGATATCCACGACGGCCAGGAACTTCCTTTCTGGCTGCAGATACCTCACGCAATGCATCTGCATAGTTTGTGATATCTGTCAGAATAACAAGGACATGCATATCTTTTTCAAATGCAAGATACTCCGCTGCTGTCAGTGCCATACGTGGTGTTGCGATACGCTCGATCGCCGGGTCATTTGCAAGGTTTACAAACAATACTGTTCTGTCGAGTGCTCCTGTCTCGCGGAAGCTTTCGATAAAGAAGTTAGACTCCTCGAAAGTAATACCCATAGCAGCAAATACAACCGCAAAGTTTTCATTTGTTCCAAGTACCTTTGCCTGGCGGGCAATCTGTGCAGCCAGCTGCGCATGCGGCAGACCGGATGCTGAGAAGATTGGAAGCTTCTGCCCACGAACCAGCGTATTCAGTCCATCAATTGCAGATACTCCTGTCTGGATAAACTCCTCCGGATAACATCTCGCTGCCGGATTCATTGGCAGACCATTGATATCCATTCTGGCATCCGGAAGGATCTGCGGACCTTCATCGATTGGATTACCAAGTCCATCAAAGACACGTCCAAGCATATCTTCTGATACGCCAAGTTCCATGCTTCGTCCAAGAATCGTACTTTGCTGTTGGAGAGGTTAATACCTGTTGAACTTTCAAACAGCTGTACAAGAACATCGCTTCCGTTTACTTCCAGAACCTTACATCTTCTTGTCTCACCGCTCGCCAGCTCGATTTCTCCAAGCTCATCATATGTTACGCCTTCTACTCCACGCACCAGCATCAGAGGTCCGGCCACTTCCTGAATGGTTCTATATTCTTTTGGCATTTAACCTTCCTCCTTTACAAATGCTGCTGCAATCTGAGCGCTTAATGTCTCATCAACCTGTTTAAATTCTTCGTCAAGCTTATCTTCTGTCACATATTTAAAACGTCCGATCTGCTCTCTGACCGGCATTGAGATCAGCTTCTGAAGTGATGCACCATCTTTTAATGCATCGGTTGCTCTGTCAAAGAATTCGTTAACAAGAACCATCATCATGTGCTGTTTCTTCAATGACGTATACGTATCTACTTCATGGAAAGAGTTCTGATGCAGGAAGTCCTCACGGATTGATCTTGCAGCTTCCATCTTCAGACGGTCGGACGGTGAAAGTGCATCCATACCCACCATCTTAACGATTTCTTCCAGTTCTGCTTCTTCCTGAAGCAGCGTCATCATCTTCTGACGGCCTTCCATCCAGTCTTCAGCAACCTGTCCGTTAAACCATTTTTCCATATCATCCAGATACAGAGAGTAACTCTTCAGCCAGTTGATTGCCGGGAAATGTCTCTTGTATGCCAGGGAAGCATCCAGTCCCCAGAACACTTTGACGATACGAAGTGTAGCCTGAGATACCGGCTCAGATGTATCACCACCCGGAGGAGATACTGCTCCGATAACGGAAAGTGCTCCTTCTCTTCCTTCTTTTCCAAGAGAAACTACATGTCCGGCACGCTCATAGAACTGAGCCAGACGACTTCCAAGATACGCCGGGTATCCTTCTTCACCTGGCATCTCTTCCAGACGTCCTGACATCTCACGAAGTGCCTCTGCCAACGGGATGTAGAGTCTGCCATAAGTGCTACGGAATATCCCATATCACGGAAATATTCAGCAATTGTAATTCCTGTATAAATAGATGCCTCACGCGCTGCAACCGGCATGTCTGATGTGTTTGCGATCAGAACGGTTCTCTGCATCAAAGGCTGTCCTGTCTTCGGATCCTTCAATTCCGGGAACTCATTCAGAACATCTGTCATCTCATTTCCACGCTCACCACATCCGATGTAGACAACAATATCTGCCTCAGCCCATTTTGCAAGCTGATGCTGGATCACTGTCTTTCCACTTCCGAAAGGTCCCGGAACGGCCGCAACACCGCCCTTGGCGATTGGGAAGAATGTGTCGATGACACGCTGTCCTGTTACAAGTGGCATTTCCGGCGGAAGTTTCTTCTTATACGGACGACCGCGACGAACCGGCCACTTCTGCATCATAGTTAATTCTTTTTCGCCTTTTTCTGTTTCAACAACTGCTACAATATCTTCTACTGTAAATGTTCCTTCTTTGATTTCCTTGATTGTTCCTTTAATTCCATAAGGAACCATGATCTTCTGCTGTACAAGAACTGTTTCCTGAACTGTACCGATCACATCTCCTGTCTCTACTTCATCTCCAACCTTTACAGTAGGAACGAACTCCCATTTCAGATTTCTCTTAAGAGACGGAACTTCAACTCCTCTTTTCAGGTTGTTTCCGGAAATCTTCATAATATCATCCAGTGGTCTCTGGATTCCGTCATAAATACTTGCGATCAGACCAGGTCCTAATTCTACAGACATTGGAACATCCATAGATTCAACCGGTTCTCCAGGTCCGAGACCTGATGTCTCTTCATATACCTGGATGGATGCCTCGTCACCGTGCATCTCAATGATTTCTCCGATCAGACGCTGTTCCGATACACGGACAACGTCAAACATATTCGCATCACGCATTCCCTCTGCGATAACAAGAGGTCCTGCGACTTTTTTAATCACTCCTGTGCTCATTCGCTTACTCCTCCAAACAGAATATCTGATCCGACGGCCTGCTCAACTGTCTTCTTCACGCCTTCAACTCCGGCTCCTGTATTCCCCGACACACCCGGGATCTGAATAATCGCCGGAAATGTCTGCTCACCGTACTTGTTGATTTCTGACGGAATCTGTGCAGCCACAGCCTCTGTAATATAGATAATGCCGTAATTTCCTTCTGCAAGCTGGCGAAGCTTTGCCTTCGCCTCATCCCGGTCTTTCACAGGGCAGATGCTAAGACCGAGGGTGGCAAATCCATAGATACTGTCATAATCGCCCATTACTGCAATCTTATACATACATCTCCCTTATCCTTTCCCGGATTGCTTCATCCGGAAATTCATTCTGCTTTCCGGTCAGTATAATCCGTACTGTCTTGATCTCATTTTGTCTGGCTAACAGATATGCCAGAAGCGGTCCAACAGAAAATGATTCGTATTTCTGTGACCTCATGGAATCTGTCATTTTATTATCACACCAGCGTTCAAATGCAGACGGTGATATACGCAGTGCATCGGCACCTTCACGATAAGATGTTCCTTCCAGATACTGTGCGATTTCCTCCGCACCGGCCAATGCTGCCTGTGTCAGCTGATCCACATTGATCTCGGAACAATTCACCATTGCCTTCTTCATGAAATCTGCATTTTTTTCTGTCTTCTGAGATCTTACTGCAATCTTAATATCAGCGATTGCAACTGCTGTCTGTGCATACTCTTCAATGATCTTCTCACCTGATTTTTTCCCTGCTTCCAGCATAGCTTCCAGTGTTGCGCGATCAATAATAAGATCACACAGCTGTCCGTCTCTTGTGTGAAGCAGAGTATCAAATGCTTCTCTTGCTGTTGCCGGCATATTTCCCGGCAGCTTATCAAACTCTTTGTTCTGAACAATTGCATACATTTCTTCTCCAGAAATCTCACAATCATCATAGAAGATATTTTTATTCTCTACTTCCGTACATACTTCTTTGATCGCTGCTTTCAGATTGTGATAAAGCTTTGGAAGGGACAGAACATCGAATACATGCATATCCGGTGCCACCTCACGGATTGTCTGCCACACCTTCTCTTCTTCCTTATTCAGAACTTCATCTGCATCCAGCGTTCCTGCTGTCAGATCTCCCCAGCCCTTTTCAACCAGAAGCTGTAGAGCCTGTTCTGCACTCTTGCACGCAAGAAGCTGTTCGATCACTGCATTCGTTAAAAGAGAGACTTCCAATGCACGGATTCTGGCAACCGCATAGGTATATTTTGTCTTACTCAAGATTATCCCTCCTTGCGGCTACACTGCTGTAAACAGCTGCCGGTTCACTTTATCTGATAACTCTTCTCTTCTTGCATCAAACAACGCTTTGATCGTACAATTTTCTTCGATGCCGCCATAGGTCAGGATAAATCCCCCATCCATTCCGTCCGGCACTGTCTCTGTAAGTTCCAGGCTTCCGCCTTTCTTCTTCGCTGTTTCATATACTTTTTCCATATACCCTTGAGGCATACGTTTTCTGTCTTTCTCTGTAAAGCAGATGGTTCCTTCTTCCGGAAGTACATACTTCTCAAGAACCTTTTCAAGCATTGCAAAATAAGCTGCATCATCAAGCTCTCCGACTGCTTTGTAAGCATCTTCAAGAACTTCACTGATCACTTCCTGTTTCGCCTCAAGTACTGCCTTGCGCTTTCTCATATCTGATGAAGAGGCCAGGCGTTTCACAGAATCTTCTGCTCTGGCTTCTGCCTGTGCGACAATCTTCCGTGCATCTTTCTCTGCCTGTGCTTTTGCTTCCCCAATTATAGAATCCGCCTGTGCGTGTGCCTGTGCGAGTATCTCTTTTGCATTGTCCTGCGCCTCTGCGATTATCTGCGCTTTCATTTTGTCAAGTCCACTCATCTCCACGCTCTCCTTTTTATTTATTTCTTACAGCTGGATACCACTTACTGCGAGGAAGGAAATCAGAAGAGCCAGGATCGCATATGTCTCAACCATTGCCGGGAACAGCATTGCTTTACCAAACTGCTCTGGCTTCTTTGCTACGATTCCGATAGAAGCCGCTGCTGTCTTACCCTGTGCGATACCTGAAATCAATCCAACAATACCGATTGGGAGACAAGCTGCAAGGATCATAAGTCCTGACTGAACGCTAACTTCTACTCCACCACCGCCGAGAATACCAATTTTAGAAAGTGTAATAAATCCAACAAGCAGTCCATACAGTCCCTGTGTACCTGGGAGCAGCTGCATGATAAGTACTTTAGCGAATTTGCTCGGGTCTTCTGTTACAACACCTGATGCTGCCTGTCCTGCGATACCTACACCTAACGCAGATCCTGCACCTGCGAATAATACTGCGATTGCTGCGCCTAATAATCCATATACAACTCCAAGTTCACCTGCTATATTCATAATGTTGTTTCCTCCTTAACATCAACATATTTCGTATTTTCTTTAAAAGGCTCGAATGCTTTTCCGCCGCCTTCATAAAATTTCCCGAAAAATTCCACAAACTGTAAACGGTTTGTGTGTACATAAGCTCCCAGCAGATTGATCGCCAGGTTCAATACGTGTCCCACAATGAAGATCACAATGAAAAGAATCACACCGATCACATTGTTTGGAAGCATCGCTCCCATCTGATTAATAACGGATGCGATAACTCCTGTTGCAAGTCCAAGTGCAAGAAGTCTTGAATAGGACAATGCATCACTGAGCCATCCTGTCACGTTATACAAATCATACGCTCCAAGCGCAAGCCGAAGCGCCGGATTCTTATTTGCTCTTCCTGACATCAGCACAATACCGATTGCTCCACCCGCAGCCATCACTTTTGCAGCAGTGTTCAAAGCCGCAGGGAACACAATCGTTGTCTGTGCGATTGATGCAAAGATGTCACTTGGAAGCAGCATCAGGATCAACCCGATCAGCATCACAAACCAAAGTACAACGTCACAGATAAAATCTACAACCTTACCATCTTTTAAACACAGATAACCTTTAATTCCAAGTCCTACGAACAAATGAATTGTTCCAAATAACAAAGAATAAACCAGAAGTTTCATTGGATCATTCAATGGAACAAACCAAAGTGCCGGAACTGTTACCGTATGTCCGAAGAATTTTTCTGAAACAATGTCTACGATATTTCCAAAATATCCTCCAAATAGAACGCCCCATACAAGTGTAGATACTCCACAGTAGAAGAACAGTTTCAAAGATTTTGCCATGCTCTGTGACATTCTTGGATATTTCTTCACAAGAATCGCACACACAATTGCAACAACTGCTCCATACGCTGCATCTGACAACATCATTCCGAAGAAAAATACGTAGAAGAATGACATGATCGTTGTCGGATCGATCTCTCCGGCATGCGGTAATCCGTAAGATTCTACAATGCCTTCCATGTTTGTAGAGAATGGGTTATTCTTTAAAATAACCGGTGCTTCTTCACCTTCTTCAATGTCTTCAATATCTACCATACAGTTATATTTCTCTGTCAAAGATTTCTCTACCGGATCTGACTCACATGCCGGTATATATCCACTGATCACAAATGTACGCTTTGACTGAAGAAGATCTCCGAGAACTGCATACTTATCTGCTCGGACTCTGTAATAATCTGCTACGGCCTGAAGTTCTTTTCTTTTGGAAGCCAGGCTCTTAAGTTCTGCCTCGCACTGCGTCATCCGCTCTCTTGACGCTGCTATCTCTGTTTCCAGTACTTCCTTCTGCTCTTTTGGTGTCTTGCTCCAGTTCTGGGACGGTCTTGCAAATCCTGCACTCCGAAGTACTTCTTCCACTGTCTGGAGTTGTTCTTTCAAACAGATGACTGCAATGCAGATCATATTAGATTCTGCTGAAACTAAATGTACATCGACCCCTGTTTTCTCCATCACTTCCGGAGTCTTCTCAAGTAGAATGGAATAAATGTTCTCAAGAGTAAGCTCTCCCGGCATTGTTCCCAGGATCAAAGCAGTCCTTTTTGTCTTCCCTTCCTGAAGCGGAACATCTAATGCCATCCACGGCATCAGACTTTCAATCTGATTCTCGATCTTTGCTATGCCTGCTCTAAGCTCAGCATGCTCACGATCAAGATCATAAATTTCGCGGGCTGTCTTGATCAATTCCGGTCCAGATATCTGAACCTTTTCTTCCAACTCGCGATCAATCAGTTCTTTTCCTTCCAGCGAAGAAAGTAATGACTTTTTCTCCGGAGCGTAAGCATCCAGAATCCCCAGTGCCTGATCTGCTGCCGTTGCCGCCTTTTCAAATTTCATCCGCTGTCCGGTTGTGTCCATCTTTTGGAAGAATGCATCCTCTTCTTTGTCCCTGTCAACTTCAAGAACTCCAAGATGCTGTAACTGTTCCAGGATTGCTTTTCGATCTTTCTTCAGGGCACAGATGCTGATTTTCTGCATCTTAAGTACCGCCATAATCTTATCCCTCCTTTTTTGTTACGACCACATGGATCAGATTAATTCAGAAAGAACTAGCTGCACTGCTGCATCCTTTTTCTCTCTTGCAGAAACCTTCAGCTCTTCGATCACATCTTTGAGCTTCTCTGCTTCTTTATCTTCCTGATTTTTCGCCTCTTCTCTGGCTTTCTCATCCAGTCCACCGGCAGTTCTTTTTGCCTCTTCTATAAGTTCTTCATGAATCTGCTTTGCCTGAAGAGATGCATCTTTCAGAATCTGTTCTTTTTGTTCCTGCGCTTTTACAAGAATCTCTTCTGCCTGCTGTTCTGCTTCTTTAATTGACCGGATTGTCTCATCCACCATAGTATCTACACCACCTTTCCTGTCTCCCCTTTTTCATTGTTCTTATGTGATTTTGAACAATAAGATCTCTTCGCTGTATGTTGTTACTGCACATTAATATCTAAGGATTACGCTGTTCGCAGCATGTATCAATATATTATTACCATACTTTTCTTTCCTATTCTCTTTCTGTTTGTAACTTTCGCACAACGATGTTATTTTAAACATAGCATATTTTGTCGTAATAATCAAACTTTTTATTAGATTTTTATAAAATATTTTTAGATTACTAAATATTTTTTCTATTTTTTGTAGTTTAGTAAACGTTTTTTGTATATTTGTATAAATATCTGATTATTTGATGTAAGTGTCAAAAGTATAAATTGCGTTTGTGCTCGCACAAATAAGCAATTTATACTTATTGACACTCACATCATTATTTGCCATTTAAAAAAAGGAACAAGATCAAACCTTTTTTCAAATGATTTGACCATGTTCCTTTTACACTTTATTTCCAATGAAGTTCGTGCAGCTCGCCACTTAAATTCATCCCTGCGAATCCATTCTGTCGCAGTGCTTCATACAACACAATTGCCACCGAATTACCAAGATTCAATGAGCGGATATCTCCATTCATCGGGATTCTCATACAGTCTTCCTCATGCTCTACAAGAATCTCTTCCGGGATTCCTGCGCTCTCTTTTCCGAACATAATATAGCAATCCGACTCATAATCTACTTCTGTGTAGACTTTGTGCGCTTTTGTCGTTGCCATATAGATTTTTGCTCCCGGATTCTTTTCAAGAAAATCCTGATAATCAATATAAGTTGTCACATCAAGATCGTTCCAGTAATCCATGCCTGCGCGCTTTAATGATTTCTCATTCAGCTTAAATCCCAATGGCTCGATCAAATGAAGCCTTGTCCCTGTTGCTACACAGGTTCTTCCGATATTCCCTGTATTTGCCGGAATTTCCGGCTCATAAAGTACAATGTTTAACATAATTATCGCCTCTTCTATCTTCTTATTCTTCTGATTCTTTTCGTTCTTTCCACCAGCGGCTCAGTTCATCCGGTGCCGGACGATCCAGATAACGGGTTTCTTCTCCATTTACAAGTGTTCTTGCGTTCTGTTCTTTTACAAATCCGATTCGTACCGCCGGAACACCTGCATTCTTCAAGATTTCCAATGTCTCTTCTCCATGCTCTGTCAGCACAAGATAACTTCCGACTGATGTGAGAAGATATGGATTCAGCTGAAAGAATTCACAGATTTCCACCGTTTCCTGCTTAAGTGCAAGTTTTGAAAAATCAATCTCAAACCCTATCTTTTCTGCCTCTGCAAGTTCCCATAATCCGCAGAGTACACCACCATCCCCACATTGTCTGCTCTTCGCTTCTTCTGGAAGCTGTAAAGCCTGCTCTGGAAGTATAAGTGCTTCCTTGCAACGCTTTGTTTTTTCTATAAAGGACGGTGTAAATCTTGTGCGAAGATCTGCCTCTGCCTCTTCAACCAATCGCAACGTTCCTTCTAATCCCGTATAACCGCAAAGAATGATTTCCGTTCCCGGAAACCATTTTTTCATCTGCTGTTTTGAGTTTTCTTTCACGCCGACAGCAGTAATCTGAATCACTGTCCGCAAAACATACTCTGCACTTTCAGCCTGTACACAGGCAATGGCAAGTCCTGTCTCCTCACAGATCTCTGTCAGGATTCTCATGATATCTTTTAATTCCTGCTCGTCAGAACTTTCAGGGAACAAAATCTGTACTGAAACCGCTGTTGGTCTGACTCTCTTCGCCGCAAGATCTCCTGCTGATTTAATCACTGCATATTTCACCTGTGCCGGTGCTTTTCCGCTTACTGAAGTGCTACTCCAGACAAAATCCTTTTCGTCAGATATCAGTTCAGAACTACTTTCTTCCCACGCAGTTTTTCCTGTTGAATTCCTGTTTCCTTTTTGGATCCGTTTCTTTACAGAACGATTCCAGATCGTCTGCGTTACTCTCCCTGTCCGCATCACACTCTCCTTAGACCAGATATGGAATCACCATCGTTGCAACCATTGCAACAATAACCACCAAAATAATAATTGACACCAAACGTCTTACTTTTTTATCATAAAAATTCATCTTTTTTCTCCATTTCCATTAACAAAACCATATGCAAATATCTTTCTAATATCTGCAACTCTATACTAATCCTCTATTATATAAATCGCCGCATCCTGATTCAGCTTATTTCTATGTCTGTAATCAAAAAGATGCAGCTTTCCATCCAATCGCTCCAGATGAGTCATCTTTCGCAGTTGGCGACTGTCGTATCCTTCATAATCCTTCAGATACTTGTGCTCTTCTGCCTCTTTCTTATAAAATTCAGACGCTACATCTTTTTCTACTTTGCTCTCTCCAAGAAATGCCGGACGATTCTTCACATTATCTCTCAGGTAAAGATCTAAAGTCATGCTTTCAAGCACCTTCTCTTTAAAATCTGCTTCTTTCTTCTGTATTTCCTCCGAACAAGTAAATTCTGCTAATTCTGATTCTACAAAGTCCCACAATATCTCATAGCGAGTAAGTCTTGAATGATTCAACCCAAACAAGCCTTTCTTCTCATAATAATTGCCCATTTTCTCATACATGGAAAATGCGGATGGAAACAATTCCACAAGAAGCCTCATCGTATGACTAAACTGAAAACTGTTATAGTAAACTTCCACCATCTCTTCCACTTTCTTCAGACGGATCACATCACTGTATGGAAGCCATTTTGTTGAAAGCACTTCATACGGCGGACGATTCTGGCAAAGCAGTTCATACTCTTTCATCTTCTCATGCATCACTGATCCATGCAGTACTTTCAGAAATCCAAGCTGAAACTGATCCGGTTCCATAGCATAAACTTCATTAAAAGAATGAGCAAAACTATCATAATTCTCATATGGAAGACCTGCGATCAAATCTAAATGCTGATGCACATTTCCCTTCTCATGAATCCTTGCTACCTTATCACGTACTTTTTCCAGATTCATGGAACGGTTGATTTCTTTGATCGTCTGTTTATTCGTTGACTGAATTCCAATTTCCAGCTGGATGAGTCCTGGACGCAAACTCCGGATCAACTCAATCTCTTCCTCATTCAGAAGATCTGCTGCCACTTCAAAATGAAAATTTGTAATCCCTTTATCATGCTCTTTGATATAATTCCAGATTGCCATTGCATGATCATGCTTACAGTTAAATGTTCTGTCAACAAACTTAACCTGTGGCACTTCATGATCAATAAAGAACTGCAATTCTTTCTTCACAAGCTCCAGGTTACGAAATCGAAGACATTTATCAATTGAAGAAAGACAATAACTACAAGAAAACGGACAGCCTCTGCTCGTCTCATAATAAATGATACGGTTCTTGAAATTCTCAATATCCCTATAGACAAACGGTACTTTACTCAGATCCATGATCTGTCGAAACGGTGTCGCAGCAATCTGTTTTTCCTTTTCCCGGAATGTGATTCCCTGAATATTGATCAACTCAGCTGCACCACGACCTTCATAATATGCCACAAGTTCTGCAAAAGTCTCTTCACCCTCTCCGCGCATGATACCTTCTGCCATCGGATATTTTTCCAGAACTTCTCTTGCATTATAAGAAACTTCCGGACCTCCAAGCCAGATCTTCGTATCCGGCAGAATCTTTGGAATCTCCTGTATCAATTGCCCTACTTCTGTCACATTCCATAAATAACAGGAAAGGCAGAGAACATCTGGTGCCTGCTTATAAATATCCATCAAAATCTCATCAAATGGCTGATTGATCGTATATTCAGAAATTGTGATATTGCTGGCCGGATGCTGCTCTTTCGCATATGCGCGCAGGCAATAGACCGCAAGATTTGAGTGGATGTACTTTGCATTCACCGCTGCAAGCAAAATCTTCATCTTTTTATAAACCTCTTTTCCTGTTAATAATGTATATTTGTAAACATTTTCCTTTTTAGGTCTTACCTATCTATTCTGAATGAAGATGTAAGAAATGTCAAGATATGTGAAGTTGTGTATATAACATAAAAAGGGAAAGCTGTTACTGTTCACACGATGTGCGACCAGCAACGCATCTCGCCATTTTAAATCGCCTTTGGCGATGGGGCGAGATGCATTCAAGTCAAAACATGCATCCTCCGTGTCAATCAGCGGAGTGATTGATACGGGAGTGAACAGTAAAGGGAAAGCTATCACTTACGATAACAACACAAATTGTGTCAGATTATCGTATGATAGCTTTCCCTTATTTTGCAGCTTTAATCAAAAGCCACCTCTTCTTTCTGCTCCTCACGGAAAATTACCCCAAATACTTTTCTGACAATCGGTCCTGCGAAGCACAGCTGCCAGAAGAATGCCATTGGGAAATTGAATACTGTTGTCTGGAACCACACAGCAATCATCTGATTTCCTGCATCCTTAAAAAGCAGTGTTGCAGCAAGGCTCATCAGCGGGCACATTCCAATGATGGATAAAACGGAAATCGCCAGCACGATCATAAACGGATTATCTTTCTGTGGATTCACGATCGTAAATGCTTTCTTCTTTGCAATCGGTCCTACGAGAAAGAAATCCAGAATGAAAGCAATCGGTCCCATGATGATAAGTTCATGGAATGCTGCCAGAAAGACCTCATTACTCATTCCGCCCATATTCAGGGAGATGTTGTAGCAGATCATTGCATAAACCATGACAAAAACCATCATGATTGTGAAAATTACTTCTTGAAACTTATTTTTTGGCATAAAAAAATCCTCCTATCATGATAAGCGTAACAGATTGTGTTGTTCGTTCATCATTCCGGAGGGAATGTATCGTTTCCAATATAAATACCATTCTATTCATTTTTTACGTGCATTGCGCTTCGAACTTGGCCCACAAGCGTTACCCCGGTAGTTAACTCAGCCCAGGCACCCTCACGGCACCCGAGAGGTTCTGCTTAGTGCTGCTCCGTTCCCGACCTGACACGGTTCACAGAGTCCCGTCGCGTGAGACCCAGACGTCAACGTCACTTTCCGGGGACAGCCCTGCAGACTGTCGCCCTCTGCGCAATATCACCCCTGCTATAGCGGATTGCAGGTTCAAGGTACCGCTACCACCCCGGCTGCACGGATTATTATTTTACATGATAAATGAATGCTTGTCAAGTATGCTGCTCTTTCTTTTGCACAAGATTCCACATGATTTTATACCTCTGTGTTACAGACTCTGTGCTTCTGCTTTTTTCTTCATCTTCCTGGCTTCCCTGAGTTCTCTGAAAAACTGCTTCATCAACTGGCTGCATTCTTCTTCCAATACGCCTGTTGTAAGATCTGCCTGATGGTTAAATGCCTGGATATCCAGTAGATTCAGAATGGAACCTGTACATCCTGCTTTCGGATTCATACACCCGACAACCACTCTTGGTATACGGGACTGGACAATTGCACCTGCACACATCTGACATGGCTCTAATGTCACATACAATGTACATTCTTCCAGACGCCAGTCACCAAGCTTTTTGCTTGCTTTCTTGATTGCTGCGACCTCAGCATGTGCCAGTGGATTCTTGTCTGTATTCCGTCGGTTATAACCGCGTGCAATAATCTTATCTTCATGAACGATCACGCAACCAATCGGGGTTTCTCCCAGATTATACGCTTTCTCTGCCTGTTTTAAGGCCGCACGCATATATTTTTCATCTGTTGTCATCCTCATTTTGTTTCCTTTCGGTTATTGTATAAAAATAGCATTAATATTCCTTTTCCTTCTGAATAAACTATATAGAAAAATTCTTTTCAGGGGCTTGCTATGAATCCGGGAAGTTATTATTTATATGAGTACGAATCCTGCTGCCGCCGCAGAAATCTTGGTTTTCTACAAATTTCATCACATAATTATTCTTATCTCTTAACACTTCATGTTAAAAATCTTCCGATTGTCCCTGGAGAACAGTTGGAAGTCTATGCATTTATTCTCGAAAATCAAACACTTACAGGTTCTCCGGTTGCACTTCTTCAGTGCTCTGGTCAGAACTTATCCACACAACTGGTCATTTCCGGGGAACGTTTTCCACATAAAAGAACTCTTAAACACATTAATGGGTTCATTATTTTCTCCATCACCCAGAATCGATCACAGCATTGGATTGCCTCCGCTGTACCTCTGCCGGATTTTTATTCTTTTTCTGATTGCTCTTTATCAACAGAAGAGATTTTATCCTCTGAACCTGAGAATCCATCCATTTCGGAAGAATCCCTCATAACAGAAGACACTGTATCTGAGACTGTATCCGAAACAGCATTATCTGACGCTTCTATTGCTGACACTTCAACTTTGAATGCTCCAACTGAGGATACGCTAACCGAGGATGTTTCAGCTGATGATACTTCAATTCATGACGCTTCAATTCAAGCCAGAAAAATCACACACGCAGAGATTTCCACACTTCCGCGCAGATTCTGGCCACTTGCCAACAATAGTTTTCTTCTGCATGGCTGTCATAATTATCATCACCTTCTCCTGATCAAAGAAAAGGATCATCTTTGGCTTGGCGTTCCCGGCCTTTACGATCCCAGAGAAGCACATATGGCTAACTTGTTCGGCTTTCCTCAATTTACCAGTTCTTACATCTCTATTCTGGAACTTACCGAAGATGAATGTGAAAACTCTGAATCTTTCGGTCACTGGTGTCGATACTTAATGTGATTCTTAAAAAGAAAGGAAAAAGATAGAGAAAGGAAGCGTTCACAGCGGATGCACTTCTTTTCTCTATCAATTTTAATTTTAATCCAGATAAATTGGCGGTTCGTAATCCTCTCCAAGAAGTACTTTCTTACGTTCCTGATATCCGAGGAATGCCCATTCTGTCATATCTGTCCATTTATGGTTTGCACGGTCATAAACCTGCACATACCCAATTCTTTTCGGATGCATACGTACGCTGTTGGATTCATATTCTCTTCCTGTGTATGGATTAATGTCTCCAACTTCTTCCTGTACAGGCTCTTCGTATGTTGCCTCTTCCTGCACCGGCTCTACCGGCTGTGTCTCATAGGATGTAACTTCTGCTTCTTCATATGGTTCTGCTTCTTCCTCTGCCGGTTGAGCATAATCTTCTGTATAAGAAATTTCTGATTCCGCAGGGTTTTCTTCTTTCTGATCTGATTCCGGCACTTCCTGAAGCTCTTCCTTATATTCCTCTTCTTCTGCCTGAAGTTCTTCTCTGACATCTTCAGTTGGCTCTGCTTCTACTGCATTCTTTTCAAGTTCAGCAAGTTCTTCATGCATATCATAAATCTCACCGATTGTCATGTCGCGTTCTTCACCTGTAAGCTGCTGTTCTTCCTTCTCTGTCTCCACCGTTTCCTCTGAAAAGCTCTCTTCCGGCTGTTCCTGTTCATTCCATTTTACTTCCTGCTTTCTGATACGTCCGACTGCACTCTCTGCAATCTCTCCTGACATGATGCTCAGCTGAAACGGACAGCCAAGAATAGATGCGATTAGTCTCATATCCTGTTCCTGAAAATTATCCCTTCCAAGACGCTGTGTTAAATTCTGACGTGACATCTTCTTTCCTGTCTCTTTCTCAATCGTCTCCGCCAGTTCTTTGATCGTCATTCCTTTTCTTCCCAGGACAATTTTCACCTGTTCTCCAAATGTTAAATCTTCCATTTACTTCTCCTCCTTATGTATTATTTATACTTCTCTCTTATCTGTCGATCAGAACGGTTTTTACTTAATTTGCAGAAACATATTCTTCCAAAGTAAGTCCTTTCTCTGTCATCTCTTTTGCAGCATCTACTCCCACATAACGATAATGCCACGGCTCATATATAATTCCTGTAATATTAGATTTATCCTGCGGAAACCGAAGAACAAAACCATACTCTGAACAATGTTCCATCAACCACTTTTGCTCTTCTGTATCTCCCTGTTTTTCATCAAGCTCCCCGTACTTTGTCGATATAATGTCAACAGCAAGACCGGTTGCATGCTCGCTTGTTCCTGGAATTGCAACTGATTTCTTTGTCTCATCATACGCATTTAACGGTGTGTATCCCTGATTGATCCAGTCCTGCATCGTCGTATTAAAGACATCTCTCTGTTTCTCATAAGAACGATATCCTGATGTCACATACATGCTGAGTCCTGCCTTCTTCCCATCATCCAGCATCTTATTCAGACTGTCTGCTATCCTGGAATCTACCTGTTTTCCACCACTTATCTCCGTCAGCTTCGCCGGCACATAAGAAGTATCCAATGGATGCTTCTCATTCACAAGTGCAAGACACCATCTGTCATCATCACTTGCCAGCAACTCTGCAGTATTTTCTGTTACTTCTTCTCTTTCTAACTCTGCCTGCAGTTCTTCGTTCTTCTTTGTCTGCTCCTGTAATTTTGCATTGCTGATTTCCAGCTTCTTTTCCGCTTTTTTCAATGTAATTGAGGAGATTCCTGAAGTAATTGCCACTCCTGCAATTACTCCTGCCAAAACCCCTGTAAGCATTAGTTTCTTTGCTCTGTCTCTGAACAATGTTTTTTTCATCTTATTTAATTTCAACTCCATCTGTATTTTTCATCTTATCCTCTGTAATATTTAGAATCTCTTCCGTTTCATTCCCCCCGGCAGATCATCCTATTCCTTCAGATATCGCACTTCAAATGTCTCCACTTTGATCGGTTTATTAAATAATGTTCCCTGTGCATAATCGCATCCTAATTCCTGAAGAACATTCAGCTGGTCCTGTGTTTCAACACTCTCCGCAAGAACAGAACATCCCAATTGATGACAAATATCAATTACGGCCTTTGCTACCACTCTGCTTCTTCTGTTTCCAACCAGATTTGTAATAAGGCTCTCATCCAGCTTCAATCCATCAAAATCCATAATGGACAGAATCGAAAAGCTGGAATTCTTAGCTCCGAAATGATCCAATACTACGCGGACATTCGCTTTTCTGATTTTACTGCATGATGCCGCCAGCATCTCCTGGTTCGTATCTGTATAAGATTCGGAGACTTCTACTTCCAAATATTCGCATAATACCTGATATTTCTCAATCAGCGCACTCATCTGATCCGCAATGTTCTCCTGCCTCAATGTTTCACCTGCAAAGTTTACTGAAATCGGCACCATCTGGATTCCTTCTGTCTCCCACTTATGAAGGATCTGACATACCTGTTCAAATATATAGAGATCGAGATAATGTGACAGCCTTGTCTCTTCCAGAAGATTAATATATCTTCCCGGATCCATAATTCCAAGATCCTTATGATGATATCTGACAATCGCTTCAGCACCTGCAATTTCTCCGGTCTGCACATCAATCTTCGGTACCAGACATACAATAAAATTCTTCTGTTCAATATCCTCTAGAAGATCCTTTTTGATGATTGGCTCATGATGACCTTTACGCAGATTTTTATAATACTTCTTTTTCTCTTCCCGCATCATATTCTCTGCACTGATCACAAGACCATTCACATCTATGTCCACTTTTCCCCAGGCATACCCTACTGAAACAAGTCCCAGACTTATGTTTTCAAGTTTTGTATATGCACCATGTACCTGTTGTGTAAAATCTTCATAGGAAGCGTTCTCTACAAGAACCAGATACTCATCTCCTGTCATTCTGTATACATTACCATTATGGAAATACTCCGAAAGCACTTCACCAACTCTGGTGACAACTTCATCTCCATAATCTCTTCCGAATTCTTTATTAAAATTCTTCAGTCCATTAATGTCTACGGAAAGAGCTCCCAATGTCTTCAATTCTTCCGGTTCCACATGATCCAGATATGCAACAAAACTATTTCTGTTAAGTACTCCTGTCAGATTATCATGATAACTGAGATACTCCTGCTGTTTCTGGAGTTTATGAAGAGCGATTGCCTGCGGTATATACGGAATCACCGTACGAAGCAATCCAACATCACATCCGCCCCGGTGAACTCCAACTGCTGCAAGAATTGCTACTGTATTCTCATCCAGCTGTAAACTCACACTGTAATCGGCCTCTGTTGAATTTGTAATCTCCTGCTTCATCCACTTTGGCTGATGTTCTTCCGGAAGCATCTTTATCTTATCTCTCTGCCATGGAACATTCTCTGCACACCACTCAAAGATGGTCTCAATATCCCCATACTCTTTCTCAATATAGTACACGTATTCTGAATCATAATAATCACGTACCGCACGAAGTACATCATTTACGATTTCTGAGAGAGAACGTGGCTTCTTTCTATCACTCATATCATTTTTCCTCTGTCTTTCTATAATTTTAGACACTCAGATAAGATTATTGTATTATACTACGAATTAAAATGCAATACAAAAAAGTTTCGCAATTCACTTTTAAATGTAAAAAAAGAGGGTGATTTCCCATTCCAGAAAATCTATCCCTCTTTCTCTAATTAAATGATATATCCTGCAGATATTTCTGATTTCTGCACATCTACATGCTCTCGAAATCTATAAATTCCACTTTTTATCCTGTGAAACACGAAGTCGGTTCATCGCTCTTGCCAGAGATGCCTGCGTATGATAATACTGCTGGATACTCTGCTGCTGACGTAACCTTTCCTCTGCACGCTCTTTCTGCTCCTGTGCTCGTCGCACATCGATGTCTTCTGGTTTCTCGGCTGTATCAACAATCAGTGTGACTCGATTGTTTACGATTTCAACAAATCCCACACCCACTGCAATATCTTTCCATTCATCGCCGTCCAAACTCATATGTGCAACTCCGACATTCACAGCGATCACCATATTCTCATGATTTGCAAGAATTCCCTTTTCTCCATCCGGAGCCGGGATGATCAGCTTCTTACAACGACCTTCGTAGAATACACCATCACTTGCTATGATTTTCAGACCAAATGTATCCATATGCACATTCTCCTATTTCAACAATTACTCTTCTTCCATCTCTTTTGCCTTGGCAATTACGTCATCAATTGTTCCGACATTGAAGAAAGCATTCTCCGGATAAGCATCCATCTCTCCGTCAATGATCATCTTAAATCCACGGATCGTCTCTTTCAGCGGTACATATTTTCCAGGAATTCCTGTAAATGTCTCTGCTACGAAGAATGGCTGGGACAGGAATTTCTGAATCTTTCTTGCACGCATAACAGTTGCTTTATCTTCATCAGAAAGTTCTTCCATACCAAGGATTGCGATGATATCCTGCAGTTCTTTATATTTCTGAAGAATTGCAATTACCTTGTTAGCTACTTCGTAATGCTCCTCTCCTACAACGTCTGCTTCCAGAATACGGGAGCTTGACTCCAGTGGATCTACGGCCGGATAAATACCCTGCTCAACGATCTTTCTGGAAAGTACGGTTGTTGCATCCAGGTGGGCAAATGTAGTTGCCGGAGCTGGGTCTGTCAGGTCATCGGCCGGTACATATACTGCCTGAACCGATGTTACAGAACCGTTCTTTGTAGATGCAATACGCTCCTGAAGTTCACCCATTTCTGTTGCCAGTGTCGGCTGATAACCTACGGCTGAAGGCATACGTCCAAGAAGGGCTGATACCTCAGATCCAGCCTGTGTAAAACGGAAAATATTATCGATGAAGAGAAGCACGTTCTGATGCTGCTCATCACGGAAATATTCTGCCATTGTAAGTCCTGTCTCAGCGACACGCATACGAGCTCCAGGTGCTCATTCATCTGTCCGAATACCAGGGCTGTTTTCTCCAGTACTCCGGATTCTTTCATCTCTGTCCAGAGGTCGTTACCCTCACGGGAACGCTCTCCAACTCCTGTAAAAATGGAATATCCGCCATGCTCTGTTGCAATGTTACGAATCAATTCCTGAATCAATACGGTCTTACCTACACCGGCACCACCGAACAGACCAATCTTACCACCTTTTGCATAAGGAGCAAGAAGATCGATAACTTTAATACCTGTCTCAAGGATCTCAACTACCGGGCTCTGGTCCTCGAATGTAGGCGGCTGTCTGTGGATTACCCATTTTTTAGAATCTGTAATCGGCTCTCCGTTATCAATTGTCTCACCGAGTACATTAAATAATCTTCCAAGTGTCTGCTCGCCTACAGGAACCTGAATACCGGCTCCTGTTGCAGTAACTTCCATATCTTTACAAAGTCCTTCACTTGCAGCAAGCATCAGGCAGCGCACCTCATTGTTTCCAAGGTGCTGTGCAACCTCCATGATGCATTTCTTTCCATTATTATCAACTTCAAGAGCATCTTTGATAAAAGGAAGATCACCGTTTTCAAACACTACGTCAACGACAGGTCCCATAACCTGTACAATTCGTCCTTTATTCATATGCTATTCTCACTTCCTTTTCCGCTTCTGCGCATTTGCGCCACTGCAGACCTCAGTATTTCCTGAGTGATTGCACCTGTCTGGCTCTGTTATATTCAATAGAAAGTTCTCTGATAATATCCTGTGCACTGTCTGTTGCTGTCTGCATCGCAGTCATTCGAGCATTATGCTCACTTGCATATGCCTCAACCAGACAACCATAAATCATACCTACAATATTAGTTGG
>ENA-OQHY01000242-OQHY01000242.1-human-gut-metagenome-genome-assembly--contig:-NODE-242-length-32015-cov-2.097403_pt1 | contig 32015 bp, 34 predicted proteins | sample MGYA00242570_ERZ504733 | MGnify/ENA primary metagenome ERZ504733 (study PRJEB26092, sample SAMD00036219) | human gut metagenome | host: Homo sapiens | study: EMG produced TPA metagenomics assembly of... | reverse complement strand
AATTAAAGCATGGAGAAAAGAAGGAAAGACTGTGGGACTTGTTCCGACAATGGGATTTCTTCATGAGGGCATGCAAGTCTGATTAAAAAATGCAGAGAAGAAAATGATATCGTAGTTGTATCAGATTTTGTAAATCCAACCCAGTTTGGACCGACAGAAGATTTAGAGGCATATCCAAGAGATTTTGAGCGTGACAGCAAACTCTGTGAAAGCCTTGGTGCAGATATGATTTTCTGTCCGGAACCATCAGAAATGTACCATGACCCGCATGCTTTTGTAAGTATCGATACATTATCTGAAACCCTTTGTGGAAAACCAGACCGATTCATTTTAAAGGTGTTTGCACGGTTGTGTCTAAGTTATTTCATATCGTAGCACCGGACAAGGCATATTTCGGACAGAAAGATGCACAGCAGCTGGCAATTATCCGCAAAATGGTAGAAGATTTAAATTTTGACATTGAAATTGTGGGCTGCCCGATTATCCGTGAAGAGGACGGACTTGCAAAATCTTCCAGAAATACTTATTTAAGTAAAGAGGAAAGAAAAGCAGCTCTTTGCCTGTCAAGAGCAGTAAAAGCAGGGCAGGAAATCATTCAGACAGGAATGATGGCAGAAGAACTTCTTGGAAAAATGCGTGCAGTAATCAAAGCAGAACCACTTGCAAAAATTGATTATGTTTCTGTTGTAGATGCACTGACAATGCAGCCGGTAGAAAAAATTGACAAAAATGTACTCGTAGCAATGGCAGTATATATTGGAAAAACCAGATTGATTGACAACTTCAGCTACGAGGTATAATGCATGAAAAATATTTTAAATAAAATCGGAAAAGTCAGTAGTTTTGCATCCAGATATATTGGAATTATTATTATTGCATTTTCCTGCCTTGCATTTTTCTGGCGGGATGGATTTGCATGGATGACAAATTATACATCCGTATTTTTAGGCTCATTATGTTTGGAATGGGTCTTACGATACGGATGAATGATTTCAAAGTGGTATTTTCCAGACCAAAAGAGTGATTATTGGTGCGGTAGCGCAGTATACAATTATGCCATTGGTGCATGGGGGCTTTGCAAAGTGATGCATCTTCCGGCAGATTTGGCATTGGGAGTAATTTTGGTGGGCTGCTGCCCGGGCGGAACAGCAAGCAATGTCATTACCTATATTGCTGGGGGAGATGTGGCACTTTCTGTGGGAATGACGATTGTGTCCACTTTGGCAGCACCGCTTATGACACCATTTCTGGTCTATGTACTGGCAGGAGCATGGGTAGAAGTTTCTTTCTGGGCAATGGTATTGTCCGTGATTAAAGTTATTCTTGTGCCGGTATTGCTTGGAATTTTACTGAGAAGTCTTGCAGGGGAGCATGTAGATAAGGTGTCTGATGTTATGCCGTTTATTTCTGTTATCGCTATTGTAATGATTATTGGAGGAATCGTAGCGGTAAATGCAGAGAAAATCTTAAGTTGTGGAGTGCTTGTACTTGTTGTAGTAGCAATTCATAATTTCTTTGGAATGATGCTTGGACTTCTTGTCGCAAAGATTTTTCATGTGGAATATTCCAGGACAACTGCGATTGCAATCGAAGTGGGAATGCAGAACAGTGGACTTGCAGTGTCACTTGCTGCTGCAAATTTTGCAGGAAATCCACTGGCAACACTTCCGGGAGCAATTTTCAGCGTATGGCATAATATTTCCGGTTCGATTTTTGCAAGTATCAGACGTCGGGTACAGAGAGAAGAAAGAAAGCAGTAGGGAGTAGAAAAATAGATTTTGTATAAATTTGGAAAATCTGTAGAATTTTTGTTCTATGGGTTTTTCTTTTTTTGAAGCTGTTGTAGTTGGAATATAGCGAGAGTTTATTGTATAATAATGGCTTAAGATAATTAGATATTTTAGGGATGAAGATAAAGCACAGTTTTTGTAGCAAAAATTCTGTCCCTGTGATAATAAAGGTGAAAAAGAACATGGAATTTAATACTTGTTAGACTGAGAAATTGTGGCATCTTATGTACTTAAATATAGAAGAAAAATATCTGGAACAAAGAGGGAAAACTTTGGATTCAACGCAGGTGCGTCTGCAGATGATGATGCAGTACATCCATGAAAATTATAAGGAGAAGATTTCGCTGGAAGACATCTCAAATCATGGAATGGTTAGTAAAAGCACCGCGCTCAATCTGTTTCGGAGATATCTGAATGATACGCCAATCCACTATCTGCTTCGATATCGTCTGCAGGAGGCTGCAAAATTACTTGTTGCGACGGAAAAGAAAATAGCAGTGATTTTGGAATGTAGTGGATTTGATAATGTAGAATATTTTTTGTAAGATGTTTAAAAAAATATTATAAGATGACTCCAACAAAATATCGGAGAAAAAAAGCAGGAGAGTAGGGTTATGAAAAAACAGTTAAATTACGTAGACATTCTAAAAGAAGTGATAATTCTGACTTGGGCTGTAGCAATTATTGGAGCGGCAGTTTATTTCTTTTTAGTGCCAAGTCATACGTCTGTAAGTAGTATTTCGGGTCTGGTATTGTGTTATCTAATTTTGTGCCATTACCGTTATCTGCCATTACGATGATTTTAAATGTGGTACTTCTGATTATTGGATTTTTTACCTGTGGACGAGAATTTGGTGCGAAGACAATATATACTAGTATTATGTTACCATTATTTATTGGTTTGTTTGAAAAAATTGCACCGAATTTTAAATCATTGACAAACAGTCAGGAATTAGATGTGCTTTGCTATATTTTAGTAGTCAGCGTAGGACTCAGTATTCTTTTTAATAGAAATGCTTCTTCTGGCGGGCTTGACATTGTGGCAAAGATTATGAATAAGTATTTGAATATGGAACTTGGAAAGGCAATGTCGCTTTCTGGAATGTGTGTGGCACTTTCGGCAGCATTAGTGTATGACAAAAAGACGGTAGTTTTAAGTATTCTTGGAACTTATTTTAATGGAATTGTATTGGACCATTTTATTTTTGACTATAATATTAAACGGCGTGTCTGTGTCATTACAGAAAAAGAAGAAGAACTGCGTAAATTCATCATCGAAGATTTACATAGTGGAGCAACCATTTATGAAGCAACCGGTGCTTATAACATGAAAAAACGAAATGAGATTATTACCATTGTGGATAAAACAGAATATCAGAAATTGATGAGTTATATCAGTCATCAAGACCCAAAAGCATTTGTAACGGTCTATAATGTATCAAATATGCGGTATCAGCCAAAGCGGTAGAACTATATGTTTAAATAGAATAAAAAGGGGTTGTTTCATTAATTTTTCGATTAATGAGATAACCCCTTATTCTATATCATCTTCATCCTCAATAGAGTAATTATTAAGCTCAGGAAAATCAAGAAATTCGCTTAAAGTCATATTAAAAACATTTGCGATTTTATGAAGTGTACGAACTTTAGGATTCTTGCTTGTTCCACGCAAAATGTTATCTACAGTGGATTGTTTTAAACCTGCTAATGTAGCAAGTTTATTTTAGGAATGGTAGTTTGAAGTATGGTATGTTAGAATAAAATTATATTAAAATCAAGAAGGAGAAGTTGGATGAAAAAAGGAAAAGGAATTGCGTTATTGCCAATCGGTGTATTTCTTGTATTATATCTCGGTCTTGGAATTTCATTTGAATATGTGATGAAAATTCCAATGGGATTTTATAATGTGCCGATTGTAGTTGCATTTCTTGCTGCAATTCTTGTAGCATGTCTGCAAAATCGGGAGTTGAGTTTTGATAAGAAACTGGAAGTTATGGCACAGGGAGTCGGAGATAAAAATATTATCACGATGCTTTTGATTTTTCTGGCAGCAGGTTCTTTTGTCGGTGTTGTCGGAAGAAGCAGTGCGGAGAGTGTGGCATATTTTATGTTGAGTCTGATTCCGGCAAGGTTCTCAGTAGCCGTATTATTTGTAGTTGCCTGTTTTGTATCAGTGGCAATGGGAACTTCGGTTGGAACGATTACTTTGTTGACTCCGATTGCGGCAGCAGTTTCGCAGGCGTCAGGATTTAATTTGGCATTTTGTGTGGCGTCCGTTATGGGAGGAGCAATGTTTGGAGACAATCTTTCATTTATTTCTGATACAACGATTGCCGCCTGTAATGGACAGGGCTGTGAAATGAAAGATAAATTCCGTGAAAATTTCTGGATTGCATTTCCGGCAGCAGTAGCAACACTGATTTTGATTTTGGTTTTATCTTTTCAGACAGAAATTCAGGGGCATGTCAGCCAGTCTTATCATCTGGTTCAGGTATTGCCTTATGTACTGGTATTAATTGGAGGAATTATTGGAATTAATGTATTTGTCGTGCTTTTGACAGGTATTGTTTCCGGGGCATTTATTATGCTGATAGGCGGACATACGACGCCGGTTGATTTACTTGCCAACATGGGTTCTGGAGTATCCGGAATGTTTGAGACCTGCATGGTAGCGATTTTAGTGGCTGCAATGTGTGCATTAATTCGAGAATATGGTGGATTTGATGCTCTGCTTAGCTGGATTCATAAAATTTTCCGAGGAAAAAAGGCGGTCAGATTGGAATGGGACTTTTGGTTGGAACGATGGATATTGCAACGGCAAATAATACCGTAGCGATTGTTATGGCGAACCCAATCGCAAAAGAGATGGCAGAGGAATATGGAATCACTCCAAGAAAGACAGCTTCGATTCTGGATACGTTTTCCTGTATTTTTCAGGGAGTCATTCCTTACGGTGCGCAGATGCTGGTAGCAATCTCAGCGGTAAATGAACTGGGGGGAGAAATTTCTGCATTTCAGATTATGCCGAAATTGTTTTATCCGATGTTACTTCTGCTTAGTTCTATTTTTGCAATTATGAGAAGTAAAAAAGTGTGAAGTAAAATGTGAAAACGCATAGATTTCTAAGTGTACGCTGACTGGAATGTTTTATTTTTCAAAATTTTCTCAAAAAATACTTGACCTTCCACCTTATGGAAGTCGTATAAACAAGGTACAGACAAAGAAACAACGCAGACAGATTTTCAAAAAATGTCGGAAGAGAAGGGACGGAATAAAAATGAAAATCAAACAGGTGGAAGAACTGGTAGGGATTACAAAAAAGAATATTCGTTTTTATGAATCACAGGGACTTCTTGATGTGGAACGTGCAGAAAACGGATATCGGGAATATCATAAAGAAGATATTGCCAGACTTCAGGAAATTAAGTTATTTCGGAAAATGGATCTATCTATTGAAGAAATGAAAGCTCTTTTTGAAAAGAAGAAAAGCCTGCAGATTTGCCTTGAACAGCATTTAAAAGAACTGGAATATCGCAAAGAAGGACTTACGAAAATGCAGGATATCTGTGAACGCCTCATCTCGGAACATCAATCTTTGGAAACTCTAAATGCGGAAGAATGTCTGGAAGAAATTGAACAGATGGAGAAAGAGGGTGCAAAGTTTATGAACGTAAACAAAATGGATGTTCATAAGAAAAAAGAAAAGGTGCAATCATTGGGGCAGTGGTTATGACTGTACTTATGGCACTTACCATTGGATTTATGCTGTGGGGAAATTCGCAGGACCCAATACCATTTGGGCTTCTGGTATTTTTAATTGCAATACCTGTGGCATTGATAATTGGACTTTGGATTGCACTTGCAGGCAGAATGAAAGAGATTGAAGGAGGAGAAGAAGATGAAGCTTCTAAGTATTGAATATATTCCGGGAGTGGAATTTGAAGCGCTGGGAATCGTAAAAGGAACTGTTGTACAGACAAAAAATGTGGGAAGAGATTTTATGGCAGGAATGAAAACTCTTGTCGGTGGAGAAATCGTAGGTTATACGGAAATGCTCAACGAAGCAAGACAGATTGCAACGAAGCGTATGGTGGATGAAGCAAAAGAGATGGATGCCGATGCGGTTATCGGTGTGAAATATGGTTCTTCACAGGTTATGGCTGGAGCAGCAGAAGTGATTGCTTATGGAACGGCTGTGAAATATAAATAAATAGTGCAATTAAAATAATAAATTAATTGACACCATATATGATATCACCTATAATGATGCTGTGTTTTTTAAGTAAAAAGAAATCCCTGAAGAGAAAGAATAGCATTTCTCTTTAGGGATTTTTTGAAAATTTAATACCATCTTGTCATTGGCAAATCATTATTCACATCATTGGTAAATAAAATCTGGCTCAAATCAATAATACCATTTTCAAAAGTAGCAGCGCAGGCGCATAAATATAATTCCCACATACGGGCAAATTTTTCATCGAACATTTCTACGACTTCTGCTCTATGAGCTGGAAGTTTTTATTCCATTCAAGAAGCGTTTTATTATAGTGTCTGCGGAGACTTTCTACATCAATTGTATAAAAACGCATGTCACCGGCAATCTGAATAATTTCACGAAGACTTGGAATAACTCCGCCCGGGAAAATGTATTTTTTGATCCATGCATCTCCAGGATGTTCCTGCAGGGCACTGATATAGTGGAGAAGGAATAATCCGCCCGGTTTTAAAACACTTTTTACACAGGACATAAATTCTTCATAGTTGCCACGTCCAACGTGTTCCAGCATACCGACGCTGACAATTCGGTCAAATTTTCTTTTAGATTTTGGAAGATCACGATAATCAAGTAAATGAACTTCCAGCAGATTTTCTAAATGTTCTTCATGAATTCGTTCCTCAAATTTTTTCTTTTGTTCCTGGCTCAATGTGATTCCCACACCGTGAACATGGTATTTTTTGGCGGCTTCAATTAATAAGAAGCCCCATCCACATCCAATATCACAGAGCGTCATTCCTTCTTTTAAATATAATTTCTCCAAAATTCGGTCAACTTTGTTGCACTGCGCGTCGTATAGGGTATCGTTATCTTTGGCAAAATAGCCGCAGGAATAGCTCAAAGTATCATCTAGCCATAACTTATAGAAATCATTTCCGATATCGTAGTGGGAAGAAACTTCTTCTTTTTGTGTTTTTTTAGAAAGAGAAGGGAAAATAAGATGTTTTAATTTTTTAGAGTCAGTTGAAAATTTTCCAAGCTGACCTAAGAACATGTTTAGGGCATTATATAAATCACCCTCGATTTCAATATCACCGTTCATATAGCTTCGCCTAAGGCAATAGAAGTGCTGGTAAGCAAATCAGACATGCTTGGCACTTTGTGAAAGAAAACAGAAAATGTAGGCTCTCCTTTTCCAATTTGATAGGTGTGATCTTGTGTTTTGATTGTAAAAGGTACAGAGTCAAATTTTTCCATGAAGTTAATAAATTGTTGTTCAAACATTCTAAAAAGTCTCCTATCTATGTTTTGCTGTTTTATAAATGATAAGGGAATATCGTATGGTATATGTCGCAGACAGCATATAGGATATGAGGTTCCTTTATTTTTTTATGTATTCTACCACTGGTAATACCAAAAAGTCAAATGGTAATGTCAAAAAAGAGCAAAAAATCCGTGTGTCTCCTAAAAAAGAGGCACACGGATTTTGATATGGTGTAAAAAGCTTAATGCATTGCAGAAAGAAAAGATTGCATTCAATTTATGAAATACAATCTTTCTTTGTACATTCCAATATGGAACTATTTTAAAGTATAGATTAATATAATCTTAAATTTACATTCCAAAATGTAACACTTATATTGTAAGCGAAAAAGAGAAAAAAAGAAAGTCTTTAATTTATGGTGTTTTATCAATCCATTAAGATTATATTAATCTGATGTAAAATATTGACTTTCTACAAAACTAGTGCTATTATGAAGAAAAAATAATAGTCCTTTCGGAAAAAAGAAAAGAGGAAAACAACTATGACCGAATTAAACCTAGAATTTGAAGTTGAAAATCCAGAACTTCCATTGGAGGTGGACCGTACAGGTTTGAGTTTTTTCAAAGCTTCTGTCAAAAATTATTCATCCGAGTGGTTTGAGGAGCTTTATACGAAAAAGAAATCTGTAATCAAACCTACAGTTGGTCGTTTTTTTTACCAGAAGCCAGATTTGGAACTGAAACAATCCGAATACGGGGAAATAAATTTTTTATATTGTTTTCGGATGCGAATATGGCGGAGCTGTTAAAGTTTTATAATGCATTTAGTTTGATGAAGAATAAATCACATCCGATGAATAAAAATTCTATGAAATTAGTAGCAATAAAAGCGCAAAATCTTCAGGAAATTAAAGATACTGAAATTATTATAAAAATGCAGAGTTCTTTGATTGTGAGAAAACACAATTCAGAGGATAACACAGATATTTATTATACTTGTGAAGATGCAGAGTTTCCTTCTATGGTGAAGGAAATTTAAGAGTGTTTTTAGAAAAGCTGAATATTAATATGGATATCAGCAATTTTTCTATTACTCCGTTAAAAGGGAAGAAGGTGGTTTCAAAAGTAATGTCACGTTATACGGATCAAAGCATAGGAATTTATAAGTTAACTGGAAATCCGGAACTGTTAAATTTATTATATGCAGCAGGACTGGGAAGCAGACGAAGTGAGGCACATTGGAAAATTTTCTGTTTTATTCTAAATTTTCTTAATTCAGAAAGGGGATGGTTTGGTGGAACGCTATGTAATTACAATGGGCGATTTTTTGAAGAATGCTGGAATTGTAGGGATGGAGTACCTGTTGGAAATAGCAGGTGCTCGAAGAGATGTGGATTATGGAATCACAGAAGATGCACAGGGCTTATGGCTTGACCGAGAATTTGCAGAAAATGTAGAAAATGCAAACTGGACGGATATGGCTTTTAAGGCGTTTGTTAAATGTTTTAGAACATCTACGGTGTATCAGGGAGTAATGGACAGAATAGGACGATGCTTGGACAAAATTACTGAGGGAGAATGGAGTCCAGAAAAAGCAGAGAAAGAAGATTTAAAATTTATCAATGATAAACTGCTTTCGAATAGTTATCAGGCTGGGTTTGAAAACATCAAAGATAAGATTAAAGCACCAGATGTTTATTTAAAATTAAAGAAAAGAAAAGTTGAGTGATAAACTGCCAGTAGAAGAACTTCAGAAGCGTTTGAGTGAATTACAGGAATTTTTGAAACAGCCAAAATGCGAGGAAACTTTTATTATGAAAAGTGTGGTGTATACTTACATTAATCGCTTTTGGGATGGAAAATGTTTTTTACTGCGGGCAAATGCAAAAAAAGATATGTGGGAACTATTTGAAAAAGATTTTTCAGAACCATTTCGGAGTTATTTGAAAGCAGACCATAAAAAAGCAAAAGATTTATGCATAGACTGTGGTGAGCCAATGAATACAAAAGAAAAGGTTTCTATCGCATTTATGAATGAAATAGGAGATGATTTTACAAGAAAACGTTCTGCTTTTTGGAATTGTAAAGCGGATGCGTTTCTTTGTCCTGCCTGTGCTTTTGTTTATGCATTGAGTCCATTAGGATTCCGCTTGTTTGCAAATAAATTTGTGTTTGTAAATATAAATAACAATATTAATGCCTTGATAGATGCAAATTCAAAATCAAGAAAATCCAGTATGGATGGTGAAAAAAAGGAAAATGAAAGATATTCTGCGTGGTTTGCAGAGTCCATTAATATTTTATTGAAAGAAAAACTGCAGGGATTTTCTAATATACAAGTAATTTTACGTGGAATAAAGGCGGAAGATAAGTATTTTCTAAGTATTGTAAATAAACGTATGCTAAAAACAATAAGTAGACCAAGTGTAGCGACAGCATTACAATGGCTTGCAAAATCTCCAAATGCAAAAGTTAAAAATGAATTTTTGAATGTACATGAAGCGGTGATAGCAAATTTGTTTCAACAGCGTAATCAGTATCAGCTATTAAATCGATTATTAAGAGAAAGTATTGAAAATGAGTCTTTCAGTTTTTATGTTAATTGTATTTACGAAATCCAGTTGTGGTATGGAATGGTAGATAAAGATGAAAAAAGAAAGGAGATTATTATGAACTGTGGAATTATGAAAAAAAGCGGAGCAGATTTAAGAAAAGTAATTATGCAGGCTAAGGGAACAAGTTCTGGAGATTGTTTAAGAGGAACAGTATATCAATTATTAAATGCTTTGTATGTAAATAATGTGTGGAGGTTTTTGGATATTGTATTAAGATTATATAACTCTTATGGTTCAAGAAAGAATGAGAACGGACCAGAACTTTTAATACCGACAGGTATGGTAGAAGTGTTGGAGGATAAGGGAAAATTCAGAGATTATGGATATGCATTTATAATTGGATTAGATGGCTGTTATGAGGGCAAAAAGGAGGAAAACTAAATGAAGAGAGATGGATTTACAATCACAATGGTTTTTTTAGCAGAAAGTGCAAACTATGGAGAAGGAATTGGAAACGTTTCTTCTTTAAAGAAAATGACAAGAGGGAATGATTGGCAATATTCTTATATTTCCAGACAGGCATTGCGTTACAACATTGTACAGCAGGCAGAGTGGGATAATACACCGGTCGATGGCAAGAGTGGGGTAGTCCAATTTGCACCGTCGGCTACGATTGAAGATTATCCGGAAATTGACTTGTTTGGTTATATGAAAACAACATCAAAGAGTGAAGGAAAAGAAAAGGGGAAAGATGCTGATAACAAAGGTGGAGCAACAACCAGAAGTGCGGTTGTAAGATTGAGTAATGCAATTGCGTTAGAACCGTTTCAGGGAAATTTGGAATTTCTTACAAATGCGGGACTGGCTGTAAGACAAAATCTGGAAAATGGAATTGCACAGAGTGAAATTCATCGTTCCTATTATGCGTATACTGTGTCAATTGATTTGGACAGAGTGGGAGTAGACGGGGAGATTGATATTCCAAGTCAGGAAAAAGCAGAACGAATAAAAGTATTGTTAGATTCTCTGCATTATTTATATAGAGATATTAAAGGCAGAAGAGAAAACTTAAGCCCATTATTTATTATTGGCGGAAGATATCAAAGAAAGAATCCATTCTTTGAGAACAGAATTAAATTAGAGGGTAATAAAATTAATGTGGAAACATTATTAGAACTGATTGAAGACAATGAGATAGAAGAAAACACAGTTGTTGGAATTACATCTGGAATTTTCGGTAATGAAACTGAAATCAAAGCAGAGTTAAAAGCGGAATCTGTGGGAACTGTATTCAACCATTTAAAGAAAGAAGTGGATAGTTACTATGGAGAGAGCAATTAGATTACAGTGTTTTCAAAATCTTGTGAATTATAGAAAACCAAGTAGTTTTATCATAAAAGAGACATTTCCATTACCTCCATATTCGACTGTTCTTGGAATGATTCATGCTGCATGCGGTTATACAGAATTTCATCCGATGAAACTTTGTATTCAAGGAACAAACAGCGGAATGATTTCGGAACTTTATACGAGATATGCTTTTTCAGCAGGAGCAAAATTTGAGGAAGGCAGACATAATATCTGCATTGAAGATAATGGAACAAAATATGGAGCGTTTAAGGGAATCGCAAATGTGGAACTCATTTGTGAGAATCATTTGGTGATTCATATTGTTCCAAATGAAGAAGATTTTATGACAGTCTATCATGCATTAAAAAATCCACCTCAATATTTGTCATTGGGTCGTTATGAAGATTTACTGGATATTGAACGAGTTGATATTGTAGAAATTCATCGAGAGGACGAAGTAGATTTAAAACGGGACATGTATATACCGGTAGAACGGGAATGGAAAAACAGTGAGGATAAAATTGAACTTCCAAATAAACAAATGACAGTATATAACTTGACCCGTGAATATGAAATAACAAAACAGGGACTTCGACGCTGGAAAAAAAGAAGGGGGAAGAGTGAAAGCATATTATTGTCCAAAAGGGACTAACGTTAGGAAACAGGCGCATATACGGACAATTATGCAGAAATTAGAGAAGCAGAAAATGAAAAAGATGGAAATAAAAAAAGTAAAGATGCAGAACATGAAAAAGATGCAGCAATAGTTTTATATTAATCATTTAAGGAACAGTACTATTGAAAATAGTGCTGTTCCAGAAAAGAGTGGAACTATGGAATATTATGCGAAATCAAAAAAAAGGCAGTTATCTCAAGGAGAAAAAGACAAGTTAAAAGAAGATTTAGAGAAGATTAAGGAAAAACTTCAAGATGAACTTGATGAGACAGAGATAAATATTATAAATCATACAATAGACGATTTAGGTAAAGATTTAGAAGAAAAACAAAAAACTTTAAAAGAACATGAAGAAGAAATTGTCAGATGTGCGGAAACATTTTTTAAGCAGTATGGAGCATATTTTTCAGACAAAGAAAAACTGTTGATTTTAGAAGCATGTAAAAGGCACGATTGGGGAAAAGCGAATCTTCTATTTCAAGCACTGATGTTCAATCTGGAATTGGATGAAGAAACAAAGTCAGACAGCAGAAAGCTAGAGCAGATTCCGCATGGATTTTTAAGTGCAGTTACCATTTCAAAAAGTGAGTTTTTAAAATTATCAGAAGAGTTTTCAGAAGAAGATTTTAGTCCATTTATTACAGCCATTTATTATCATCACGACAGGGAAGATGATTACGATGGAGAGAAAATCAGAGAATATGGAAGAAAATATTATATGCAGCAGGTAAGCGAATATTTAAATAAAGATATTAGCAAATTGTACTGTAGCAATATCTATAAACTCTTATTTCGGAACAACCTTTACAGCAGTAAAATAGTGGAATACCAGTACGAAAATTGGTCGAAAATCTGGAATGAATATCTGCTTATAAAAGGTATGCTGAATAAATTTGATTATACCGTAAGTGCAGGTTATGAAGAGGCAGAAATAGCGGTAGATTTGCAGGAACAGAAATTAAAGTAAAAGTAATAGAAAATGTTAAGAGCAATATGAACTGAAACCAAGCACAGACCAATTCATGATGGAACATAAAGATTGAGAGTTTGGTGTGGTAGCCCCTACTGGTTCCGGAAAGACAGAGGCAGCTTTACTTTGGCTGAACGGAGAAAAAGGATTTTATGCTCTTCCGTTAAAAGTTTCGCAAATGCAATTTATAATCGAGTAAAAGAAAAATACTCTTATGAAGATGTAGCATTGCTTCATTCAGACAGCATGGCAAAATATTTGAAAGAATACAAACAGGAAGAAGCCGGAATCTGCGAAAAATATGACCGTGCGAAAATGCTGTCACAGCCGTTGACTGTATGCACGGTAGACCAGTTATTTAAATTTGTTTATCGGGCACTTGGAACGGAAATATTTGCGGCAACATTAAAATATTCAAAGCTAATTATAGATGAAATACAGGCGTATGAACCACGAGTTATTGCAACAATTGTTTATGGATTATCAATAATTCAAAAAATGGGTGGAAAATTTGCCATTATCACAGCTACATTTTCACCGGTTCTTCAGTATTTCATGAAAGAATGTGGGCTAGAATACTCTTTTGAAGATTTTACATCAGATGTAGAGGAGAAAGAAATTAACTCCAGACACAGAGTAAAAATTCATGATTCTAAATTGATAAGAGTGTGTATAATGAAATCTTGGAACAGGGAAAACATAAAAAAGTATTGGTCATTTGTAATACTGTTTTAGAGGCACAACGACATTATAAGGAATTAAAAAGTGAAAATGTATGGCTTCTTCATTCAAGATATTTAAGACGAGACAGAGCACTGCTGGAAAAAAATATTATGGAGTTTTCAGAATCGGATAAAACAGGTGTCTGGATTACAACGCAAATAGTAGAAGCAAGTCTGGATATAGATTTTGATGTTTTATATACAGAAATGTCTACAGCAGATAGTCTCTTACAGAGAATGGGAAGATGTAATCGAAAAGGAAGATATTGTCCGGAAGAAGCAAATATTCATGTATATGCTAGTGAAAATGGGGTTGGAAAAAACAGTGTATATGAAGGAGAATTATATAAGATAGCATTAGAAAAGTTGCGAGAATATGAGGGGGAATTGTTTACTGAAAAGATGAAAACAGATTATATGAATGCAGTGTATGATATTGAAAAAATTGAAGGAACACAATATTTTCAAGAAATAAAAGAATATTTAAAGCTTTTTAAAAATATTCATCCTACGGAATATCTGGCAAAAGAAGCAGAAGTAAGAAATATTAACAGTATTACGATTGTTCCTGAACGAATTTATCAAGAAAAAAAAGAAGTGTTTGATGCAGGAATAGAATTTTTGAGTAAACCAAACATTGGAAGAGAAACGAGAAGTCTAATAAAATCAAAATTCCAGGACTTAACACTCAGTCTGCCAATTTATCAAAAATTCCCTGAAAAAGTTGATAAAAAAACAATTGGTAATGGAAGAAAACGAAAAGTTATGGATATCCATAGGGCAACATACAAATATGAGTTTGAGTTTGAAACAGGAAAAGGCATGGGGCTTATTATGCAAGAAGAATTGGAAACAGATGGAGAATTCATATAGAAAGAAAATTGTCGATCTGTGATAAGGTAAAAAAGGCGGGGAGTCGACAATTGACGCTTTGCAGGAAAATGCAGAGTTTAGGAAAGAAAGAGAAGATTTTCTTGAAAAAACAGAAGATAAATGACAGGGTCGACAAAAGATGGTAGAATAGTAGTGGAATTATAAAGGGCTACATTGGACGGGGAAATAATAGAAACATATTGGAATGTAAATTATGCACATGTAAACACAGACTTACAGGGAACAGCAGAAATAATAGAAACATATTGGAATGTAAATATCACCGCTGTTGCAATCACCGCTGTTGCGATTACCGGAAATAATAGAAACATATTGGAATGTAAATCAATCTGTTCCTCAATGTTCTGCAACGCCTCGATTTCGAAATAATAGAAACATATTGGAATGTAAATGAGGGGCATCTTTGTATCGGAGGATATTTACCTGCGAAATAATAGAAACATATTGGAATGTAAATTTTTATCATCTGTCACATGATTAATATAAATTTCATGAAATAATAGAAACATATTGGAATGTAAATTCTAGTAGTTGAGTTACAATTTGAGACAATCTAAGAAATAATAGAAACATATTGGAATGTAAATGCAGCAGGAGATACGTTAGTAACTGTTTTTCCAAGTGAAATAATAGAAACATATTGGAATGTAAATTGTTTGAACGCATCCCAGTCCTTTTCCGTACCTATTGAAATAATAGAAACATATTGGAATGTAAATAAAAAATGTTCTGTGTTTAATTTTCTAGTTTGTTCGGAAATAATAGAAACATATTGGAATGTAAATTTGTCCCATTCCTGAATGGAAAGAAACACCGGTAAGAAATAATAGAAACATATTGGAATGTAAATGAATTTCACAAATCTTTTCGATTGCGATGATTCCAAAAATAATAGAAACATATTGGAATGTAAATCTGAAACACTGGAAGATGTTGATAAAAAGGCAGATGGAAATAATAGAAACATATTGGAATGTAAATGAATTAAAAGCTGCAAGAGAAGAAGCAGCAGTAGCGCGAAATAATAGAAACATATTGGAATGTAAATGAGTATTAGTTGGTGACTTAAAACTACTGAAATTACGAAATAATAGAAACATATTGGAATGTAAATGCTCCTTTACTGCTGCCGTAATCCAGCGTCTTGGTGGAAATAATAGAAACATATTGGAATGTAAATAAATCCTATGCGTAAAGAGAAGGAGCGACGGCAAGCGGAAATAATAGAAACATATTGGAATGTAAATTTGCCTTGTCGAGTTTTCCGTCGTTTACAAGGCTCTGAAATAATAGAAACATATTGGAATGTAAATTTAGACAGATACAAATATCCGTTTTGCTGATTCAAAGAAATAATAGAAACATATTGGAATGTAAATCCCTATTGATGACTTCAATCATCTTATGGATGCTATGGAAATAATAGAAACATATTGGAATGTAAATATTACATAGGTCTGTTCGCCCTGCGGGGCTGTGCCAGAAATAATAGAAACATATTGGAATGTAAATTTTTTAACTGTCAACTTATTGAATCTCAAAGATGCAGAAATAATAGAAACATATTGGAATGTAAATTCCGGACGCATAATCTACTGTTTGTAGTCCAGATGCGAAATAATAGAAACATATTGGAATGTAAATAAGAAAGGGTTGTGCTAGTAGGGCGAAAGCCGTGAACGAAATAATAGAAACATATTGGAATGTAAATGACGTCCTTCTTGCGGATATTGTAAGGTTAATTCAAGAAATAATAGAAACATATTGGAATGTAAATTTTATATGCCTTGCTCGGACGTCTTTTGCTCTCATGAAATAATAGAAACATATTGGAATGTAAATGAGGGAATGGAAGAGTATATAAAAAGCGTAGCGAAAGGAAATAATAGAAACATATTGGAATGTAAATCTGCTTACAGTTCCTCCTCATCTTCATCGTCCCAGTCGAAATAATAGAAACATATTGGAATGTAAATTGCTGTAGGAGATGGATTCAATGGTGGACTTTTTGAAATAATAGAAACATATTGGAATGTAAATCTTGGAAACAAAATCCGTGATGGTATCGTAGAAACTGAAATAATAGAAACATATTGGAACATATTGAAATGTAAATAACAAATAGCTTTTCCTTACAATCTATGTTATCATATAAACTATAGAAAAAATATCAGAATTATATGAGAACGAAAGGAATACAAACAATGAAAATCGCAGTAACTTATGATAACGGAGAAGTATTTCAGCATTTTGGAAAGACAGAGAATTTTAAAGTATACGAAGTAGAAGACAACAAAATCATTTCCAGTGAAGTAATCAGTCTAACGGAAGTGGTCATGGTGCCTTAGCGGGTGTATTAGCTGACCAGGGTGTGAATGTTTTAATTTGCGGAGGTCTTGGCGGTGGAGCGCAGACTGCTCTTGCAGAAGCAGGAATTGAAGTGTGTGCAGGTGCAGCAGGTGACACAGATAAAGCAGTTCAGGATTATTTAGATGGAACTCTGGAAGATGCCGGTGTAACTTGTGATCATCATCACGAAGAAGGTCACAGCTGTGGAGACCATGAAGAAGGTCATAGCTGTGGTGGAGATTGCGGTGGCGGATGCCATGGATGTGGAACTCCACAGATTATTTTAGAGGGAAAAAATGCAGGAAAAACAGTAAGAGTACATTACACAGGTACTTTTAATGATGGAACAAAATTTGATTCTTCTTATGACCGTGGTGAACCGCTTGAATTTATCAGCGGAGCTGGAATGATGATTAAAGGATTTGATAAAGCGGTTGTAGATATGGAAGTTGGCGATGTCGTAGACATTCATCTGATGCCGGAAGAGGCTTATGGAATGGCAAACCCGGATGCAGTTTTCAGTGTTCAGATTAGTGAACTTCCAGGTTCTGAAGAATTAGAAGCAGGTCAGCAGGTTTACCTTCAGAACGCAATGGGACAGCCATTCCCGGTTAAAGTTGTTTCAAAAGAAAATGGTATTATTACTTTTGATGCAAACCATGAAATGGCAGGAAAAGAATTAAACTTTAAGATTGAATTAGTAGAAATCTGCTAAGAAAAAATCAGTGAATTAATTTACAGTCTCTTACAGAGAGCTTGTAAAAATAAAGCAGAGCAGTTCAGAATGAATTTTCTGAACTGCTCTTGCTTTGTATGAAAAATAAAAAATCAGTTAAAAGAAGCAGGGCTTGGGTATTTATCTTCTGAAATGCAGTAGCCATTCTGATATTTTACAGTTAAATAAAGAGTCTTTTCTTTACCTTTAATTTTCACATAGCAGATTTTATCATTATCAAATTTATCGGTGATTTCGATTTTTTGATTTTCGTAATAAACCCAGACACTTCCATCTTCTTCGTATTCTACTTCAGGCATATTAATCTGTTCCATGATTTCATCTTCTGTAAGTGGGCGTTCTGTTCCGTCGGCATCAAATGCGACTCCGCCACCGCCCTGCTCTACTGTATTTCCATTTTCATCAGAATAATTCAAGTTATAAGAGCCATCTTCTTTTACATCGAGTGTGGCATCAGTCTGGTCTCCGTGAATCCAGAGCTGAATGGTACGCTGGATTCCGCCAACATTTGCTGCGTATACAGTTCCGGTGCCTCCGACTAAAATGAATGCGGTAAGGATTGCAGCAGCGACTTGAAATTTGTGTTTCTTGTGCATTTTTACCATTTGTGTTACCTCCAGAGAAATTGGTTCTAAGGGATGCAATCCAGAAAAAGCCTGTTTATATTTTTCTTTATTCGTCATAATTCCATTCCCCCTTTAATGATTCTTTGAGCAGTGCTCTTGCGCGTGATAAACGAACTTTTACGTTGCTTTGTGATAACTTTAAAATTTCTGCGATTTCCTTAACGGAATAATCCTCATAATAAAATAAATGAATGACGATTCGGTATTTTTTTGGAAGCTTCATGACTTCCTCGAAAAGATTTTCTGATTCAGGTGTTTCAAAAGTTAAAGTTTCCATGTATTCTTCCAAAGAAACTTTATGCTGATGCCAGAAAGTAAGAGTCATATTTTTCGATTTATTAATTGCAACACGAATCAGCCATGCTCGCAGATGTTGTTCGTCTTTAAATTCTTTTTTGCTTGTATAATATTGAATGAACGTATCTTGAACGACATCCTGCGCATCGGATGGATTTTTGCAGATGTTAAATGCAATTGCATAAAGATTATTCTGATAACGTTCAATCAATTCCTGAACGGATTGTCTCATGAGTTTTTTACTCCTATCCTATTTTGAAAGGTCCTTTCATTTATAACACAAATGAGAAAGGAAAAAGGTTACAAAATAAAAAAATAATAGAATAAAAGGGATATTTTCTTTTCATAAACGTCTAATCTATGTAAGAAAACATTGCATGCAAATTATCTCAGTCGATAAGATTACGATTGAGATAAACACTTCGTGGAATGCGCAGCGATTCTAAGAAGAATTTGTCAGCTTGTGCTGACTAGAATCGCGCGCCAAGTCTCACGAGTGTTCGACTTGAAATTGAACAGCTGGCGAGAAAAGGGTGGTGATATTTTGACGAAAGAAAATTTAGGAGAGCTGATTTTAAATTCAGAAAATCAATTATATGCTACTGCAAAAATCATTCTTGGAAATGATGAGGATTGTGCAGATGCAATTTCAGAAACCATTGTGAAGGCATTTGAAAAGAGGGAAACGCTGAAAAAAGAAAACTATGCGAAAACCTGGCTGATTCGGATTTTAATTAATGAATGTTATAGTCTGCTTCGCAGGCAGAAAAAATATGTAACGATGGAAACGACAGAGATACCGGAGCGAAAACAGCCGGAAAAAACAGATTACAGTGAATTGTATCAGGCGGTTTCTGAATTAAAAGAGGAATTGAAACTTCCGGTTATTTTATATTATGCGGAGGATTTTAGTATTAAAGAAATTGCAGAGATTTTGGAAATAACAGAAGGTGCAGTGCAAAAGCGTCTGGCAAGAGCCCGTGGAAAATTAAAAAAAGCATTTGAACATAAGGAGGTGTTCGTATGAAATTAGAAGATATCAAGAAAGAAATGCCAAAAACTCCGGAAATGATTCATAATCGGATTCAGGATGAAATAAGAAAACAAATGGAAAATGAGCAGATTGCAGTATTTCCAACCCAAAATGCTAAGAAAACAAAATGGAGCAGAACCCGTGTGGCAGCAGTCGCCGCAGTTTGTATTTTAGGCGTATCAACAAGTGCTTATGCCGGTTCAAAATGGTATGCAATGCATTTGGAAAAACAGGGAACTTATCAGGTGGCAACAAAGATTTCAGCCAATGAACAGAGCAAAATGACCGCAATTCCGGATGAGATTCCAGACGTAAAAATTCAGGCAGGCTACCTTCCGGATGGGATGGAAGAGGTAGAAGAAGGAAAATTTTCTAATTTGGAAACACCGTATCAGGGTGGGTTTTCAATGAGCCTGATGCTGTTGGATAAACAGGATTTTGAAAGCGTATTAACGGACAATCATGTGGTAGAAAGTGAAGAAAGGAATTTTGGAAAATACGAGGGCGTTTATCTTCGGTATCAGGATTTGGAGCAGAGCGGTTCGTATAACCAGAGAATTTATCTGATGTGTCCGGATGAATACCGGATGGCAGTCATTTATGTGGGAGATGATATGTCAAAGGAGGAAGCGGTAAAATTTGCAGAAAATATTTCTCTTGTTAAAACAGATAAGATGGTTGAAACAAAAGATATGTACAGCTGGAGTGATTTTGTATCAACGGAACCGGAAACAGAAACCAGAGAAATGGTAACGAGTGTGTCATCGGATGAATTAAAACTCTGGAAAACAGGAGAAGAATTTAGGATTTACCCAGACGTTTCTGCAGAAGATGAAAATGGCAATTCAATCGAATCGGCAGATGTATCGGTAAAAGTGGATTCGGTTCAGATTTCAGATGATTTAAGTTTGTTAGATGAAAATAAGATTCCGGAAGAATGGAAAAAGGCAGTTGGCGAGGATGGAAAATTAGTAGAAAATCAGCTTTCTTATATAAAGACCGGAGATGGTGTGGAAGCACTGGATGAAGTTGTGAAAACCGAAAATGTGAAACAAAAGCTGGTCTTTGTGACGGCAACTTATAAGAATAATTCAGAAGTTACATTGAATCATATATTATATCTCGGAAATCTGATGTTGCTGAAATCAAAAGATGATACTTATCAATTGTATATCGAAAATGAGCAATCGGGAGATAATTATGATTGTATTCATTCGAGCAGCGTAGCCAAGGCATTTGACATGGGTTATTATAGTGTACAGGAAGCTTATGGAAATGGTGGCAACTATATTTCGTCCTTAAAATCAGGAGAAAGCGTTCAGATAGAAATGGCATGGATTGTGGATGAAAATCAACTTTCGAACATGTACCTTAATTTATCCGGAAATGGAAGCAGCAGCGAGTTTGTGGATGGCACTCTGGAAACAGGCATTGTGGATATCCGTCAGTAATGAGTCAAGAGGGGCGTGAACAAAGCTATTTTTCACGCCCCTCTTGGTATTTTTTATAATCACTCGTTAGCAAGCTCTCGATCGTTTCCGATAAAGAAAAGTGCAATTGTATCAGGTCCTACATGGCTTCCTGTACAGAAATCATAAGAGGTGTTGATAAAATCACGGACTTTGATTCGTTCTTGTATTTTGTCCATCACATACAGAGAATCTTCATAAGCATCCGCGTGAGCGATACCGATAATCTGTTTTTCAGGCTCTACGATATTATTGCAAACCAGATCGACCAGTGTATTTAAAGCGGCTTTACGGCCACGCACCTTTTTATAAGTGACAATATAGCCATCTTTATCTCCCTTTAAAATCGGTTTAATCTTAAGAATATTTCCAATTGTTGCTACGCTTCCCTTGATGCGTCCGGTGCGTGAGAGATATTTCAGATCGCCAACTGTGAAGACACCGTTCATCTTTCCTACGCAAGTCTCCAAAAAATCGGCAACTTCGTCAATCTCCATTCCTTTTTCTCTCATGATGCTGGCGTAGATTGCAAGGATTCCCTGAGCAAGAGAGGCATTGAGAGAGTCAATTAAGCGTATTTTGCAGCCGTTTATATGTTGACTTAATACTTCTTCTGCAGCTAAGCGTGCAGAGTTAAAGTTTCCACTGATATTTTTGCTTAAAGAAAAATATAAAACATCTTGGTCTTCTTCAAATGCCTTTTGGAATTGCTCCTCAAATGTTGCGGTGCTGATCAGACCTGTTTTAATTTCACAGCCTTTACGCATGGCATTGTAATATTCGGTACCTTTTTGGCGTTCTTCTTCCAAAGAAAGGTCTGGATTGTAGCAGGTGACTTCCTTTCCGTCAACTAGATTAATAAAAGAGATGACATTGATGTTATATTGTTTTGCTATTACAGCCGGAAGATTGGCAGCAGAGTCTACAAAAATCTGAAACATAGTATATCTATCCTTCCTGTTTGAATATGATTATCTTTCGACTATTATATCACAGATAAGTATAATTGGTAGACAGTTGTTCGGCTTTTGGCGAATAAAATTCCGAGTTCTGAGTAACTTATCCCCCTGTATGGCTTGTTAGAGAACAAGAGATTTGATAAAATAAAAATATTATTGGAGTGATGCGAAAGGGGATCCACTGATGAATGTAAATATTGTTCTTTATGATGAGTTTGAAACGTTAGACGCCTTAGGAATTGCTAATATTTTTGGAATGGCACCGGAACATTTTTATATTAATTATTTGTCGGTAAACGGAGGACTGGTTAGCAGTAAACAAGGTGTGAAGGTTTGGACGGAACTATTGATTCCGGAAGAAGTGGAGGATATATTGGTGCTTCCGGGAGGGCGTACCGCAACGAAGCTGCTTTGTCTTGAACCGAAAAAATTGGAAATTATAAAAGCGGCAGCACAGGAGGCAGATATCTGTATGATGATTGCAAATGCTTCTTCTATATTAGCACAGACCGGGCTTTTGTATCATAGACAGATTGCAGATTATCCGGGAGATCAGAACTGGAAACGAATGTTTACTGCTGAAATTAGACGAGCAGAGGGTGTGAACTGGATATCCGATGGAAAATTTTATTCCTGCAGTTCAACGATGGCTGGATTTGATATGGCATTAGGTGTGATTAGCGATATGGTAGACATCGAATTGGCAGTTCGTATTGCAGAAATGTTGGGATATGAGTGGAATCAGGAGATGCTTTTTTAAGAAAACATGAAAAGGTGTATGAAAATTGTTGAGGATTTCATACACCTTTTTTATATTTTTTAGTCTGGAGGATTGAATACTTGAATCATACCTGCGATCCGGCCTTCGCCGTACAATCCGTGCCCTTCACTTATATTCTGCCACCAGGAAGGATAAGTCTTGAGCTTCGGGGAGCGACCCCTAACTTCTTACCCTTGGCTTACGCCACAAGCCTGCACAGGATTGGCTACCTGTAAATTTCACCGTCCATTCAGATTAATAAACGAGTTTTTGTCAATCTGCCATATGGCTACTTTCACCGGCGACTTCTGTTATAGGCGGATTTCTCCGTCATCAAGGCAGAATGCATTGTTGGCTTTACCTCTGTCATATCAGTTGCCACATTGATACCCCTTAGGCTTACTCCTACACCGTAGGCGTCTATTGCTGCATCCAGAAGTTCCGTGCTTTTAAATGCGGGCATTTCTGCGATATGTGTTTCCGTTGACGGTTTCCGTCTTCCCGGGATTTATCTCTAAACCCCGGCAGCCTTCCAAAAGAAGTATCCTTGATTTGGTTGACTGGGCGCCCCTCACCCGTTTCCGGTCTAATTGGATTTACCACACACCTCGAAGTACTGGCGTACTTTATTCATCGAGTTGATCGCAGGTATGATTCAAATATTCAATTTGTTTTTTGTAATCTCTCTTGCTGACAATACTTAGTATAGAGTAAAAAGAAAGATTTGTCATTAAACTGCTGGTTTAAAAAAGCGTAAAAAAATGCCCCCATATCTTCTATGGAGGCATTAATAAATGTGTTAGCTTACTTTTTGCAGTGCTTTATTTTCTCTCTTTTCTTTTTTTATAACACACGGTGCCTAAAGCTCCCGCAGATACCAGAAGCATCAAAAGCGTAACGCCAAGTGGCGAACTCATCTCCGGTCTTAACGGACTTGCCGGCAGAAGTAGCGCTGCCACTTCCTGCTGCCGTTGCGCCTGGAGATTTCTTTGTGTTACCGTTTCCAACGGTAGTTTTATTGTTTCCACTGGTAGTTTTATTGTTTCCGGTTTGCGTTTTAGCGGCATCCGTTACCACACCAATAGTGCCAAGGCTGCTGATTTCTACGGAAAGCACTTTATCTTTTACTGTGCCTTTTAAAGACTCTACTTTTCCGTTTACACAATGTAAAAGGGTCATTTCTTTTCCTTCATATTCTTTTCCGACCGAAACAGAAAGTGTTGCTTTCTTCGGGAGACGAATCTCTTTTCCGTTCTTCAGAAGTTTTACTTCATATAAGCAGAATAAAGATTTGTTTGTCGGAAGCTCTTTTTTCATCAGAGCAACATCTTCGTGGTCATTTTTAATCGGTTTTACAGAAAGTTCCATATCATCTGTCAGACCTTCACCTTTTAAGGAAATACCATACTCTTTATTTGACAGCAGAGTAACGGATGTTTGCTGGTCGTCAGGTTTTTCTGATTCACCCGGTTTTTCCGATTCGCCCGGTTTTTCAGGAGTGTCCGGCTTTTCTTGCTCACCCGGTTTTTCTTCTCCTTGTGCTTCTACAAGGAAGGTATAAGTTCTGCGGTCAGTTCCTCGCACATTCTTTTCGGAAACCAGCTGAATTTGTGTTCCGACTTCAACCGGAATCTGTTGAGATACACCATACGCAACACCTTCGGCTTCAATGCTTGCAACACTGTAGCGATTGAAAAATTCAGGTGTGAAAGAAATTTCATCCTGGTTTGTGAGCAGAGTATACTCATAACGGTCTCTCTCAAAGGTTTCTTTTAAATTACCGCCCTGTAAGCCCAGTGTTTTTAATTCAGCATTTGCTTCCAAATCTTCACCAAGATTTTCGGTGTACTCTACAGTAATCACAGAGTGATCTTTTACTTCCCCGTTTTGTACGGTACATTGAGCAAAACTCTTATCTGGGAAGACGCCATCTAAGGTACCTTTCCAACCACTTCCTGAGCCTCGGTCAAATTCGGACAGTCCGTCGATTCGTTCGATATAAGTGCCCTGGAATCGAAGAGAAATATCGATTTCATTTTCTTCACAAGCGCGCTGAATAATGCTCATCATAGAGTCCTGTGCGTAGATTGGAACCTGCACATCGAGAATAGTGCCTCTGACGGTGGCTGGATCTTCTGTTGCACTCAGTGCCTGAGTGTCTGCTTGGATTCCATCCATGATAGTGAGAGAAACGGTTCCTTTTTGGTCGCCAAGGTCTTTTAGTGCTTCAATTCTCTTTCGTGCAGCTTCCAATACATCGAGGTTTGTTACTTTTTGTTTTTCTTCCTCACTAAGCTGCTGATACAAGTTTTCGATAGCCTGTATGGTTGCTTCGTCTTCTAAAGTCAGCTCGTTCAGTTCAGGAAGCTGATCAATTGCCTGCATTACGGTTGCAGCGGTAACTTCTTTTGTATCTTCCGATAAATCCCAATAGAATTTTCCACCATTTTTATAGTGCACGTAAGCACTTAATGCCTGGAAAGCCTGCACGCTGGCCATATCATTGCGTTTTTTGTTGGTTTTTGTCGTGGCAGAAACCGGTTGCACCTGTGGTATCGCAGTAGTAATCCATTAAGCCTGTAATACTATTGCTATAAGAGGTACCAAACTCGGAATTTAATGGGTCAATCTGCAGCGCAATCAGAGTTAATAATAGTTGGGAAGTACTTTCTGCAGTTCCCATATCATAGGAATCGGACATTGCATTTTTTAAATATGCAAGACCGGCATCGATTGCATTTTTAGCTGCTTCATTGGTCTGTCTGTATGGTGCCAGTGCCTGTAATGCCATAGCGGTTGTATCAACACCCGCAGTTTTGTTATCGGTTAATCCAAAGCCTCCGTTGTCCGGATTCTGGAAAGTCAGCAGTGCGGAAATTATTTGTTCTCTATTCCATTTCGCATCGGATGGAATCGGTGTTTTCTTTGCATCCAGTGCTAAGAGTGCCCAGGCTGTTTCGTTAGAACCACTGTTTAAATTCGGATGATTATAAATCATTTCTGCGAGATTGACACCGCCTACATTGGTAATATCTTTGTTCATTACAGATAAGACGAGGGCAACTCGCTCAATTTCGGTAGGTTTTTTGGTTGCTTTCCAGCCTTTTACGGTTTTTACAACCGAATCATAGTACTGGTCTTGTTTTTCTTCCGGAATAGCGATTCCGGCACGGAGAAGATCATATACGATCCAATCGTGCTCAATGCATTTATAATTCTGATCCGGAGTGATTGCTTGTAAGTGAGCTTTTGCACCAAGCAGACCCTTTTGCACCAGTTCGTCGATATTGACTTGTGGAGTTTCACCGCCTGCAACTTTAATTGTAATCTGAATCGGAGCGACGGAATTTGTGTTGTCAAGAGGAGTACCGGTTGCGACAACCGTTCCTTCTTTTAATGCTTTTACATAATATTGATCATTTGTGACAACCGAATTGAAATCCGGTGCGCCTTCCCACTCTGTACCTTTTTTCCACAGAATCGGCTCTTTTTTATAAATTTTAACGATACCTTTTTTATCAAAGGTCCATTTCAGGTCTGGATAGGTAACACTCCAGCCGGCATCGGATTTTTCACCTTTGAAGGTTAATTCCAGAGGTTGTTCCGTGAAATTTTCCATGCTTACTTTGTCTTGTACTGCAGTCACTTCAGTAAGCGGATTTTCATATGCATAAGTCACATCAGAGGTACCGGACACGGTAGATTCTTTCTTGGTCGCCGGATCGGTCTGTGTAAGGGTTGCACGATAAGTAACGGTACCTGCTTTGTATGGTACATATCCTTTTACCATACTTTCCACATATTCAGCGATGGAGGTATCGCTGCTTGTTACCTTCCAATTATCTGCATAACTTGCATTTTGTGGAGAGACGATTACGCCACTGTAATCCGGGAGGAAGGCATACTGATCCGGGTCGTTGGCATTTCTTCCGTGAATGACTTTTTTCCGGAAATCGCAGGTTTTATAGAAGTTGCCGGTACATAAGTAGAAGTTACTTCCACCTCTGCGGTAATAGCATTGTTTACTTTTGAGGTAACAATCATTTTTGCGGTACCAGGCTTTTTAAAGGAAAAGCTGCTGGAATCGTTGTAGTTTTTAATCAATGAGTCATCGCTGGCTTTGTAAGCAAAACGAGTTGAGTTTGCAGGTACAAAAGCATCGCTGCCCTGATATTTGGCTTTAACTTCGATTTTCTTTTCTTCTGAGCCGGCAACTTGGCAGGTTTGATTGGTTACATCCTGTCCGTCGATAAACAGCTTGATCTCTTCTAATTTTTGCGCTTTTGAAATGACTTTGACCCAGGCTACGGCTTCGCTGCTTCCATCTGCTTTGGTTTCCGTCGCAGTAACGGTAGCGGCTCCTTCTTTGTCGATACGAAGGTCGCCGTTGTCGGCTCCAATCATTAAGGAACCTTCTGGTTTTACTTCTGAAATTCTCCATGAAATTGTGCTGGTTTCCGGCACGTTTTTTAACTGGAAGTTCCTACAATTCCAAATGCATTTACTTCGTCCGGTGAAACAGTAAAGGTCTGGTTTTCGATGGCAAGTGTTTCGCCTGCTTCAGTTACCATAACCATTTCATATTTGTTTTCCGGAAGATTTGGTTTGTCCGGATTATAAGTTTTATCTTCTCCGAAATAAGGATAGCCGTTGCTGTTTTGCCCCCATTTGGTACCATTTGCGCCTCTGTTTTGATTTAACAGCGTTACGAAGTCTTTGGTTTTCAGCTGTTCTTCTGATTTTGCAGAAGAGTTGTTTAAAGCAGCAGCCGGAATTTCAGCCGGATTGGCAAGTCCTTCCTGCCAGTAAGTATTTTTCAGGGTGCCTTCTTTATACTGATTAAATAAAACACCTTTTTTGCCTTCACTGATGGAATAGCTGTTGATAATGCTTCCGCCTTGCAGACGTTTTGCAAAACCGCAGGCTAAACTTCCTTTTACATCTGAAAAACAGTTGATGACAGTTCCTTTTAAATTTTGTCCGATTGGTCCATTTCCACTTTGTTCCCAGGTATCAATGGTACCGGTAAAATACAGATTCTGTAAAACGCCTTCTTCCCCTAAATGCTGGAACATCCAGTTTGCATTTTCAAAGATAATGGCATGTCCCTGTCCATCTAAAATGCCATTGAATTCCGTCATAGAGAAGTAAGAATCTTTTATGGTAATATCTTGATCCAGTACATAGTACTGAGCGGAACTGGAATTAATCTTACTTAAATCATTTTCAGTTGAGATATGCTGAATCTGACTTGCGTCAGCAGGAGGTGCCACTGGCTCTGTCGGTCGTTCTTTTTTCAGACCGTCTTTTGCTGCCAGCAGTGTTGCAGTTGCGGTTGTAACCTCTTCAAGTGTAGCATCTTCATTTTTTAAAACGTTCTGTGCATTTGCAAGTGCTTCTTCAAGTTTACTCCAACTGTCTTTGGTATAGCCTTCTTTATTAAGGGCACTGCAAGTGTCTGCCAGTTTTTGTAAGTTTGTTTTATCCGGTTTCTGTGCTTCGGTAGAACCGCCCTTTACGAGAATCGGCAATCCCTGGTTGCTGCCATCTGTCGGAGTTGCCCAGGAAAATCCGGTCTCCGGAAGATTAGTATTTAAAATACTGTTTGCTGCGCCGGATTTAAAATCTTCTAAGGATTTTTGCTGTACGTTTTCCGGAGTGATTTTGTTGCCACCCATACTTACGGCACCATTCATACTTCCAGGTCCATAGCAGCTGTTTTTAAGTTTGGTATCGTTTGAGTTGTTGACACCAATTAAACCGCCGTAAAAGCCGGAAAGCATTCCGGTTATGGTACCTGCAAAATAAGAGTTCTGGATCACACCTCCGTTTGCGGTACCTACTAATCCACCCGGTTCATCAAAACCGGCCATGTTTAACTTGGCAGTAGAAAAACAGTTTTGAATGGTTCCGCTAAAAGTCATTGCCATACTTCCGAAAGTATCGTCGCGTTCAATTACTTTTTCACTGGTTACACCCAGATTTTGAATGGTTCCGGTTACCTTATTTGCCAGTGGCTTATCGGTCAGGGTAATGGTGTGCCCTGCTCCGTCTAAGGTTCCCTCAATACTTTCAAACCACTGACCGCTTTCCATTGTTACATCTTCAGACAGGGTATAAGTTTCCCCGGCCGGAATTGTGGATGGAAGCGTGTTGGCATAAGCTTGTACTTCCTGTTGGGATTCTTGTGCTTCTTCAGTTTGTGCTTCGTTTTGTGTTTCGTTTTGCGTTACATCTTGTGCATCATTTTGCGTATCATTTTGTGATGCATCGGTTGGTTCCTGGTTCTCAATTGCTGAAGCATTTTGGGTCGGAAGTGCGGAAGCTGATACGGACATCGGCAGCGTACTTCCTAAAAGTGTTAGAACCAGAAGAATACTAAGCATTCGCTTAAATTCTTTTTTCATGCTCCTTCTCCTTTTAAAGTATTCTACTTTCTATATACACTTCTCTTTTTTGGGGAAATTTTTTTATACACAAAAAAAGAGCCTTTCTCCATTTCTGAATCAAAGCTCTTTTATACACTACTTGATTAAAATTATGAAATGCTGTTACTGCGTATAAAAGATTCTTTTCTTCAAAAATCTTGAACGAAGTAACAGCAAGCCCTCTGACTTAACGACCTGCAAAAATATGCTACTGAAGTTCCTCCGGTGTGCATATTTGGGGGCATGTCTCACAGTAGAATCATCTGTATCAGATTTGCACTGATTTTCTTTTTAACTCAAAACATTACTGTTTTTGATGACTGTCACAGGTATATAGTTTGTTAATATTTTACCTTAGGTTTCCTGCTACTGTCAATCGGTTATTTAACTTCTAAGCATTTTGGTATTTGGGAGGATATAGTCAATTAGGGCGTGTTGTGATAAAATAAAAATAATATTTTGAACGCAGATAAGCATTCCCCCGCTTCAAGTGCGCAGAGCACTAAGCGGCGGGTGAGGGGGATGCTTCTGTCAGTGGGAGTTGAAAGCTCCCACTGACAGATCGCAAAGCGACTGCGTTCATGAGCAAGTAGCGAAGCGGATTGCGAATGTCCGCTTTACTGCAGATAAGCATTCCCCTGCTTCTTTACATTGGAGAATGATAAAAGTAATAAAACTTACGAGGGAGAACACATATGAAGTTAACAAATTTTAGTAAATTTTCATTTGGTATCGGTGCACTTTGGAAAAGACTTGTGCTATGCCATCATTTCTTATTTCCTGATGATTTATTTCACAGATACTGTAGGACTGACACCTTTGTTTGTCGGTAACCTGTTTCTGGTGGCCAGAATCTGGGATGCATTTAATGACCCGATGATGGGATTTGTTGTTGATAACACTAAAACAAAATGGGGTAAATTCAGACCATGGATTTTAATTGGAGCAGTGGTAAACTCCATTATTCTTATCTTCTTGTTCCACAAACCGGCTGGAATGACAGGAACTGCGATGTATGCTTATTTTTCAGTGATATTATATCCTTTTGGGGAATGTCTTATACCATTATTGATATCCCATATTGGTCTATGCTTCCTTCTCTTTCAAGGACAAAAGAAGAGAGAGATTCCATGTCCGTAATTCCGAGAATTTTTGCCAGTCTTGCATGGCTGTTAATGGGAGCATTTGCAATCAAACTGGTTTCCATGCTGGGAAAAGGCGATGATGCAAAAGGATATTTTTATCTGGCAATTGGAATTGCTGTAATCTTTGTACTGACTTCTGTTATTACAGTTGTTTTTGTAAAAGACCGCAGTTGTTATGAAACAATAGATAAAAAGTCAGAAAGAACAACAATTAAAGATGCAATTCATGTTATCCTTGGAAATGATCAGTTAAAAGTATTTATCGGTGTTGTACTTTGCTACAATCTGGTTGTTCAGCTTGCAGGTGGTATTGCAATTTATTACTTTAAATATGTAGCAGGAAGCAACAGCTTGTATCCAATCTTCACAACGGCTTCTCAATTTGCGGAAATTGCGGCACTGTTTATTTTCCCAATGATTTCAAAAAATCTGAGCAAAAAACAGGTATTTGCAATCGCAAGTTTCAGTCCGGCAATTGGTCTTGCAGGATTGGTTATCAGCGGATTCTTTGCTCCGCAAAATGTAGTAATTATTGCAGTCTGCGGTGTACTTTACAAAATGGGATCGGGTCTGACATTAGGTGCGACAACCGTTATGTTAGCCGATGTCATTGATTATGGCGAAGTGAAACTTGGAAGCAGAAATGAAAGTATTATTGCTTCCTTCCAGACATTGCTTGTTAAGACCGCATCTGCTGTTTCTGCATGGTTCATCGGTGTGGGTCTTACAATTGTAGGATATGTTGCAAATGCAGAACAGTCTGCATCGACTATCATGGGAATGAGAGTTCTTATGGGAGTGATTCCGACCATCATTACAGTGCTTGCATTTGTAATCTATGCAAAAGGATATAAGCTGGAGGGCGCTTATCTGGAAGAAATTCTGAAAAAAGTAAATACGGATAAAAAGAAAAATAGTTAGAATAAAAACGCAAAAGAACCGGCTTATTCAGTCGGTTTTTTTGCATTACAGCAGTTCTTGTGATAAACTGTTTTTAATGAATTTAATAGATTTTTAGTAAAAATTTAAATATTGTGGAAGGGGAACTTATGGCAACATTAAAAGATATTGCATTAAAAGCCGGTGTATCTCAGGGAACGGTATCAAGAATTTTAAATGGCGACAGTACTTTGAATGTAGCGGCAGAAACAAGAGAGAAAGTGACGAAAATTGCAGTGGAGTTGGGATATCGCTCAGTATCTCAAAGGCACAAGGATACTAGGGTTCGAAATCAGGAAAAGATTAAAAACAGCAAAAACATTACGGTAGGAATTGCACAGATGTTTGAAATGCAACAGCTCCAGGATGATATTTATTACATGATGTTAAAAAATATGGTAGAAGCAGAGTGCTTTTCTAATGGCTGGAATACAGTAAGTTTATATCGAAACAGTGATGGGAATTTTGTGAAAAACAGTGATGGAAATTTAGAGGGAATAGTGGCAATAGGACGTTTTACAACAGAAGAAATTCACAGTTTTGAAAAGTATACATCCAATATTGTATTTATTGATTCCTCGCCGGATGAGATGAAGTATTACAGTATTGTTCCAAACTATCATATGGCAATACGTCTGGTGCTCAATCATTTTGATGAGATGGGATATGAGATTTATGCGATTAGCATAAATTCTGTGCATCGCGAAGCGTTGTTGCTGTGAACGGAGTGAACAGTAACACATCAGGAAGGATGAGACAGAAAATGGCGAAGATATTATGTGTATGCATCAGTAAGGAACGCAAGACCTGCTCGCAGAACATTCATGAATGCGAAGCT